>Ga0194039_1001261_pt1 | contig 13782 bp, 14 predicted proteins | sample JunL228m_MetaG_FD_148679 | JGI IMG/M metagenome (GOLD analysis project Ga0194039, IMG submission 148679) | Anoxic zone freshwater microbial communities from boreal shield lake in IISD Experimental Lakes Area, Ontario, Canada - Jun2016-L227-8m | ecosystem: Environmental > Aquatic > Freshwater >... | reverse complement strand
ATCTTCTTCGCACCCGCACACCGAGAATCCCGTCGCCGACTCCATCCACTCCGGACGCGACCGCGCGGCTGAGACATAATTCCTCACGCTGCTCCAAGGATAACTTTCCAAACCATCAGCCTCTTTGACCATTCCGGCCCGAACAGGATTGAGGTGAATGTAATCCATCAGCGCCCAGAAACAGTTGCCCGGCTCCACCAAAATGGACTTGTAACGACCCCAAAAAATATGTCCCCGGAGCCGGTGCCTCGTGTTGATCCGCCGCGTGTATGCGTTTTGCAGCTATCCCATCCCCCGCGCGAGGTTGGCCTGCGGGGTTTCCAGCAGCAGGTGATAATGATTTGTCATCAGCACATAGGCATGAACACGGAATCCCGTTCGTTCGCAAGCCTCTGCCAATGTCCGCAAAAACGTCACGCAGTCCTGGTCATCCTGCACGATCGCCTCGCGACGATTCCCCCGCGCCATCACATGGATAAATGGTAATTTACAACCTACAGATTCCATGGCATAATTTTCTCATGCAAAGGGCATATTCTTATTTACGATTTTCTACTGCGGATCAAATTCATGGTGATTCACTGCGGCGGCAGACGGCTTTGGCTCGCGATTGGTGTTTGAAAACTGGCATCCTACTGGTGGACAACTACCGGGATCTTGGCATTTCGGCATTCCGTGGCAAGAACGCAGACAAAGGGGCGCTGAAGGCGTTTCTCGACCGGGTAGAATCCGGGGTCATTGAGCCGGGGTCATACCTCATCGTGGAGAGTCTCGACCGGCTTTCAAGAACCGATATCACGTATGCCCTGCAAATGTTCCTCGGGCTCATCAACGCCGGGATCGTCGTGGTGACGCTGGCAGACGACCGGGTCTATGACCGGAACCGCATCAACGACGGAAACTTCACCGACCTGATCATCAGCCTGACGATCCTGAGCCGGGCGAACGAGGAAAGCCGGATGAAATCCCAGCGAATCGGGCAGGCGTGGGCCGCAAAGCGCGCGAAAGTCAGCGAAGTGAAAATGACGGCCCTTTGCCCGTTCTGGCTGAAGCTCAGCACGGATCGGTCGGAGTTCCAGATCGTGCCGGGAAAAGCTGAAATTGTCCGGAGAATTTTCCAGATGGCAGCCGAGGGAAAAGGCCAGAACTACATTGCCAAGACATTCAATGTCGAAAATGTGCCAAAGGCTGAAAATGCGAGCCGGTGGTATGTTTCAAGCATCAGGAGGATCCTCCAATCGCGAACCGTGATCGGTGAATTGCAGACGGCAAAAATGGCGGACGGAAAACGCGTCCTCCTTGACCCGGTGCCAAATTACTATCCGCCTGTGATCCCGATGGAACTCTTTGCCACGGTGCACCGGATCCGGCAGGCGCGGCCATCGTATCGGGGCAGAGGCCGGGAGAACCCGCTGGCCGGGCTGTGTTACAACGTGATGACCGGAAACAAGATGATCCGCGTCGTGAAAAGGAAGAAATACTTCTATCTCGTTGATAACGGTGCCGATGCAGGTGTCGCGCCCTACGCGAGCTGGAACTTCGATAAATTTCTCCCAAATCTCCTGAGCGCCTGCGAGGCGATCACCACTTGCCCGCCATCGGCAAAACAGCAGAACCGCGAACTGGAGGGCGCACTCAAGCGCAAGGATGAGATCGAGGCGCAGATCCCGCGGTTGCTCGACTTCATCACGGGCGGGTTTTCCGCTTCTGCCGACAACAAATTGCGCGAACTTGAAAAGGAAAAGGAGGCTCTGGAAAAGCAGATTGCGACAATGCAGGTGGGAAATTCCGCGCCGCATTTGAACCTTGAGAAGATTGATTGGCGCGACACTTCCACACTCAAGGACAACGCGCGGGCGATCATCGAACGCATCGACGTGCATCCGAAAGAGAAATGGTTCATCGTCAAAACATTCGACGGCCGGGAAGTGCGCTACGTGGAAAAGGAGAATTCGATTGAGATTCTGTCGAGCGAGTCGGCCGGGCCGGTTAGCTTGCCGGTTATCAGCGGGCCGAAGAAGGCGAAGGAAACCGTCTCTGTGAAAAAAAGCGCCACGCGTTAGGGCTCGGGCAGAACAGCGTGCAGCAAGAGAAATTCCTCCAGCCCGGAAATTGTCTTCAAAGCGTCGCGGGTGAAGGCGGGAGCTGCGACGCGGGCACGCTCGGCTTCTTGCGGGTAGGCTTGAAGCCGATGCGGCGGGCGTTGCCGTCCGGGAGCGGTGGCACGCTCGGGGTGATTACGGCGCACCCGCTACTGAGAAGAACGATCAACCCAAGCGTCGAGATTCTTGCGTTCATGCTGTTTGTCGTTGCGGATTTTGTCAGTTTGCCGTTCCCCGCGGGTCGGCATGAGTTTTTCCAGAATCCGGGCGAAGATCGGCACGGATTGAATGAGGGCGAAGAGGGCCGACCACATGGGATCAGACTTTGAACGAGTCGTTCTGCTGGCCGTCGTCCACGAGATCACCCACCCGGTTGACCACGTCTTTGAGGATCGAGGCCCCGGCGAAGAGGAAGAGGCCGTATTGCGGCGGGACGAACGGGATGACGTTGAGGCCGGCGACAACTCCGGCAACCTTGCCGACGAGAGTGAGGATTTTGAGGAAGTTCATGCACCGGAGGCGGTGTCAACTGGAAGGGTTTCCAAATCGAGTTGCCTGGGGTATCTATTCCGCATGATTCATTTTTTGAAAAAGCGTCAGGTGGTTGGCGCTGACATCCGAACATGCTGGAAGTTTTTTTCCGACCCCCACAATCTCGCGATGATCACTCCACCAAATCTGGACTTTCACGTTTTGAGTGAGCTCCCCGATGAAATCTATGAGGGGATGATGGTCGAATACCGGGTGCGCCCCTTGCTGGGCATTCCGATGACATGGCTTACGGAGATTTCTTGCGTGCGTGCGCCGCACTACTTTGTGGATGAGCAACGTGTCGGCCCCTACGCGGTCTGGCACCATGAACACGAGTTTTCTGAAATGGATGACGGTAGAACTGAAATGATCGACCGGGTTCACTATGTGTTGCCGCTCTCCCCGATTTCGGAAGTCATTCACTCCCTCATGGTCTCCCCTCAACTCGAAGCCATATTTGATTATCGAATTCAGGCGGTGGAGAAAATCTTCGGGGCGGATACCAGCATACCCCGGTCAAGGGAAACGCGGTAATTCAGGCTGATCAACTATACCAGCGCGATTACAAGCGACCCAGGAACTTCAGCACTGCAACAACGCCGACAACGACGCCCGGGAGGCTGGTGCCGATGGCGATCCACCGAATGGCTTTTTTCTCGAACGCATCGAACCGCTGGCAGAGGCCGGTGAGTTGAGCCTTCATCCCGTTGCGGCCATCCTCGCCTCGGACGACGATTTCCAAGGCAAGGAGGCGGCGGTCGAAGGTGGCCAGACGGTCGCGCACAGATTCTCGGCACAGGTCGCAGCGCTCGGCGAGACCGTGGAGTTGATCGTTTTCCATACACAAAGGACGGCAATGCTAAGCGGCTCGAGTCTCCTGCTTATTTAATACTGGCGTTGATGATCGCAACGGTGCCGTCCGGCAGCGGGGCAGGGAACACGTTGAGATTCAGGTTGGCGACATCGGCGAGCGTCTTCCCGGTGGGGAGAGTCACGATGTTCGCCGCAGCAATGGCGGTGATGAGGGCGGTGAGATCGGCAGCGTCCACTTTAGCGGCGAACTGCGTTGTTGTTTGAGTTGGTGTTATCATATTTTTGGTTTTTGTTGCTCCCCGCTTCATTGCGGGGAAAGTGTTTATCCAAGTCCCGCCCCAAGGATGTCGAGTTGGGGGACGGTGGCGGTCAAGATGGTTCCGTCATGGACAAAGGACAGCACGTTGCCTGATCGGGCGAATGACTGTGCGGCGGTTGGTGTCACCTCTACCCCCAAATAATAATAGACTCCGTTATCCCAGCCAGTAGTGGCTATGGTTCCATTAAAATATACTATTCCATCCCATGTCCCACTACCGCTAGAATCGAGAGTTGTCTCTGTGCCTTCGAGATAATAATGAGTCCCATCCCATCCAGTTCCTGCCCCTGAGTTAGTCCCTCCACTCCATAGCGTGTCCGTGGTGGTGCTAAATCCAGTTCCCGTTGAGTCCAATCCTACCTGAGCACTTCCGTTATCGTAGTAGCATGACCCGTTCCATCCGGTGTGTGTCTGATAAAGCCCGTTTACATCATAGCCAGACGCGTTGTAACCGCTGGAGTTGTAACCGTTGATATCCCATCCATTTTGGGTATACCCGTCTGGGCCATAGGGGCTATTTGTGTCGCTTCCATTATTCCACCAATAACCAGAATTCGCCCAGCCCGTTCCGCTTGAATCTATTCCCGAGTTGGCCCATCCGTCATAATACCAAACGCCATACCAGCCATTTGCCAGAGATGTTCCATCAGCAGAATACTGCCCGGAAGCATTATATCCATAGCAATTAAATCCGCTGGAATTATATCCCGAGTAGTTGTATCCACTTGAGTTATATCCACTGGAATTATAGCCGCCGCCATCGTAGCCACTTGGGTCATACGTCCCGGTATTGTATCCATCTACATAGTAATATTGGTAGTATGAATCCCATCCATTAGCTACCGTATAGCCGTTGAATGAGAATTGCCCCGAAGAGTTGGTTTGACTGCTATTAAAGCCGTTCGCGTTATACCCGTCACTGCCATATCCGCTTCCATCCCATCCGTAGTAATAAAAACCATAGCCATTATAACCTCCGCTCCTATGATACGCATAGGCAAGAATACTGCCGAGGTTTTTTACATTCAGATCAGCATTTCCTCCCGGATAGCCGATAGCCCCACCTATAGTGACCCCGCTCTTGACCTCCACATATCCGGCTTCAGAGGCCGCATTAGCCAAATCATACAATAGGTATGTCGAATCCACTCCAGAAACCCAAGGAGCGTTCGCTGCCTGGGTAGTAGCAGCAGAATCAGTAAACCAGTTCAGGACATTATCCCATGCTTGATCTCCCGATATATCTTTGTAATATAGAGTTGCCATATTAAGGAAGCACCGTGGTTGCGTATCCCCCCTCCACCACGCTCAAGCCCCACTGCGAAACGACATATTCGAAGGCCACGATGTATGTCTTCCCGCTGGTCAGGGTCTTGGGAAGTGTGAGGCCTGAGTCGGATGGAGGGATGATGGACGAATCCATGTCGAAAGTGCGATCCGCACCGCTTGCCGTGATGTAATACTTGGCACGGTCGCCGGATGTTGGAGCCGCCGGAAGAACGTGCGTGATGCCACTGCCAGCAGCCGCTCCGAATTTGACGTTGGCAGTAGCAGAGATTGCGATTGGAGCGGCAGGCCCAGCGGAGACTTCGACCCATCCAGCGTTTTTCCTCGCGTATTGCTTTCCGTCCTCCGCGATGCTGCCTGCGGCATCCTGCAAGGCGGAAGACGCGGCCTTTCCGTCGAGGGCGGTCTGTAATCCGGTGACATCCCCGATTGCATGGGTGTGAGAGGATGGAGAAAATGTTTCTGGCTTTCCCGTCACGCTTCCCCACGCAAGGGTCGCTAGGGCTGTGTAGCCGTTCGCGTTGGCGAGGTTCGTTTGATCGGTGACTTGGTAGAGGATTCCGGTGTCGGTCTGATAAACGAAGTCCCCGTTCTGAACTTGCGCTGTCGTGAGGGCGAATCTGGCAGTATCGTCCGTGACCTCCTGCCTTAAATCGAGGGATACAGGAGGCAGTTGGGAGACCGGGACTTTTCCAGTCTCGTCGAGAGAGGCGTATCCGTTGTTTTGCCCTTTCCGGGCGATCAGTTCGATTGCGCCGGGGAGCGGGTAAACCGGCCCGCCCTCCTCGGCAACGCCCTCGTCGCCGCGAACGATGTCGTTTTCGAGCGTGACGGCAAGCGTGTTGGAACTCGTGCGCAGATCGCCCTCGGCCCACTCGATTTCGAGCATGAGGGCAACCGAGGCCGGTGTAGGAACGCCTGCGAAAAGGGCGTTGATCTGAACGGTGTTGAGGTTGAGGTCGAACCGGTAGGTTGTGGCATCGCCCGTGCCGGATTTTGCCCATTCGAGGTCGGAGGCGGCGAACGAACCATTGAAATCCTTGTCCGCCTTGAGCCCGAGTTTTCCGGTGGAACCCGCCGCGAGTTCAACAACGGTGCCCCCACGCAGGAACTGCACGTCCACGGGCAGGCGGTCGCGACGTTTGAGCACGAGAGAGGAAATCACGCGCTGGAACTGAACGGATTCGATAAATGATCTGGTGTCGAGATCGAGGATAAGCCTCATGCACGGGAGCTCCGTGTCAATCGCTCCACTTGCCAAGCGGGCACTTTTCGGTGGCGAGCCAGCGCTTCATTCTCGTGCAGCCGCACTTCCTGTGAGTGCATTTCCCGAGTCCTAGACGGGCCGTGGCGTCCCAGAACTCGCACGGCGCACACACGGCGGCACGGGCGTCGTAAGTTAAGCGGGAAACCACCGGGAATCCCGCTGACGCCCACCGGGCGAGGGCGGAGCTGAAATTTGCGGCCAGCTCCGCGGCAGTCGGCTCCTGTGGGCGAGGCGCCGCACTCGATTCCCGATACTTGGCGGCGAGGATCTGAAAAGCTTCCGGATCGAGCGTGACGGATTCCCCTTCAACCGAGGCTGCCGCGAGCACGTCCTCGAAGTATCCTGGCGGGCGCATCGCCGCCTTTGCCCGCAGTTGATCGAGAGTAAAACGGATCATGGAGCCGGGTTGCAGAGGTCACGGATGTCGAAACTCTGTGTGAGCCCATCCTGACCGAAGCTTTGACTGAAAACTTCGCCGCCGGGGCCTTCAATCGAGAACTGGGTATAGGTGTTGCAGCAGTTATATCCCGCGATTCGCAGGGCGATCGTGAACTTGCAGCAGGCATCGAGATCCGCCTCCTGGATCGTGATCGGAACCTCGATGCGGGTTTGCGGGCATTCCTCCCCGGTTTCGTAATCGTATCCGCAGCAACCTGCGGGCGTGGAAACCAGATCGATCTGCCGGATGAACCGCTCGGAGCCGTTGGCACGCACGATGTAGATGCCGAAGATGTCGTCCTCACATCTGTTAATATCCACATGGACAAGCGTGAGGTCGCATGGTGCATCCAGACAGGCGACGCATCCGCCGCAGGTGCCGCCCTCTGATGGCTGGAGGAGTTTTGTCGCCATGTTCAATTCGTGGTGTCTTGCACGAGGAAAGTCTTGGTCTGCGCCGACCCGTCCACGCAGATTTCGATGTCTTCCTTTTTGATGAGCCCGAACTCGCTCACGCCCTGAATGGCGAAAGCCTCAATCATTTGCGGTTCACCGTTAATATCAAGGTAGTTCACGTCGATCTTTACCGAGCTGCCTTTGACCGGAGCTCCAATTGTATGCAACTCGTAGATGTCGCCCTCAGAATTCACCAGATCCATGGTTTCAGAGGTAATTTCCTCAGCCTGGTAAGTGCCATCCCACACAAGAACCATCATGGAATGGCCGTTGCCATCCACGGCGATCCAGCTGATCTCCAGCTGCTTGGTGATCCCCAGGCAAGTGGGAGTGTGCATCGTTGGGACGGAATACATCTGCCCGTCATGTCCGATATAGGTGATGGAGCCCAACGGGTTTTTCAGCAGCTCGATGTCCGCTAAGATTTCCGTGATGGATTCCTGCACGGACGTGATCGCCTCGTAAACTTTGGTGATTTCACTCCACACGAGGGTCAGATCCTCCAACGCGTAGGTTAGGCTTTCCCACATTCTATTGATTTCATTCCAGATGGCTTGAGCCGCTGCTTCGACCAAGCCGGGGATGCTGGCGGCAAGGGCGTTTAGCGCGTCCCAGAGCAGATCCAGGGCGGCCTTCACTGCCTTCCCGACGGCGTCCGGGATTTCATCCAGCTTCGAGAGAGCTTTTTGGATGAACCGGGCGAATGTTTTGGTGAGTCCCGCCACCGGGCCGGCAATGAGATCGACCGATTTCCGGATGAGATCTTCGCCGATCCTACCCAGCATCCGGCAGATCGCGCCGATGTCTGGCGCTGGGAATGTTGTCAGGGCGCACCACCATGCGCGGGAGTCTTCCTCGCCACCTTGTGGGGCTGATCCCACTTGGAAATGAACCCGCCAAATCAGGTTTGGTGTCGGGATACCGGACTCGTAGCCAACGGGAAACACCGTGTAAAGAATGCCGAACTCCTCGCAATAGAGGTAGTCGCCCGGGCTCGGTGAACTGGGCTGTTCCCCTCCTTCTTCCACGTTCGCGCCTGCAAAGTGCGCGGTAATGAGCGTTCCCACGTTCGCGTAGGCCTCATACTTTTCCTGCACGAGCGCGTCGATTCCCTCCATGACATCGAGGGCCGGCTGGAAATACGGCATCAGCATGGCGGCGATTTCCGCGGCACCGGGCGCTGAGTTTGCGAAATTGCTGAAGAGGCTGTCGAACGAGAGCCTGCCGCCCCCGCTGCTCATGAGATACGATTCGATTCTCGATTGGATGATGGCTCCAACAGCCTCGGCCGTCGGCATGTAGGAGTCCATGTTTATGAGTTTGCTCTCGATCACAGCGGCGATGGCCTCGGCCGTTGGCAGTGCCTCATAGAACTTGGTGAGAATTTCGTCCATCACCTCCTGCATGATCTTGAACGGGTCGGGAATGAGATCCTCGAAATCGACTTGATGGAGGGTCAGAGTTCCTGATTTTGCCCCGCGCGGGATATTGGCCGCCACAGTGGTTCCGTTCGGACTGCCGGTGATCCGGATGCCCGCGCCGGGGAGAACCCGGTTCGCCCGCACGGCATCGGCGAGGGATTGCAGGTCTGCGGCCCAGAGCTTGTCGCCCTTTTTGAAACTTGGGATCGTCATGAGTAAATTTCGGAATTCCAACCGGCCGGGCCACTCGACATGTATTCGTAGGAGTTGCTCCACTTGCCGTTCTGCTGGCGGTTGCCGCTCGCTCCGGTGAGCATCCAGTTCGCCCCGCTCGGAAGAGTTGGAGCACCCGAGGGGGTGTCGATTTTCCCGAGGCGAGAGAGCCGTGGGGAGGATCCCTCGATGCGGGTGATCCGAACGACCGCACGGGGCACGAGGTAATCGGTCACGCCTTTTTCATAGAGCGCCGCAAGGTCGGCAAGAGCTCCGGAATCCGGTTTCCAGCCAGCCAGTTCCTCGTCCTTCGAGTTGTTTTTCCAGAGGTTCCACTTCTTCCAGTCTGCCGCCGCAATCCCCTTGAACTTTTCGTGCGTCTCGATCGGTTCCTGGCTCATACTGCCCTCGACGCTGTATTCGTCGCCTGGGTTTGTTTCAGTTGGAGTGTTGTCGAAAACGAGCGTGTGCTTGCCGTCGGTGTGCGTGCGCTTGATGTTTTGTGCCCCGCTCGGCGCGCTTGGCGGCCCGTCGAATGCCTCCCATGTCTCAGAGGTGATCTCCCTGCCCTTGGAATCGGTGGAGGTTTCGGATTTTGTGAGAACAGCCATCGGTATCGGGGCGTGTCAAGCGAGCGTGTAGCTGAGCTCGACGCTCTGGGTGTCCTGGCGTGAAACCGCACGGGCGATTCGCTCAAGGATCGTTGTCTGCCGGCGGTTCTCGGTCAGGATCGGATCCGATCCGCTGCCGACGAAATTTCCACCCGCACCGATCCGTGCCATCGATGACGCATAGAGAGCGCCGCTTCGTTCCTGCGCGGCCTTGGGTTCACCGGCGGACTGGGCGTTGACCAGCCGTGCGGCAGCCGCTTGGGCATCAGCCTCCGGCATCACGTCCCGCAGCCGGGCGAGCTCGGAGTTGTATTTTTGCAGCCACTCGATCCGGGCGGCCTCTTCTTTGTTTCCATCCGCCTTCGCCTCGGCAAGCCGGGTTTCCAGATCCAAGGCGGTGAGGGTTTTCCGGTTCTCCTCGTCTTTTTTGGATGAGTCCGCCAAGTCGAGCGCCCCGACTTTCTCGTTTGCCAGGCGGGCAGCTTCCTTGGGATCCAACCCAGCCGAGATCCCCTGCTTGGTTTCCTGATCGAGTTTTGCCTCGTGGTCGAGTCGCGCCACGGTTTTTTTGTCGCCCGATGCCTCCGCCTTTGCGCGAGCGATTTCCCGGTTCACGTCGCGGGTGAACTCCGAGCGTTTCTCCGCCGCCTCGGCTTCCTTTTTTGCGTCCTCCTCGGCCTTCTTCGCCGCCTGCTCGCGTTCACGGGCAAGGTCGCGCTCGACGCCGATGAGTTTTTCCCGCGCATCAATGAGCGCCTGCATGCGGAGCACCTCGTCGGTTGTGAGCGAGGAGGATTCCCGCTTGGCGGCGAGGAGAGCGATCTCGGCATCCACGTTTGCCGTGGAGGAAGCTCCTACGCCTGCAAGGGTCACATCTTTCTGCTCGGTAGAGGAAAGGTCGCCGAATGCGGCGTCGGCAATCTTCTTGTCGAGTGCCTCCTTGTTTTTCCCAAGCTCCGCATTGAGTCCGGCCGCCTTCCGCTGGCTTTCCGCCAGTGCCGCCGCGCGATCTTTCTCGGCTTGTCGTTGCGCCATGATCTCGGGCGTGATCGCGGTCATGACTTCCTTCATTTGGCCCAGGAGAAAGATGCGCTGGCGGTATTCGCTCGCGATGTCGTTGCGCTGCTCGGGCGTGAGGTTCTCGAACTGGTCGGCGAGCCCGGCGAGCGATTCCTTGGTGGATTCGATCTGCTGGTCGATGCGGTTGCCGAGATCCACCTTGTCCGCCTCGCTCGACACGGATTTCATTTCCGTGGCGACCGAGTTCACGGCTTTGAGCGTGTCGCCGGTCGCTGTCGCCGCCGCCTTGATGGCTTCCTTCGTCTGGTTGATTTTTGCAATCACGGCCTCGATGGCCATGGCGATCCCGACAATAAGAAGTCCGATGCCGGTGGAAATGACCGCGCTCTTGATCGCGATGGCCGCCGTGCGGGCCGCCACCCCGATGCCCGCAAAGGCCGTGCGGGCGGCTGTCCCCACGCTCGAAAAGTTCATCGTGGCCATTGCCACGCGGACCTGGGCGAATGCGCGGGTCGCCACCGGGCCGATGTTGAGCATGGCCCGTCCGAGATTCGCATCGAAGCCGGTGCGGTAGGCCGCCATTGCCGCCACCACTCCGAGGATCTGCGGGATCATGCCAGAGAGCGTCTGGCCGAAACGGATGGCAGCGACGGCGATTTCCCCAAGGGATTTTCCAAGGCCCGAGAGATCGGTTTCATTGAGCGCGTTGCCGACCGCCTCGAGTGCCGGGGCAATCGCCGCCGTGAATCCCGCCGCAAGCTGCTGGCCTTTCAAGTGGGCGGATTCGAAGGCGTCGGATATCGCATCAAACCGTGGAGCATTCGCCTGCATCGTATCCCCGAGCCCGCCGACCTGCTGCCGGGCGACTTCCATCGCGGAGCTGTCCAGAAATATCGCCTGCAACGCGGCTCCCTTGCGCCCGAAGATCCCCATCGCCGTTGCCGCCCGCTCGGTCGCGTCCGGGATCCCCGCAATCGCCGCCGATACCCGCGCAAATTGCTCCGCCGGGTTGAGCGACTGAAGTTCGTTCATCGAAATCCCGAGCGCGGCGAGTGCCTTGTTCGTCGGCTCCCCCTCCTCGTTGATCCCGCCGAGCGCCTTCTGGAGGCGGTTGATTTGCGGGCCGACGGAATCGGCATCCATGCCGGCATTGGAAAATGCCTGACGCAGGACAACGAGATCGCCCACCGCGATCCCTGTCTGCGCGCTCATATCGGTAAGATGCCCGCCCAGGTCGAGGGATTCTTTGATCGCGGCAAACGCGCTCGCGAATGGTGCCAGGGCGGCGTTCGCCGCGGCAAATGCGCCCTGCACGGAAATCGTCGCGGCCGCTACACGGGCGAGCGCGGCATCAATGCCGGAAATATCGAGTCGAAACCTGGCGGTGATGTCGGCCACGCCGTGAGCGGCGTGTCAATTGCGCCTACAACCTCTTCATCAGAGTATCATACTCAGCGTGGGAACCGATCCAAACCCACTCTACGGTTGAGCCATCTGGTTTCCATCCTATTGCCCTGTAATGAATGCCAATCCTCACCGAGAACTTGTTTTCACGTCCACCAAGCTCCTTGAAATGAAGCGATGCATGACGGGGATCTTTCAGCCAGAGCGTGTATGTCTTGTCTGATAGTGCCCGAACTTCAGCAGGGAGAGCATTGTAAAGCTTCCAAAACCGACTGGTGGCCAGAGATTTCAATTCCCGTTTGGCCAGGGTTTGAGGGCTCCCGCTTTGCGCTCGGTTTCAGCCTCTTCAAAAAGGAAATCCAGTTTGCCGGATTTCGCATCGGATTCCATCCGCGCATCCCAAGCATTGGCGCGCAGATCATCGAACCAAGTAGATAGCTTCCAGAATTCCGATTCCGGCAGTTCGCGTATAGCTGATTCAATTTCCACAACAGAGCTCATGGAAGAACTTTAACGGAAAGCCCCCTCTTGCGCAACTTTGTTTGAATCGTTCACGCGCGAAACCCCGCCTTCCGCGCCGCCTCCCTGACCGCGAAGTTCTCGACCCGCCGAACCATGGCGGCCGCCTGGGAATCGAGGGCGCTTTGAACCCGGCGCTCCATGTCGAGCCGGGGAGCCCCCGCGACCTGGTTCGTGGCCGTCACCTCGATGGAAACCGCATCGCTCTTGATTCTCCCCACCCCCGGTGCCGAATGACGGGAAATCCACGCCGGGATGCTGGAGCCGAATTTTGTTGCCGCCGCTTTCCAGCCAGAGGCGAGGAATCCGACCATCTTCTTTTTGGAGGCGATGTAGCGTTTCAAGTCGGCGGCCTTGATTTTGATCCGTGGGGTGAGTTTGCGATTCACACGTCCGGTGGGCGACCGGTTGGCGCGGTGAATGGCTGCGGGCGATTCCGTGGAGGCTTCCTCAACAAACATGCCCGCCGCCCTCAAGGTGTTGGCGGGAGCACTGAGGCGGGCCAATGGCTGCATGAGTTTGAGGATATCGCTTTCCACCTTCGCCTCTCCCCGCTTCTTGGCCGCCTGACCGGTGGCGTTTTTGCCGCCGGGAGGCGTCCAGTCGATGATCTTGCCGAGGGTTCCCTTCGCCTGTTCCCGCAGAACCACCCCGGCTGCGCGTTTGCTCTCGGCCCGGAAGCGCTTCAGGGCGGCATCAAACTTCGAAGTATCGAGATCAATGCTCATCGTCTTCGATTTCGAGAGTGAGAAGCGCGTCAACCTGCGCCTCGGCAGGCAGGGCTGGGGCCACCGTCCACGCGCCGGATTGCCAGAGCGCGCAATGCTGGTAGGCGAGTGCCCGCCAGAGCGGGAGTTCCCAGAGGATGAAGGCTTCCGGCCAGCCGGTCTTTTCGGCCAGAGTGAACACGCGCGAGGCGATCCACTCTGGCGCTAAGAGTTTGGGGGCGCGTCCTTGTCCTCGCTACCGGGGCGCGGGATCACATCCACCGACTGCGAGGCAGCGGCAGTAAGGCCGGCTTCGACTTCGCGGATGATTGTCGTGATATCGGAAACCGGGATCGCTTGGGAAAAGCGGAATACCTCGGCGTGAAAGACATCCGGCGCGGAATACGCCGCCCGCAGAACCGCTTCCAATGGTGCGCCGTGGATATAGGCGTATTCGAGGGCGGCCGTGAGATGATCGGGGGCGGTATTGCCCGGTGGAACGACGAATGCGTTTCCTGTGCGGTGAAGGATGGCATACGAACCGCTGGAAAGCGGACGCAGTTTGATGGATCCCGCATCGGCGGCGGGGCGAAGGAAGTCGTTGTTCATTTGAGGTAGGAGAGGAGTTGCTGGCGTTTGTCTTCGGGGAGATTGGCGGGGAGCGTGACTTGCCG
>Ga0194039_1001259_pt1 | contig 13790 bp, 8 predicted proteins | sample JunL228m_MetaG_FD_148679 | JGI IMG/M metagenome (GOLD analysis project Ga0194039, IMG submission 148679) | Anoxic zone freshwater microbial communities from boreal shield lake in IISD Experimental Lakes Area, Ontario, Canada - Jun2016-L227-8m | ecosystem: Environmental > Aquatic > Freshwater >... | reverse complement strand
CACCGGAGGTGGTGATGTTTACTCCCTTAAAGTTCACATCGGCATTGATGATGTAGGAACCCGAGGAGCCGAAGATAAATTGTCCGCCAGAGGCAAAAGCCCCTGTAGCGGTTGATCCTGCCGCGTCGGTGGTCCATGAGGAAGCGCTCGCATTGATCGTCCCGCTCGGGCTGCCAAACCCGGCCGTGGCACCGTTAACATCCAAATAATACGGAGTACCATTAGCGGCGACGGCGGAGGAAGCGGACCCGGCGACGACAAAGGCGGCGAGCAGTGCAGCAGGTGAGCTGCCAAGGAATTGATGGAATCGTGAATTATTCATGGATTTGGCTTGTTTTAAATGAACAATTCAATGCGGTGACGTTGTTGAGGCGAAAATCCTGCCATAAGTTCAGCTCGGTTGCCATGGATAAATCAGCGATACGCATAGACTTTTCGCACTAAATCATGGTAGACTGGAAAGCAGGGCGATTGCTCCGCAAGGCGCTGAAGGCTTATGATAGACATGTGATTCTGAAGCTCTGGTGCCTCTGGTCACATCGGCCACCATCAGGATGTTTCAACCCTCCACTTCCAGGACAATCACCGTGTCGAGCGCATCCCACGTGTCGCCTTCTCCAAGGGTCAGCTTGAGTGACTCCGCACCCGTTTCCAGTTTGACGGGCTTGGCGTTCTTAAAGAATGTAGCTGCTTTGAAACTCTCCGTGGGCGCTGGAAGCTCGATGCACTTTCCGGAGGGTGCCTTCAGCACATGGATGTATTCCTTCTTTCCGTCAAGGCTGCGAGTCGCCGTGAAGGCCGGTGCCTTGGAAAACGTCGCCTGATCCGGCACCAGCCAGTTTTTGCTGGGCGCCACGCCGCAGACGGTTTCGCGGATCGGTTTGAGATACTGATTGGCTTTGATCAACGCATTCAGCGGCTGGTTATTACTTCCCCACGTCGTGCCGTCCGCAAGAGGCGAAACCGCCCAGCAGACCCCGCCTGGCGCGCCAGTTCCCGCGTTGAGTACGGTGAATTTAAATAGGGTCTCTGGCGAGAACGTGCAACGGGCCTTCAGGCTGCCATTCCACCAACCACCAGCAGAAGGAAACGTCTGATTGCTCGCACAGACAAAAAGCTGCTCGATGTCACCAGCGTCTTGTTTGTAGTTACGTTCAGCAGAAAATAGATCAATGCACTCCTTGTCGAAATTATTGGAGAGGACGATGGCACCCGGAAATTTCGCGGCCACCGTTGCCCGGAGACGCTTGCCATCGATGCGCTCGCCGTTCTCTTTCCAACTGTCCCACCAGAAGCCCAACACATTCGGCTTCTCGTTATACCGATCAGCCAATTCAGCATAGACCTCGTTGATGAAGTCGTTGAAGACCGGAATGGGCTGCGGATTGGCCTTGTCGTATTTGATATAGCCGACTTTGGTCTGCTCTTCTGGAGAAAAGTCATGACCATCGTTCGGATGGGCGTAGATGACCAACGCGATCCCTTTGGCGTTCAGCGCATCGGCCAACTCACCCACGAGATCCCGTTTCGTGGTATGTCCCGGCAGCCATTTATCCAGAGTGGCATTGGGCCCGAGAAGAACCATGTTGTAGTGCCACGCGGTAAAGTAAACATACTCAACGCCCGCCGATTCCATCTGGTTGGCAAATCCGTTGACATCAAACAAATTCGCAAACTCATCCGGTGTATTGTAATTCACCCCCTCGGGCGCGACGGTCAATTTATAGACGTTGTGAATGAAAATGCCATAGCGCATGGCGCTGAATTTTTCGAGCCTCGACGGAGTGTTCCCGGCAGCGGAAAAAGTCATCGTGACCGCGAGTGCCAAGCTGATCGCCAAATACCCCACCTTGAGGCGGAGTCCCTGTTCTGTCTGTTTAAGGTTCATGGTCATTGATTCCTCATTGAACGAGCTGCAATTCCCAGACGCGGAACATCTCCGGATCACTCGTCTTGAACGTGAATTTGATCACCTGTGCGTTCGTCGCAGGAAATGTCAGAACTTGTTGTTTGCCGGGCTTTGCAAATGTCCTCACAGATTTCCAGTTTTCGCCTTCTTTCACTGCGATTTCCACGGAATCGAGTTTCCCTTCGCAGTCGATCATCCCCCGGCTGAAACTCTCAGGCTTTCCCAGATCCAGCGTCACGCTGGCCTCGGTGGTGCCTGGATCGGGATACCAGCAAGTCAGTCCGCAGTCATCGAACATTTTGTAGGCATGACATGGATTGTGCCACCAGCGCTTCGCAGGGGCGTTGCTTTTGATTTGAATCTCGCGACGCTTCGCATGCTCGCTGAACCCCGTCAGCAGCGATCCCGTGCTCACAGCCTCGATCGGCTTGATGTCAAACGCGGGCCCGTCAACCGTCAATTCCACGATCGTGTCTATGGCGTGTTGATCTTTCGCGTTAACTATGAGAACTAACGCCTTGTCATCCTGAACAAGACTCACCTTGCCGCCCGTTAGCAAGCGAGCTGAGGTGACTTTGCTACTCAGCGGCGGCAATGCCAGGGTGTCGCCATCAAAATTCAGACAGTGAAGGGATATTTTGTTATCCTTCAGCGTACTTACCCCCCAGTAACCTGGCTTATAAGGCCCGCCCCGTGTGCCGTAGACTGACTCGCCGTATTGCTTCAGCCAGTCGCCAACTTCTTTCAGGCGTTTTACCTGACGTTCCTCGAAGTTGCCCAGCGGTGTCGGAGCGGCATCCAGCAGCAGGTTGCCGTCGCCTCCCGCTGAATAGAGTAGCATGCCAAGTACATCCCGGAACCCGAGTAGCAAACCGTCCGGCTTGTAACCCCACTGGCCGTCCACCAAGCAGGCACAGGATTCCCAGTGCACGTTCCGCTGGAATCCACCAATGACCTGCTCAGGGGTCTGAAAGTCAGACAGCCGGGTCGTATCAAACGTGGGCCGAGGGGTTTCTTTCTTCGCCTGCAATACACCGATCCTCCCGTTGATCAGGATATCCGGTTGGCTGCTCAGGATGATCTCCGCCATTTTCGGATAATCCCAATCCGTCCAATCGCCGCCCTTGCTATCAAACCAGAGGATATCCACTTTACCGTAATTATTGAGCAGCTCCTTCAACTGCCCATGGAAGAATTCGAGGTATTTTTTGTTTCCGTCCACGAGGTAGTCCGGGTGATACCAGTCGCGCTGAGAATAGTAGACGCCAAACCGCAGCCCGCCTTTGTGACAGGCATCCGCCAACTCCTTGACAATATCGCGTTTGAACGGCGTATTGGCGATGTTGTAGTCGGTATGCTGCGTGTGGAAGTTGCAGAAGCCGTCATGGTGTTTGCAGGTGAAGACGATATACTTCATTCCGGCATCCTTGGCGATCTGCACCCATTCGTCTGCATTAAACCTTTCCGGATTGAACTGCTTATAGGTGTTATCGTAAACCTCGTCGCGGCCGTTGGGCGGTGCGTCCGGTCCGCAATCCATCGTGCGCTTCGCGTTGCGCCCCCAACTGGTCTCCGTGCCGAGGATGGCCGAGGGCCCCCAATGAATAAAGAGGCCGTAGCGGGCGTCGCGGAACCACTTCATGCGCGCCTCCTTCTGCTCCGGCGTCTCCTTCGGCATCGCATAGCCCACTGCGTTGATCGCGCCAGCTCCGCCGCCGATTTCCGCCGCCTTGGGCATGTTCCCTCCCTCGACCGGCTCTGCGGCCCCTGCCGACATTGCCGTCACAGCTACCAAGAACATCGTCAATTGTTGTAAGTACATCGACTTTATTTTTTGTGTTAAACCGCAATATTCCCGGGTCGGGCTAGGAGGCCTGAACTACTTGCTCCCGTAAACCTCGATCTCCGTGAACTGCATCCGACCATCACTCTTAAGTTTTGTTCCTGTGATTTTGATGTAGCGGCCTTTGGTTCCATCCGGCATTACAAAGTACTGAGGATAGTCCGCTGAGCTTTTCTTTCCCGATCCAGAAAGAGAAAGATCCTCGGTTTCCTGCCCGGCCTCAGCCTTTTTATAATCATTTAGAGTAGGGTCCCAAACATATTGGGTTTTTCCCGCGCGTGGCGAGGTTACTTTATAATCAGTGACCGTCAGTGCTTTGGTGAAATTCTGACCGTCTGCGGATACTGAAATATCAAAGTCGATCGGGAAATTGACGTCAATCGCCTTATCCATCACTCGTGGATAAATGTGGACTCGTGAAATTCCCACAGTGTTTTCCAAATCGATCATCAACCATGGAGTCTCTCCCGGCTTAGCCGCTTCTGAACTCCAGCCGCGATCTTTGTTGCCATCGACAGCATTTTTGATGACCCATCCAGGCGTCTCTGGGCCAGACATGGTAGCCGTCTTTCCTTTGGATAAAACGCCATAACCGACTTCACCCGTTAATTTAATCACTGTGTCAATCGGATCCCAGGCGTCTCCGGGAACATTGATTCTAACGCCTTTGTCGTCCTGTTTAATAGTGTACTCTTTCCCAGTGCGAAGATTTACCGCTTTGGTAAATTTCTTAAAATCTGCTGGCGGCGGAAGAACAAGCATTCCCACATACCGTTCTCTGGTCTTATCATCCTGACCCGTTGGTGCTCGCAAAACATGGACATACTCGTACTGGCCATCAAGAGATTGGGTCGCAACAATCCCATGCGGTAACGTTGCGATCCGGGCTCCTTGCGGTGTTATCCAAGAGTCACTCGGATGTGTTTGCTTAATTGATTCTTCAATGGGTTTGATGAGTTGTCCGAGCATGGTGAAGTATTCTTTAACATTCGGCTCCCAAGTGCCATCCGTGTAGGTATCAGCCGCCCAGCCTGTGCCTCCACCATCTGTATTGGCTGCAGCCTGCAACACGGTGTACCGCAGCATATCGACCGGAGACACCTTGGCTGTGCCGCCCGTGGACCACCAGCATCCCCCTTGGAGAAGATTCACGTTACTTCTAAACGCCGGCCAGGTATCCGCATTTGAAGGCGTCGCTGCAGGGATGCCGTTTTTAGGATCAGGCGGAATCAAACTGTTGAACTGATGGCACCAGCCCGCATTATCCATTCCAGAGACAAATTCCGCTTTCGGATTGTGCTTCCAAACGGTCTCCTGAAGACGTTTTTGATCCACACGCTGCCATCCCCCATCAACCCAATACCCATAAACATCTTTGCCATACTTAGCGCACATTTCATCAAACACTTCATTCATGAAGTTATTCCATTTAACATATCTGCCGGGCATCCAGTGCATGGGATTCTTTTCCCCAGTCGTGGGCTCGTTCCAGCCGAGTTTTTCCTGATCTCCCTTGGACATGTCATGGCCATCGGAAGGATGGATATACAGGAACAGCTTGATACCGGTCGGCTTGAGTTCTTTGATAAGTTCTGCAATCACATCCCGCTTTGCGGCATGTCCCGGGCCACGCCATTTTTCCATCGCCGCGCTGGGAAAGATCGGGTTCATATCTGCGTGCCATGAGGTGAATGAAATATATTCACAACGGGACGCCTGCAGGTCTCTGACAAAACGGGGAATGTCGAATGAGTCCGCGACTTCATCAATGGATTTAGGAACACTCAAATCCGCGTTCTTGGTGAGTGCATACGCATTTCCGCCCCATGCATGGTGGGCGAATATCCCGTATTTGACTGATTTGAACACTGGGTTTTCGTCTTGCGCGCGAAGGGACGTGGTTAGCATGGACATCCCTAGCAGGCAGAACATGCTTTGATATGTTTTATTCGGTGGTTTCATGTGGTTATTGGATACTTTGGTCGGGTTCAAAGTCATCGAGAAAGCCGTTTGGGTGGGGCGGAGGAAGCGATCCCGACACAGGAGATTTGGTGCGGCACCGTTCCAGCCATACTCGGGTGATCGGGTATTTTCTTATGGCCAGCAGGGACAGGGTGCAGATCGCGGCACCGATGACAAAGGTGACCATGCCGAGATTCCAAATGGCCTGTGGTGTTTGGGTGACCGGGACGCCATTCCTCGGCACCTGATAGCCGATCAGATGCAGGGTCCATCCGGCGACGATCAGGCTAAACGAAATGGCCATGCGCATGGCCAGACTGAACACCGATGAATAGCCGCCGTCCTTGATTTCGCCGGTCTTCAAACGACAAACCTCGCTCACATCGGCCATCATGGCGGTGGCCACAGGCAGTATAATGCCGTTGCCCAACCAGTAACCTGCATGGAATATGACAAAGAGTATCAGCGCGAGTGGCACGTCAAACCCTCCTAACGCCAGGGTGGTGTCAGGTTTGACCAGGTCGGTCAGGAAAAGCATGGCGAGGGCAAGATTGCTGACGATGCTGACGATCCCGCCGATGAATACCGCGCCCTTCTTGTCGTGGCGTTTGGTCAAGCCGATGGAAAAGAGAGCACCGAAAGCCATGCCGACCATGGTGCCACCGTGGGCGATGGATTTCTGCCAGGCGGGGAATTTCATGAAGTCATCATACACGAACATCTGCAACGAGCTGACGATGACCATGCCGGTGCAAACAATGAAGATAAAGATAAAGACCCAGCGGGGGTTAGGATCAGCAAGGATCTCCTTCATGTCTCTGAGAAACTCACTCACCCAACCGTTTTTCGACCCATGTGGGGCATGTCGGGTGTCTTCCTGCCAGCGGGAAGTGCCCACCACCACGAGGATCACGAAGATGGCGGTGGCAATGGCAAAAGTGGCGCCCATGTGGTGATAATTGGCTTCCACCGTAGTTGCCTGTGTGTTGCCTTGGCCTCCGAAAAACATGACCCATGCCATTGCGGGACCGGCAAAGTTGGCGGCCATGTTGAAAACCTGGCGGATACCCTGGATTCGCGAACGGCCCTGATAGTCGGCACACATTTCAAAGCCGAGCGCCATGTAGGGGATGAAGAACATCGTCAGTCCGGTGCGCAGCAGCAGGTTCATCGCCACGAGATACCAGAAGATCGCCATTTGGCTGTCGCGGCAGAAACCCGGCACCGTCCAGATTAGATAGGAACAAAGCGCCATCAGCAGCCCGCCTATCAGCATGTAGGGATGGCGGCGCCCCCAGGAACTGCGGGTGTTGTCGCTGATGTGGCCCATTACCGGTTCGGTGATGGCCTCCCAGAACACCGAGAGCGACATCGCAAACCCGGCCCAAGCGGGCTCAAGCCCGAGGGATTTGGTGTAAAACAGCATTGCGAAACCGAAGATGCCGTTCATGACGAGCGAGTTCGCACATTCGCCGAGCGAATAGGTCAGCATACCGCCGGTGGAGCAGCTCTTGGTTGAAGTTGGGGATGGTAGGCGCATGGCTTCAGGAAAGGATGATCCTAACAGGCCCGAGGAGGCCGGAGGCGGTTTGAGAGTTGAACGCGTAGGGAGTGGGAATTCCGACACTGTAATGGTTGGCGAGCGTGTTGGCTACGGTGATCGATAATTCGTTCGTTCCGGGACACACAAAATTCGTGAGATCGACCCGCCACGGCGGCGCGACAAGCGTGGCAGCGAGATGACCGTTCACAGAGACTTCGGCCGTGGCATTGAGCGCGCCGAGATCGACACTGATTCGCGATTGCGAACTATGAACGTCGAATTTTTTCGAATAGATGGCGGCTCCTGAGTAAGTGGCGAGACCGTGGTCCGACCAATCGCCGAGGGAGATCCGCGCCGGGCCGCAAACAAACCGGACCGGCTCGGGCAGCGCGTCGCCAGCGTGGCAATCAAGCGGTGCCTCGATGCGCAGGGCGATGACTGCGCAACCGGGTGATGCGTCGGAGGATTCCCCATGATAGCGGATGCTGCCATTGTCCAAACTTTCTATCACACTCAATGCGAGTTTTTTGCCATTCGACCACGCCTGGGCAGGGCCGCGTGCGATGAACGTCATTTCACGCATCCCTGGCGGACTGAGAAAACGGAAACGGATCGCGCGGCGGGTCGCGGCAGCAAGCAAGCATGGCCGTGGGGCGGAAGGGTCGGTGAACCAGCGCAGGGCGAGGGTTTCCGGGCAGGCAACCGGTGGTTGAAACGCCACGAATGCGCGCGTTCGCTGGCCAATAGGCTGGACGAGCTTGATCAGCAGCTGGTTGGTTCCGGCCTGCAGTCTGACCCGTGCGTCGCGTGTTTCACCATCATAATGCGGAATGCTCCACGGAGCAAAAATGCCGGCCGGCAAGGCGACGCGTTGCTCGAGCGCGGTGCTGCCATTAACCCAAACATGGTAGGCGCAGCGGCCGCCGGCGACCATGGGAGTGTCACGCGCTTGATCTGAGACGACTTGGGCGCGGAGATACCAGACCGTGCCGGGAACGTCGCTGTGGAAATCGAGAAACTCATTCGGCACGCTTCCTTTGAGGCCATGCGGACCGCTGAGCCAGTCTGTTAAAAATGGATCGCGCTCAATCCCCCAACGCAGGGAAAACGCATACGGTTGCCAGTCGCGGCGAGCGCCATTTTCTAACAACGAATTCTCGATGGACTGGAAATCACTGTCGGGCGGCAGGGGGCCGGTGGCCTCCAAACGTGCGCCGAAGGAATAAGTAACCTCCTGCCATGCGGAATCATCAAACGTGGCAGACTGCCATGCGTCAGCGCTTTTGAGGTCCTCCGCCGTCTCGTCGGCATAGCGGAAGCGACGGGCCTCGGGACCTAACAATCCGTCAGTCGCAGGGAGACTGAAATCGCCGAAGCGGTTGTCCATGGTCGGCTGGATTGCGAAATCCCAGAGGCCGTCGAGTGTTTCCACGCGCTTCTCAGCGAGAAGCGGACTTAGCTCCAGCGCTTCGCTAGCGCTGGTCCTGGAATCAATCACCAGCACCTTAGCCTCGCCCGGCGCGAGCGTGAATTCCTGCAGATGCTCCCTCGAAATGGCGAAGATCTCACCCGTCCGAGCATCCCATTGTGCAACCTCACCGCGCGCGCGAAGCGTAAGTGAGGTTGTGATCATTTCCTTGGCAGGATTGAAGACGTAATAGACATCCATGTCCTCCAGTTGACGGTGGAGGACCTGCAACGGAACCGAAGAAAAGACATCACGTTCGATGGTGCCATTGATCGTTTCCAATACCTTGGCGAAATCGTGGTGGAGCAAACACGCCAGACCGCCGCCAGCATGTCGTTTCATAAGATCACGTTTGCCATCCTCGGCGCCGAAGATTTCGACTAATAACTCTTCCAACTGCGGATCCTCGCGGCCAGCACGCTCGCTGGCATGCGGCAGGCAACCGAAGGCGATCACCGACCCGCCAGCATGGACAAAGTCGCGGACCTTGACCAGGGTGGACCAGCGTGAGGTCGCCATTGCGGGCAGGATGAGCACACGGTAACTCATACCGGAGATGCGGATTTCGCCCTCACCAGCGACGGCCTCTGCGATGGACTCAAAATCAATGAAATCGAAGTCGCACGCATGATCTGTCAAGTATTTGCCCAGAGCGAACGCGGATGCCTCCGTCTGTGGCAGCGCTTCTTCCCCGTCATGAATCTCACCATTGCCGATATGGGCGATCAGGCCGCATGGTGTGGTATCCGCGGGTTCGGCCTCAAGCGATGCGATCGGATAAACGATGGCCACGTCGCAGCGATGGACGCCTTGGGAAAGCAGCCAGCACAGCCGGGTGAGATAGTCGTTGAATATCTCGCTGTGTTGCCAGTAGGGCTGGCGGAAATGGAAATCCGGTGGTGCCCATTCCCACCATCCGCCACGGGTGGAATAGTATAAGCCGTGTAGATTGACGAGATTCGCCCCATAGGCGAAATCCTCGTGCAGCGCGGCAAGCACCTCTGCCGGGGCAGTGCCCCAGCCGCTGGAATGGAATGCCTCCACCCACACCCGCGGGCGCTTGTAAAGATTGGCGATGGAGCTGTTGACCTTGATGCCTTTGAACGAGCGCGCGCAAGCCAGCTTTGGGTCATCACAACCCGGCGCCGAATACCAGCGCATGGTGCGGAAATAATCACCATAGTGCGAACGGCCTTGGGCGATGCGCCCGCGTCCCATGTTGTCATGGCCGAACATCATTCCGCGCGCGTCGTGCCAGCGGAAAACCGGCTCAAAATAACAATCTTGCACTAATCTCACAACCAGATCGGAAAAATCGAGGCGGATTTTTTCAGTCACCGGCCCGAAGTCATGCCAGAGCGTGGGCAATAGTGGATAGACATCATAATGATGCTGTGCGTCAAACGCGTCGAACAACCGATCCGACCAAAACGGCGTGCGACTACCGAAGTCGAGTTCATCCTGAAAAAACAAGTTGAAGGTTTTGCCGATTTCTTCAGGGCATTCGCGCTCGAAGGGGGCGTAGAGTTGCTCAATGGCAAGCTTACCCGATTCCGGGTGTAGTGGGTCGAATGGACTCAAGCGGGCAAAAACGAGAGCCACAAACCAATCGCCGGCCGGAGCGGTCCATTGCAAGACGCCGCTCTCGACCTGATCCTGCAAGGAAGTCGCCGCCTGGGGATCAGGCGTTCCATTGACCACGGGATAGGCCCAAGCGCCCACCACCAGGGTCCCAAGTTCGGATGTTAAGACGGCGGTTTGCTGGTCCGCGATTGATTGAGCCACGCAGCCCATTTGGCCGCCCTGCATCCCGGGAGTGTTACGGCCGATCGCTTCGAGGATCGGCGTGACCAAGGTATAGTCTTGGAAACCCACGGTCATGCCACGATTCCGGCATTCTGCCAGAAACCAGCGGAAAAGATCCCACCACTCGGGGGAAAACAGTGCGGGGTCGCCCACGGCACATGTGCTGTCCGGTTGATGCGGATAGCTAATGACCGTCTGGCGGACGCCTTTTTCACAGAGCTGATCGAGTTGCCAAGCGATGCGGGTGCGGTCGAGCTTGTCGCCGGCCCACCAATAGAACGGAACCGGCCCATAGCAGGCGGGCGGGGTCTGGAATACCTCGCGCAAATCACCCGTGCTGGCGACCTGAAGGTCAGCGGCATGAGGAGTTTCGGAATGTTGGGCTAGAGGCATAAATTGGAGTGTTCCAAGAAATTCGCTTTTTAGCCATGGATAAATCGGGGGTATTCATAGACTTTTACCACAAGATTAAGAATGATTTGACCATGAAGCGCATCGATACCACCGACCCGAGAGCTCATTCCAACGTGCTCACCACCGACGCCAGAGCACATGCCAGCATGCGCAATCTCACCGGCAGCGCGGGTACGAGGGAGTTCTGGCTGGCGGAGAAATTCCGGATTCATCTGGTGGGAATGTATTTCGCCGCAGTTGGCCCCGAATGTGGATCTGATGGCAACCAACAGGCGGACTTCCTCCACCACATCGAGATCGTCCTGTCAGGCAAACGGCAGGCGATCTCCAGCAGGAGTCCGACGCAGCCCATGACGATGAGCATTTCAAGGATGGCGCGCGGACTTGCTCGACATGCAACTTCGCTTCGACAACCGCAACCCGCATCGCCACTTCCGTTTCGATTCTCCGCTCTTCGGCGGATTTGGAGGATTTGCTGGCGCTCGAGTCATCGTGACAACCACCCAGCATGAGCAGGGCGGCAAGCAGCAGGGTTTTGATACACATCAGTCACCCCCCCTTTCCGGCAGTGCCTGGCCTGGCAGCCACGCCATGCACTCGTTGCGGTACTGGCACCACGCACAATGCATTCCGGGTTGCGGGTTGTAACGGCTCTCGGCAATGCCCATGACAGCGGTTTCTAGCAGGGCGATCACCCGGCGTTTGCGATGGTCATCTGCGGGCGGGGATGAAACCCTGATAATCGGCGGCGTTTTGGTTTTCACCAGAAACACCAAGTCCAACGATGGCGGGCTTTCGCCGATGGCTTCCAGCAGGAGCTGATAGATGACCAGCTGGATCTCATGGTCGAATGCCGCGTTGCCCGGATCGGTCTTGGCTGCTGCCGATTTGAAGTCCACGGGCGTGAAGTTGCCTTCGACCAAGTCCATGGCGCCGGTGAGGGGCACGGACAGGCCAGGGATTTCTTCCTTGAGCAGGACTTCTACCGCGCGTGGCTTGTCCTTCATCGCTTCCGGAGAATCGAGGCAGGCCTCAACGCGCCTACTTTTTCACGGTCGACGGCGGCACAGGAACCGCCGCTGTGCCGGTGCATTTCCCGGACAAGGTGCTGGTAGCGGTGATCCGTCCCGAGGCGTCACGCTGGGTGCTGGTGGTCGATCCCGCCTCGCTGCAGCTGGTGACCGTGCTGTCGGTGAACCGCCCGAGGCATCGCGGTATTGCGTGGTGGTACCGACACCGCTGCTGGTCCTGGTTTCGGCTCTGCCCTCGATACGGCAGCTTCTATCACGGTAGGTGGTGCTGGATGATCCAGTTCCGCTGGCCTGGGTCGCAGCCGCACCAGTCAGGCGACCGCTGGCGTCACGGTAGTCAGTGTGCGAGCCGCCGCCTGTGTTCGGCTGGCTGCCGCAGTGCCGGTGATACGGCCTGAGGCGTCGCAACTCCACAGGAGTGTGGCGCCTTGGCGGATATCCGCTGGTGCCGCCTTTGGGTCCGGCCAAGCCTGCGGCGACCGACCACGACTGAATCATGCTCAAGGCCTTGGAGCACGAGGCATTGCGCTCAAGGATCTGAGCAAACCAAGCCCAATAGACGAGAATGAGCGGAAAATCGCGGATCCGCCGGGTCGGATCGATTCCCGCGAGCCAGGCGGCGGGCAGGATGTTTTCGAACAGGCGGGCGAAGGAGGAGGTGGAATCACGGAGGGCTTTCTTGCGAAAAAGCTGGATTGAGCGTTGCTTCGAACGCTTCGCGCTGCCATAAAGATGTTTGGAAAACCCTGTTAGGAATGGTTCTTTTTGAGTCACGTCTGAAGCTGCCATCCGGCGGGGTTTTCCACCCGCTTTTTATTCGGAAATATCAACGATCAACCGCCTTAAATAAGCGCCATTCTGGTCTGCCCTATCTTTTCAAACTGCGCCACACGGCCAAGGTCAAGGACCTCGTCACCCGCATGATGCGCCAGGGCGCGCTCTGGCAGGACTGCGGCGACGGTTGGCAGGCGCTGGAAAGCACCATTAGGCTCAGCGGTTGGACACTTGAGCGGCGCGTCATCCTCGTGCGCGAGAGTCCCTCCCGCGCCCCTGTGGCGGTGCCCGGCAAAGCCCGTCGAGGCAAGGACCGTCAGCAACTCCTACCCAACGCCAAAGGCGGCGGCTGGGACTCCCACGCCACACCATGGAGCGGCAAGATCGCAGTGCTCGTCACTTCGTTAGATTCCGTTGCCTTTCCCACCCAGGTCATGCCCAAGCATTACCGCGACCGGGCCGATGCGGAAAACTGTTTTGACGAACTCAAAAACCAATGGGGCTGGAACGGTTTTACCTCCCACAGTCTCGCGCCATGCCGACTCATGGCCAATCTCGTTGCCCTGTTTTACAACTGGTGGAACCTCTATCTGCGCTTCTATGACGAAGAACACCACCGTGAAGCCATCCGAAGTAGGCCCATGCTCATGGCCGGGGTCGGGCGACAAGTCCAAAGCGGCGGCCGTCGCACTGTTAAGGTCAGTGTCATGCACGACAAAGGCGACCTGATCGCCCACGCAGTGACACAGATCAGCAACGAGTTGCATCACATCCGCGCCATCACGGAGCGATGGACCGTGGATCAACGCTGGACGCTCCTGCTCACGCGTCTGCTACGCCGATGGTTGGGCGGAAAATGGCTTCCCGGCCTGCCAAGCGATGCCGATCTCTTGCTCAGTGGATGAAAAACCAAGCGAATCACCCTACTCAAGTTCAACGCACGCCGCAGACCAAAAGCGACGCTCAATAACCGTGTCCATTTTCCCTTTTAGGATAATTGGAATCATGACAACCATTTCTATTGTTGCTCCACTATTATG
>Ga0194039_1001258_pt1 | contig 13793 bp, 15 predicted proteins | sample JunL228m_MetaG_FD_148679 | JGI IMG/M metagenome (GOLD analysis project Ga0194039, IMG submission 148679) | Anoxic zone freshwater microbial communities from boreal shield lake in IISD Experimental Lakes Area, Ontario, Canada - Jun2016-L227-8m | ecosystem: Environmental > Aquatic > Freshwater >... | reverse complement strand
TTCTAAAACCGAATGCACCACTTTTTAGCTAAAAACTTGTTGCTACAACTTTTTCATGCTCAACTAAGCACGAATTTACCCCACTAAAGGTTAGGGAGCCGTTTTTTATTCTACAGTCACACTCTTGGCTAAATTTCTCGGTTTATCGACGTCTAGCTTTTTGGCAACAGCCACGTAGTATGCAAAGAGTTGCAGCGGTGCCACTGCCAGAATTGGTGTTAACATTTCCAGTGTTTTTGGTATATATATAACATCATTTGCAATTTTCTCGACTGTACACTCGCCTTCCGAGGTTATGGCTAATATCTTACCGCCGCGCGCCCTTATCTCCTCTATATTTGAGACTCCCTTCTCAAAAACACTGTCTCTTGGAATAATCGCCAACGTTGGGAAATCTTGGTCAATTAAAGCGATTGGGCCATGTTTCATTTCACCAGATGCATAACCTTCTGCGTGAATATAGGAAATTTCTTTGAGCTTCAATGCTCCCTCCTCCGCAACTGGAAAACAATATTTCCGACCCAAAAACATAAAATGTTTGTAATTTTTATACTTATTTGCCAATTTCTCAATCTGCTTGCGATTTTGTAAAACCTTTTCTATTTTTTCTGGCAAAACGATTAGCTCCTTCAAAATTCTCTCGCCCATAACCTCTGACATCGCTCTCTGCCTACCCAACATAATAGTGATTAGCGTTAGTATTGAGAGTTGAGATGTAAACGCTTTTGTCGAAGCTACCGCTATCTCTGGTCCAGCATGATTGTAGACTCCAGCATCTGTCTCTCTCGCTATTGTAGACCCAACTGTATTTACTATCCCCAAGGTTAAAGCACCCTTTTTTTTGGCTTCTCGGATTGCGGCTAAGGTGTCAGCCGTTTCACCTGATTGACTGATTGCAAGAACTGCTGTTTTTTTGTCAATCAGAGGCTTGCGATAGCGAAATTCTGAGGCATACTCCACCTCAACAGGAATTCCAGCGTATTCCTCTAGCATATACTCACCGACTAACCCAGCCAGCCTGGCCGTCCCGCAAGCTATAATTATTATTCTATTTATATCTCTCAATCTATCCTGAACGTCTTCTAGCCCCCCAAGTCTAACATCTCCTTCACTCAAAACGATTCGACCTCGAGTTGAATTTCTAATAACCTCCGGTTGTTCGAGAATCTCTTTGATCATGTAGTGCTTGTGACCACCTTTTTTTGATTCTTCTAGTGACCATTCGACATCATTAATCTCGCAATCTACCTTTTCTTTATTTAGATCGTATATATTAAAATTGTTCTTATTGAGTTCCACCACTTCGCCATCATTGAGGTAGACCACTTGATTGGTATGGCCCAGGATAGCAGAGACATCGGAAGCAACAAAATTTTCATTGTTCCCTATTCCCAATATAAGAGGACTTCCATAACGAGCAGCGATAATCTTATCAGGTTCAGTCGCAGATATCGCGGCTATGCCATATGTACCCTTAACTCTTCTTAGTGCTTCTTGGACAGACGACAGTAAATCCCCCTTATAGAAATCCTCGATTAGGTGTACCAGGGTCTCTGTGTCGGTATCCGAAGAAAATTTATGCCCTTTTCTTTTTAGGTCATCCTTAAGTTCCTGATAGTTTTCTATAATGCCATTATGAACAAGGGCAATATCACCATGACATGAGGTATGCGGGTGTGCATTTACTTCACTCGGCTCTCCATGGGTTGCCCAGCGTGTATGACTAATACCTGCACTGCCTTTGGACTTCGGTAAGATTTCCTCGAGGTTTACAACCCGTCCAACTGATTTTGTCACGATAATCTTTCCTTCTGATTGTACTGCGATCCCGGCCGAATCGTAGCCCCGATACTCTAAGCGCTTTAATCCCTCTAACAAAACCTGCTGAACATTTTTATTACCAATATAACCGACAATTCCACACATATAATATTGCCTTTATTTATTATCTACTTTTTAGAATCAAATATAATCCAATGAGTACCAGCAACAATGGCCAGAAAGTGTCCCAGAGATCTATCACAAAATATTCTTGCAAGAGAAACATTATTCCGACAAAAACAAATAGTAATCCCCAAAAGACCTTACTATCACTTCTTCTCGGTCCCACTTGTCTCACTTCTATTTCTTCCTGCACTATCTCAGCTTCAATGTTTTCTTCTTCTTTACTTTTCAATTTTGCCTTTCTGGCGTTTTCTTTTTTTAACTCCTAGATTATAACAAAATTATCAAAGGTTTTCATGAATCACAACTTTATCTACATAGTTTTCCATTACTTGCTTTATTTCTTCTAGTTCTTTGGTTGTAAATATTTCTTCTTTCTGCAGCTTCTTGTTATATGTAATTTGAGGCCTAAACCCTTGTATCGTGTACAGTGGCGCACCCTTAATAAGTTCTCCTATTTGATTAAAGTCGCTTAACTCATGATAATAAGGCAAAACTGTCGTTCTAAATTCAAATTTAATGCCGCTCATCATTATTATTTTGATACTTTCTTGAATAACTTTTTTATTCATATAGGCGGTGATTATAGAATATTTGTCGAGTGGTCCTTTGATATCCATGGCGATATAATCAACTAATTCTTTTTCAATTAATGACATAAGTTTAACAGGATCACTCCCATTTGTGTCCAACTTTACTAAAAATCCCATCTCTTTTATTTTTTTTATTAGTAGCTCAATGTCTTTGTGAACTGTTGGCTCTCCCCCTGTGATCACTACCCCATCAAGCGTGTCGATTCGTTTTTCAAGAAAGTCAATAACCTCTCTCTCTGTCAAGGATCCTTTAGTCATATTAATCAGATCTGGGTTATGGCAAAACCCACAATGAAAATTGCAGCCTTGTGTAAATATCACGGCTGCAATTTTGCCTGGGTAATCTATTAGAGATGTTTTAACTAGACCACTTATCTCCATCTTTAACAGTGACTTGATTCTAAATCAAAGGTAACCCGATCTGTATATTCCGCTTTCTTGCCATCATTCCATTGATTTACAGGTCTAATGTATCCTACCACCCTTGAATAAATCTCACATTCAGTCCTTTGGCTTTCCAAATTTTCTCTTTCTTCTAGTGTCATCTTTCCTCCTTATACTTTTACTTTTTGTTTTATATTTAAATTAATGGTTGTCTGGGGCATATATCCTATTTCTTGGTCACAAACTGGGCAGTATTTATGTTCTCCTTTTAGATAGCCGTGTTTCGGACAAACTGAGAAGGTTGGCGATAGAGTAAAATAAGGTAGATGATATTTTTCGGCAATCTTTTTTACGAGATTTTTTACTGAATCAATGTCATCCAGTCTCTCTCCTGCAAATATATGTAGGACTGTGCCGCCAGTATACATTGTTTGTAAACCGTCCTGCAAATCTAGTGCTTCAAAAATATCATCAGTATGGTTGACTGGAAGCTGGGTCGAGTTTGTATAGTATGGATTTGCACCAAGACTCTGGTAGGCTTCCTCGTTTGCAACCAAAATATCACTATACTGCTCCTTATCTCTCTTGGCGAAACGGGTTGTCGTCCCTTCTCCTGGTGTCGCCTCAAGATTATACATATTACCAGTCTCTTCTTGATAAAAGCTCATCCTGTCTCGCATGTGATTCATAGCCTTGATCGCAAACGCATGGCCTTTCTTAGTTGTTATGTCTTCTTTGTTATCAAAGAAGTTTTTTATAGATTCGTTCATGCCCAAAAGGCCTATTGTTGAGAAATGGTTTGCCCAATATCTTCCAAACCGTTTTTTGACATCTGTCAGATAAAACTTAGCGAAAGGGTAAAGACCTTGATCCATGAACCTCTCAATTACCTTTCTTTTAATTTCTAGAGATTCCTTAGCTAGATCCATCAAGTGATCAAGTCTTTCAAAATACTCCTTTTCACTATTTGTGAGATATCCAAGTCTTGCCATGTTAATTGTGACAACCCCTATACTCCCCGTAAGTGGATTAGACCCAAATAGACCCCCTCCTCGCTTGCGTAACTCTCGATTATCGAGCCTAAGGCGACAGCACATACTTCTAGCATCATCCGGGGACATATCGGAATTCACAAAATTTGAGAAGTAGGGAATACCATATTTGGCAGTCATTTCCCAGACAGAATCAAGTTTTTCGTTTTCCCAATTAAAATCCTTGGTGATATTATAGGTTGGTATCGGAAAAGAAAAAATCCGACCATTTGCGTCTCCTTCTAACATGACCTCAGCAAACGCTCTATTAATCATATCCATTTCTGGCTGAAAATCTTTATACTTGTCCTTTTGGGGCAATCCACCAATAATGACGCTCTCACTTGCTAGCTGTCCTGCTGGATTTAAATCCATCGTTATGTTTGTAAAAGGAGTTTGAAACCCAACCCTAGTAGGGATATTCATTCCATAAACAAATTCTTGCATCGCCTGTTTGACCTGTTTGTAATCTAGCTTATCGTAGCGGATAAAAGGCGCCACCAAAGTATCAAAGTTTGAGAAGGCAACTGCTCCCGCACTTTCACCTTGGACCGTATACATAAAATTAACAATTTGATTAAGAAGAGCCTTAAGGTGCTTGGCTGGTCTACTTTGGATTTTCCCCGGCACTCCACCGAAACCTCTTAGGAGTAGATCCTTTAAATCCCAACCACAGCAATAGACTGCCAAAAAGCCTAGATCGTGTATATGAAAATCAGCATTTTCATGGGCCTCTTTTACCTCGCTGGGATATAATTTGTTTAACCAATATTTTTCAGTAATTTTATCAGAGATAAAGTTTCGTAGGCCTTGTAAGCTATAGCTCATGTTGGCATTCTCACGAACATACCAAGTTTCTTCGCCTATATAATCGTCCATCAGGGTCTCTGTGTCCATAAGACGAATTTTTCGTAGCTCTTCGTGTTGTTTACGATAGACTATGTAGGCCTTAGCGGTTTCCTCAAACACAGAATCCATTAAGACGTGTTCCACAACATTCTGAATTTTCTCAACCTCTGGAAGGTGGTTTGCGTCATACTGTTTGTGTAGGTGTTCAGTGACCTTACTTGTTAGTTTCTCAGCTATCGATCGACTATATTCACCTGTCGCTTCGCCCGCCTTTGCGACGGCTTTATATATTTTGTCTGAATCAAACTTGACAATTTTTCCGTCACGCTTGATAACCTTTGTAAAGGGTTTCTTCTTGAGGCCTTTTCCTGACAAGGATAACTGTTTTTGCTGAATTTCGTTCTTTAATACCATTTACTCTTCCTCCGCGCCCAAATATAAATCCTTTGTGGATATCTGTGGGTCTTTAGTTTTTATTTAATCTTTTCTAGCTTTTCAACTTCATCTTTAAAATTTGATAAGTCGTCAAATGATTTATAGACACTGGCAAATCTCAAGTATGCTACTTCATCAATGCCCCTTAATTTTTGTAATATACAATCTCCAATTTCTTGGCTTGTTACTTCTTTTTCCCCTTGTGAATATATCTCTTTTTCAATTTCGTCTAAAATTTGTTCCACTATTGGTTCCGAGATTGGTCGCTTCTCTAGTGCTTTCTCAACTCCCTTCGCCATCTTTTCGCGAGAATATACTTCCTTGCGTCCATCCTTTTTTATTACAACCATATTTAGGACCTCGGGTCTTTCGTAAGTAGTAAATCTAAATGCACAATCGAGACACTCGCGTCTTCTGCGGATTGCTACCTCTCCTTCAACGTCTCGTTTTTCCAAAACTTTTAGATTTTCTTTCTGACAATTTGGACAGTTCACACGGCCACCTTTTTTGGTTTAAACACAACATATAGTGTATTAAACATATATTAAGACGCTATATGTGTGGTGTCAAGCTTTTTCTTATCCACAAATATTTATGGCTTTTTCGCGCTAAAAAATCAATTTTCCACACAGTATTTTCACACAAAAAAAAGAGCCCCGTTAAAGGCTCTTATGTTTTTTCTAAAATTATTCCATTCTTTTTCTAATAAAGGTTGGTATCTCCCAGTCTTCATCGCTCTCGTCTTCTTTCTCTTCCTTTTCTGGTTCTAGACTAGCAACACTCTTCCGTGTCTCAAAATCGATATGGTTATGCGATTGAATCGGATTATGAACGCCCTCAAACCCAGTCGCTATAACTGTAATTCTAATTTCACCACTAATATTTGGGTCTATAACAGCACCAAAAATGATATTAGCTTCAGGATCAACTGCATTCGTTATCACCTTGGCCGCCTCGTCAATTTCATGCATACCAAGGTCAGCACCACCCGTGACGTTGAAGAGAACACCCTTAGCACCGTTAATTGAGAGTTCCAGCAAGGGCGAGTTAATGGCTTGTTTGGCCGCCTCTACGGCTCTATTTTCACCATTCCCCTTACCGATCCCCATTAATGCTGAGCCAGCATTTTGCATTACAGTTTTTACGTCAGCAAAGTCCACATTAATCAGTCCACTATCAGTGATTAAGTCTGAAATTCCCTGTACACCTTGTCTTAAAACATCATCCACGACCTGGAAGGCATCTAATAAAGAAGTTTTTTTATCAACTACTTGGAGCAATCGATCGTTTGGTATTGTTATTAGTGCATCAAGCTTGTCTCGAAGTTCGTCAGCTCCTTCCTCGGCAACGCGCTTTCTTTTTTCACCTTCAAAACCGAAAGGCTTTGTAATCACACCGACTGTAAGTGCTCCAACCTCTTTTGCAATATTAGCAATAATTGGTCCAGCCCCTGTTCCAGTCCCACCGCCAGCGCCATAAGTAACAAAGACCATATCAGCACCCTTAAGTGATTCATAGACGTTTTCGCTATCTTCTTCCGCAGACTTTTTCCCAACTTCTGGGTCACTTCCTGCACCCAAACCTTTAGTCAGCGCTTTTCCAATATGAATTTTTTTGTCAGCCTTTGAGGCATGCAGAGCCTGAGCATCAGTGTTCACTGCTATAAACTCAACTCCCTGTAACCCAGCCTCGATCATTCGATTAACCGCATTATTGCCAGAACCACCCACACCAACTACTTTGATGCGAGCAAATGTTTCCATACTTGGTTTTATTTCAGCCACTTTAGCCTCCTAATTCAAGCTAACGACGCTACTTATTTAATCGCGTTTAATTGTATATATAATTTGTTCAAAAGTAAATACTTTTGTAATTATTGTACAAAACTTTTGTTCGTCTTTATATATAAAAAATCAAGAAGTTATTATTAATTTATGGCAGAAACAATTTTAAAATTTTTCTAACTCTGCCCGTTATATTGATGCTTGGAAGCGAGCCACTTGTCCCTATGTTTTCCTCATACGCATAAAGCATCAACCCCACTGCGGTTGAGAATTCTGGATCATAAATCTTATCAGTTAATCCTGTTAGTGAATGGGGTTTAGTTATTTCTACTGGTAGCTTAAAACAATCCTTTGCCAGCAAGTCTATTGCCAATAATTTTGCACCACCACCAGTAATAACAATTCCTGCAGGCAGTAAGGTGTCCTTATTAATTCTTCTTAGCTCATCTCTAATAATTTTAAAGATCTCTTCCATCCTAGCTTCGCAAATTTCAGCAACATGCTTTCTCGAAAATACGCCCTCTTCTTTCATATCTATAGACGAAAGATCAATTTTTTCTTTTTCCGAAACCTCTTTGTGAAATGAGTGTCCGAATTTAATCTTCACTTTTTCTGCCACGTCTATAGAAGTTCTTAACCCTATAGCAATATCATTTGTTACTGAGTTTGCACCGATAGGAAAGACCTTTGTATATAAAATACTATCTTCTTCAAAGATAACTAGCCCAGTAGTCTCTGCGCCAATATCAATTAATGCACAGCCCAGCTCACGCTGTCTTTTATCTAGTACTGCCTTTGCTGAGGCTAAGGGAGTTGCAATAGTATCATCAGTTTTAAGGCCAGTCTGGGTTACACACTTGCTTAAATTCTTCAGAATCTGTTGTGAAGCAGTAACAATATGTGTCTCCACCTCAAGCCTGACGCCTGACATTCCAATCGGATCCTTTACTGGTTCATTTGAGTTGTCAATCATAAAAAACCTAGGAATAACATGAAGTATCTGTTTATTTGGCTGAATCTGTATCGCTTGGGCTGCGTCTTCTGCGCGAGCTAGATCATTCTTTGTAATCTCTTGATCTGCTTTGCCAACTGCAACAGTTCCCCTGGAATTTATTGAGCTAATATGGCCACCATTAAGATTAATGCTTGTATGGTCAATCCCAAAACCACAACTTCTTTCAGCTATCTCAATTGCCTCAGAAATGCCGCTAACTGTTTCCTCAATTTCCGATACTACGCCCTTTCGAAGGCCAGTCAATCGAGAGGTGCCCACGCCAACAATCCTCAGGCCTTCATCTTCTTTATTTGGTACTCCAACAACTGCACAAATCTTGCTTGAGCCGATATCTAAACCTACATAAAATTCTTCTTTTTTTGCCATAATCTATATTTATTTACTATTCTACATTATATGTTTGTTCATGTTAATAATTCAAGGTTAATCGGGTAATACGGTTAAGATTCGGGCCTCTTTCTCATCCACATAAACCGTGTATTCATAATGAGACGACAGCGAATGGTCGCTAGTTTTGTATGTCCAGCCATCACTCTCTTGATAGACATCATATCCTCCGCTAGTAATCATTGGCTCTATCGCCAATGTCATGCCTCTTTTTATAATTTCTCCTGTATTCTTTTGGCCAAAATTTGGTATTAATGGCTCTTGGTGTAATTCCTGTCCTACTCCATGACCAACAAGTGATCTGACAACCCCGTATCCTCTTTTCTCTACATACTGTTGGATTAAATAGCCAATGTCACCAATCCTTAATCCTGGTTTGATTTGGTCAACCGCGATGTTTAGGGCCTCCCTAGTTGTATTTATTAATTTCATCTTTCTCTCATCGTAAATATCAAATGTAAAAGTTAAGGCTGCATCAACGTGAAAGCCGCCATGAAAAACTCCAAAATCTAATGAGATGACGTCGGATAAAGCTAACTTCCTATCACCTGGAATCCCATGAACAACTTCATCGTTAATGGAGACACAAATCGCTGCAGGGTATCCTTGGTAACCAAGAAATGAAGGTCTGACTCTATACTTCAGAGAAAGTCTTTTCGCTAGATCGTCGAGGTTTTTTGTCATGAGCCCCGGCTCAGCTGATTTTTTTATTTCCGTCATAATCAAACCCAAGATCTCTCCACCCTCTGTCATAATTTGTAGTTTATCTTTAGCCACAAGCTAAAACTCCCCTTATGTCCGTAGCCACTTCCTCAATTGATTGCTTTCCATCAATCTCAATCAGAAGTTCCATCTCTTTATAGTACGAAACTAACGGTTTTGTCTGTGCCAGAAAAACTTTCATTCGCGTTCTAATTGTTTTCTCATTATCGTCTTGTCTAATCATTGCTTTACCTCCGCACGAAGGGCAAATTTCAAGATCATAAAGAGGTTGACCGCATTTGGAACATACTTTTCTAATTGTTAATCTTTTTACAACTTCATTTTCATCTAAGTACACATAGACAACACTGTCTAGTTTGCGTCCATTTCCTTCTAAAATTTCGCTTAGTTCTTTGGCTTGATTAATGTTCCTTGGAAAGCCATCAAAAATCAAGCTAATATCAGAGTCGATTTCACTTATTTTTGACTCAATTTCCTCAAACAAGACTTTATCATCAACCAATTCCCCTTTTTTCATAGTTTCACGTATCGCCTGGTTCTTCTCCGCCAACGATCTAACAATGTCTCCACTAGAGATAACTTTTGCTTCCAAGTATGTAGTTAGTTTTCCAATTTGGGTCCCTTTTCCAGACCCCGGAGGACCCAGAAATATCAAATTTTTAGCCATTATACTCCTTTGATTTTATATATTTTTCAATTGTCTTCATCCTTTTCTCCTCCTCAAGAGTTTCATGATCATGGCCTATAATATGAACTAGTCCGTGTATAAACAAATCTAGAATCTCTTCGTTTGCATCTATCCCGCCCTGTTTAGCCTGCTTAACAGCTATAGTATAGCAAATAATTACTTGTCCAATAAGCGGCTTCTTTTCAATTACAAAACTCAAAACATCCGTTGGCTTATCTATCTTCCTGTATTTAAAATTTAATTCCTTTATTTTTTTTTGGCTAACAATTATAAGTTCAATTTGTGGTTTTATAAATTCATATTTAGAAAAAGCAGCTATTGCTGCTTTTTGTATTCTTTTTTCATCCAGTTGATAATGTCCAGAAAATATTTCAAGACTCATGCTAATTTCGATCTCACTATCTCTGATACGGTCTTGCCGTCGGCCTGATTGGCCGTTGTACTCATTACTTCTTTTATAACCTGACCCATTTCCTGCATCGAGGTTGCTCCTAACTTTTTTATAGCTCCTTCAACCTTTTCCTCAATCTCACCTTTTGTCATTTTTTCTGGCAGGTACTGCTCAATCACCATCAATTCATTTTTTTCTGTTTCGGCTAAGTCGTTTCTGCCTCCAGCTTGATACTGATCAATGGAATCTCGTCTTTGTTTTGCCTGTTTCTCTAAAATCGTGGTCGCTTCCTGGTCGTTGATAGAGTCACCTTTCTCAATTTCTAGGTTCTTTAGGGCGCTCTTAAGCATACGCAAAACTGATACCTTAAAATCATTCCTACTTTTTAGGGCATTTTTATAATCACTCTCTATTTTTTCTATTAGCTCCACTAGAATCCTCTAATAAGTTGTGTTCTAATCTTATTTTCTTTTCGTGCTTTTTTTCTTATCGCTATCTCTCTGGCTTCGCGTTTAGATAAGTCTTTTTCAAAATACATCTTTTTTCTAGCCAAAGACAAAGTACCACTTTGTTGTACCTTACGGTTAAAGCGCCTAACTAAACTTTCAAAAGGTTCCCCATCTTTTCTATTGACTGCTTGCAATTAATTCACCTCCTTAACAGGATTTTTGCTCTATTATTATATCTGATTTTTAACCTCTGGTAAAGCCTAACTTTCCGCTGAATTGATTTTTCTCGCAATCAACTCTAGTTCCTTATTGCTCATTTGGGGTCCCAGCTGAGTTGAGAGATAACCTTCATATTCAACAAAATATATTTTATTGTCTGCCCAAATTTCCTGGAATTTGCCCCCCAGTCCGTGAAGGGGATATAATTTCGCGTGAAGATGATTAACCCCCATTCCCTCTAATACTAAAGCCACTCTATATACAGATAAGCTTCTTTCTAGTTTTTTTACTACTTTTTTTGTAGCATGTAAAAATGAGGCCATTTCTCTGTCGCCTAGATTGAATACGTCAGAATCGAAGTGTTTTTTTGGCATTACTAAAGTCATACCAAGCGTATTTGGGTTCCGATCAAGTATCGCAAGATAATCTTTATCCTCCCAAACCTTAAAAGCAGGAACCTCATTATTTATGATTTTACAAAATATACATTCGTCCATATTTTTACCTCTATATATATTATACCAGACTTTTCTATTCATTGTTGACAAATACCTGCTTCTGCACTATAATCCTTTCTTGAGTGTAAAAAGTTATTGACAATTATAACTATTTATGCTATTGTATCAATCGTTCCCATGTTTCATGGGAATTTTTAGTTAGCTTAAGGCTATCTATTTGAGGGAAGAAAGGAGTGTTTGTTCAACTTTATGGACAAAAACTTAATTGCAGCAATGCTACTTGTCTTCATTGCTGTCAAAAACCCAGTTGGGTTACCCGAGGTAAACACGGCTTATGCCGAGCCTCATAATAATCAGGCAAGCGCCGAAGGCGAGGCGAATATCGCGTTAGCGATTAATGACTTAAATGTTGTGACTCGCGAACAAACAACAATAGAAAAAGCAGAAAAAGAAATACAGATATATCAGAAGACTTTGGCTGAAGAACAAGCAAAAAGAAACGCCGAAGAAGCACAAAGAAAAGCTGAAGAAGCGCAAAAACAAGCCACTATTGCTGCCCAACAGGCAGTTTCAAGGATTGTCGTAACGACCTCAGGTGGCTTTGAAAGTATCTACGCTGAAGCAGAGAAGAAATACGGAGTCCCTAGGCAAATTATTGCCGCTGTTCATTCGGTAGAAACTGGCCAGCGAGGAGATACAACGATAGCTAGTTATGCAGGTGCTCAAGGTCCTATGCAGTTTATGCCAAGTACCTTTGCCGCATACGCACAGGACGGTGATGGCGACGGAGTGGCGTTAATTAATGACGTTCACGATGCTATCTACACTGGAGCTCGTTATCTAGCCGCAAACGGTGGAGCCTCTGGGAACATTAGAGGAGCACTCTATCGCTATAACCATAGTTATAGCTACGTTGAGCACGTTCTCTCTATCGCTCGGTCCTTTGGTTTCTCTGGATAAAAAAACAAAAGTTAAAAAAGCCCTCAAAATTTGGGGGCTTTTTATTTTAATCTATTTTTTATCTCTTTAATGACTTTGTCTTGAGGGTATATCTCTTGGTTTCCAGACTGCATCTCCTTTATGATAACCGTTTCATCATAAGCTTCTTTTTGTCCAATAATAAGAGTGTATTTTGTCTCCAGTCTATTGGCCATGCTAAGCTGTTGAGAAATACTGCCTTTATCGAGACAACCCTCAGCCTTGATGCCTTGGTCCCAAAGGCCGCTTAATAATTTTAAACAGCTTTTTCTTGCTTCGCCACCAATCTGTGCCACAAAAATATCCACTGCTTTTTCTTGATGCAAATTAATCTCAGGGTTCTTTTTCAATTCTTCCACAATTCTATCAACGCCAGCTGAAAAGCCAAGAGCTGGTGTTGGCTTACCTCCTAAAACTTCCACCAAACGATCATATCTACCACCTCCACCCACGGCATAGCCATTTTTTTGTGTCCAGAATTCATAGACTGTCCTCGTGTAATAATCAAAGCCTCTTACTAAACGTGGATTGATTTCATAGGTTGTTCCAATCTCGTCTAGTAACTCTAAAGTCTCTTTAAAATGACTATGACATTCACTACATAAGTAGTTTATTGATTGTGGTGCTTCCTCAATCAAAGGTTGGCACTTAGCCTCCTTACAATCCAGCAGCCTTAAGGGGTTGATCTCATACCTTTTTTTACAGTCTAGGCAAACTTGTTTTAGATTCTGTCCATAGTAATCCTTTAATTCCTTAAGGTATTTAGGCCTACAGCTTTGACAACCAATACTGTTCAGTTGGATACTTATTTGATCAAACAATCCTAGTTTTTTATATATACGACTAGCCGTCGAAATAATCGCAACATCTGCGATTGGATCCTTATCCCCAATCATTTCGAACCCAAATTGCCAGTGTTCCCGGTATCTGCCAGCCTGCGGCCTCTCATATCGATACATCGGCATATAATAATAAAGTTTAACTGGCTGTGTCCAAGATTGCATGCCGTCCTCAAGATATGCCCTAACAACTGGTGCTGTTCCTTCTGGTCGTAGTGTTAGTGAATTACCTGATTTATCATCAAATGTATACATTTCTTTCTCGACAACATCAGTCCCCTTGCCAACTCCTCTAACAAAAAGGCTCGTATCCTCAAATGCGGGAGTATAGATTTTACGAAATCCAGCTGATTTGACGACTGATTCAAAAATTTTTTCTATGTAACTAAAATAAAACTGATCTTCTGGCAGAATATCTCTTGTTCCTCTAGGTGCTTGATTTATTTTCTTAGACATTACCTATTAGTTTTAGCATACAGAGTTTTACTCTGCAAGTAATTATTCCGGTCGAGTACATCGGTAACAACTTCTGTTGTTTTCTTAAAGTATCTTCAAGATACTCAATAGGGGTCATATAGTCAAGGGTCACGTGCGGTCTGACAAAGTTGTATTCTATAAGCCATTTA
>Ga0194039_1001256_pt1 | contig 13817 bp, 7 predicted proteins | sample JunL228m_MetaG_FD_148679 | JGI IMG/M metagenome (GOLD analysis project Ga0194039, IMG submission 148679) | Anoxic zone freshwater microbial communities from boreal shield lake in IISD Experimental Lakes Area, Ontario, Canada - Jun2016-L227-8m | ecosystem: Environmental > Aquatic > Freshwater >... | reverse complement strand
GTGTGAATGGGCGCCAGCCGCTCGGCATCCTGATTTTGCGCAGCGACGTGACCGGGCAGCTCATCGCGCTGCTCGATCTCTGGCCGGCGCCCATTCACACAAACGAGACGCTTCTGGTGATGCGGGACGGCTCGGACGTTGTATTTCTGAACCGGCGGGCCGCCGAGCCCGGCCGCGTCTCCTACGTGCGGGAGCCCCTGACAAAAACCCACCTGCCCGCCGTGCAGGCCGTGCTGGGAAAAACCGGAAATTATCGCGGCAAAGACTACCGCGGATCGGACGTGATTTCCGATCTGCGTCCCGTCCCGGGAACCCCCTGGTTCATGGTGACAAAAATTGATGCGGGGGAGCTTCTTGTTGACGCACGCGAGGAGGCCCTTGTTGTCGGAATCTTTGTCGCATTCCTGATCCTTCTGACAGCGGCGGGGCTCGCCGCCGGGTATGGCCGTCTCCGCACGCACCACACCCGCGAGCTCTACGAAGCCCAGAGGCTGAAGTTGGAGATGCAGGAAAATTATCGCCAGCTCTTCGAGAGCATGCTCGACGGCTTCGCGCTGCACGACATCCTCTGCGATGACGCCGGACATCCGGTCGACTACCGGTTCCTTTCCGTCAACCCCGCTTTTGAACGCATGACCGGGCTGCGTGCGGCGGACGTGATCGGGCGGACCGCGCTCGAGATCATGCCGGAGACCGAGCCGAGGTGGATCGAGCGATACGGGCGGGTCGCGCTGACCGGCGAGGGCGAGCAGTTCACGGAATACAGCCGAGTCCTGAAGCGGCACTTTGAAATCGCGGCGTTCCGCCCGCAGCCCGGCCAGTTCGCAACGGTCTTCATGGACGTCACCGAGCGCAAAGCGGCCGAGGCGCGGCTGCAGAGCACCCTGGCCGATCTGGAGCACTCGAACAAGGAGCTCGAGCAGTTCGCCTACATCGCCTCGCACGATTTGCAGGAGCCGCTGCGGATGGTTTCGAGCTACACGCAGCTCCTGGCCCAGCGCTATGAAAGTCAGCTCGATGACAAGGCCCGGAAATATATTCACTATGCGGTGGACGGCGCGATCCGCATGCAATCCCTCATCAACGATCTCTTGGCCTATTCGCGCGTCGGCACGCGGGGCCAGAAGCCGGAGCCCGCCGACGCGCATGCCATCCTGGGCGAAGCGATCCGAAACCTCTCCTCCGCGATCGAGGAGAACCGCGCCATCATCACCAGCGAGGATCTGCCGACGGTGCGCGCGGACGCCCCGCATCTTCTGCTCGTGTTTCAGAACCTCCTTGCCAACGCGATCAAGTTCCGGGGCAAAGACCTCCCGTGCATCCACGTCTCCGCGCAAGAGCGCCCGGACGATTGGGTCTTCTCGGTCAAGGACAACGGCATCGGCATCGAGCCGCAGCACGCCGGGCGGGTCTTCGTGATCTTCCAGCGCCTGCACACCCGGGAGGAATACCCCGGCACCGGCATCGGCCTCTCGATCTGCCAGCGGATCATCGAACGCCACGGCGGAAAAATCTGGTTCGAGTCCGAACCGGGGATCGGAACAACATTTTTTTTCACAGTTCCAAAGTAGCGGAATCCGGTTATGCTGGATCAACTGGAAAACCATTATGAAGCTGATTAAAATCCTGCTCGTCGAAGACAACCCGGGTGATGCGGATCTGGCCCGCGAGGCCCTGGAAGCCGGCAAGCTGCACAACGACCTGCATGTGGTGGGCGACGGCGAGGCCGCGATGGCCTTCCTCAGACGCGAGGGCAAATACGCCGCCGCCCCGCGCCCCGACCTCGTGCTGCTCGACCTCAACCTGCCGAAGAAGGACGGGCGCGAGGTGCTGGCGGAAATCAAATCCGACGAGAACCTGAAGCGCATCCCGGTGGTGATCCTGACCACCTCGAAGGCCGAGGAGGACATCCTGAGAACCTACAGCCTGCACGCGAACTGTTTCATCACCAAGCCGATCGACCTGACCCAGTTCATCAAGGTGGTGCAGGCGATCGAGGAATTCTGGTTCACCATCGTCAAGCTGCCGCCGAACGAAGCGAAAAAATGAGCGCGGCCCTGCGGATCCTTGTCGTTGAAGACAATCCGGCCGACGCCGACTTCATCCGGGAGACGCTGCCGGGATCCGGGCCGTTCCGTTTTGAAACCGAATGGGTCTCGCGGCTTTCCGAGGCGATCTCCCGACTGGAAGGCAGAGGCATCGACCTCGTCCTGCTGGATCTCGGCCTGCCCGACAGCCAGGGGATGGACTCCTTTACCCGCCTGCACCAGGCGATGCCGGAGATCCCGGTGATCGTGCTGAGCGGGCTCAACGACGAGAAGTTGGCCGTCGCCGCCGTGCAGAACGGCGCCCAGGATTTTCTCGTGAAGGGGCAGTTCGGAGGCGAGTTGCTCTCGCGTGCGATCCGGTATGCCGTCGAGCGCAAACACTCGGAGGTCGCGCTGCGGGCCAGCGAGGAGGCCGCCCTGAGCACCAACGCCCTGCTGCGCTCGATCATGGAAAGCCCGCAGGGCATGGTCATTTTCGCCCTCGACCCCAACTACCGCTACACCGCGTTCACCGAGTCGCACCGGGAGACGATGCGGGCGATCTGGGGCGTCGAGATCGCGGTGGGAATGAAGATGCTCGACCTCATCCCAAACGAGGGCGACCGCGAAAAGGCCCAAAGGCATTTTGATCGCGCCCTGCAGGGCGACCATTTCATCGAGGTCGAAGAATATGGTTCCCGGGATCTTTGCCGGACCGTTTACGAAGACCGCTACGGACCGGTCTATGACGAGGGCGGCGGGGTGTCCGGCCTGACCGTCTTCGTGACCGACATCAGCGAGCGCAGGCGGGCGGAGGAGGAATTGATCAACCTGCGGAGGGCCGTCGAACAAAGCGCGAACACCATCGTCATCACCAACCCCCAGGGGAACATCGAGTATGTCAACCCGGCCTTCGAAAAATCCTCGGGTTTTTCCGCGGCCGATGTGCTGGGCCGCAACCCGCGCATCCTGAAATCCGGCGAGCAGGACGCGCCGTTTTACCGGGATCTCTGGGTGACCATCAAATCCGGCAAAATCTGGCGCGGGCAGTTCCACAACCGGCACCGCAACGGCTCGCTCTACTGGGAGTCGGCGACGATCTCGCCGATCCTCAACGACCGGGGGGAAATGACCCGCTTCATCGCGGTCAAGGAGGACATCACCGAGCTGAAAAACCTGGAGAACCGGCTGCGCAAGGCGTTCGAGCGCGCCGAGGCGGCCAACCGCGCCAAGAGCGAGTTTCTCGCGAACATGAGCCACGAGATTCGCACCCCGATGAACGGCGTGATCGGGATGACCGACCTCCTCCTCGACACCGAGCAGACCCCCGAGCAGCGCGAATATACCGAGGCGATCCATGCCTGCGGCAGCTCGCTGCTCGCGCTCATCAACGACATCCTGGATTTCTCGAAAGTCGAAGCCGGGCAGCTCGCGCTCGAAATCCTCGACTTCGACATCCGCACGACGGTCGAGGATGCCGTCGAAATCGCCGCCGGAAACGCCCACGAAAAGGGCCTCGAGGTCGTCTGCCAGATTGACGAGAAGATCCCGAAATTCCTGCGCGGCGACCCGGGCCGGCTCCGCCAGATCCTGATCAACCTCGTCGGCAACGCCGTCAAGTTCACCCAGCACGGAAGCGTCACCGCGCAGGCGGATCTCCTGGCGGAAACAGAAACGTCCGCGACCCTGCGGTTTCGCATCACGGATACCGGGATCGGCATCCCGCAAGAAAAGCAGAGCACCATTTTTTCGAAATTCATCCAGGCCGACACGTCCACGACGCGCGAGTTCGGCGGCACGGGACTCGGACTTGCGATCAGCCGGCAGCTCGTCCGTTTGTTTCAAGGCGAGATCCACGTCACCAGCAAGGAGGGCAAAGGTTCGGAATTTTCGTTCACCGCGGTCTTGCAAAAGACGCCCGAAGGAGATGTCAAGCCTCCTCCCGTCGAGGCGGATCTCTCGGGGGTGAGGGTGCTGGTGGCTGATGATTTCAAAACCAACAGGGTTCTCATGACGCGGCTGCTTGAGAGCTGGGGGTGCCGATTCGACGAGGCCCCCGATGCGGCCTCGGCTCTCGTTCTGCTCAAGCGGGCCGCGCACGAGGGCGACCCCTTTGCCGCCGTGTTCCTGGACATGAACATGCCCGTCATGGACGGGGCGGAGCTCGGGCGGCTGATCAAGGGCGACGCCGAGATCCAATCGGCGCGCCTCGTGATGTTGACGTCCCTGGGAAAACGCGGCGATGCCGAGCGCCTGGCCGGGGTCGGCTTCTCCGGCTACCTCCCGAAGCCGATCCGCCCGGCGCTGCTGCGCAAATGCCTGGCCCTTGTGCTCGGACGCCAGGAGGCGACGGGTTCCGATCAGGAACTCATCACGCGGCACACGGTGGCCGAGACCTCCCGGAAGCGGCTGCGTATCCTCGTCGCCGAGGACAACACGACCAACAGAATCATCGCCATCAAAACGCTCGAGAAGCTCGGCCACCTGGCCGAGGCCGTCGGCAACGGGCGGGAGGCGATCGAGTCGCTGCGCCGGCTGCCATACGACCTGGTTTTCATGGATTGCCAGATGCCGGTGATGGACGGCTTCGAGGCCACAAAAAAAATCCGCGATCCGGCCACGGGCGCCCGCAATCCTCACATCCCGATCATTGCGCTCACCGCGCATGCGATGAAGGGCGACCGGGCCCGGTGCTTCGATGCCGGCATGAACGATTACGTCTCGAAGCCGACCGGCGCGCGGGATCTTGCCGCCGCCATCGAGCGCTGCCTCGCCCGCTCGCGCAAAAGCGAGGTGACCTCCGAGGCCGCCTTCACCCCACCGCGCGACTTCGACCGGGATGGGTTCCGGGAGCGGACGATGGACGACCCGGCCTTCGCCGCCGAAATCGCGGCCGCCTTCCTCGCCGACTCGCCAAAAGTTTTCGAGCAGCTTTCCGACGCGATCTCCGCCGGCGACGCGGCGGACGCCGGGAAATTCGCGCACGCGCTCAAAGGATCCGGTGCCAACATGGGCGGCGAGGTGCTCGCCGGGATTGCCGGGCAGATGCAGGAGGCCGCGAAGGAGGAGAATCTCCCCCGGCTGGTCGAGCTCCTGCCAGCCGCCCGCGCCGCGCTGGAAAAACTGTGTTCCCTCCTCGATCAGGAATGCTCCTGACCGCAAGGGGACAAGCCCTTGAAAAAAAACGGCAGCCGATTTTTCTTGGCGGTGTCGGGCGGATCTATTAGTTTATCTAATGTCATGAAACCACCTATCAAAGTTGCTGTGACCGGCGCCGCCGGTCAGATCGGATACGCCCTTTTGCCCCGCATTGCCTCCGGCGCGATGTTCGGACCCGACCAGCCGGTCGTGCTCCAGCTTTTGGAGGTTCCTGTCGAAAAGGCCATGAAGGCGCTCGAGGGCGTCGCCATGGAACTGGACGACTGCGCGTTTCCCCTCCTGCAGAAAATGGTTCTCACCGATGATCCGAAGACCGCGTTCGCCGGTGCCAACTGGTGCCTTCTCGTCGGCGCGCGCCCTCGCGGCCCGGGCATGGAGCGGGCGGACCTCCTCAAGGAAAACGGGAAGATTTTCACCGCGCAGGGATCGGTCATCGACGAGGTCTCGGCGGAGAACGCGCGGGTGGCCGTGGTCGGAAACCCGGCGAATACGAACTGCATGATCGCGGCCAGCAAGGCCCGCCGCCTCTCCTCCGACCGGTTCACGGCGATGGTGCGTCTCGACCAGAACCGCGCGCAGAGCCAGTTGGCCCAAAAAGCCGGCGTCCCGATCACGGACGTGAAGGATATTTTCATTTACGGCAACCACAGCCCCTCGATGTTCCCGGCCTTCGCGCACGCGAAAATTTCCGGTAAGCCGGCGGCGGATGTCATCAACGACACCGCCTGGCTGCAGGGGCCGTTCTGCGACATCGTCGGCAAGCGCGGCGCGGCGATCATCGCAGCCCGCGGCGCCTCGTCGGCCGCCTCGGCCGCCAGCTCGCTCGTGGATCATGTCCGCGACCTCATGACTCCCGGCGCCATCCATTCGGTCGCCGTGAAATCCAACGGCCTCTACGGGTTTGACCCCGAAGTCTGGGCCGGCCTGCCGGTCAAAACCACCGCCCCCGGCACCTTCGAAGTCCTCACCGGCTTCGAGATGGACGCCTTCGCGAAATCCAAGCTGGCCGCCACCAACAAGGAACTCGCCGACGAGCGCGCCATGGTCGCCGACATGCTCGGCTGATGAGTTAGCCTGGTTTCGCGACGATGTTGACGAGCTTGCCGGGGACGACGATGACTTTGACAATCGTCTGTCCGGCGGTCGCATCGGCGACTTTCGCGCTGGCGCGGGCGATCGCCTCGATGTCATCCTTCGTGGCCTGAATCGGGACGCGGATCCGGTCGCGGAGTTTGCCGTTCACCTGGACGGGGATTTCGATTTCTGATTCGACGAGGAGCGACTCGTCGTGGACCGGCCACGGCTGCGCGGAGGCGGCCCCCTCGAATCCGAGCCTCGACCAGAGCTCTTCGGCGAGGTGCGGGGCAAACGGGCTGAGGAGCGGGAGCAGGATGCGGAGCGCCTCCTTCGGGCGCGGTTTCGCGTTCACGAATTCGTTCGTGAAAACCATCATCTGCGAGATCGCGGTGTTGAACGCGAGCGCACGCACGTCGGCAGTCACTTTTTTAATCGTGGCGTGCGCGACCCGTGCCTGGGCGGGCGTGAGCGGGATGTCAACGAGTTCGCCGGAGACAGCCCATTCGCCCTCCTGGTTCTCCTCCATGCCGAGCCGCCACACGCGGGCGAGGAACCGATAGACCCCCTCCACGCCCTTGATGCTCCAGGGTTTCATCTGCTCGAGCGGGCCCATGAACATCTCGTAGAGCCGCAGGGAATCCGCGCCGAATTCCTCAATCACGCTGTCCGGCGTGACGACATTCCCGCGGCTCTTCGACATTTTTTGTCCGTCCGGGCCGAGGATCATCCCCTGGTTGACGAGCCGATGGAACGGCTCGGGCGCGGTCAGGTGGCCGAGATCGAAGAGCGCCTTGTGCCAGAACCGCGCGTAGAGGAGGTGAAGGACGGCGTGCTCGGTGCCGCCCACATAAAGATCCACCCCGCCCGGCGGGCCGCCCATCCAGTATTTTTCGGCATCCGTCCCGATGAAGCGCAAAGAGTTTTTCGGATCGCAGAAGCGCAGGTAATACCAGCACGAGCCCGCCCACTGCGGCATCGTGTTCGTCTCGCGCACGGCCTTCTCGGAGTAGCGCACCCACTCGCGAGCCTTGCTGAGCGGGGGTTGAGGGGTGCCGGTCGGCTTGAAATCCTCCATCTCCGGCTGCACGACCGGGAGCTCGTCCTCCGGGATCGCGCGGTGCTTTCCGTCTTCCCACACAATCGGAAACGGCTCGCCCCAATAGCGCTGGCGCGAGAACAGCCAGTCGCGAAGCTTGTAGTTGATCGTGGCGCGGCCGAGCCCGCGTTCCTCCAGCCAGGCCGAGGCCGCGCGCCTCGCCTCCGCCGTCGGCAGCCCGTCGAGAAACCCGGAGTTCACGGAGACGCCCTCGCCGGAGAAGCATGTGGCATGGGCATCCTGCCCATGCGACTTTTCCCAAAACAAACCCCGCCCCCCTGCTTTTTCCGGGTTTCGTCGCAGATACTCGCACTGGGCATAAAAGTCATCCCCATCACGAACCAAGTGGTCATAGGATTCCGCCTGCCAAAACGAGCCGGTCCTACCGAGAATCTTGTTGGCCTCGTTTGCCGTAAATGATTTCAAAGAATGGAGGATCTTGCTGAGTTCATGCCCGCCGCCAGGAGTAAAAACCGCATGCACGTGGTTCGGCATGATGCAGCACGCATGGAGTTCGTAACGGTCTCCGTCGAAGTGGCGCAAAGCGTCGAGCACGATCCCCGCAACCTCCGGCTCCGCGAGATGACATGCTCCATGCCCAGCATCCAGCAACGCTTGAATTTTTTCTGAGAAAAGCTTCTGCCATTCAGCAGCCTCGTGATCGGAGAGGAGCTTCCCTTCCAGCGCGCGCAACGCAAGTGTGCGGCGATCCTCCGCGATCTCTGACAGGACAGATCGGGGCAGGGAATCGGCGAGGCGGAAGGTGACGGCAAAGGTGGTTTTTGCCTGCTCCCAATGCGGGAGGCTGGCACCCTGACGGATCTTGACCGGTTCCAATTCACGCATGGGCTGGAAGCCCATGCCACGGAGCTCCCGCACGACCTCGCGGATTGGGAGGCCGAACTGTTTTGCGAATTCAAAATCCCGCTCGTCGTGGGCGGGCACGGCCATGATCGCGCCGGTGCCGTAGCCCATGAGGACGTAGTCCGCGATCCACACCGGGATCGGTTCGCTGTTGACCGGGTTGATCGCGAACGCGCCGGTGAAGACGCCGGTCTTTTCCTTGGCGAGGTCGGTGCGCTCGAGGTCGGATTTCGAGGCGACTTTTTTCTGATACTCCCCGACGGCCGCGCGGTGCTCGGACGTCGTGATCTGCGCCACCAGCGGGTGCTCGGGCGAGAGTACCATGTACGTCGCGCCAAAAAGCGTGTCCGGACGGGTGGTAAATACCGAAATTTTGAATTTTGAATTTTGAATTTTGAATTTTGCTTCCGCCCCCTCGCTGCGGCCGATCCAATTTTTTTGGAGGAGTTTGATCGAGTCCGGCCAGTCGAGTCCGTCGAGTCCTGCGATGAGGCGTTCGGCGAACGCGGTGATCCGGAGCATCCACTGGCGCATCGGGCGGCGTTCGACCGGGAAGCCGCCGACCTCGCTTTTCCCGTCCGACACTTCCTCGTTGGCGAGGACGGTGCCGAGCTCCGGGCACCAATTCACCGGCATCTCGGCCACGTAGGCGAGCCGCACGCTGTCCGGGTCGCCGCCGGTGTAGGTGCCGATCGGCTCGGCTTTTTGGGTCTCCGGGTTGAACCACGCGTTGTAGAGCCGGAGGAAAATCCATTGTGTCCAGCGGAAGTAGTCCGGGTCGGTGGTGCCGAATTCCCGCTGCCAGTCGTAGCTGAACCCGAGCGCCTGGAGCTGCTCGCGGAACCGCGCGACATTGCGTGCGGTCGTGACCCGCGGGTGCTGGCCGGTCTTGATGGCGAACTGTTCGGCCGGGAGCCCGAAGGCATCCCAGCCCATCGGGTGCAGGACGTTGAACCCGCGCATCCGGTGGAAGCGCGCCAGAATGTCGGTCGCCGTGTAGCCCTCGACGTGGCCGACGTGCAGCCCGTCGCCGCTCGGATACGGGAACATGTCGAGGATGTAGTATTTCGGACGCGCCGGATCGAACCCCGGATCGCCGGGATTCGGAGCATGGAAGGCGCCGGACTCGATCCAGTGCCGCTGCCATTGGGATTCGAATTCGGAGAACGGAAATTGCTTGCGCTGCGTGGACATTGTAAAACCGCCGAGTATGCCAGACCCCGCCGCGCCTGCAATCCCATTGCTCGTCTCCACCCGGAACGCCCACAAGACCGCCGAGATCCGCGCGATCCTCGGAGCGCGGTTTGCCGTCCGCGACCTCCTGTCTGTGCCGGACATGCCGGACGTCGAGGAGACCGGCGACACGTTCGAGGAAAATGCCACGCTCAAGGCCGTCGAGGCGTCGAGGCGGTTCGAAGGATGGGTGATCGCCGACGATTCCGGGCTCGAGGTGGATGCGCTTGGCGGCGCGCCGGGCGTCCTCTCGGCGCGCTACGCTGGCAAACAATCCGATGACCATGCCAACAATGCCCTGCTTTTGAAAAACCTCGAAGCCGTCCGCGGCAAAGCCCGTTCCGCGAGATTCCGGTGCGTGATCGTGCTGGCAAAATGCGGAGAAAAGCGAGAGGCCTTCAGTGGCACGGTCGAGGGCACGATCCTCGATGCCCCACAAGGCTCCGGCGGATTCGGCTACGACCCGCTCTTCGTGCCCGACGGCCACAGCAAGTCGTTCGCCCAGCTCGGAAGCGAAATCAAAAACTCCCTCAGCCACCGCGCCCGCGCGCTGGAACAGCTCGACGGGGGGATGTTTTCCCTTTGAACTTATCCCCGTCCGCGAGTAAGAGGTAGCTGATGGCCCGTCGAAAAAAGTCCTCTCTGCAGCCGATCTGGTTCGTTCTCGCGGCCGTTCTCCTCGTCGCCGCGTTCTTGGGATCGCGGCTTTTTCAGGCAGGGGGATCGGATCCGTTCCGAACGGTGGCGGAGCTGGATGTCCCCGCCTACCTCGACAATGCGAACAGCCTCCGCGGAAATGTTTATAAGATCGACGGCGAGGTCTCGAACTCGCTGGCGTGGTCGCCCGCGTCCGGCCGGCTGATCGCGGTGGATGTCAAAAACGAAACGCTCCCCGTGCTCGTCACCCCGGAATTCAGCGCCATAAACATCCAGAAGGGTCAGAAATTTCTTTTTGTGATTGAGGTGGATGAAAACGGAACGCTCAAAACCAAGAGCCTTTCGCAGCCATGAAGCGGCTTCTGTTCTTCGCCTTCCTTTTTTGTGCCGTGTCGGCGTGGGCGCAGAACGTCCCGCCTGGCGCGGGGGATTCTAAGGCCGCGACGGGAGGCGCCCGGCCAGGCCAGATGAACGAGGGGTTCATCGGCCGGGACGTCCCGCACTTCGATCCGGGCAGCGACACGATGGCTTACGACGGGAAGCTTTGGAACATCAACGACAACCGGCTGTTCCGCGCACGGTTTGAAAAATACCTGAATGCAGCCGCAGCCACCAGCGCGGCCGATGTAAGCTACCGCGCGACGATTGAGCAAATCATGGATCTTCTCACGCCGGGAAAGGCCACGAAAGCAAACCAGGACGCCGCCTTTGCGCTTCTCAAAAAAGCCTCCCAATACAAGGATGACGCGAATCTCTGCACCACGTTGTCCGACGCGATTTATTCGGCGCAGAACACCCTGGCTGAAGTCGAAAAACTGAAGCGCGACAACGCGATCTGGGAAAAGCAGCGGTCGCAGGCCGAATGGAACAACGAGGTCGCGGCGGGCGGCAGCTTCCTTGCTCCCAAGGTGGCCAAAGACGATGCGTTCGGGCTCGAAAACCAGAAGCTCGCGCGGGATGCCCGCGTCGCGACCGTGAAACGGAAGCTCTCCGAGGCCGGACAGACGATCGAGAACAACAAGGTCCGCATGGCCAGCCTCGAGCTGACCGCCAAGGGATACCTCCAGGCGCTCATCATGCAGTTTTTCGCAACCCGCCGGTTCCAGCACGTCATCATCGCCAACCGGTTCTACCGCGCGCTTTACACCGATGGCGACAACTCGATCGATGTTTTCAAAAAGATGGTCGACACGCTCCCGACGAAGGATGCCGGGCAGGCGCAAATCAACGCGGAGTTCGACCCGAAAGTCTCGGGCGAAGCGAAGGGAGGCGGAGTCATTGGCGCTGGCACCGGAAGCAACGGTACGGGCGGCAGCACCCGCTACGCGCCCTCCGGACAGTCGTTCTCCGCGCAGGGCTTGAAGCTGGGCGTCCAAAACCTGGGCGTCGAGAGCTTGGTCGGCGGCGCCGCCGCAGCGGCCCAGGCGGTCAGCAAGCTCATCAACTCGCTCAGCCAGCTCGACGGCCTCGCCAACGAGGCGATCCGCGATGTCAACGAGGGGATCGAAGCCTATAAATTCCTGCTCGAAAAAAACGAGATGAAGAGCGCGACCGAACGCCTGGCCGAAACCTTCGCGCTGGGCGAGTTCCTGCCGAACGTCCGCCTCCTGAGCCGCGAGGACAAGCGCCGCGCCCTCGATTTTTCCCAGAAGGGCAACGCGCTGCTCGCCGCCTTGGAAGTCAACGACCTCACCGGCGCGGAAAAACTCGTGAAAGAAATCCAGAAGATCGCCGGCGACTTCGATGCCAGCAAGCCGCTCGCAAAGATCGAGACCGCGAAGACCGTGAGCTCGATGCACCTCGCCAAGGCGCGCAACGCGGCCGCGAGCGGGAACAAGGACGTCATGGAATCCGAGCTCCGGGCGGCGGCCGAAATCTGGCCGCGCAACCCCGCGCTCGCCGAGCTCGGCGGGATGATCTTCAGCCAGTCGGATCTCCAACAGCGCGCGATCTCCGACTTCGACCAGCTCCTGAGCCAGAAAAATTTCCGGCAGATTTTTGACGACAAGATGCGGTTCATCGCGGCGACGGCGATGTTCCCCGACAAGCAGGAGCAGCTCCGCAAGGTGCTCGACGAGATGGCTCTGGTCGAAGCCGCGATCATCCGCGCCCAGGAGGTCGAGAAGCGCGGCGACTTCGCCGGCGCGTGGGAGAGCGCGGAGTCCGCCTCCCGCCAGTTCCCGGGCGACAACAAGCTCAACCAGGTCCGCGCCGACCTCACCACCAAGGCGCCGGATTTCGTGCGCGCCCTCAGGCAGGCCGAGGCGCAGGAACAGAAAAACCAGCTCGGCTCGTCGCTGGCATGGTATCTCAAGGCCCGGAAAAACTATCCCGCCAGCGATTTCGCCCGCCAGGGGATCGAGCGGATCAGCACCCGGCTCCTCCCGGACGCAAAATAAAAAACCGGCGGTCCGCGATGAATCAGAAAATGTTTTTTTGTCTGGTCCTGGTGTCCGGATCGCTTGCCGTTCTTTCGGCAGCGGAGCCCGCATCTCCGGTGCCCGCAGGGCCGGAACCCCCCTCGTCATCGGGCGCAGGACAGCCGCCCGGCCACCCGGGCTTTCCGGACGATGCGATGCCGTCCTTCGATCCCGGAACCGACTTCGTGCAATGGGATGGAAAGAGATGGGCCGTCAACGACAACCGGGTTTTCGAGGCGAGGTTCGAAAAATTCCTCAATGCGCCGGAGGCTCCCCCCGAGAGCGACCGCAAATACAACGCGATCCTCACCCGGATCATGGATCTGCTGGCGCCGAACAAGAGCACCACGAAATCCAAGGACGAAGCGTTCCTGCTTCTCGCGCAGGCTTCGGAATTTGATGTGGACGCCCGGCTCTGCGACGCCATCGCGAACCAGGTTTCCGCCGCGTGGCTTTCCAAGCAGTCCAACGAGCACCTCACCGCCGCCAACCAAAGCCTCGAAAAAGAACGCCAGCGGCTCGAGTGGAATTCCAAGATGTTGGCGGAGGGAAGCCCCCTCGACAGCCCTACCATCAGCGACAGCATGGCCGAGGAACGAAAAAAAAATGAGGAGCAGCGCAGGCTCGATACGGAGATCCAGCCACTGGTCACCCGCCTGACCGAGGTCAACGCCATCCTCAAGGCGAACCAGCTCCGCCACAAGGTCGCCGAGGCGCAGGTGAAAATCGAGTTTCAGGCGCTGATCATCCAGCATTTCCTGCAGCGCCGGTTCCAGCATGTGGTGATCGGAACCCGGTTCTATCGCAGCATCTTCAGCGACGGCGACAGCCTCCTGCATGGCGGCGCGGAGACAAAGAGCCTCTTCTCGAACACCACCGGAATGCCCCCGACGGTCGGCATGCTCGACTCGCTCGCCAACGAGGCCCTGCGCGATGTCCGCGAGGGCGTCCAGGCATTCCAATTCCTCCTGAAAAAAAACGAGCTTGAGAGCGCGACCAAGCGGCTCGCCGAGACGTTCCTCCTCGGGGAGTATGCCCCGGAGATCCGCACCCTTCCGCGCGACGAAAAACGCCGGGCGCTCGCCTTCGTCCAGCAATCAAACCAGCTCGTCAGCGCGATCGAAATCAAGGATTACACGCTTGCCGCGAAGATCATCAGTGAGCTTGCAAAAAGCGCGAAGGATTTTGACAGCTCGAAGCCGGTCGCGGCGATCGAGACCGCCCGCACGGTGGCCGCCATGCACATCGCCAAGGCAAAAAACGCAGCCGCGAGCGGAGACAAGG
>Ga0194039_1001255_pt1 | contig 13821 bp, 26 predicted proteins | sample JunL228m_MetaG_FD_148679 | JGI IMG/M metagenome (GOLD analysis project Ga0194039, IMG submission 148679) | Anoxic zone freshwater microbial communities from boreal shield lake in IISD Experimental Lakes Area, Ontario, Canada - Jun2016-L227-8m | ecosystem: Environmental > Aquatic > Freshwater >... | reverse complement strand
CCGCCGAAGGATCGTATATTTAGTAAAAGCCCGCGACTATCTGATTGCATGGCGAAACGAACTTGGGAATCCGAAAGGCCCTGTATTCGTCAATCTCTACGGTGGGAAGGTTAAGCCCTTGAGCATCAAGTCGATCGCGCGGATCCTTTTTGTTCTCGGGGAGCGGGCGGGAATTAAGAAAAATATTCATCCTCACATCTTCCGGCACAGCCGGATCACACACCTCGTCAGGGCCGGGGCTCAAGAGTCCATCATTAAAACTATGATGTGGGGGAACACCTCTACCCAAATGTTTGAGACTTATGTCAGCCTGGCAGGTACCGACGTCGAGAATGAGATGATGCGCATCAGCGGTCTGAAGAAGGCTAAAGCACGTCCTGATCCTACTGCACCAAGGGTGTGTGTTCGATGCGGCCAGGTTAACGGTCCTACCATTAATTTTTGTGGGAAGTGTGGCAATCCACTTACGGTCGAGGGAATTTCAGAAGAGGAAAAACTGTTCCAGCGTCTTCTCGATGTTGCGAAACGGGACCCGGGAAAACTCATCGAGGCATTGAAAAAGGTGAGTTGATGGAGTATTTACGGGGATTAGAGAGAGGTACAGGGGTCTAGTTCTTTTATAACTCTTTTATGTGTGACTTTCAGAGAGGGGCTATCATAAACCACCTCTTCTCCGACCGCACCACTACCTTTTGTGCTCGCAATTATCTGATCGAGATCTTCACCATATTTGTCTTTCAGGATCGCCCTTGCGATCGCTATGTTTTCTTCATCGGTTGCGGCCTGAGTGCGCATGTGCCCGATTATGTTGATTAACTCCTCACGTGTATCAAATAAATTTGAAGGATAGAAGCCTGGAACACGATAGAAAACAGGTGCGTTACCTGGTTGACCTTTAACTCGATCACATTTTCTATACTCAATAATACCGCTCTTGTGAAGATTTTCGAGCATTCGGGTAATGGTCCGAGGATGCTCAATACTGAACTCTTTAAAAATAACACTCGAGCGAGTCCAACCGTATTTCCATACACCCGGTTTACTCTGTGACTCAAATTTACGCATTTCAATTAAAAAAGTCACGATTTCCTTTGCAATCCGTCGTGTGTTCTCACTACGGGTTTCTGATAAAAACTTGTTAATCTTGTCCTGCACTGCGAGGTATGGATCCATTCTCTCACACAACTATATGAGTAATTCCTTATGTTAGTTACCTGACACAGTATGAGAGATTATATAAATGAATCAGTATTATGGTATATTGTATGATATCGAGGAACACGGTACCCGTAACCGTCACAATTCCCCAACGTCTGCTCGATGCAGTAGATACAAGAGCGGTATTGATGGGGACGAGCCGATCGAGGATTCTATCGGACTGTATCGAGAGCAATTTACCAGTGTTGGTGAAGGCATGAACACAAAGAACAGGGAAAGGCCGTCGGCATCCTGGAAGATAAACGACGACCTGAAGCCAAGTATCGCAACGAGGTTCGAATAAGATGTATGGCGCGTTCATACAAAAAGGCGACGGTGAAACTATAACCGGGCCCATCCGTGTTTGCCGCAAACAGGTCGAAGGACTTCCGCCCATCTACCGGGCACTTGCTGAGCTCTTAATTGAACAGAACACGGGCGACATTGACCTGGTGGATGGATAATGACCCGGCAAAAAACCATCCTAGAAGATAACGAGGTGATCCCCGTACTCATCGAACGGATGGAGCGTTCAATTGTGGGTGATTATCCACACCAGATGATAATTGACCAGATTGTGCGGATAGGAAACCAGAGAAACGATATCCGTGACCTGGTGCAAGCATGGGCACGGCGAAACCTGGAACCGCAAGACTACAATTCATTCTTCGGATTCACACCACGTTCATCGAGGGAATGGGGTGGACGATCATGACCAACCTGAAGGGCTGGTATGGCACGCATGGGATCCTAAAAGCGTTCGAAGAAGGCCGTGTCAGTCGGCCGGGTGATATCTCTGCGGTGAAAGCCCTTGTCGCGCAGGCAACCCCTGATCAAAAGCAGTTTTTACAGGCTCGGTTAACGCCATATCTCACCCCGTATGGCCGGAAAGTAATATTTGGCAAGTCCCCGAGAATGGGGGCTTTAGGTTGACCGGTAGTGCTGGAGTGGCACTTCCTGGAGCATCATTCAATCCGGCGCTTGCGGCGCGAATAGAGAAAGAAAAGGCTGCAAGTGCACTGCATGAAAAAACCATTGCAGAACATGAGGCTCGGTATAAACAGTCCATTGCAGAAAAAGAAGACGAAGCAGAAAAGAGAGCGACCGAAAATCTCGAAGAACTCGAGCGGGAGAAAGCAAAAGCAACGGAGATATTGAAATCGGGAAAACCTTTCAATTACATGCTCGAGGCCTTCGGATTGGACCATGAAGGCGATTTGACTGCAGCAAGGGCGATCGCATTATGCTTTGCTAGCTCTGCGGTAGCCAACGGAGAAGGCCTGCACTGTTACCTGTCCGGATCCAGTGGCCGGGGAAAATCGCATAGTGCTGAGACGATGTTCAAGCAGTTATCAGAGGAATTTAATTATAATCGCTCTTTCTCTGACAAATATTTGTATTATGCTGGAAGCACTGACAAGTCATCACTAAAGGAAGGCGTGGTTCTTCTCATTGATGACCAGACTATGAGCCCAGGTATTCAAGAGATCTTCAAGGTAGCCGTTGGTAAGTTTGCTGAAGGTGTTCAATATGGGACCGTCAATGCTCAAAAAGCAATTACACTAAAATTACCTCCGAGGGTAGCGTGGGTACTTCTTAAAGTTGATGATGTTGGTGACGATCAGGTGATGAACCGTCTCATCCAGGTAAGGATACAGGAAACAGACGAGAAGATACAAAATTCAGCCAAAAAGATCCAGTCGAAGTATAAAAATCTGAAATCCAAGAGCGTTAATCGCAAGCGCCCTGAGGTGATGGTTTGCCAGCGAATATGGGATATGATAAAAAAATCAAAAGTAGCCGTTGAAGTTCCCTGCGCTGGTTATGTTAAGTTCACAGATGGTGGACGAAACCTTCGAAATCACGAGATCTTCTTTAATCTGATAATGGCCCACGCCGTAATTCACCAGTGGCAACGGAAAACGATCGGTACCACAGAAGACGGGATAAGGATTATTGAAGCCATAGAATCGGACTATATTCAAGCCCTTGATATATTTGATACCCTTTATGCCACCGGAGGCCAGGCACATAACACGATAAAGTCCGAGGACCAGGTTATCCGGGCACTCCTGGAGATGAAACCGAAAGACGGAATCTTCACAGTAAGGGATGTTGCAGCCTATGCAAAAATGAACGACAGCACCTGTTATAAGGCACTGCACGGAAGGAAGAGCCCGACAGGGGATGTTCTCGGGGGACTACTGACAAAGTGCGAGTACATCCTTAAAGCAGGTAAAAGAGGCACATATGAAACTGAAGTAGAGCATGAATCAGACAGCAAGGGGTACACGGTGCGGAGTGAGATCACCAAGAGAGAGAGCCACAACGAAGATATTTATCAGGTTAACATTGAAGGACTGACATCATGGAGTCCGAAAGGGAAGCCGGTTAGTCTGGATCCTACGTTCAAGTGGGGTGCTGTATGAACTCTGACACTCGGACATGCTCGGACATTGCTCGGACAGGTGCTTTGTCAAAGTTCAAAAACTATTTTGCATTTAGTTCTGACAAAATAGAGACTCTATATAATAAAATTTATTATTATTATTATAACTTTGACAGTAAAAGTAAGAACGTAAGAATAATTACAAATTCATGCACTCGGACAAGTCACTCTCTCATTCTTGAAAATCCTGTCAGAGCGTCAGAGCAACCATTTTCATCACCTAGATATCTCTTTAAAATATCTGAAAACGAAAATGAAGGGATATTATCACCTTTTCAACTCGGACAAGCCACTGTCCGAATAGTCTCCTATCCTGTAAGAGCAGTCAGAGTATCTCTACCAGCGGTGCAGCCATGAAGCAGCTCTTTTTCACCTGTCCGTGTGGCAACACGTGGGAAGGGACGAAAAAAGATCGGATCTGTCGGTCGTGTGGCAGTCGTTATCAGCGGCCGGTAGTAAGCAGGCATCCACCACCGATCCCACTACCCACAGGTGCCAGGTATCTGGAAGCCACTAAGGGTGAAGACAGCACACCGGCCGGTCCGGCAGGTGATGAATCATGAAGGCATCGAAGGCGATCCTATATGCCACATCGGGCTTCCTGGTCCTAATCTGGATGTCGGCGTTTCTGATTTCATATCAGACATTGGTTGCCGTCGCGGTATCCGGTGGTTTAGGGTATCCCTGGGCGTATATCTGGCCCCTGTGTTTAGACTGCTTTATGACAATCGCATCGTTGGATGTGATCCGCAGAGAGCTGAACGGTGAGCCGACGTTGCCCGCGTGGTTCGTCGTGGTAGTCATCACCATTGCCAGCACTGCATTCAACGTAACGCAGGCACAAACCACCGCGTTAAGCTGGACGGTTCATGCATTAGCACCCGTTGTATGTTGCGTTTCGTTTGAAATATTCATGGGGGTATTACGGTCCCACTTCCATCAGCGGAATATGCCTATTACATTTAATGGACCAGGCACACCAGCACCAAAACCAACCACCAAACCAACATCCACCAAGCCCGGCAAGCGATCTCGGCAGGAGATAACACCAGAGACGCGGGATGCAATAGCAGGCTATTACCGGTTACACCCGGGCACCAGTTACGCAGAAGCCTCCAGGGACATCGGAATTTCGAGGCATACCGTTCGTAGTGTGGTAATGAGAATGTCCACACCGCAACAGGTAGCAGGTGAGGTATAAATGGCACACTCAAAAGCAAGTCAGCAAAAGGTAATCGCATCAGATAACCGCGTAAAAGCGTTAGATATGAGGAAAGCCGGAATATCTTACAAAGATATTGCAAGACAACTCGACGTCAGCCAGACAGCCGCTTACCGGTATGTAGCCGGAGAACTTGAACGGACGGTTAAGGAGTCCGGTGAGAAGGCCGAGGAGCTGAGAACATTGGAATCCGAACGCCTGGATAAAATCTTCCAGCATGGTTACATGTCCCTGATGAACGGGGACCTTCGAGGCGGTGACTTATGCCTGAAGGCAATGGATCGCCGTGCCAGGCTGCATGGATTGGATGCAGCAACCAGGACTGAGATCAGTGGTGCACTAACCACGTCTTCAGAATGGATCGAGTTACGGTCCGTGCTGTTAATGACCCTAGGCAAATACCCGGAGGCAAAGCAGGCCGTGATACAGGCAATCACACAAAAGGAGGTAACAGAATGAATGGACTGGTAAACGACCTGGCAGGTGCAATGACACTGACCCCCTCCGAGGTATGCGGGGCAATGTCAGATCGGGAAATCAAAGACAGGACCCGGGAGATACTGGCGAAACGTGGACGCCCGGAAGCGGCAACGTGTAGCGACCGGGAGTTAGTCACCCTCGCAAAAATGGAGACTGCGAGACTATGAACCCGTTACAGCAGGATTTACATGATACCATTACCGGTGCGAACATGCACGGTTTAGGATTCGCTGAAATCGTTGATTGCGCAGACCTGCAGAAAATCGCAGAGTTTGAAAGGCAGGGAATATCCGTTATCCGGATCGTCCCAGGTATCCGGATGGACTAAACCCGGACGGTCGATGATCCTCCCGTCTTTTTCGGTCAGGCGGTTTGCAGGTGAGACCAGACCTAAATTCAGGATATTTCCCTATTGTATCGCGATAAGAACAATCATCTTTCCCTGGCAGAGGGGGGAGGCCTTCCCCTCTCCTGTGTCAGCGGAATTAACAAGGAAGTGAAATTACTATGGATCCAGAGTTAAAAATTATCACTGACGAACTGTATAATAAATTCAGTTCATACGCAAACGCAACGATGGAAAAACGCGCGATAGAAGTCGATCAAGGCGCCAGGGAAACCGCATGGAACGACGTATTCGCCGAAATTAAGAGGATCGCCAGCATGAAGGTAACCGCCGAAAACAAAAAAGACGTTGCGGTACTCTTAACCACCGTGACACAGATCAGGGCGGGCATTACGTCCCCTCAGCCGGACAGGTTCCCAAGTATGAAAAATATTAACCAGGAGACGGGCGCCCATCACTATACCAATGAGAAATTCGCAGCCCTGATGATAATGTGCTATTCAATACGGGCAGATGAAAACCTCGATAAAATGAGACAGGCGATGACAAATTTGTATATCGTCGAGTCGGCCAAGGTGTAACCCCGATGGAGATCAGGGTTATTGATTCCAGCGGCCAGGTTATCGACCGGGAGGTGGTGAGTGCAACCGCTCCTGAGATCCGGACCATCGAGGTGTACCATGTTTTCTCACACGAGGATTACCCCAGAGAAGTTGATGATTCCGGGAGGATCCTGTTGAATGCAAGGGTGGAAAAGCCGGGAGCACTTGACGCGGCAAACGATTTCTTAAGGCGTGAGATCGCCGAGACGCAGCGGAGGAGAAAGGCAGCTGACCTGATAGACACACAGCGCACAGCGGATTACATAGGCGTTCCGAGTATGAACGTCAATGTGCAGGAGAATACCAATGTCACTATTGGACCCATTTAGAAAAGCGGATGACCCCCGGTTCTACAACCGGTTCTCTTTTCATACGCGCCGGATAGCCGCCGACAATGCGTATCTGTCTGTAGCACTCGGGGCTGGTGAAAGCCAACTCATCATTGAGGCTGCAAAGAAACTGCAGCACAGCGCAGAGACAGGACTTCACGAACTCCGCGGGATGAATGTATCGCCACTCTCAAAGATTGCGCAGTCAGATTTCGTTACTGCACTGGAACACGCAAGGGAAGCAGCAAAGTCTCTGATAAAAGCAGGTCACGCAGGCAATCACGGGCAGATGGACGAATGCAAGAAGCATATCGCACAATGGACCGTTAATATCAACAAGTCAACGGAGATCGTTAACGGTGTCCAAGGACTTCTCAAATCATATCAAACCGGGATTCCGAAGGCCAAGGAGATACCATGAGCGTAAAAATCCGGCTTGACCTTGATACTTCCGCCCTGATAGAGCGCGTCAATCACGCAATGTCCGAGGGCCTCCAGGAGGGATTGCATACCGTAGAGACCGCAGCTAAGGACAATTGTCCTGTTGATACCGGCGCGCTTAGAAATTCAATCTATACTGATGTAAAAGAGGATGAATCATTAATTTCTGGTTCGATTATAGCACCGATGGAATATGCAACTTACGTCCACGAGGGCACATCCCGCATGAGTGCTCGTCCTTTCCTATACAACGCACTCGTTGAAAATATGGGCCAAATTGAACAGGCGGTTTACAGGAAGATTACCCTGGCGGTGTCTGAATGAGCGGAAAAGTAGGTGAAGCCTATATCGAGATTTCAGGTGATGCGAGTAAATTCGAGGCAACACTTGACGGTATCACCAGCGATATAAAGCGGATCGAAACGGACACATCAGGCGCATTTAACGATGTTGGTGATGCCTGGGCCCGGTCGATGGAGCCCGCGATCGGTGCGTTCGCTGAAGTAAGTGCAGCTGCCGAGGAAACTGCACAGGCGACTGCGGCAGCCGGGGCCAACATGGAGCAGGTGTGGGACAGTGCAGACCGGGGTACTAAAAAGATGGCAGGCGGCCTCCGGGATATGGCACAGACCATCACCAATGTTGTTGTAGGGCTGAAGGTAGTGCCAGGGCTGTTGAACGAACAGGCGGCAGCATACGCAGGCATGGCAGTTATAGGTGTGAATATCGCAGCCGGAGCAATGCAGGCGGTTAACGGCATTGCAGATTTACGGGAAGGGTATATCGCCCTGAAGGCAGCGGTTGTCGCGTATGACGTTGTAGCGAAACTATCCGCACTATCAAACCCATACACCGCCGCATTACTCGCCATTACAACGGTTGTGGCGGCTCTGGCAGTTCTGGAGATGAAGACGGGAGCGGTATCGGCAGCATGGAAAGGCATGCAGATGTCGATTGAACCAACAACCACCGCAATGAAAACGGGATTGGAGGGTGTAGCGGCAAAGTTCGATGAGATCATCGGGCGTTCCGGTGCGGCGTCTGATGCGTTTATGCTCATGATGGATACTGTCAGTATGGGTATCCCGTCAATGGCGAAGAACTGGGAGGAGGCTGGGGATGCACCGTCAAAGGCAGCCGCCAAAGCAGAAAAGGCTTTTTCAGATGCACTCGCGGTGATGAAGTCCGAACTTCCAGACGTTGCAGCGAATTGGGAATCTATCGGTTCAACGATTGAAGAATCCCAGGCAGCGGTTGAAGGATTCGCAGCGTCCCACGATGCTCTCGATAAGGCAAAGGCGAAAGTAGACGAACTAAAGTCATCTTATAGCGGGCTTGTCGATCTCATCGGACAGGTGGAAGACAACCAGGTAACATCTGCACTTGCAGGCGTTGATGTTGCAGACGCCACAAACAAAAACAAAACTGCAACCACTGCATATGATACAGCATACAAAGCCCTGGACAAGACCACAAAACAGTATTTCGACGAGGTCCGGACGTCAGGGACGTCAAATATAAAACTAACGAAAGATCAACAATCGGCCTATGAAAAGGTAGCGGATGCGTATCGGGAGCAGGTAACTACTACTCACGACCTATCAACTGCCAGGAGCACATTACAGAATATCGACGAGCAATCGGCAATCACCTGGGCTGAATTACAACAGTTAGGCGAGGCAAACGGCCAGACGGCATCGAAGAACCTTGATGTCTACAAGAAACTTGCAGAAAGTGTTGGCGGCGCACTCGCGAAAGAGATCATGGGATATGCAGCGGCTGAAGTAGCGCATCAAAAATGGGTGGATTATGTTCAGGATCATGCAGCCAAACCAACTATCGACTGGTCTGGCGTTCAGAACGGGTATGCAAACGCACCAGCCGGACAGACAGCACCTGGCACACCAGGCGCCCCCGGGGGGGCTGCAGCAACACCAAACCCGAACAGGGTGGTTTATGATTATTCACCTACTAACCCGGCGAAGCAAGGTGTTGATACTGGTGTAACCCAGGGACCTGCAAGGCCAACAGGAACACTCTACGATCCAATAACAGGCATGCCGATCTACACCGCACCGGCAAATAACGCAGCCGGACAAGCCGCGTATGATGCAGCAATGGCAGACCCAAACCGACCTGATTTAAGTGGATTAACCCCAGAGCAACGTGCCGCAGCCTTCGACGCGGCAAACAGTACACGGGTAGGCCCGGCAGAGACCGGGACACGCGGCGGGGGAACTGGAGCATATACGCCATCACCCGCAGACACCTCTTATCTAGCCACACAGGGGCAGGTAAACACTCCTGGGGGTAATGCGTGGAACGCTGCGTTGAGTGGTGGAGTAGGGGGATTAGAAATCACCCTGGCAAATGGAAAGAGGGGGATGGTTGATCTCGCAACTGCAACGACGTTACTTTCACAGGGAGCACGCCTATCAGGGGATTCACTGACAAAATACAACCAGGCGTTAACAACACAAGGTAAACAGGTTACGGATACCTCAAAAATAGTTGAAGACGTACAGACAAAATCATCACAGACACAGGCAAAGACTGCAACCGATCTGGCAGCACATACCATCGGCACCACACAGGGCATGTCAGATGGTGTTAACGGAACAACAAAGGGCATGGCATCAGGTGTCACTGGAACGGTTGGTAGTATGGCATCAGGCGTATCATCTGCCTTCGCCAGTATAGCCGCGAATGTTGCAGCGTCAATCGCATCCATCCAATCAGCGGCGGCAAGTGCAGCCAGTGGATGTGGCGGCGGGATGGCCGACACCAGCGGGTCAACCAGTATCCCAACACCCGGCGGAGGATTCATCAGCACTTCAACATCTGGAAAAGTAACGCCAACAGTAAACGCACCGTTCAACATCGGCACGATAAACATCAGCAAACAGGTCGATGCAGACCGATTACTGGCACAGATGCAGAACGCCCGTAAAAGTTCGATGACACAGGCAGGGATGTGAAACAATGGCAGACTGTCAATTCAGATCTTTCTTTTTTTTTCAAGTGCCGTCGTAACGGCGGGAGTTGGTCTGCCGTCAGAATGATGTTAGCTGAATATCCATAACAACTATCCAGGTATTTCAGTTGAGTACGTAACGGCGGGACCTGATCTAGTGTTACACCGGGGACCTGCTCGGTCATAAGTGCCTATCAGGTATTCCGGGCCGTTTCCCCTGGCATATGTAACGTCACCTTCACATTGGTTTGTAATTGGTTGTAACATATCACCGGTGTATCGTTCATTGGTCAAATTTGACCAAGCGAGGGCGGTTACACGGCCTTTACAGAAATTTCTGTTTTCCCTTTGAAACCAACCTGCAACCAGGTTGAAACTAAAAGTTTGCAATTGCGAACTTCCGGTCAAAATGACCCGAGGTTATTCTTCTTCTTTCGCTGGTTCTAACAGAAGGACCCGAACTCGTTTACCTTCCCATGATAACGGTACATAAATTATACCGGCTGTCTTCTGTGCACTCACCTTCTTATCCATTGTCTGATAACATTCCGTCTCTACTTTCATCCTGTTCATACATAGTTATTACACAGGTAAGATATTTATACTATACTGGTTAATCTATTTCATACCAAGATGTAAACTTGGTAGGTGAAAAGAATGTCAGAAGCAAAAGGAAACAACGGCGCCCTCGTTCATGGTCTGGGGAGAGCAGGAAGTGCGAGCGCCATATCTGTATCGAATGCAGAATTTATCAGGCTGCCGACAGGCGACCTGTGCGATCGATGTGCCAGGACAAACCGTGCCTGCAGCCTTCGATGTGATGCACACCAGGAGAGTATCAGGGTCAGGTCCTGCAGTCACTACAAGCACAATGTAGCGCCGATCATGGTAGTCGGCACCAATGGCCGGGTGATCTGAATGTCAGGCGTTGACGCGGCATTCCTGCGCTGTGAAGCCGAGTGGCTCCAGCCTCCCGAGCAGGACGAACCTATCCAGGTAAGAATATCAGCATGGGTATCTGTTTTCGCAGAGCCCGGAATGTCAGCAGAGGAATGTGTGAAGGCGCAGATCAAGTCAGGCGACATCACCATCCGCGACCTGGACACCATCGAAGTCGATGAGGTCGAGGGCACATGGCCATCAGATGGCCCGGAGGGTGATTACTGATGAATCGCACTATTTCTTTTCAGGCATATCTCGGCGGCACCGGGAACATCGCCGCGTGCATCGGGTATCTTGGAGCAATGAAGGACCTTGAACAGATAACAACTCTCGACCATGCCGTTCTCATCGGCCAACTCGAAGAGGCGTTAGTCGCCTTCCAGGAGGTGTGATCAATGACACCAGTCAACCGCTGCTCAAAGTGCCATGGTGTAATTCAGTATGTCGTCGGTCCTACCGGTAAGTCAGTCGAGGTAAACCCTGATGGAACCGAGCATTCATGCCTGCTCACTGCGCCGACGAACGGAACGAATACAGAGACAATTGTAGCCACAACAGCGGCAGTTATTCCACCAGCCCTTATGAATGGGCGTCCTGTTATTGTGGAACACGAAACGGTGATCAAGAACGTGACCGTTCGTCCGGACTCACTCGAGCTGGGCACACCTGGTAAGTCAGGCTGCATTAAAATTTACTTCGATGCAAGTGATGTCGCCGACGCCGAGCTGCGGATCCGGAACGCCGTTGCACTCCGGGACCTTGCCAACACTTTGACCAGTTACCCAACACCCATTGCCCAAGCCGGGAAGGTGCACGCATGAACGCCACTGCTGAGAAGAGAATCAACAATCTTTTCATGCAGGCACTCAAAGAAGAGAGAAGAGGCAGGCCGATTCAGGCCCGCGCGTGCAGGCAGTCGGCAAAGATCGTCCGGTATCTGTGGGGTGAAGCATGACCACCATGACACCAGTACAACAGGACGAGTGGTTAAGGAATATCCTATTCAACGAAGGACCGTTTGCTCGGGTGAGGGTGGATGAAATCATCGAATGTTCCCAGGACATCCAGGACGGAATAAACGAACTGCTCAAAAGAATCAATGCAAGATCAGAGGTGACAGAATGACCCCGGAAGAATGGGAGGTGGATGAAATCCGGATACAAATACTGGTAGCTCTCGAGGATGAAGAGTTTGTGAAAGATCTCAAACAGAAATTAGGGATAGGCGAGTGAGCATGACCGCCACGATGTAACTCACGCAGGCAGACCAGGTATGGATATCTGAACACTTCCCCGTCCTGGTGGAACGACTCAACGAAAAGATCGCCAGCGGGGAATACGAGGCAGTCAAGGAGATGACAAAAAATGGATGACATTACAGATTTATTATGGCGTTTAGACTCTGACGGAATGTTTCAAAAGTATCATTCTGTTGCCATTGAAGGATATTGGAAAACCAAGAAGGGTAAGAAGGCAATCATTCAGATTGTCCGGGATGGATTCGGCGAGTTAGCACCCAAAGAGCGCGCCATTCTCCGGAAGGCCCTAAAAATATAATCCCATTCTCTTTTCTGGAAATTATTGACACTCACAAATCGAGAGAAAATATTTATTTTGGCTGCATTATGTATCATAAGGTAAAACGAGAATGACAGACACGGAGCACGGGTTCAAGTTCAATGTGGTCATTGAAGAAGATGAGGACGGGGGTTATATTGCTGAGGTGCCCTCTCTACCAGGTTGCCACACTCAAGGTGATACTCCCGAGGAAGTTCTAAAAAATATCAAGGAAGCAATATCACTCTATATCGAGACAATAGGGGCAAGGATACCCCCGGAATATATGGAACGGGAACTTATCGAAGTAATCGTATAATGTCTAAATTACCCCTGGTGACGCCAAGAGAAGTGATAAAAGTATTAAGTAAAATCGGTTGGACCGTTACCCGGCAGAAGGGAAGTCATATTATCCTGACTAAACCCGGATCTATTTTTAATATCGTTGTACCCGATCATGGCTGCAATGAAATAAAACGGGGATTGTTAAAGAAAATTATCAGGGATGCCGAAATCACCGACGATTATTTCTGCGAACTATTACACGAGTAACCGCACCACCATATCAGGCCATAGGCAGGCGATCGGTATTGCGGCCGTATGTTGTATCCTTGTATATGTAAAAGGTAAATTTTCCTCGGTTGTCCAAGCAAAGGTGCCGCACTTGATCCATCAAAAAATAATTATGACATCACGCAAAGATACAATAAAATTCATGTGATGACATCTGCCAATTATCTGTCTTTTTATCTCATATAGTAATCGAATGCAGGGCCGGGACACTTAGAAAATAACGAAATTTTTTCATCCGCAGCGGAAAATATTCCAATAGCCGGAACGAGAAGAAAGCTCTAATGCAATCCGGTCAAATAGTTGAACAATGATGAACCAGCTCGGCGAACGGCTCGCCGCAGTCCTTGCTATCATCTGCATAGTGATTGCACCGTTCGTGCAGCCCCCCTGGTTTTTTTCGATTGTTGTCGTGCTGTTTGCACTGATCCTCCTCCTGATACAGAAAACCCGGTTTTTTTCCCTGTCAATCATCGCATTGGCGATCTTTTATGGCATCGGGTTGATACCACTCTTCATTTTCTCCTGTACCCTTGCCTTTGTCGTGATCGGTGAACTGGTGTTCCGGTCAGTCGGTGAGAATGCCCGTTCATATTTTGCGTATGCGGTGGTCGCTGCAGCCAGTGCCGTGCTGATCACCCTGTACACCCAGTACCTTCAGAATATCCTGGTCCTGCAGCAACCTGCCCCCCTTACAGTGCTGATGGGCATTC
>Ga0194039_1001254_pt1 | contig 13826 bp, 10 predicted proteins | sample JunL228m_MetaG_FD_148679 | JGI IMG/M metagenome (GOLD analysis project Ga0194039, IMG submission 148679) | Anoxic zone freshwater microbial communities from boreal shield lake in IISD Experimental Lakes Area, Ontario, Canada - Jun2016-L227-8m | ecosystem: Environmental > Aquatic > Freshwater >... | reverse complement strand
CCTCCTGCACAAGTCGTTCTTCTCGCAGATCTGCGCGAACGCGTGCTCGCGCTGCCCCTCCGTCATCTCGGGGCTCGTGTACATCCAGCCCCGCACCCGGCTGATCCCGTGCTTGTACATCCGCGCCAGCGTCTCCGCGCGCTCCCACGCCTCGAGGTCCTCGCACCGCGGCGTCAGCGGCGCCACGCGCCCCACGAACCCCTTCGCGCACACCGCGCCCCCCTCGCCCTTTCCCGCGTGCTGCCGCAGCCGCTCGTCGATGTCGCCCGATTTCCCCACGTAGAACCCGCCGTCCTTCAGCTCGAGCACGTACACCCCCTTGTCTCCGAGCGGCGGCAGCGGCGCAGCGACCCCGTTCCCCAGCACAAACTGCGACGGCTTCACCCGGCCCACCACGTGCGGGCCCGCGCGGTCCCGGGGTTTCCCTATGACGTACGGGCTCGCGCGCGTGGGCTTCGCGATGAGCCGCCGCACGGGCGCCACAAACTGGCACTCGTCCGCCCAGTGCCCGAGCTGGCGGCACCGGAAGCAGCGCATGCTGCAGTCGTCTACGGTGGTGGCCATGTTTTACGAGGACACCGCGGGAGAGGGCACACGTTGCGATTTTAATAGCACGCGCCCCGCCCGAGGGCGTGAGGCACAACAAAAAAACGGGCGGCGCTATTGCAAGATTCGCTGCCTATTTACGCGATGCATCCTCAAGCCCCAACTTCCTTTTGGCCAGAGCAATCTTTCGCTCATCCAGAGAGAGTTGCTTCTCCTCAAGCTCGATTTCCTCCAGGTCCCTTGTACGTTTGCTTCCTGCTCCATCTGAATGATGTTTTTCCGTGTTTGATGACTTTTTTATCGACACAGACTCTCCAGCAACGTCTCCATCTGCTTTGATTCTGCTTCTGTCCCCGTTCATCACACGGGTTAATGTCATCTCCGCCAACTCTCTGTATGGACTTTCAACCACATCCTCTTCCAAGATAGACAGTAAGCAAACAAGTCCAGATGCAGTCATTGTAGGGGTTGGAATGTTCTCATAATCTGAAAAAATGAGAATCATTATTGAAAAATCGTAACATATTTTCAAATACAAAAAAACCTGCAAATCTTGCATATGAGCAGTATGGCATAATCCTGCAATAGTGCTCATGTTCCATCTGAGAGAGATCTGCGAAAACTTCATCCCCAAACACGTTTGCTGAATTTAATCCAGCAACAGCATTGATGAAATCATATACAGACCATATCTCGTATCCAAACTCATTTTTCTTTCCTCTTATGAAAGTATCAATGCCTTTGTTTTTATCAATGAAAAGCATTGTGAGCTCAGACATTTTTCTAGCGTGGCGTGGCGCGCCTGTTTTGTGCTTCAATCACTTTGCCAACCCTTAAATAGACCTTTTTAAAACCCCTGACTGTTCAGAAAGGGCGCGGGATGCAACAAATTCAAAATTTGCCCGTTCATATGTCCAGGAGTCACCCCGTTTGAAAAAAAATCCACTCTAAAACTCAATCAGTTTTAAACCAACAGGCGCGATTTAATAATCGCTCATGTGTCGTCGCGCAAAAATCACGTCCTTTCGCGCTGCAGCCCCCGCTCCTCGTCACCAGAGCGCCCAGTCCCCATGGAAGGGATCCTCCATCGGCGCCAGGGAGGCCCAGTCGTAGTTGAGCGTGCTGTCCAGGCCAGGCTGGGGGAGCGATGCCACCACGCCCAGCCCCCGCTTCCAGGCCTCCACTTCAATCGCAGGCGGCATTCCCCAGTCCCAGGCGACCGTCTCCCACTCGCCCGCCGCAGCGAGGACCTCAGCGCTCCAGTTCCAGGAGAGAGGAGTGGCCACTGCCGTCACAGGCGCCTCCAGCATCTGCACCCCGCCATCCCTGGCCCACATGGGCATCGTCACGTCCCTCCACGTCCGGTGGGACCAGACGTCCCTGATAGTCTTTGGGGATACTCCAAATTTTTTGGCCAGGCTATCGCTCTTGCCATGGAGAGCATGCTTAGCGCCACCCAGGCTCTGCCTGTAGCTGACATCACGCATCCTCATCAGCTTGTACTCGTATATCTTCACCACCTCAGCGCGCTTCAAGACAATCCTACGCCTTGGAAACAATGACTTTGGCTTATCCTCGCGTGGCATGGCACGATTTTTTGAGACTGTTTGTCAGACTCCACCTTATGTAGCCTTTTTTAAAACGGGGGTCGCATTTAGTTTTTAAATAAAATGGTTCCGCGCTCGTGCGCACAAAAACGGATGTAACTAGTTTTAAAAAAATGGCCCCGCTCTCGTGCGCAAAAAAAACCGGATAAAAAATAGACACACAAAAAAACTTCATTATCCATCAACGGCTCAAAAAAAAGCCGCGAAAAAGGGACAGAAGCCACAGAAAAACCCTCCCCAGCCCAACTCAAAGCGGCACGCAGGCCGTGATGTATCCGTGCACGGAGCACTCGATAAACGCCAGCGTCTGCCGGGTGCCAGCGCACGATTTCTTGTTCGGCCCAGCGCAGATGAGCGTGATGTGCGAATCGTCCTCCATAAACACCACGGCCGACGTATCCGACACGTGCATCGACACAATCTCCAGATCGTCCACAAGATGCGCATCCAGCGCCTGGTCGATCAATACGTGCACCCCGCGGAGATCCGAGTAGAAATCAGGCAAGTTCACTGTGATGTGCATGGGGCCGCAGCGAGGAGCGAAACCGAGCGCCTTGGCGCAAATCCCCTTGGGGTTCTCGAGCGCCTTGTCGCTCACCATGATGGCAAACGTATTGGGCACCACCGGCGCCATGAGGTACTCCGTGACGAGCTCCTCCGGATCCACCACAGTCGAAACGGGGGCCAGCACCGCCTGCAGCATCTGCCTCGCCACATCCTCCACTGGGCTGCGGGCGCTCTGGAGATACTCCTCCGCCTCCGGCGCCACGTGCTCCACCAGCCAGCGCTCCCAGATCCCCCAGTACTTGGCGTCGTCCTGCTCGCCCTCGAGGAGCGGCTCCAACACGGTGGTGAGGGTCTCGTCCTCCTTGGTCAATCCCAACACCAGAATGCGCAGGATCGCCGCATCCGACACGAGCTTCGGCTTCCCCACCGCAGGATCGACGCCATTGCCCTTGGGCCCCACCTTGGCCGCCGCCACCAAGGCCGCGTGGCGCTCCATCACCAACGCAGCCGCATTCGGAGAGGGGGACTTCGCCGCCAGCTTGCGCATCTCCATGGAGAGCACGAGCCCCGTCGTCAGCAGCATCGCCACACTCAGCTCCAACGGAGGACTGGGCGCATCCTTCACCAGCGGATAAAAGTACCCACACGAGACCTCCTCCGTCATCGGCCCGAGCGCCCGCTTGGCATCCTCCTCAAACGAACCAGAGTAGCGCGCAGTCGCCACCGCGTGCTGCGCGGCAATCATGAAGCCCTTGGGGCCCTGCACCTTGCCAACGTGCCCCTTGCGCACCAGCACCGACCCCATGTACGCCGCCAGCTCCTCCTTGGAGAAGGGCAGGAGCCAGTCGTTGCCCTCGAGCCGCATGTGGCAGTGGTCGTGGCTCGTCGACACCAGGAAGCGAACGGTCAGCGAGTAGCCAAACAGGCACCCCCACAGCGCGCTGCGAATCGTCTCGACGCTGCTGTACGAGCACCGGTCCACAATCACGTAGCGCACCAGCGGGCCAATCTCGACGCTCTCCAGCATCTTTCCCAGATTCTTCTCCTTGGACGCGTCGCTCGACACGACAATCGCCCTGTCGTTTCCTAGCAGCTCCGCGAGGCGCCCCGCGCAGGTGCTCTTGCCGGTCCCGGGGATCGCCGCCATAAACACCAGCGTCAGCGGCTTGGGGCGCAGCGAGTGCATGGGCACCCACATCTGCGGGCTGTAGTCGGTCGCGAGCTTCGTGAGCGGCAGCAGCGCCGTCTTGAGCCCCTCCGCCAGCACGTTATTCCGCAGCGCCTTGTAGATGGCGCCAAACGAAAACCCCTCGCCCGCCGGCGTGTTGGGCACCGAGAGCCCGCGCCGCACGGCATCCGCCCACGACCGGTTGCCGGAGATGGCAATGGCGAGGTGCTGATACGGCCCGAGCGCCTGCAGCTCCTCCACCGTGCTCGGGGCCACGCACCGCGGGTCGTCCTTCCACGCCGACGCCTCCATCAGCTGCCAATCCTCCTCGCGCTTGCTGGCCCGCATCACGGAGCGGTACGCCTCGTCCGTCACCAGCTCCACAGCAGACGGGACCATGTGGTTGACAATGTCGAGGTACGGCGCGCCCGCCACCTTGAAGATGGTGTCCGACGAGCGACCAAACGCCGCCATAAACGCCGCCAGCGTGTGCACCAGGCGCAGAAACTCCTCGCGCCGGGCGGGATTCACAATGTGCCACCGCCGCATGTGGCCCAGCGCGTCCGAAAAGAGCGAGTCCACGTCCACGGGCTCCCCATTCTGAATCGCCTGCTGCGCCTTCTGCATCCACGGACGGATGCACATGGTGTAGCAGGTGTAGCAGGGCTCCTTGTTCTTGGTGCGCTGCTCCTTCCGCCGGGCGTACTCGGCCGCAGGAGCCATGGCCTTGGCGCGGTCCTCCGTGAGCAGAAACGACATGCCCCGCGACAGCGGCATGGGGCGGCAGGACCCAACGTCCTCGTGCTGGCAATACAGGTCGTACGCCGCCCACACCTCCTCCGAGCGAACCGAAATGGTCATCATGCTCACTCCGTCCACGTTCTTCGAGATGCGGACAAAGACGGAATTGAACTTCGACGCCTTCACCTCGCGCCCGTACTTGGACTCCAGGAAGCGGATGAGGCCAAAGAAGAATGGGCGCAGCACGACGTCGTCCACGGCAACGAGCCCAAGCGCCTCCTCGATTGTGTACTGTCGAGAGGGACCAAAGTTCTGCAGCAGCTTCATCCCGGTGTCCACCCGGCGAATTTTCTTGGGCGCCTTCAGCGGCACGGTCTGCTTCATCACCAGCGATAGCCGCTCCTGCAGGTTCTGATCCCAATACTCGCCGATGCGCTGCGCACGCATCCTGCGCCACTCCAGCTCCTGCAGCTCCTCGGCGTTCAAGAGATCCCGCGCACAAACGCCGGCAGGCAGCTTCTCCCACCCCGGCACCACCGAGCTTGCGCCAGCCGCCACAGTAGTCTTCGCCGGCGATGCCAACGACAGCGGCTCCAACGTCAACACCGATGACGACTGCGGCTGCACGGTCGACACCGGTGTCGGTCTCAACGTCTTCACAGGTGACGACCGCTCCTCCACGGGCATCCACTTGCGTAGGTAGGCCAGCGCGTCCACGGTGAACGAGTCCACGTCTCCTGGCTCCACGGCAAACACCGGTGAAGGCTGTGGCTGCACGGGTGACACCGGTGATGCCTGCGACTCCACGACCAACACCGGTGATGCCTGCTGCTCCACGACCAACACCGGTGACGTCTGCTGCTCCACGACCAACACCGGTGACGTCTGCGGCTGCACGACCAACACCGGTGTCGGCTCCAAAGTCCTCACCGTCACCGGCTTGCAATCGACGCCGAGCCCTGGCAAGAGCTCGGGATCGAATCGTCCCGCGGCGTCCACCCCCACCGCAAGCAGCGGCCACTCGTCGAGATCCGTCACACACCACGTCACCCAGCCCTCCATGATCGTCGTGCTGTCCAGCCTGCAAAAGTCATACGTCTCGAACGACGTGGTCTGGACGTCGTTCGCCCTCAGCACCAAGCACATCATGTCGATCCGATCCGTCACAGAGGCGTCGTCCGACCAAAAGGGGAGCGCCGAGCCGGCAGCCAGCGCCTCGCTGACGAGGTTCCCGTTCAGCAACCCGCCGTCCAGCGGATCCAGCAGAATGCACCTGGGAAAAAACAGGCCACTCACCGACACGCCGCTGTGCGCGAGCGTGTTCTTCATCTGCCACAGGTCCAGCGGCGTGAGCTCCGCGCCGTTGGGCTTGGTTCCCCCGTGGATCACAAAGTGGTCCGCCAGCGGCACCGAGCCGTGCTCGCCCAGGTCGTGCACCACCAGCTCGCCGGCGAGAGACCACCCGGTGCGCTTGAGGAACATCGCCAGCCCCGAGCGCGTCCCAGCCGACATCTGCGAATCCACGACCGACTTGAACTTGCTCAGGTACCGCTGCTCCTGCCCGTTCTTCGTGCAGACCACAAACAGCACCCCGTCGGTCGAGGTGAAGCGAATCATCGAGCCGGACACCTTCGCCGTGAGGATCAAACGACGGAGATTGGGCGACCACTCGTTGAGGTTGGTGAACTTGCCCCCAGCGGCAATGACAGCTTGGGCGTAGAAGCGGGGTCCAGGAGCATCCAGCGCATGCGACGAGCTGAAGCAGCAAAGCACGCATCAGCAGGTGCCAACAATAAAAAAAAATCAAAATAAATAAAAATAACGCAAGTACCATGCACCGACGTTGGTGGACGGAGAGGAAATCGACGTAGAACTGGAAAGCATGGCGTGCGTGGCAAAAGTGGCTTTGGCTTGCTTTCGCTGCTTATATTGACACCGGTGTCTAATCCTGATATCAAAATTGTAGGGGGTGTGTTTTTGATATCAAGAATGACTTATCTTGACATCAAAATGGTAGGGGGTGTATTTTTGATATCAAGATGGACTTATCTTGACGTCAAAATTGCAGGGGTTGTATTTTTGATATCAAGATGGACTTATCTTGACGTCAAAATTGCAGGGGTTGTATTTTTGATATCAAGATGGACTTATCTTGACGTCAAAATTGCAGGGGTTGTATTTTTGATATCAGGATTCATTCAACGCGTAGTGAAAAGGAAGCACCGTGGGCATCCTGTTTTTCCCGCGTCTGCGCGCCACGCACAGGGAAGCGGCGCTGGCGCCCCTTTGCGAGCGGCTGAAAATAAAAACATGCAGGCCACTGGCGGTGGTACGGGCCACGACACGCTCCACGCGGATTTGGAGGCAGCCATGGCGCGCGGCAAGAAGAAAAAACGCACGAGCGGCGCCAGGCGCTTCATCGACGACGCGGCCAGCGAGAGCGACTGCGGGGGCGGCTCGGACGAGGACGACGAGGGCGACGAGGTGGCCACCGCGGAGGACCTCGCGTTCATCGACGACGCCGGTGACGACGACGACGACGAGGAAGAGGAGGCGCCGCAGAAGCGCGTGCGGATCTCCCGGCGCGAGAAGCGGCTGACCAAGAACGACCTGAAGCTCGTGCTTGAAAACGTGGGGCTGCTGGCCTCGCCGGCTGCCTCCCCCGAAAAGAAGAAGCCGAAGCACCGCACCACGGTCTACAAGGACTCGGACGAGTCCGGGGCCTGCTCCAGCGACGACGGCTTCATCGAGACGGAGAGCAGCGAGGACGAAGAGGACTCCTCCTCGTCGTCCGGGGAGCAGACGCCGGCGGCCGCGCCCAAGCCCCCCGTGCCTTCAGTCGCGCCCAAGCCCGCCGTGCCGCCAATCGCCCCAAAAACCCTCGTGCCGCCAATCGAGCCCAAAACCCCAGTGCCCCCAAACGCCTCCGTGCTGCCCGCGATGACCCCGGACCAGCTGTCGGACTTCGCGGGCTTCTACAGCTGCGACCCCGCCGAGGAGGAGAACCCCTTCATCCCTCCCCCCGTGCTCTTCGCGCCGCCGCCTGCGCCCGTCAAGCCCCTTGGGCCCGTGGCATCGCGCCACAGCTACATCACCCCTGGCCCGCTCGCTCCGGCCGTGAGGGACGTCTGCCAGCCCGCCTCGCGGAAGAAGCTCCCCATGGGGCCGCAGGGGCGCGTGAAGCCCACGCCGGAGTCGCGCTCGGTGGCGCCGCTGTTCAACAAGGGGCACAAGCCGCTGCCGCCGCCGCCCACCAAGAAAGAGGCGGACGCCAAGAAGAAGCGCGCGGGGGGCTTCGGCGACATGCCGCAGGACGGCGTGTACATCCGCAACGGGCAGCTCTTCTATCGGGACAAGGACGGCAAGGAGACGCCGCGCAGCTGGAATCCGTGAGATTTTTTTGTTGTTTAAAAAAATAAACAGTTCCAGACGCCGCGCAGCTGGAATCCGTGAGATTTTTTTGTTGTTTAAAAAAGATCAAAAAATTAAATCGTCCCAGACTGCACAAACTGCTCGGTCTCCTCCTCGATATTCGCCTGCGCCACGTCGTAGCTCGAGAGGCTGTGCCGCCACCCGTGCGTGGGCAGCCTCGTCGCGTAGACCTCCAGCACGAACCCCACCGCCGCCGTCGCCATCCCCGCCGCGACGAGCCGGTTCCGGGGGTCCTCCGCAAAGTACCGCGCCACAAACACCAGCGCCGCCGGCGCGACGAAGCTCGCGACCGAGTAGGTCACTGCCGTGTTCATGAGGAAGAACAGGATGAGCGTGCCCGTGATCGGCATCAGCAGCAGCGCGATGCCGGTGCCCATGAGATTGTGCGCGAGCGGCTGCCGCCCATCCGTCGTCGACACGATGCTGACGAGGCTGGTCGCGGCCACCACCACCGCGAGCGGCATCGCCGCCGCGATGTACTCGCTGATGACCCGGTCCTCGCGCTGCGCGCCCCGCAGCGACTGCAGAAAGTGCGGCGCCAGCACCGGCAGCAGCACCCCGAACACCAGCGCGAACAGGTTTCCGGCGTCGATCTCCGCGATCACCCCCATGCCCCCGGGGGCCCCCAGCATCGCGAGGAACACCGACACCAGCGCCAGCACCGTCGTGCTGCCCCGCATGACCCGCACGGTGAGCTCGTCGTCGGTCCTGAGCAGCATGTCGTCGACGCAGACCTGCGCACACACGCCGAAAATGGGTCATTCTCTTGCTGCGCCTCACACAAAAAGCGCCGCCACGCGCACAAAGCACAGGAAGAACACCTGCGCCAGGCTCGAAAACACGCAGCAGATGCACATGAGGTTGGTGCCGCTGATGCAGTAGAGCATGGTGAACCCCAGGATGCCCACGCCATACACGTAGGTCCAGATGTTGCCTATGGTGAGCAGCGGCATCCGCGCGAACCCCCCGGTCCGCCGCCGGAGCAGCGCGTACAGCCCCGCGTACAGCCCCGCGCCGATCACGGTAAGGCAGCCCAGCGTCACGCTCTCGCGGATCGTCCGCGCGGCAGGGCCGCCCATGGACCACGCGACCAGGCCCACGTGCATCGCCAGCGCGACGAGCAGCGTCGCCAGGCGGATCATCGCGCTGCTCTTGTCTCCGTCCTGATGCTGCTGTGCGATGCCTATCGTCATCGCGGAAAAAAAGAGCAGGCTGTGAGGGGGCGGGCGCCTTTTATCCTGTGCGGCGCGATTTCTTGAGAGTTCACACACAGCAATTTTTTTATTCAAAAAAAATCACTCAGAGATTTCTTGAGAGTTCACACACAGCAATTTTTTTATTCAAAAAAAATCACTCAGAGATGCACAGCAGCCGCTCCGCCGCCACGAGCACCATGGGGCAGACGACGCTGGCGTAGAAGAGCCCGAGCAGGTGCGCCTGGGCCCCGCATCCGCCAGAGAAATGGAACACGTCCACAAAGGGCAGCCCAGGCCCGTACTGCCAGCACGCCAGCAGCAGCACCGCGACCCCGAGCCCCCGCAGCGCTCGGTCCGCGCCGTCCCCAATGAGCGGGGCGCGCTGGGGATGCGAGAGCGAGAGAAAAAACACAGCAAAGTGCAGCGCCAGGGCATACGTGAGCATCGGCGAGACGCGCGAGTACGCGAGATACGTGGCCAGAATCTGGGCCAGCAGCAGGCACGCGCGCGTCACGCAGGCCTGCATGTGCCCCGCGCGGACCCGCGAGAGCAGCAGCAGCGAGGGCGCGTGCGCCACGAGGGTGATCACGTTGCAGATCGCAATGGGCACCAGCACGTGCAGCGGAGACACGCCGCGCTCAAGCGCCAGGCACGACGAGCAGGCGTCGGTCGCATTGCCCTTTTTACTGTCATCTGCTTCCCCCACAAAACGCCCCGCGGCAAGATGCGTGGCGACGACGACGCCAAAGTGGATCCAGGCAGCCATGGCAGTCGCTGCCGCCGCGGACCAGGCTCAAATAGAGCCAAACTGCGGGACCCCTGTTGCTAGACAGGGGTTCGCATGACAGACTCCACAAACGCATCAGGCTCCACAAGCGGAACGGCATCCGCTGGTGGCTCATCCTCTCGTTGCTCCATCGCCGCGACAAAGGCATCCGAAGCGGCCACGGCCCCGCCCGCGTTCGCGGTGCTGTCGTGGTGCCGCCGTCGCCCCATCCCAGAGGCAAACAGGGCGGCAGCCTCGCTGGATCTGGCACCTGTCGTGGTGGGTTTCTTGGCGCTCCTCTGCGCGAGCCCCGTCCCCGCGCCCCGCTTCTCTCGCTGCGTGGGCGAAGCGACCACAAACGCCTCGCCACCCCCCTCGCCCGCCGACCCTGCCAGGTAGTTTTCCGGCGCATACACAGCGTCTGGAAGGTGCTCGGAGGGGAACAGATGCCGCGTCTTGTTGGTCCCCGACGAGTCCGTCTCCATCGCATAGCAGATCGACGCGTGAAGCGACCCCTGCGAGTCCACCCTCAGCGGCGACCGACGACGATAAACACACACACCAAAAAAACCTGCATATTCACAACGCTCGACCACTTCAGCCCCAGCACCCGCAGCATGTCGACGACCTCGCCTCGCTGCTGCCGCAGCCGGCTGTCCACCACCCGGCTCACCTCGGCCATATTCTTCCGCTGGTCCGCCTTCTTGCCCCCCGTCCCCAGAGGCGCCAGCTGCCTCGGCGCGTCGGGGTCCTCGTCCACAGTGAGCATCTGCGCAATCGCCTCCAGGTGCCGCAGGACCCCTCCCAGGCGCTCCAGATACGTCTCCAGTCCCTGCCGGTCCTGCACCACGGCGGTCCTGCACCGCTGTGGTGTCACCGCCGCACACGCGCACAAAAAAACGCATAAAAAAACCTGCGCATCGCGTTGAGCTTGCACACGCACTCTGCGAACTGCGAGGCGCTGCTGCTGGTGCTGTTGCAGCCCAGCAAGAACAACCTGGCGATGATCGGCAGCCCCCACGTGAGGAAGTCCTCGACGACATAGCGTCTGACCATGCAGCCGACGCGCATCGCCTTGAGCCCGCGCATGGCGTCGCCGAGCTCCCCCCCGCCCACGTCGGGAACCGCGCTCCAGACGCCGCCGTCCGATGACCCGCCGCCGCCAAGCAAGGCAAACGAGGACGAGGGCAGGCACCGCCTGGCAAAGTCGACGCCCGCGCTGTAGCCGCTGTTCAGGATGCTGTAGTTGACCTCCTCGCAGTGCTCGCGGATGACATCGCAGGAACTAGCCCCCCAAAAAAGCGCTGTCAAGCAAAAATCGCGCTACAAGAAAAAAAAGCAAGGAAAAAAACCGGAGGATCTGCTGCTCCAGGGACAGCGCCAGGCGATGCTGCTCGAGCGTCCCGGAGGAGTGCACGCTCCCGGGGAGCAACGCGGCCACGCCGTCCACGTGCGTCGGATCGAGCAGCGGCGCGAAGCTCGCGGAGCCCTGCACCCACAAGGGAATGAGCCCCCTTATGATGGCGAGCACGTCGTCCATGCCCGGAGGCGCGTCGCGCTTCTGCGACAGGAAGCCGTGCAGCAGGCTGACGCTGTCGTCCGCGCCCGCCTCTGACGACGGCGACGCGCACGGAGAAGCCGCAGGCGGAGAGGCCTCGGGCGGCTGCGGCGCTGTCGCGGAGGGCCTGGGCAGCGCCACCGACACCGCCTGCTGCGCCTGCTGCACAAAAAAGGCCCCCTGGCTGAACCGGTTCGCATCCAGCTCGCTGCAGAAGCCGGGATCCTGGCTGTGCGCTTCCTTCATGTACACAAACAGCGACTTCCAGTGCTGCTCCACGACCATCTGCTGCATCTCCTGCAGCCCGCAGGAGCGCACGATCTCGTGCCAGGTCGGCACGTACAGCGGCTTGTGCCCTCGCATCAGCAGCAGGTAGCACCCGTGCTCCTCCCCGTGGTACGGCGACCGGGCAAACGAGCCGTCGATGACCCCCTTCTGGTGCAGCTCCCTCAGCTTGGCCTCGTCGGGCGCCGAACGCGACAGCGCCGACCACCACCGTGGCCGCGGCCTGAAGCCGCCGTCGGTCGACGAGGACGAGGAGCCGCCTCGGCCCTGCGCAAAAAAGGAGGACGCGCGGTGGCCGCGCCGTGGAAGCATGGGCAGAGCAAAAACGTGGCTGTGGAAAACGCAGGCTTTATAGGCAGGCCTGCGCCTCTTCAGTTTTTAAAACGGATCCTGATATCAAAATGGTAGGGGTTGTATTTTTGATATCAAGAATGACTTATCTTGACGTCAAAATTGTAGGGGGTGTATTTTTGATATCAAGAATGACTTATCTTGACGTCAAAATTGTAGGGGTTGTATTTTTGTTATCAAGAATGACTTATCTTGACGTCAAAATTGTAGGGGGGGTATTTTTGATATCAAGAATGACTTATCTTGACATCAAAACTGCAGGGGGTGTATTTTTGTTATCAAGAATGACTTATCTTGACGTCAAAATTGTAGGGGGTGTATTTTTGATATCAAGAATGACTTATCTTGATATCAAGATAGCAAAACACACAACACGCATTATAAACACGCGACGGTTCACAATACCCCCTTTCAACTAAAAAAAACTTTTTTATAATGGATTTAACACCTACGCTACCCCAGGGGTAGCTCATAACCCCTAGCAGTTCAAAGAATGAGTATGAGTGTGAGTGTGAGTGTGAGTATGAGTGTGTCTCATGAGTGTGTCACGTGAGCGTGTCTCAAAAAATGTGGGAGGGTGGGTCTGACTCCCGCTCATGGTCACGTGACCACCTTCTGAGCGTGTCACGTGACTCTCTCATCCGTATTAGTGAATCCATGAAAGGTCAAATGTTGGGTTGGTTGGTCATTATAAAATGATTGTAAAATTAAAACTCTATAATCGAAACGTTGCAAAAACGCAACGGTTGACTGGTAGTCGAAAAAACGAAATCGCGCGTTTTCGATTTTTGAGAGAGATGAGACACACCACGCATTATAAAACGCGACTGTTGATATCGCACTGCTTCACTTAAAAAAAACTTTTTTATAATTGATTTAACACCTACGCTACCCCAGGGGTAGCTCATAACCCCTAGCAGTTTGAAGATGAGTGTGAGTATGAGTGTGAGTGTGAGTTTGAGTATGAGTGTGTCTCATGAGTGTGTCTCTAGAAAAAGTCCAAGGGGTGGGTTGGACCCTCGCTCCTCATGAGTGGTAACGTGACTACCCATGAGTGGTAACGTGACTCCCTCTGAGCGTGTCACGTGACTCTCTCATCCGTATTAGTGAATCCATGAAAGGTCGAGTGATGGGTTGGTTGGTCATTATAAAATGATTGTAAAATTAAAACTCTATAATCGAAACGTTGCAAACACGCAACGGTTGACTGGTTGTCGAAAAAACGAAATCGCGCGTTTTCGATTTTGGAGAGAGATGAGACACACCACGCATTATAAAACGCGACTGTTGATATCGCACTGTTTCAACTAAAAAAGACTTTTTTACAATTGATTTAACACCTACGCTACCCCAGGGGTAGCTCATAACCCCTAGCAGTTTGAAGATGAGTGTGAGTATGAGTGTGAGTGTGAGTTTGAGTATGAGTGTGTCTCATGAGTGTGTCTCTAGAAAAAGTCCAAGGGGTGGGTTGGACCCTCGCTCCTCATGAGTGGTAACGTGACTACCCATGAGTGGTAACGTGACTCCCTCTGAGCGTGTCACGTGACTCTCTCATCCGTATTAGTGAATCCATGAAAGGTCGAGTGATGGGTTGGTTGGTCATTATAAAATGATTGTAAAATTAAAACTCTATAATCGAAACGTTGCAAACACGCAACGGTTGACTGGT
>Ga0194039_1001250_pt1 | contig 13836 bp, 5 predicted proteins | sample JunL228m_MetaG_FD_148679 | JGI IMG/M metagenome (GOLD analysis project Ga0194039, IMG submission 148679) | Anoxic zone freshwater microbial communities from boreal shield lake in IISD Experimental Lakes Area, Ontario, Canada - Jun2016-L227-8m | ecosystem: Environmental > Aquatic > Freshwater >... | reverse complement strand
GATCCAACGCGGGCTGCATGCGGACGTGGACATTGTGATTGAAGCGTTCGGGAAGAACGAGCAGGTGAAGAAAGTTTTCTGGTCCTTGTTCGTGGTGATGACCGGTCTCGTGCTTGCAAAAGTTCTCGACCCGGTCTCGGTGCAGCAGATTATCGGTGTTATTGGCTCGTCCGGGTTGTGAAACGGGGGTGATATATAACGATCAGCGGGACCGGGTCTCTCATCTCATGTTTTTCTTAAAACGGGAATGATTGAGCCGTGTTCCTCCCCTCAAAAATAATTGTGCCATTCATTTTATTCTGCGATTGGTTTTACTTTGCATCAGTGTCCCGGTACGCTCCCATCGGCACAACGATCTCAAACCGTGCACCCTTGCCAGGCTCACCAGTCTCTTTGAGGGTGATACCGGTGATGTTGAGAATCTCGCGGGAAAGTGCAAGACCAAGCCCGGTGTTCTTTCCAAATCCCCGCTCGAAAATCTTTTCCTTCTCCTCTGCAAGAACTCCATCACCATCATCTTCGCACATCACGACATGATTGTCATCCCGTTCCTCAACAGAAAACCGGATGGTCGTGATCTTTTTTCCATATCGCACTGCATTGTCCATGAGGTTGTAAAAAACCTTGACGATCAGCGGGTCTGATAATACTTCCATTCCGGCGGGAATATCGTTCTTCACCGTGATTTGTCCGAGAGGTGCCTGTTTTGCCGCAGTGTCTACAAGAGTACTGCAATCCTGCCAGATAGGAGCATTGACCCCGACCAGCTCATAATCCATGGTGAACTGGATCATGGCAGAGATACGCTGAGCAGTGGTTGCAATCTTTTGGAAATAGTCGTTAAATGACGGATCGGGCTGCTTCTTTTTGAGAATGGCAAGGAAGCCCATCAACAATCCCAGTTGATTGTTAATATCGTGCCTTGTGATGCTGGAAAGGAGGGTGAGTTTCTTGTTTGCCGTAGCAAGTGATACAGAAAATTTCCTGAGTTCTGTGGCAAGGAGCGCCTGCTCTTCTGCCACTTTGCGATCGGTGATGTCCCGGACGATTGCCTGCAGGTAGTAATTACCCTCCAGCATGACACGGTTCAGGCTCACTTCAGCATTGAAGGGAGTGCTGTCATATTTGACATGAACCCAGTAAAAAAACTGGTTCTCTCCAGAAAAGGCTGGATCGATTTTCTCTTTTACTTTCTCCGTTGAAAACTGCCCGTCAGGTTGGCGTTCCGGGGAAAAATCTGACGGTGAATGCCCGATAATCTGGTCACGGGAACATCCGAAAATTTCTTCAGTCCTTTTATTGCAGTCCAAAAAGACGTGACGATCCATGATGAAGATCGCATCACCGGCGCTCTCAAACAGCGTCTTGAACTTTGCCTCGCTCTCTTTGAGCGCATCTTCCGCACGCGTGCGCTCGGTAACATCATGCAGGATCCCTTCAACGCCGAGCACCTTTCCATGCGAATCGTAATAGAAATGGCTGCTTGCCGTAGCAAAACGAATGGTCCCATCACCGGCATTGAGAGTAACAGGACAGTCATTCACCTCCCCTTTCTCTGCAAGCACCGCAAGGAAACGTTCGCGTTCTTTAGGGTCCGCGTAGATATCACGGGCGGCATTACTCCCTATCAACACGTCGGGAGATGCATAGCCTGCGAGTCTGGCTCCTCGTGGACTTACCATCGTGATATTGCCCTGCAGATCCGTCCGGTAGAACAGATCCTGCATATTCTCGATGATGGTGCGGTACTGTGCCTCGCTCTCTTTGAGTGCCACTACAGTTTTATTGAATTCCGTAATATCGCGAAGGGATATCACGCTCTTATTTGTTCCAGGAATCATCGAAACGGTCAGGGCGGCATCCATTAACCCTCCATTTTTATGGACAAATCTGCATTCATAATTTCTGGGTGCTGAATCGGGACAGGCCCTCCGGAGACGATGGTATTCCAGCATTTTCTCTAAATCTTCTGCTGCAACCAGTGTCATCCATTTTACCCGACCTTCAATCTCTTCTTTTGAATATCCTGAGATCTTTTCCATTGCATCATTGACATACGATATTGTGTTATCCTCTTCGAGGATGATCATCGCAGTTCCCGTATTTTCAAAGATCGTCCGGTAGAGTTCCTCGGCCCGCTTGCGGTCTGTGATGTCTAACAGGGAGGCAACGCTCTTTTTCGTTCCCGGAATGACGCCAATGGAAAGGTAAATATTACGGAGATCTCCGGTTTTTGTGACAAACCGGAACTCATAATGGGTGAGTGCTTTTGCCTCGTCCTGCCTGCGGAGCCGGTGCTGGGCCTGCATCCGTTCCAGATCCTCTTTTACCACAAATTCAGTCCAGCTCTTCTTTCCTTCGATTGCGTCTTTTGAAAAGCCGCAGAGTTGTGCGAACTCTTCATTCGCAAGGCTGATAATCCCGCTCTCTTCAAGCACTACTGTTGCTGTGCCGGTATTTTCAAAAACAGTGCGGTATTTCTCCTCACTCTCCTGCTGTGCCTTGTTTGCCTTTTTCAGAGAAGTTGCAGACCTGATCTTATGTGCGAGTTCAGCAAACTGCGACTTTGGATCGCCGCCTTTCTGGAGATAAAAGTCCGCACCACTGTTGAGCGCTTCAATGGCCACCTCTTCTCTGCCCCTGCCGGTGAAGATGATGAATGGGGTTGTATTTCCCGACGCTTTGAGCAGTTTTAATAACGTGATCCCGTCCATCTCCGGCATCTGGTAATCGGAGATGATCGTATCATACCATTCCGTTTTCAAACGCGTGAGGGCCTCGCTTGCGGATGTGAGCGTATCGACAGTAAACGTCCCATCTCTCTCAAGGTAAATTTTGCCGATCTTAAGAAGATCTAATTCATCATCGACATAAAGGACCCGGATTTTTTCTGTCATTCTGCAACATTTCCTGTGATGCGCCACGCCCCTTTTGGCACCGTCATCTCGAACCGGGCTCCTTTGCCCGGTTCGCCGGTCTCTTTAATGGTGATGCCAGTGATATCAAGGATCTCACGAGCAAGCGCTAACCCAAGCCCGGTATTCTTGCCAAACCCACGGTCGAAGATCCGCTCTTTTTCCTCAGCAATAATACCATCACCATTGTCTTCACACACTACGATATGTTGCCCTTCGCGTTCCTCTATAGTGAACCGGATGGTTGTAATCTTCCCACCGTACCGGATCGCATTATCCACAAGGTTGTAACAGACTTTGACGATCAGCGGGTCTGCAAATACTTCTGCACCGGGAGGCAGATCGTTTTTCAACATGATCTTTCCGAGCGGGGCATGCTTTGCTGCACTCTCAATGATTGTCCGAGTATCCTGCCATATGGGAATATTGGCCCCGATTTCCTCGTATTCACTCGTGAACCGGATCAGTTTCTGGATCATCATGGTAGCTTTTTCTATTTTCATAAGATGCTCGCGAGTGGTTGGATCGGAAATCACCTCTTCTGTGAGGTAGAGGAACATGGCAATTGCCGAGATCTGGTTGTTGATGTCGTGACGGGTGATGCTGAATAGAAGGTTTAATTTTTTATGTGCCTGCCATAGCGCCAACTCAGCCCTCTTGCGTTCAGTAATATCCCGAACCACTGATACCATCACTCGATTTCCCTGGAGATTGACCACGTGGGTGTTGATCTCGACTGGAACGATAGTTCCATCCTTTCTCAAGTGGTCGGTTTCAAAGATTGAGTGCCCGGTTGTTGATTGTTCCCTGATAATTTCATTAAGTGGTTTGCTGTGGTACCCGGTGACAAAATCAAGGGGCACGTGCTCAAGCATTTCGTTATGGGTATAATGCAGCATTTGGCAGGCGACTTCGTTTACTTCGATGAATTTTCCGGGCTTCCCGTCCGGTTCAATCTCATGGATGTGAATTCCATCATTTATCATATTAAATATGCCACGGAACTTCCCTTCGCTCTCTTTTAACGCCGTTTCTGCAAATTTTCGCTCAATGATATGGCCAAGTCGCTCAGATATGGCATTGAGCAGATGTCGCTCCTCTTTCATAAACGGGCCATCATCACTCACCGGGCTCTCCTTTAGATAGCATACCATTACCTGTCCGACCGGATTACCATTCACAATAATATCGTGGACCAGCATCCAGGAGGTTTTTTGGAAGTGTTCTGTTTGAAAGGATTTTCCTTCCAGTACAATACAGGCTTCAGTAATCTCTGGAAACTGCGAGGCCGGTGGGAGGAGCAGAACGATTTTTTCCAGTATTTCATCTAATTCGATGTTTGGCAACTCCATCACAGCAGAGATATCAAAAAAGCAATTCAGTTCCTTAATTCGCTCTTTTAACGCCTTTTCTGTCTGACCCTTTAAATCTGAAGAACTCTTTTTGGATGCTCGGTTATTGCGTGTGAGTTGCTTTTCTGAATTATCCTTAAAAGAACTGGTGCTGCCCGCTTTTGTCTCATCCCTTTTCATTATCTTTTTGCCAGTCATCGGTCATCCGTTCCTATTATCCGCCACGCCCCTTTTGGCACCGTCATCTCGAACCGGGCTCCCTTGCCCGGCTCTCCGGTCTCTTTGATGCTGATGTCGGTGATCGAAAGGATCTCCTTTGAAAGTGCCAGACCCAGTCCGGTGTTCTTCCCAAATCCCCGCTCGAAGATCTTCTCCTTCTCATCTGCCGGGATACCTTCGCCATCATCCTTGCATACAATCAGATGACAATCGCCAGCTTCCTGCACAGAGAACTGAATTGTCGTGATCTTCCCGCCGTACCGGATGGCGTTGTCCATCAGGTTGTAAAAAACCTTGACAATCAGCGGATCGGCAAACACTTCCATGCCGGCAGTCAGATCGTTCTTCACCATGACCTGTCCGAGCGTTGCCTGCTTTGTGGCAGTGTCCACGAGTGTACGACAATCCTGCCATGCGGGAGCCTTGACACCGATATCCTCGTATTCTCTGGTAAATTGGATCATGTTGGCGATCCGCTGTGCGGCGGTGGTGGTATTCTGGAAATACTCATTGAGTGCGGGATCGGGTTGCTTCTTTTGCAGAATGGTAAGATATCCAAGCAGCACAACGAGCTGGTTATTGATGTCGTGCCGGGTGATGCTGGAAAGAATATTGAGTTTTTTGTTTGCCAGCTGGAGTGCTTCTTCCGCCCGCTTCTTATCGGTGATGTCCTCAATGAACCCGTCAAAATATTGGACATCCCCTTGTTGATTCCGGACTGCAACAGCTGAAATCCGTCCCCAGAAAAGCTCGTTATTCTTACGTTTCAGATGGATTTCCCTGCCAAAAATACTTCCTTTGCTGATAAGCTGATCTGAAAAGGCGATCCGTTCTTCGGGTTTTGCGTACATGTCAGCAGTGGGTTTCTGTAAAAACTCTTCAAGGGTATCGTAGCCATGCATACGGGCAATGAAGGGATTTGCCATGAGCACCTTTCCCTGTGGCCCTGCCATATTCCGGTACAGCCCGACGGGAAGATTACTGATGAAGTTATGCAGTTGTTCCTCGCTCTCACGCAATTCCTTCTCTGCCTGCTTTTTGTCAGTGATATCCCTGCTGATGGAACCGAAAAAAATGCGATCTAAAAAAACGATCGGGAATGTGGATATCTGGACCGTTTTTAGCTGGCCATCCTTACTCCGCACTTCAAAATCATGAAGCGAATTCATCCAGGAAGAATTCGAAGAGGTACGGAGATTGAGCATACTCCGCTTCATCTTTTCGAGTACCACAGGCGATCTTTTTTCTTCGGGCAGGGTGGCAAACTGGAATTCCCACAAAGGTTTACCGAGTATCTCATCCCGGGTGTACCCGTAAATGGCAGTCTGGGCTGTGTTCCACTCGATGATCCGGAAATCCCCGTCTGCTATCAGGATTCCATCGATCGATTGTCCGATGGTAGCCCGGAACTTCTCCTCGCTCTCCTTTAACCGCTCTTCTGCCAGTTTTCCCTCGGTGATGTCACGCACAACACAGATCAACCCGCCATTCTCAAGAGCGGTTAACGATATCTCCTGGGGGAACTGGCTTCCATCTTTTTTCTTGCCAATAGCCCGGCCCTGGTAATGCCCTTTTTCCCCCAGTTCTGGCATGATCTCTTGTTCAAATCTTTGCAATTCATCGGAATCATAGAGAATACGCCATGACATGCCGACGAGTTCACTGGCATTGGCATACCCGTAGATTTCGGCATGAGCCCTGTTCATGTATACATAATTCTGATCCGCATTGAGGAGGGCCAGACCATCGATTGCTGCCTCCATGGCATCGGTCTGCTGCCTTAGTTTTTCCTCCGCTCGTTTGCGCCCGGTGATATCGCGGACTATGAACACCATACCGGTGGGCTGTCCGCAGGCATCCCGGATAAACTCGCCATTTGCCTCGATATCGAACGTGCTTCCATTGCCACGTATTGCGCAGTATTCACCCGGTCCTGAAAAAACTCCCTGGTGCATCAGTGCAATATTGTCCGCAGCACGAGCCCGGTCTTCCGGGACAAGGAAATCGGCAATCGAATGGCCCACCAGATCCTCTTCACGTTTATAACCAAAAGTTGTCAGAGATGCAGGAGAGACCATGCTGATAACACCTTTCAGATCTGTTATTGTAATATCGTCGGGAGAGGCTTTGAGGATGGACCGGTACTTCTCCTCACTTTCCAGCAGCGCTTTGTCGGCTTTCTTTCGCTCATCAATAAACCGGGTGGTGATAACAATCCCATCAATTCCCTGGACTCCGATGAGGTTTTTCCCGCTGGATTCTACGTAAGTATACGACCCGTCTGCTCTTTTGAGCCGGAATTCTGTTGGAATGCCGGTGTTGGTACTGTTATATACCTCTGATAACTCTCGCTTTACCATTTCAAGATCATCGGGATGGATAAACTCCATCGGGCTCTTACCGATAGTGAATCCGGGGGGATAGCCGAGCAGGCGTTCGGATGCTCCCGTGTCAAAGATGATTCTGCCTTCCCGATCAAGGATACGGATGATGTCAGATGCATTCTCAATAAGTGCCCGGAACTTCTCCTCGCTATCATTGAGCGCTTCACGAACCTCCTTTTGTTCTGTGATATCAGTATGCGTTCCCACCATCCGGGTTGGTGCGCCGTTATCGTCCCGTGAGATTGCCTTACCCCTTACCTGTATCCATTTCCAGTTGCCGGATTTTGTTTTCAGCCGCTGCTCCACATCAAAAATCGGTACATGCCCTTCAAGATACGCGTTGAGTGCGGCGGTAGTGGCAGGTAGGTCATCGGGATGAACCAGTTGGCTCCAGATCTGTGCGACAAGAGTAAGTTCTTCCGGGGTATAGCCAAGGATCTCACAACCGCGTGGGCTGAGATATACCGCACCGGTATCCATCCGCACATCCCAGATGCCATCGTTCGTTCCTTCGAGTGCAAACTTCAGCCGCTCCCGGCTCTCCAGAAGGGCATCTTCTGCCATTTTCCGGGATGCCGCTGACTTGACTTTGTGCGAGAGTTCGGCAAACTGTGAGCTTGGCTCACCCCCTTTCTGGAGATAGAAGTCCACTCCGCTGTTGATCGCCTGGATGACTATCTCTTCCCGGCCTCTCCCTGTGAACAGGATGAACGGGATAGGTCCAAAGCGTGCCCGCACCTCGACAAGGAACTGGATGCCGTTCATTCCCGGCATCTGGTAATCGGAGATGATCGCATCGAACTTTTCCTGTTCGAGCAACCGGAGCGCTATGGATGCGCTAATTGCTGTTGTTACGGTGAAATCTCCGGATTCCTCAAGGAACATCTTGCCGATACCGAGCAGATCGGGTTCGTCATCAACGTAAAGAATCTGGATTGCTGCCGACATCATGCATCATTCCCTTTCATACGCCACGCCACTTTTGGCACCGTCATCTCAAATCGTGCTCCTTTGCCACACTCACCGGTCTCTTTGATGGTAATGCCGGTGATCGCAAGGATCTCAGTTGACAGGAACAGGCCAAGACCGTTGTTCTTCCCAAAGCCCCTTGAGAACAGCTTCTTCTTTGTATCGGCATGAACTCCATCGCCATCGTCCTCGCATGTGATAATGTGGTTATCTCCGGATTCCTGCACAAAGAACCGGATGGTTGTAATCTTCCCGCCATACCGCACCGCATTGTCAATGAGATTATACACAACATTCGTGATGAGCGCATCTGAGAAGACTTCGGTTCTTTCCGGGAGATCATTGATGAGCCGCAGGTGCCCGGAAATTTCGTCTTTTTTTGCGGCATTAACTATTGCACTGACATCGGTCCAGACAGGAGTATTGACCCCCATCTCCTCGTATTTCTGAACAAAACGCATAATGGAGGAGATCCGGTCTGTAGCAATTCCAATCTTTTTAAAATATTCCTTGGAAGATAAGTCGGGCAGCTTATTTTCCAGCATTTCATGGTATAATTGCAGTGCGGTCAGCTGGCTGATGATGTCATACCGCGTGATTTCTGAGAGCAGCATGAGTTTCTTATTTGCAGCATTCAGCGACTCGTTGTAAAATTTCATGAGTTCCTTTTCATGGTACTCCATCTCATTTTCAACGAACTCGCTGACTTTCAGATTGTCCTCTGCCACTTTCCGGGAAAATGCATAGTGTATCTTGTTTGAAAGCTCCAGATACATTGATTCAGGCGCACCACCTTTCTGAAGGTAAAAATCTGCACCATTGTTCAGCGCCTCGATGACAACTTCTTCCCGTCCCCGCCCGGTAAAAATAATGAAAGGAGTTTTGTCCTTAAGCCCCCGAAACGTTTTAAGGAATGTAATACCGTCCATTCCGGGCATCTGGTAATCTGATACAATGATATCGAACCGTTCCTTTTTAAGGAGGGTTAAAGCAGCAGATGCAGAATCAATAGTTGAAACAGAAATGTCCCCGAATTCCTCTAAGAACATCTTGCCGAACACAAGGAGATCTGATTCGTCATCGACATAGAGGACCCGGATCGCTGATGTCATAAGTCTGCCTTCCCTGCCATCCGCCACGATCCTTTTGTCACCGCCATCTCGAATCGTGCTCCCTTGCCCGGTACTCCCGTTTCTTTGATGGTGATGCCCGTGATGTCAAGGATCTCCCGTGAAAGTGCCAGACCAAGCCCGGTGTTCTTCCCAAAACCCCGTTCGAAGATCTTCTCCTTATCCTCAAGAGCGACACCCTCACCGTCATCCTCGCAGACAATGACATGATCCTCGCCATGTTCCTCAACAGAGAACCTTATCGTTGTGATCTTCCCCCCGTATCGCACCGCATTATCCATCAGGTTATAATAGACCTTGACTATGAGCGGGTCAGCAAACACTTCTGCTCCGTCAGGGAACACATTCTTTACCATTACCTGTCCGAGCGGAGCCTGCTTTGCCGCAGTCTCTACGAGATTGCGGGTATCCTGCCATACGGGTGCATTGATACCGATCTTCTCGTACTCTTTGGTGAACTGGATTAAGGAAGATATCCGGTTTGCAGCGTTTGCTAACTTCTGGAAATACTCGGTGAGTGTGGGGTCAGACTGTTTCTGTTCCAGAATATCGAGGTATCCTAAAAGCACCGTCAGTTGATTTTTAATGTCGTGCCGTGTGAGACTGGAGAGAAGGGTGAGCTTTTTATTGGCTTGTTGTAGCGACTCTTCTGCCACTTTGCGCCCGGTGATGTCGATGAACATCACAAAATCAGCGGGACGACCGTGGTACATGACTGTCCTCGAGTACAGTTCGAGCAACAGGACTGCACCTTCTTTATTGAGGGCGCGGAACGAATAATGCGTTACAGCGTCAGATGAATTCATCTGCTTTTTTTGTATCTGTTCTGTTACAAAATCCAGATCGTCCGGATGAACGGTTTTGGTATATTCGTACGGTTGCCAGCGCTGAATTTCTTCTTTGGAATAACCGGAGATTGCACAATATCCTGAATTGAAGTACTGGAAGACGCCGTCTTGTATGATACCGATGCCTAAAATTGACTGTTCGGACAATACACGGAATCTTTCTTCGTTTTCACGCAGCGCCTGCTCGCTCCTGCCAAGGTCATCAATATTCTGCCGCAGTTCCTCTTCTGAAGCGGTCAGCTCCTCATAGGAAGCATGAAGTTCTTCGGCATTTTTAAGCAGCGCTTCTTCTGCCATTTTGCGTTCAGTGATATCGCGGGCAATGCTCAATATGAATGGCTTATCGCCAAGATGGAAAATAACTGCACTCGCCTCTATTGGAATCTTACGGCCATCTCTCGCAATGTGGACCGTTTCAAAGAGAACATGTCCATTTTTAATAAGTTCCTGAATTCGGTCCTCAACATTCCGGGCATGCACCGGGTCATCAACATCACCCACCGTCATTGTTAATAGTTCTTCACGGGAATAGCCCAAACGTTTGCAGATAATATCATTTACTTCAATGAAATGTCCATTTAGATCATGTATCGCAATCGCATCACCGGCATTTTCAAATATCGTGCGGTATTTTTCTTCGCGCTCATTTAACTTCTCCTCTGTGTCTTTGAGTTCGGTGATATCCCGGTTGATCCCGATCATGCGGAGGGGTCGACCGTCATTTTCTCTGGAGATCACTTTGCCCTGTGAATGCACCCATCTCCAGCTCCCGTTTTTGTGTTGCATCCTGTAAATACAGTCAAAATATGGAGCTCTTCCAGCAACATGATCTTCACTACTCTTACTGACAATAGCTGAATCATCCGGATGCACCCGTTCCTGCCACCAGCTCGAAGGCTTGTCCATCTCTGCGCTTGAAAAACCGAGCATTTCTGTCCATTGCCGGTTGTGGACAACTTCAAAGGTGACAAAATTCAAGTCCCATAGCCCAAGGTGTGCACTCTCAATGGCAAAGTTCAGACGTTCCTCGCTCTCGCGGAGTGCGAGTTCGATCTTTTTTAGTTCTGTGATGTCGCGGAGGGATATCACACTCTTCTTTGTTCCCGGAATCATTGAAACGGTCAGAGCGGCATCCCGCAAACCCCCGTCTTTGTGGATAAATCTGAATTCATAATTTCTGGGTGCTGAATCAGGATCTCTCCTTCGGAGGTGGTGGTATTCCAGCATTTTTTGTAAGTCTTCTGCTGCAACCAGTGTCGGCCATTTAACCCGGCCTTCAATCTCTTCCTTAGAATATCCCCAGATCTTTTCCATCTCATCATTGACATGCGATATTGTGGTATCCGCTTCAAGGATGATCATCGCAGTTCCCGTATTTTCAAAGATCGTGCGGTATTTCTCTTCACTCTCGGAAAGTTTCTGCTCACTTTGCTTGAGATCATTGATGGTTTTTTGGAGTTCCTCACCGGTTGCGGTCAGTTCCTCATACGATGCTTCCAGTTCCTCGTTCTTCCTTAAGATATCCTGTTCTGCCAGTTTCTGCCCGGTGATATCCTGGTTGACTCCTATCAGGCGGAGTGCGGCTCCGTTGCTGTCCCGCAAGATGATCTTTCCCTGCGAATGCACCCATCGCCATTCTCCGTTCTTATGTTTCATGCGATACACTGCATCAAAGAACGGGACTTTCCCGGCACGATGTAAATTACTAAGGTTTAAGACATTCTGGTAATCCTCAGGATGGACACGTTGTCCCCACCATTCCGAGGGTTTTTCCAGTTCATCCATTGAAAAGCCCAGCATCTCTGCCCAGCGCTGGTTATGGTTCATCTCCCCGTTCAGGAGATTCATATCCCAAAGCCCGAGATTTGCACCGTCAATGGCAAGTTGCAGTTGTTCCTGGCTCTTTTTGAGTGCCAGATCCTGCCGGGTCATCTCATCTAAATTGGCACGGAGTTCTTCTTCAGAGGCAGCAATCTGCTCATAAGAGGCATTGAGTTCCTCATTTTTCTTAACCAGTTCCTCTTTAGCAAGCTTGCGCTCGGTATTATCAAAAATAACACCATCGAAAATGAGCCGGTCATTTTCCATTAATGGGTTGGATACTGCACTAAACCAGATCTTTTTCCCTGAAGGTTTCTCATACCAGCTATCAAACACCCAGAGTGTTTTTGTTTTAATAGCGTGCTGAATCGAGCTGATGAACTGTTCCCGGTATTCTGGAACGATTCCCTCGGTAACCCGGTCAAAAAAAGTAACCATGTTGTTCTCAAGACCAAGGATCTGCCGGCTGCGTTCGCTGATATAATCAAACCCGAATGTCCCGTCCGGGTTCACGCAGAACCGGTAGACAACCCCGGGAATGTTGGTTGCCATTGCGTCAAGTTGACACCTGCTCTCATGCAGCGCATCCTTCGAACGAATATATACCAGAGCGCCCCCCATCTGCGCTGCGAGCGTTTCTAACAGATGGCGGGTATGGACGGGTATATCCTCATGAACATGCGAAGCCAGGTTCATAATCGCGACAAGATTGCCCTCGTGCAACACCGGAATTGAGGCAAGGGCAGTTATCTTTTCCCGGTCGCGGATCTCATCTTTGCCAGGCTGCCGGATATCTGCGTATCGCCCGTAGAATGGTGTACCGGTCTTTGCCCTTAGTATTTGTGGAGCGTTCGCATCAAAATGGGAAGTGTGTTCAATTATCTCGGGTGAGAGCCCGCGATGAGCTACCAAATCCACCGCACCGGTGATTGGGTCAGCCTGGTAAATCCCTCCTGAATCCAGACTCTCATCCTGCAAGGCTGCATCCAGAATGAGCTCAAGGGCTTCTTTTAATGTATGACATGTAGTAAGGGCAAGGGTGAGATTGCTCTGGATTTTTAACACCGCATCTGCCCGTTTCTGTTCAGTGATATCCCGGATGGATTCAATGGCACCACTAATATGCCCTTCATCGTTATAGAGGAATGAGGCTTTGCCCATCAGGACTGAATATCTTCCCAGAGGGCGGGGGAGCGTGGTCTCTGCGATGAGGATATCTCCCTCTTTTTTGATGATTGCATACTTGCCCCGTCCAAATTCTTCATCGGGAATGGATATGAGATCGATAAGGATCGGGCGGCGCTCCCCATAAAAGGGAATAGAGTATTCATAATTTCCCTTGCCAAGTATATCCTTAGCAGGAATTCCTGTCATCTCCTCAATTGCCCGATTCCATGCAATCACGTTCCCCTCTGCATCTATGGCAAATGTCGCATCAGGCAGGAAATTAATAATATCATTGAGCCGTTTCTCGGTATCCCGTGCCTGTTTTTCTGTCTTTTTGCGGTTTACTGCTGTTTTAATCTTGTGCGAGAGTTCGGCAAACTGCGACTTTGGCTCGCCACCTTTCTGGATATAGAAATCAGCTCCGCTGTTGAGCGCCTCAATGACTACTTCTTCCCTGCCCCTTCCGGTGAAGATGATGAACGGTGTGTTATTCCCCGATGCTTTGAGCTGCTTTAAGAACGTGATCCCGTCCATCTCGGGCATCTGGTAATCGGAGATGATCGCATCATACCGCACTGTCTTCAATTGATCGAGTGCCACGATCGCAGATGTGAGCGTATCAATAGAAAACGCTCCTCCTTTCTCAAGGAACATCTTGCCGATATCGAGAAGGGAAGGTTCGTCATCGACATAGAGGACCCGGAGTTTATCTTCCATTATGTACACTTCTCATCGATAAGCCACATACTTTTCGGCACCGTCTCTCAAAACGTGCACCTTTCCCCGGTCTACTGATATCTGCAAAGGGTGATAACGGTAATTACAAGGATCTCGTGGGATCGGCCTCAATCAAATCTTTGTGTTCTTTCCAAATCCCGGATCTAATATTCCAACCTTCTCTTCAGAAAGGATATCCTTACCCACTCCCTCACATGAGTTAACCTGAGCGCCATTTTTCGTTTCCACTCCAGAAAACCGTATGGATGATCTTCTTTTAATATCGCACCGCATTATCCGTGAGGTTATATGAA
>Ga0194039_1001249_pt1 | contig 13842 bp, 11 predicted proteins | sample JunL228m_MetaG_FD_148679 | JGI IMG/M metagenome (GOLD analysis project Ga0194039, IMG submission 148679) | Anoxic zone freshwater microbial communities from boreal shield lake in IISD Experimental Lakes Area, Ontario, Canada - Jun2016-L227-8m | ecosystem: Environmental > Aquatic > Freshwater >... | reverse complement strand
ATCCTGCTGCGCCAGCATTTTTCCGACGGAACCCGTGACTCCCGGCAGCGCGCCGACCACCTTCTCGACCACCGCCGAAACCCCGTCGGCTGGCACGTCGCGCCAGATCCCGCCCGCCCGAAGCAGGGGCTCCAGCCGGAGCCCGCCGCCCAGCACGCCCGCCTCGGGAGCCAGAAAGCCGGCCTTCGTCGCCAGCCCGCGCGTGGCCGCCCACTGCGCAACCTGCGCCCGGTCGAACAGCAGCCGCCCCCGGTCGGGCGTGTTCGGCAGCCCCTCGTAGCGGACCCAGCCATCAATGACTTTCTCCGAAACGCCGAACGACTCGGCCAGCTGGACCAGATTCAAAAACATTTTTAAGCTTTCTATCATTTCCCTCCGGACAATACCAGCCCCGTCATCGCGGATGTCTTTCCCGATCCGCCCCAATCATGACGATCTCAAACTGTAGAAGCGGCATCTTGCCGCTTGGGGCCTTCCGGCAAGCGACAAGATGCCGCTTCTACAAATTCACCCGATCAGCCACACAGTCCGGGGGATCGTCATGATTGGGGTGCTCCAAACAACAAGATAGTTCATTTACCCATAAACACATAACTAATGAAATATAGGATATTGTATCTGGATTTACGTCGCTTCCAGCCCCAGATTACTTTCAGATCCAGTCCTCTCCCCAGACGACTGTCTGCGTGTCTTTGTCTTCGCGCATTTCCTCGCACAGGACAGGAAATGTTCGGCGGAGGCTGAGAGCTTGCCTTCGGGCCAGACCGCGGCGATCACCAGAGGGCTCGGAGCGGGCATAATTCGCGTCAGGCTCAGGCGTGAGCCGGCAACGCAGGCCATGGATTCCGTCACCAAGGCTACTCCATCCCCGGCTTCAACCGCCGCGATGAGGCTGGCGACGCTATCGTGCTCCTCCGCGATGCGCGGTTTTGCTTTGGCCTTGGAAAACCAAGCCGCGAGCACTTCGTGATAGTCGGGATATTCCTTTCTGCTGAAAGCGACCAGCGGATGCTGCGCGATCTCGGCGATCTTGACGGTCTTCCGGTGTGCGAGCGGGTGTTCGGGAGCGACAGCGAGGCAGACCGGCAGGCGGGCTAGGTCTTCCAGCTGGAGCCCGCGCGCCATGGCGAAGCGCGAATGCACAATAAAGGCGATCTGCAGTTTTCCATTCCGCAGACCAGCCAGCATTTCTTCCGTGGACAAATCGTGCAGCTTCACTCGGGTGCTTGGCATCGCGGACTGAAACATCCTCAATGTCTGGGGCAAAATACGCACCGTCGGCGACATCGCGTAGCCGACATGAAGTTCATTTCCGCCATCGGCAATGGCGCGCGCGGTTTTCACCGCATCCTCCACGCGCTGCAGCACGGCGCACGATTCCTTCAGGAACTCGCGGCCGGCATCGGTCAGCCGCACGGACTTGGCGCGTCGCTCAAGGAGCGGGAAGCCTAGATCATCTTCGAGATCACGGACCTGCCGGCTCAATCCCGGCTGCGAGACGTGCAGCCTCAGCGCGGCGCGCGAGACATTCTCCTCCTCGGCGACGGCGACAAAATAGCGAAGATGGCGGAGTTCCATGTGCCGTCGAGTATGCTCATTAGTTATAGTTAGGCAAGAAACATGGTCTTTCACAAAGTGGAGGGCCGCATGGCATGCTTTGCCCATGATCATCAGAAAAGCATCGGAGCGCGGGCATGCCAGCCACGGTTGGCTCGACACGTGGCACAGCTTCAGCTTCGCGGACTACCACGACCCGTGCTGGATGGGCTTCCGCAGCTTGCGCGTCATCAACGACGACCTCGTGATGCCGGGCATGGGATTCGGCATGCACCCGCACCGGGACATGGAAATCATCACCTACATCCTAAGCGGCTCGCTGGCGCACAAGGATTCCATGGGCAACGGCCGGATCATCCGGGCCGGCGAAGTTCAATACATGTCCGCCGGATCCGGCGTGCAGCATAGCGAGTTCAACCCGTCGAAGGACGAGGCAGTGCATCTTCTGCAAATCTGGATCCAGCCAGACAGCAAGGGGCTCACTCCACGATACGCCGAGAAATCTTTTTCAAATGTGCCCCCCGGTGCGTTCCACCTCGCTACGAGCAAAACCGGTCGCGACGGCTCTCTCTCCATCCGCCAGGACGCGGATCTCTGGCTGGCAAAACTTGGAGCGGGCGATACCGTCACGCATCAACTCGCAGCCGGCCGCCACGCCTGGATCCACGTCGCGGAGGGCCGGGTGACACTGAACGGAAAAACCCTCAACGTCGGCGATGCGGGAATAGTGGATGAGGCCGTTTCCCTGATAATCGCCGCCTCCAAACCGTCACAGGTGCTCCTCTTCGATCTCAACTAAAACCAAACAAACAAAAACCAAAACATCATGACCAAAATCCTCGTTCTCTATTATTCCACTTACGGCCACGTCGAAACGCTGGCCTCCACCATCGCCGAAGGTGCCCGCACCGTGGACGGCGTTGAAGTCACTGTGAAGCGCGTGCCCGAAACCATGTCGCCCGAGGTGGCCAAGCAATATGGAGCAAAACTCGACCAATCAGCACCGGTCGCCTCGCCGCAAGAGTTGGGCGATTACGATGCCATCCTCTTCGGTACGCCCACCCGTTTCGGCAACATGGCGGCACAGATGCGCAACTTCCTCGACCAGACAGGCGGGCTTTGGATGAAGGGCGCGCTCGTCGGAAAGGCGGGAAGCGTTTTCACCAGCACCGGCACCGGTGGCGGAAACGAAAGCACCATCATCAGCTTTGTTACCACGCTCATGCACCAGGGAATGATTTATGTCGGCCTCCCGTATAGCTGCCCCGAGCTGGCGGACATCAGCGAAGTCAAAGGCGGCTCGCCGTGGGGTGCCGCGACGATCGCGGGCGCAGACGGATCACGGCAACCCAGTGTCAAGGAACTGGCTCAAGCCCGCTTCCAGGGCCGTCATGTCGCAAGCATCGCCGCAAAACTCAACAGCTAACCCACGCATCAAAAAAAAACTGGAACGACACACAATGAAAACACTGCAGCTCCTCATCAAAACCAACTCCAGCTTCGGCCCGCTCATTGCGCGGCTTTTCCTGGGTGTTGTCATGTTCCCGCATGGCGCTCAGAAAGTCTTCGGCTGGTTCGGAGGGCACGGCTTCACGGGGACGATGCAGTTCTTCACTGGCATGATGCACATCCCGGCGCTATTTGCCTTTCTTGCGATCGCCGCCGAGTTCGCCGGGGCGCTCGGGTTGATCGCCGGGCTGCTCAGTCGGGTGGCCGCGTTCGGCGTCGCATCCGTCATGGTTGTGGCGATCTTTACAGCGCATGCATCAAACGGCTTCTTCATGAACTGGGCCGGCAGCCAGAAAGGCGAAGGGTTCGAATACCACCTGCTCGCCATCGGCCTCGCGCTGGTCGTGATGATCCAGGGTGCGGGCAAAGCCTCGCTGGACGGGCTGATTGCAAGCCGTCTCCCGAAATAACTGATGAGCGCCACGATCGGCCATGTGCATTTGAAGGTATCGGACCTGGAACGTTCTCTCGCGTTCTATCGCGACGTGCTGGGTTTTGAAGTGACGCAAAAACTCGGATCGCAGGCAGCGTTCCTGTCAGCGAACGGCTATCATCACCATCTCGGCCTCAATACGTGGGAGAGCGCGGGCGGGAGGTCTCCCGCGCACGGCACGACCGGCCTCTATCATGTGGCCTTTCTCTTTCCATCGGAGGCGGAGATGGCCGCCGCCGTGCGCAGGGTGACGAATGCAGGTATTCCGCTGGAAGGTGCCGCGGACCATGGCGTCAGCGAAGCGGTCTATTTGAAGGACCCGGACGGCAACGGCGTGGAGATTTATTGGGATAAGCCAAAAGATGGCTGGCCACGAAAAGCGGACGGTTCGCTCGCCATGTTTACGGCCCCTTTGGATGTGGAACGCCTGCTTCATGCAGACGCCAAATAGATCTGCGCGCGCTCGATGACCTGCCCGCCGGCAGCGGCAACCGCATTCCCCTCTGGCTTTTCGGCTTTCTTTGCTGATCAAGGAGGCATGTGCGACTTCCATTTGAAGATCACATGTCGGAAGGACCGACTTGGGAACGCTATCTGCTCGTGTGGTGTGTCCGGACTTGAACAACAGTGGGGACGCGCAGGCGGGTCGGTTTTCAAGGTGCATGGCACGCCCTGCTGCACACAAAATGAATGGGATCTCCGGAAGGAAAAACCGCTTTCGGCTGTGCGCCGCAGATTTCACGCGTATCGGAACTCCCTCCTCAGGGAAATATTCTGAGAGGAGGCGGCGTATGGATTCCTCCACTTACCTTGACCGGGTGGGGCCTCAGGGAAATCAATTTTCGTCCGGGCCAACAAACTTTGCACCGTCGGCGATTTTCCGAATAAGACCATTGAAGATCAGACTATGAATCGGATAAAGGGCATACCAGTAAAGCAAGCCGAGCAATCCCTTTGGCTCAAAGAAGGCCGTCTGCAAGAGCTGCGTCTGCCGATCGGATTCCGGGCGGGCCTCAAATTCCAGCCACGCGCGTCCGGGGACTTTCATTTCCGCCCGCAAGCGGATGAGGCGTCCCGGCTCCACCATTTCCACGCGCCAAAAGTCGAGGGTCTCGCCCACGCGCAAATCCTCGGGGTCGCGCCGGCCCCGGCGCATCCCAACTCCACCGCAAAGCCGATCCGCCATTCCGCGCAGCTGCCAAGCCCAATTCATATACAGCCATCCCCGGCGTCCGCCGAGTTGCGCAAAGCTCCGATAGACCGCATCCGCAGGGAAGGACACCATCCTCTGTCGCCGCTCGATGAGAAGTCCCTCTCGACTGAGGAGCGTCCGTGGCATCCGGTTGCCTTGGCTGGAGGTCAGCGCATCGCTCCAAGCTGTCTCCACCCCTTGTCTCTGCACCCTGGCCAGTGCAAGACGCACGGCGGCATCGAAGCCCATCGGCTCAATGCCGGGAAAAAGTCGGCGGGCCGTGTCATCGCGCACAATGACTTCGTTGCCTAACCCTTTGATAAGTGGCTGCGCAATGTTGGCGGGAATGGGGGTGACCAAATGCACCCAGTAGGATGAGAGACGGGGCGTCAACACCGGAACGGCGATCAATCGCCGCTTGAGTCCCCTGGCTCGTGCGTATCCGGTCATCATGCCTGCATAGGTCAGAACATCCCTCCCTCCAATTTCCAGAATGCGGTTTGCGCTTTCCGGGCATGCAAGGGCCGCCACCAGGTAGTCCAGAACATTGCGAATGGCAATAGGCTGGATTTTTGTGAAGACCCACTTGGGGCAAATCATCACGGGAAGACGCTCGGTCAGATAACGAATCATTTCAAAGGATAGGCTGCCCGATCCTATGATGACTGCGGCCCGGAATTCGGTCACCGGGATGCCTGCCTCGCGCAAGGCATCCCCGGTTTGTTGCCTGGAACGCAAGTGGGGCGACAGGTCCGCCTGCGGGTCGCCCAGGCCGCCGAGGTAAACGATGCCCTCCACTCCAGCAGAGCGTGCGGCATGGGCACAGTTGCGCGCGGCAACCCGATCCCGTTCCGAAAAATCTCCGCCGCCACCAAGACTATGGACAAGGTAATAAACCACATTGACATCGCGCATCGCCGCGCCGAGCGAATCAGGTTTCAGCATGTCGCCCTGCACCAAGTCTACCTGATTCAGCCACGGCCGTCCTTGTAGCCGGGACACATCGCGCACCAGACAGCGCACCCGATAACCGTCCGCGAGCAGGCGGGGCACGAGCCTGCCCCCCACATATCCGGTTGCACCGGTCACCAGAATGAATTTGGAATCAGACATGGCGGTTGCAACAGGCTATATTTCCGAGATGCGGTATCATTTCCCTCCGGCCAGCACCAGCGCGGTGAGTGCGGCCAGGCCGATGAGAAGGTAAAGGAGATAGGCTTGGACGGTTCCGTGCTGGACACGCCGCGCCGCGAGGGCCAGGCGCATGACGCCGCCGCTGGCCGGCTGGACGACGCGTTCGAGCACCGTCTCGGGCGTGTGTACGCGCCATGCGGATTCCTTCGGGAAAAGCTTTTCGGGCAGGTGCCCGTGCCGCATGGGGATCAGGATCCATGCGAACCATTCGGTGAGGATTCCCGCGAACGAACCCGCCGTGTATTGCATCCGGGCCGATGGCGTTGCGAACCCGCAATCCCATGTGAGCGAGCGGACGATTCCCTGCCTCCGCACGAGCCGCCAAAGCCCCCAGGCCGCAGCCGCACAAAGCACCGCCAGCGCGATGTGGAAATTTCCGAGGGTGGCCAGCGGAGCCGGTTCCCGCGTGCCGGACCATGCCGGCTGCCACGCGGCCACCGCCCGCGCGATGCCCGGCCAAAAAAATGCGGGGGCCAGGCCGATGGCGACGCACGCCGCCGCCAGCGCGCCCATCGCTCCGCGCATTCCCGGCCCGCACTCGTGCGCTCGCGCCGCCGCATCCGTGCGCGGTGCCCCGAGGAAGACGACTCCGCAGACTTTGACAAAACAGGCCAGCGCGAGCGCTCCGGTCGCCCCGAGGAAAATCGCCGCCGGAATCGCCGCCCATGCCGAGGGCCCGCGGGTGAGTGCCGCATCGAAAAGCCCGAGGAAAACCAGCCACTCGCTCACAAATCCATTGAGCGGCGGAAGCCCGGAGATCGCCGCGGCACCGAGCGCGAAGAACCCCGCGGTCCAAGGCATCGCCCGCCAGAGCCCGCCCATCCGGCTCATCTCGCGCGTGCCGGTCGCGTGCAGAACCGAACCGGCACCCAAAAAAAGCAGGGATTTGAAAAGCCCGTGGTTCCAGACGTGGAGCAGCCCGCCGGCCATGAGCAACCGCCCCCAGGCCGCATGCCCGTGCTCGACGGCGACCATCGCGAATCCCACCCCGATCAAAATGATCCCGATGTTTTCCACGCTGTGGTAGGCGAGCAGGCGCTTGATGTCATGCTGCCCGAGGGCAAACGCCACCCCGAGAACCGCGCTCAGCACGCCGAGCGCCGCCACCGTCCACCCGGCACCCGCAGGCACCGGCAGCCACCCGCTGAACCGCACGATCCCGTAGATCCCCATCTTGATCGCCACCCCGGATAAAATCGCCGAGACATGGCTCGGCGCGTTCGCGTGCGCGGAGGGCAGCCAGATGTGCAAAGGGAAAAGCCCGGCCTTCAAGCCGAACGCAAACAGCGCGAGCCAGAAAAGCGGAGCCAGCCCGGGATAGTCGTGAAACGGCCCCAGCTCCCAGCTTCCCGTGCAGGTCGCCAAAATCACAAAGAGGGCAAAAAGGCAGACCGTTGAAGTGTGCGAGGCGGCGAGGTAGAGCCAGCCGGCCGCACGCACCTCCGCCCGCTGCCGGTCGAGCGTGATGAGAAAATACGCGCAAAGGGTGAAGAGCTCCCAGCCGATGAGGAAGTGCAGGCCGTTCGCAGAAATCAGGACGCTCCCCATGCAGAGCAGCAGCGCGCTCCACCAGGCGCGGCCGGCGCGGGCGGAGCGCGGATGCCCGGCCCAGTATTCGCAGGAATACACCGCGCCCGCAGAACCCACGACCGCAAGCAACACCAGAAAAACCGCGCCGAGCGCGTCGAGCCGGAAATGCAAGGGCGCACCCCCCACCAAACCCCCGCTCCGCCAGTCCCAGTCAGGCCCGCCGGCCAGCACCGGAACCGCCGCCGCCGCCGCAAGACCCCCGCCAAGGACCACAAAACCCGCCCACAGCCGGGGACGCCTGAAAAAAACACTCGCGAGAAGCGATGCCGCCGCAAGCAAAAGTGTGCATCCGGTCATCATCAGTCCATGCGGCCGAAGTTCAGCTCGTCCACGAGGTTCAGCCCCGGCCTCCCCTGTCCCTGACGCAAGAGATTATTGACTGCCTGCGGGCGGGCGATTCCCGCTCAATCCGCCGGGCCGGAACTTCCGGCAAACGAATCGTCAACGTTCTCATCTGTCTGCCATCGTAAGACAACCCCGGCAGCCGGGCAAGACGGTTGTTCCATCCCATGGCGCTCAACTTGTCGGGACGCTCCGCTCCCGCCCACCACAAAAAATACCCGATTCACGGGATAGCAAAGCGCGCGAAAAACCATAGAGTGATGTCGTTGCCGGGCGGACGATATTTCGGTTTTCCGATATTTCGCATTTCCACCGGTCGCCATTTGTCGCAACATATCCACCATGCACAGGCTCATTGTTATAGAAGATAATCTTCCTTTGAGGGAAAACATCCAAACGCTGCTCACGTTGAACGGCTACGAGGTCTGCGCCTTTGACTCCGGCCCGCCGGCCCTCGAGAAATTCCGAACCTCACCGCCCGACATGGTGCTGTGCGACATCATTCTTCCGGGAATGAACGGCTACGAGATCCTCGGCCAGATCCGGAAGATGCCGTCGGCGAGCGAGATTCCCTTCGTTTTTCTCAGCGCCCTCGCCGAGCGGGATCAGATCCGGGAGGGAATGAATCTCGGTGCCGACGACTACATCAGCAAACCGTTCACGAGCGAGGGCCTCCTCGCCGCCGTCAAGTCCCGCCTCGACCGCGCCGAACAACGCCGCGCCGTCGCGGAACTGGAGCGCCAGCAGATGGAAGAAAAGAAGCTGACGAATCTTCCCCACGAAGTCCGCACCCCGCTCGCCGGCATCATCGGCGGGATCGAAATCCTTCGCGCGGACGCGGCGGTGCTCGGCTCCCAGAACGCGGAGATCCTCAACCTCATGGAAGAGTCCGTGAACCGGCTCGAAAAAACGGTTCTGAACTACATTTTATACCTCTCGCTGAGCGCGGGCCGCGATCCGTTTTTATCGAAATCCCCCGTGGAAGCCGGTCTGCTGGTCACGTCGGTCGCCACCAAACTGGCGCAGACGGCCGGACGGGAGAAAGACCTCGTCCTCCACACGATCGAAGTCCAGACGCACTGCGGGGGCTGCATGAACCGCATCGTCTCCGAGACGGTTTCCAACGCCTTCAACTTTTCCGAGCCCGGCTCGAAGGTCGAGGTGAAGATGAGCCAGAGCGACGGACAGCTGATCGTGACCTGCCGGGACCACGGCTGCGGGATGACCGAAGAGGAGATCGCCGCGATCGGGCCGTTCAAGCAGTTCCGCCGCGAAACGCGCGAGCAGCAGGGGCTCGGGCTCGGGCTCGCAATCTGCCAGGCCCAGATCAAATGCGCCGGCTGCCGCCTCAGCTTCAATCCGGAGAAAACCGGCGGGCTCAAGGTCGAGCTTGCCCTCCCCAAACAGCCCGGATAGCGCCCCCCCCGAACAGCAGCGATTCCGAAAGTCTGAATCGCCATCGCCTGTCGTTTTCCATGTCGTTTTCTATTGCACCGGTGCCCGCGAACCGCTAAGGAATATTTTTTATGGACGAGGAATTTCAGACAAAAGTGGTTGGCGATGTGCTGAACATTTCCGTCAGCCTCCCCCGCTTGGACGCCGGCACCTCGGCCTCGATCAAGGAACATCTCAGAATGTCATTCGATCCGTCGGTGAAGCGGGCCGCGGTCGATATGGGAAGAGTGCAGTTCATTGACAGCTCGGGCGTCGGCTTTCTGCTCGGCATCTATCGCAAGCTGCCGAAGGACGGCGCGGAAGTCATCCTCCGCAACGTCCAGCCTGGCGTGCAGGCCGTGCTCGAACTCCTGCGCCTCCACCGCGTCTTCAAGCTGGAATAAACGCAGCCCCCGGTGGGCGGTTGACGAGTGAGCGGAGCTCCCACCCGAATCCTTACGATGAAACCCCGTGGAGGCGGCATCTTGCCGCTTGGCTCCTTTCTCCAAGCGGCGGGACGCCGCCAGAACAACACCAGGCGCACTGATGGCAAACGAGGTTTTACAAGGGAGCGCGGGCACCAGTCGTTCCGAATGTGACCCGTCCCCTTTGACGGGATCTTTGACAGAGCGGCGATGGCGCGGCTTGCCATCGCCGGTGCTGCGGGGTAAACCATTCCGCCAGTGATGACCCCGGCGGAATTCCAAACAAAATGGGCAAGGTTCAGCGGCAAGGAATCGTCCGCGTATCAGGAACATTTCAACGACCTGTGCCGGATGCTCGGCGTGCCGACGCCGGTCGAGGCGGATCCGACCGGCAGCGAGTCGTTTTGCTTTCAAAAGCGCGTCGTGAAGGACGGCGAGCTTTTCGACCTGGCTTCTGCCGACGAGGGAGGCGAACCGAACGAGCGCGGGTTTGCGGATGTTTGGAAACGCGGCTGCTTCGCGTGGGAATACAAGGGGAAGAAAAAGAACCTCGACGATGCCTACAAACAGCTTCTCCGCTACCGCGAAAGCCTGCTCAATCCGCCCCTGCTCGTGGTCTGCGACTTCGACCGCTACATCATCCGCACGAATTTCAACGGCACCGTTCAGGAAATCCACGAGTTCCGCAATGCGCAGATCGCCGACCCGCGTTACTGGCCAATTCTCCGCGCCCTTTTCAGCGACCCCGATTTTCTCAAGCCGCAGCGCACCACGGCAGAGGTGACGGAAAAGCTGGCGGCGCAAATCGCCGAGGTCGCAAAGTCCCTGCAGAAGCGTGAGTGCCGGGAGCTTGCCGATGCCACGACGCGCGCGGCGATGAATTTCTCGCAGCGCAAAAACCTCCGCATCGCGCGGTTTCTCAACCGCGTCGTCTTTTGCTTTTTCGCCGAAGACACGGGGCTCCTGCCGAAGGGGCTCTTTTCGGACATCGCCAAGACCGGGCTGGAAGATCCCAAGCACTTCGCCGAAACGCTCGAAACCCTCTTTGGCATCATGGCGAATGGCGGCAGTTTCGGGGTTCAAAAGATCCGCCATTTCAACGGCCATCTCTTCGAGGAATCGACCGTCTTCGAGCTCACGGCGGAGGAATTGCGCACTCTGGCCGACGCGGCCGAGGCGGACTGGCAATTTATCGAACCGAGCATCATGGGCACTCTGTTTGAACGTGCCTTGGAGCCGGAGCAACGTTCGCAACTCGGCGCGCACTACACGGGCGAAGCGGACATCAAAACGCTCGTGGAACCCGTGCTCATGGCCCCGCTCCGGCGTGAGTGGAGCGCGTTGAAAGGCGAACTCGCCGCCGCCTACGTCAAGGGCAAGGGCACGCCCGCACAGCGCGAACAACTCGCCGCCATGCAAAAAAAACTCGCCGCCGTGACCGTGCTCGACCCGGCGTGCGGCAGTGGCAATTTTCTGTATGTCGCGCTGCAATTGCTGCTCGGCTTGGAAAAGGAAGTTGTCACATTCGGGGCGCAACTTGGCTTCAAACTCGTGCCGCAGGTGAGCGTGCAGCAACTCCGCGCGCTTGAGATCAACCCGTATGCTTACGAGCTGGCGCAGGTCTCCGTGCAGATCGGCTTCCTCCAATGGCGGCGCGATAACGGGTTTGACAACGACCAATCTCCCGTTTTGCAAAATCTCGACGGATTCCAAAATGAAGACGCCCTGCTCGTGCCGCACTTCCGCAGCAAGGCGAAGAACTTGACGGCAGCCCAAGCGGGCGAGCACACGGGCGACAATGCGTTGAAATTCTATACGGAGCGCGAGTGGCCGGAGTGCGATGTCATCGTCGGCAACCCGCCGTTTCTTGGCACGAAGAAATTACGCGGCGAGCTGGGTGACGATTACGTTGAGGAGCTTTTCCAAACCTTCTCCGATCGGATTCCGAATTTCAGCGACCTTTGTTGCTACTGGTTTGAAAAGGCGCGGCGACAAATCGAAAAGAAAAAATGCAGGCGCGCCGGATTGCTTGCGACACAGGGCATTCGCGGCGGACTTAATCGTGAAGTGCTGAACCGCATCAAGAAAACAGGAGGCATTTTTTTCGCTGAAAGCGACCGCCCTTGGATTCTCAGAGGGGCAAACGTGCATGTCAGCATGGTTGGCTTTGATGACGGAACGGAAAAGGAAAAGCATCTCGACGGACACGTCGTTTCGAACATCAATTCCAATCTCACATCGGCTACGGCAGACATCACGAAGGCCGTGAGACTTGCGGCGAATCGCGCTTTCGGCTTCATCGCCGACGTAAAGGCCGGGCAATTTGATCTTCATGAAAGCGATTCGCTGCCGCTGCTTCACGAGCCGAATCCAAATCGCAGACCAAACAGCGACGTGCTTATTCCGTGGGTGAACAGTCTCGACATTCTCCGCCGTCCGCGTGGATTTTGGATTGTCGATTTTGGCGCGGACGGTTCGCACGAGTTCGCTGCACGCTATACCGCGCCTTACGCGAAAGTGCTGTCCGATGTCTTTCCGCTTCGCTCGAAAGTGAAGCGCAAAACTTATCGCGATTATTGGTGGCTGCACGCGGAGCCGTGCGCGGAAATGCGCGCCCGCATCAACCCGCTCCCAAGGTTTCTCGCGACGACAACCGTCTCCAAACATCGCGTGTTCGCGTGGCTTTCCGCCCCGACTCTTCCCGATCATCAGTTGGTCGCTTTCACAACGGACGACGATTATTTCTTCGGTGTCCTGCACTCGCGCTTTCACGAGGTTTGGGCGCTGGCGACCGGAACGCAACTGCGCGAAAAGGAATCCGGCTTCCGTTACACGCCGACAACCTGCTTTGAAACCTTCCCACTCCCATTTGCAGATGACACGGCCGAGGAAGACCCGCTGCAAACCGTAGCGCGCTTTCGCGCTGCCGATTACCATTTTGATCAAGACAACGTCTTGCGCGAGGATCCGACGCTGACAAGTTCCGGTGAGCACCGCGCGGCCATTGCGGCCGCCGCGAAAGAATTGAACGAACTGCGCGAATGCTGGCTGAATCCGCCCGAGTGGACGCAAACCCGCGTGCTGGAATTTCCCGGCTCCGTGGATGGCCCGTGGGCGCGCCACATCGACAAATCCACAATCGAAAATCCACAATCGAAAATCGGAACGGTCCGCTATCCGCGCCTGGAGCCGCGCGGTGCCGAATGCGCCGCCAAGCTCGCCAGGCGCACGCTCACGAACCTCTACAACGAGCGCCCCGCATGGCTTGACTTGGCGCACAAGAAACTCGACGCCGCCGTCGCTGCCGCCTACGGCTTTCCCGCCGACCTCGCCGACGCCGAAATCCTCTCCCGCCTGCTCGCCCTGAACCTCGAACGCGCCGCAGAGGAAGCCCAAGCAACCCAACCGCCGAAATCCTCCCGCGCAAAACAGGCGGACGAAATGATTTGAAACCCATGTTTGAAAGTCCCATCTGATGCGACGCATTTGTTCTCTGGCAGCCACGATTTTTTTCTTTGCCGTTCCGGGCGGTGCCCCGGCGGCGGAGCAGGAGATCCGCGTCCCGTTCAATTTCCAGTGGGGGGAGTCCGCCCAGCGGCTGGAGGAAAGCCTCGCCAAGGTCCAGGCCCGGGTCGTCGAGCGAAAGATGATCGAGAAGCGGAACGTCCTCGTCGTCGAGGGGATCCCGCAAAAACTTCTCCAGCGCGCACTCTTCTACTTCGACTCGGATTCCCTCTGCGAGATCGAGCTCCACTACGGCGACCGCTCGTGGGATTCCGTCCAGATCGCCCAGTTCTTCGACCAGACCCGCCGGAATATCGAAAATAAATACGGGATGGGCCGCGTGATCGCGCGCCAGAAAACCCGCGAGGGGGAAATCCTCCAGACGCTCATCGGCTACCAGTGGGTCCAGGCCTCCACGTCGCTCCAGCTTTTTTTCTACACGGCCGAAAAGGGCGCCGAGAGCCTCCGGGTTCTGAGCCTCCACTACAAGGGGATCTGATCCCGCGGCCCGCGGTCCGCGGTCCGCGGTCCGCGCTGTCGGGGCCTGTTCAAAAGTGGACTGAGACGGTTCAAAAGTGGAATTCTCACTTTGGGACGCATATTCGAGTTGACTCCCGCATAAATGCAGTCTCGGAGGAGGCCGGAGCGGAGCGGAGGCCGAC
>Ga0194039_1001248_pt1 | contig 13853 bp, 6 predicted proteins | sample JunL228m_MetaG_FD_148679 | JGI IMG/M metagenome (GOLD analysis project Ga0194039, IMG submission 148679) | Anoxic zone freshwater microbial communities from boreal shield lake in IISD Experimental Lakes Area, Ontario, Canada - Jun2016-L227-8m | ecosystem: Environmental > Aquatic > Freshwater >... | reverse complement strand
CGCAGCAGACCCGGAATCACTCCGTGATCCGCGCCTCCTCTCTTCTGCATCAAACCGGCGGACGGGGCTGTTGGCCCGGCCAGATAAGTGTAAATAAGTGGTTGCCGTTCTCGTTGAAATACCCCGCCACAGGCGGCTCAATCCATTGCCTGTCCTTCTTCTATGCACAGAATTTGCGGAAGAACCAGAAAATGCACTCACCTGTGGGTTCGCAGGAGAAATTTCCTGAGAATCAATCCTACCCGTGGATTTTCAGGGCTGGGTGAGTGTGAGTTTGAGGTGCAGGAAGGTTTTGGTTCCGCTCAGAGCCACCCGCGCGGTGCGCTGGATGTGGTCGGAAAAATCTTCATCCGGGTCGAATGTGACCCCGGTTGTTTGCCATGTGACCAGATCGCTCGACCACTCGACCTGCTCGTCGACCCCTGTCACCGTCTTGCTTTTCCGATAGCTGAAGACGAGTTGAGTGGGCGTGGAGTCCACCGAGGTGTAGCCGAAGAGTCCGGCGACAGCAGGGTCGTTGCCCTGGAAATATTCCAGCAAATTGCTGAAGCTGTCCCCGTCGGGATCGCCTGCGGGAGCCGTATTGGAAAGGCCCGGATAAGTCGTCAGCCACTGGTTGTAGCCGGTTCCAGGAAGCTGGACGGGCGCGAAGAGTTTGATCGGGCTCGGCGGCGGCAGGATGAGCGTGAGGAGGGTTCCCGTCCCGCTCCCGGCCACAGTGATGCTGCCATCCTGGAAATAGCTGCAGTCATTGTTCGTGGTGATGGTGCCCGTGGAACCTGTCAGGTTGACGGACGCGTTCGTGGCAAAGATCGGATTTCCCGCGCTGTCGAAAACCGTCACCGCATACGTGTTCGCGCCCAGGTTTCCTTGCAGCGGTGCGTTCAGGCCGCCCGACGTTTGCCATTGTCCGCTGGACGGTTGGTAGATGAGCGTCGTCCCTCCCACATTCGCTGTCACCGGGCCGGTGAGAAGAAATGGCGGGGGCTGATAGGACAATGTCATTCCGAAGGAGATGTTCCCGCTCGTGACGGACGCGGCTCCGGTGGTGCTCGCCTGCACGGGCGTGGACGTGCTGGAGACAGGATTGCCGGCGACTGTGCCATTGGCGGAAAGCGTGAACGTGTAGGCTGTGCCGGCACTCAGCGGAGCCGCGCTTCCCAACGTGTAGCTCGTTGCATTCGCCGACAGGCTGATCGGCAGAATTCCCGGAGGATCCAGGACCGTGAGGGTATAACCCGTCAGGGTGCAGCCCGCGGGTGGGGTGACGGCATTCCAGCTCACATCCATTGTGGAATTGCCAACCTGCGTCACGCCCGGGCGAGGGGCATCGAGCCAAACATCGGGGAGAATCGTGATCCGCAACGTATCCTGATCCTGGAGGGTGATCAGCGGAGAAGGGTTGATGCGGTCGCTGAACGCAAAGCCGTAGGCATCGCTGTAGTTATAAATGAGCGCGGCCCAGGGATTATAAAAACCGTCGTTCGTTGTGCGCGCGGAGCCGAATGGCGGGTCGTTGGGGATCGCGTTGAACCATTCCGTGCCGGTGTTCCCTAATTTTCCGTTGAGGTAACCAAAGTTGAGGGCCGCCAGAACATCGCGGACAACCGATCCGTAAACGATATTCGTGTCTCCGCCCACCTGGGCCGGGGTCAGCCCTTGCACGGCGAACGAATCGCCGTTGAGCGCTGCTCCGTAGATAAACGAATCCATGCTCCCCGCCGGCAGGTTCACCGTCACGACCGGAAGAGACGACTCGCTGTATCCCGAGCCTCCAGTTGTGACAGCGATGCCGGTCACCGTGTCGCCCGTGAGCGTGGCCGTGGCCGTCGCAGTAGCCGCGGAGGCGGACGGAGGCGGACCGGCAATTGTGACGATCGGGGTCGACATGTAACCGCTGCCACCCGAGTTCAGTGTGATGCCGGTGACCACTCCCGAGGAGTTGACAACCGCCGTGGCCGTCGCCACAGCCAGGGTATTTGGGAGATTGATGGTCACTTGGGCATTGGTGGGAATAGGCACACCATTGGCATTGACCCCTCCGGCGTAGGGATTTCCGGTGTTCGTCGCATACGTGGTACCATTGAGAACGATCTGGTAGCCGTTGCTCGTGGCCAGCACGTTCCCGGCGTAGTTGTAATCGCACCCGTTCGCGCTGCCGCTGACATTGAAGGAGGGGAAAGTCACCGAGGGTGCCGTGATGTAGCCGGAGCCCGATTGGGTGACCGTGATGCCGCTGATGCCGCCGGCCCCAGTGAGTGTGGCCACGGCAGCCGCTCCGGTGCCGCCGCCGCCGGGCACACTCCCGCCGCCGACAATCATCACGGCCGGTGGCGTGGTGAAGCCGCTGCCAGCATTGCCCACAGAAATGCCTGTGACCCCGGTGCCGATCATCGCATTCGCCGTGGCCCCGGAACCATAGGTTTCTGAAAAGACCACCGTTGGCGCAGTGGCATATCCGCTGCCGGCATTGGTCACCGTCACGGTCTGAACCTGCGAATGCCCCGTCTGATCCGGAGGGCTGACGTTGGCGGTCGCCGCGGCCCCGGAGCCACCGCCGCCTTGGAAGCTGACAGCAGGAGCCGAGGTGTAGGAGCCCACGGTCGCCACGCTTACGGCCGTCACGATTCCCCCGGCAATGCTCGCTGTGGCTGTCGGCTGGTTGGCGGTCGTCAGCGCGGACAATGACTTGAGATAGGCGCCGAAGCTGGGATAGGGCGAAGGGCTTCCAGAAGGATTCGCCGCGGTGACGGCCGCGGCTTGTCCGGGACCGAGCGCTCTCAGGAATGTTCCCATGCCATCCGCCGGGATCCATCCGCTCTGCGGGGCCGTGGCACCGGCCTTGTAAAGAGCTCCGCTGGCCTGAGAGGGAAATTTTCCGAGGATCGAACTCAGCGAGGCATAAAATTTCCGCTCTCCCACCAGGGTCAGTGAGGACGGTCCCGTGCCGGTAAACAGTTCGAACTGCATCGGCATGCTCAGCGAATCAATGCTGGTGAGGTTTGCCCCGCTCTGGATGCCGGCATTGAAAGTGATCTCGCACTGGTCGAACCGGTAGTTGGCAAGGGTCGGGCTCGGGTTCGCATTGTTCGAATACACGAATGGCGAACCAGAACCGCTGTTCTGGAAAATCATGAACGCCCCGGAACCCAGCGTGTTGATTGTGAAATAGTATACGGGACGACTTTGTCCGGTGCAGGGCGATGTGACTGAGTATCCGGCGCTCTGAAGTTGATTGACTGGCAAGGGCGTGACGCTGGGGGAAGGCATGGTGACTTGCGGCGTCGCGGTATACCCAGTCCCCCCGTTGGTCACAGTCACCCCGGTGACCACACCGCCCGAGACTGTGGCGGTGCCGGTGGCAGCCGAAGTCGGTGCCCCTCCAGTGAAAGTGACGGGAACTGTCGCGCTGAGCGGGTAGTAGGCGGAGCCGCCCGCAACCACCGTCACACCGGTGACAGAACCTGAAATGACCGTGGCGGTGAGCGTCGGCGCCGTGAAATCCGCAGCGACCTGCGCAAGCTGGCCCGATCCCCCGCTCACGTTCATCGGGATCATCGCGCCGCTGCCGGTGGGCGCCACGCCCTTGCCCACGAGCAAGAGGTAGGGATTCGTGCCCGTATCATCCACGACCTCGACCCGAAGATCGGCATGCACCCAAGTGCAACTGAGAAAAAATCCTGCGAACAACAGCCACCCAGCACAGCGAAGGGAATTTTTTATAATCATAAGGAAAACATTTGACTTACGTCAATATTCTACGGGTGCCGATTTCGGATTGCAAGGGGAATAGTGCTCTTGACCGGTTCTAAGGCAGGCTTTGATAACCAGACGCGCGCAGCCTCCGCGCGCGGAGCCAGTAGAAGATCACCGGGGTGACGACGAGGACGTGGAGGAGGCTGCTGAGCATTCCTCCGATCACCGGGGTGGCGATCGGTTTCATGACTTCCGCACCCGCCTGCGTGCTCCACATGATGGGGAGCAGGCTGGCGACGACGGTCGCGACGGTCATCACCTTCGGGCGCAGGCGCAGCATCGCTCCGTCAATCACCGCGCTTTTCAAATCGGCGAGCCCCAGCGGAGTCCCCGACCCGACCCGCTTTTTCTCCAGCGCCTCTTCCAGGTAAACCACCATGACGACGCCGGTCTGGATCGCGGTCCCGAAGAGCGCGATGTAGCCGATCCACACGGCGACGCTGAAGGGATACCCGAGCGCCGCCTGCAAAAATACGCCTCCGGTCAGCGCGAACGGCACGGCCAGCAGGACGTGCGCCGCCTCGGAGGCCGAGTGGAAAACGAGGAACAGCAACACGAAAATAATCAGCAGCACGACCGGCATGATCAGCGTGAGCGTTTTCTGCGCGCGGATCTGGTTCTCATACTGCCCGCTCCAGCGCAGCGTCACGCCGGGCGGGAGCTTTACGTCTTTTTCCACGCGCTCGCGGACGTCCTTCACGAAGCTTCCGAGATCGCGGTCCTTCACGTTCGACTGCACGAACACGCGGAGCATCCCATCCTCGCTGGCGATCTCGCCGGGGCCGCTGGTGCGGACGACCTGTGCGACCTGTCCGAGGGGGACGCTCGTTCCGGAGGATGTGGGGATGAGGATCTCCGGAAGCCGGTCGATGTCGTCGCGCGCGCTCCGCTCGAGCCGGAGCTGGATCGGGATCCGCTGGCGGCCCTCGATGGTGACCCCTGTGGTGAATCCTCCCAGGCCCGTCTCCACGACGTCCATGACATCGCTCAGGCCGAGGCCGAACCGCGCGAGCGCCAGCCGGTCGGGGTGAATCTCGACGTAGGGCTTGCCCTGCGTGCGTGAGGCTGCAACCCCGACGGCCCCCGGCACTTTGCGGACGACTCCCTCGATTTGGAATGCGATCCGCTGGAGTTCGTTCAGATCGTTCCCGAGGATCTTGATCCCGAGCTGCGCGCGGATCCCCGTGCTCAGCATGAGGATCCGGTTTTCGATCGGCTGCAAAAATCCGGGCACGTAGCCGGGGATCACGGTCAGCTTCTCCGAGAGCTCGGCGATGATCTTTTCCTTGGTCATGCCCGGCCGCCATTGGGCAGGCGGCTTGAGCATGATCGTCGTCTCGATCATCTCGATCGGCGCGGGATCGGTCGCGCTGTCCGCGCGGCCGAGTTTGCCGGCCGCCGACTCGACTTCCGGGAGAGTCGTGATGATCCGATCCTGCCAGCTCATGACATCCTTCACGCTGGAAAGAGAAGTTCCTGGCACAAGCACCGGCATGAAGAGGAGGCTGCCCTCGTTGAGCGGCGGCATGAATTCACTGCCAAGGCCGCGCGGCATCCAGGCCGCGAGTGACGGGCTTACCGCCTCAATTCTCGCCAACGCGCCGCGCGGGATTCCGAAGGCGAGAAGCAGCGCGATGAAAAGAAGTGCTGCCGCGGCACCGAGAACCGCACGCCCATTTCCGAGCGCCCAGAGCAGCGCCGGTCGGTAGAGCCGGCCGAGCTGGTGCATCACGAAATTGTCGCTCTCCGCGCGGAACGGTCCGCGCACCAGCCATGTGCAGAGCACCGGCACAAGAGTCACGGCCAGCAGGGTCGCTCCGATCATCGCGAACGTCTTGGTGAAGGCCAGCGGATGGAAGAGCTTCCCCTCCTGCCCGCCCAGCGCGAAGACCGGCAGGAACGCGAGGATGATGATCGCCATCGCCATGAAGATCGGCCGCCCGACCTGCCGGGCGGCCTCGCGCGTGGTTTCCATCGTCTCGGCAGAAGTGAGCCTTCGCCCGACGGCTTTCTCCGCGAGCTCGCAGTGCCGGATCACATTTTCTGTCATCACGATCCCCGCATCCACCAGCACGCCGATAGCGATCGCGATGCCCGAGAGCGACATGATGTTCGAGCTCACCCCGGTTTCCCTCATGAGGATAAACGAGATGAGGATCGAGACCGGAAGCGGGATCGTGACGATGAGGATGCTGCGGAAGTGCCAGAGAAAAATGATGTGCGCGAGCGTCACGAGAATGATCTCCTCGACCAGCGCGTGCCGGAGGGTGTCGATCGTCCGCTCGATCAGGCTGCTCCTGTCATAGAACGGCCGGATCGTCACGCCGGCCGGCAGGCTCGGCGAGATCTCCGTGATCTTTTCTTTCACGCGGCGGATGACATCCATCGCATTTTCCCCGGTGCGCATGACCACGATCCCGCCGACCGCCTCGTGTCCGTCCACATCGAGCGCGCCCCGCCGGAAGTCTCCGCCGATCGAGATCTCCGCGATGTCCTCGAGGTAAACCGGCGTGCCGCCGGGCGTGCGCAGGGCGATCCGTTTGAGGTCGTCCAGCGAATGGATGAGCCCGATCCCGCGCAGGACAAATTCCATTCCATTTTCCTCGATGACTTTTCCGCCGACGTTGAGGTTCCCCTTCGAGAGGGCATCGAGCACCTCGCGCAGCGCGATGTTATAGTGGCGCATCTTGTCCGGCGAGACGGCCACCTGGTATTGGCGGACGTAGCCGCCGAGGCTCGCGACCTCCGCGACCCCCTCGACCGATGCGAGCTGGTAGCGCACGAAAAAATCCTGAAGCGAGCGGAGCGAGCCCGCATCCTGCTTTGCGGAATCCTCCACATGGAAAAAATATTGGTAAACCCAGCCGAGCCCGGTGGCATCGGGCCCGAGCTGCGGCGTCACGCCCGCGGGCATCAGGCTCTGGAGAAAGCTCAGTCGCTCGAGCACGCGGGTCCGCGCAAAATAGTTATCCACCGAATCCTCGAAGATGACGGTCAGCAGCGAGAACCCGAACATCGAGAGCGCCCGCACCTCTTTGACTCCCGCGAGCCCCTGCAAATTTGTCGAGAGCGGATAGGTCACCTGGTCCTCAACCTCCTGCGGGCTCCGTCCCTCCCACTCGGCATAGACGAGCACCTGGTTCTCGCTGAGGTCGGGAATCGCATCCACCGGCGCGTGCCGCACCGCCTGGATGCCCCACGCAATCAGGAGAAGCGTCGCGCAGGCGACGAGAAACCGGTTCCGCAGCGACCAGTCAACGATCCAGGCGATCATGGCCGGATCTCGTTCCCGCAGTCCTGCATTTCGAGTCCGAGATAAGGATTCAGTGGCTTGTCCCCGGTCTGCACCCAGCGGGCGCGCTGGGGGGCGCCGGGAAATGAGCCGCCGGTCATCGGGCATTCAAAAACCCGAACCGGCACCTCGTATCCCTGGCGTTTGAGTTCGATGGCGAGGTTTGTGGCGAGCGAACTCCACTCGTAAAATCCGGCGCGAACCTGAGCGAGATCCGACGTCTTCGGGAGCTGGGGCAGCTTGCCGGATTTGAGGAATGTTTCCGAAAAGGGCGCTTCCTTCGTTTCTTGCAGCGCGGGGATTTCGATCTTTCCGGCAGCCACGGCACCATCCGCTGCGAGCGCGGCCGAGACGGAGGCCATCGTTTCCAAAAAATGGGCCGCGTCAGCCGGGAGGGGTTTCCCTTTTCCCGGGACGAGCGATGCGCCGAGGCGGAGCTGGGACTCGGCGTCGAGCATGAGGTTGCCGCTGGCCACGACGATGTCGCCCTCTTTCAGACCGGAGACGATTTCGACCCGGTCTGCGCCCGAGCGTCCGGACTGCACGCTTTTCATCTCATATTGCCCGGGCGCGGTTTGCAGATAGACGACCTCGCGCCTGCCATCGCGGAGGAGGGCAGGGCGGGGGATCGTCAGGACCGGCGTCGTGGCGGTTTCGACCAGCGCCTCGGCATACGCACGGTGGGGCAAAAGCCGCTCGTAGCCACCCGCAGATTCGGAAAGCGGATTGTCCACCTCGATGCGGATTTTCGTGCTGCGGCTCTGCGGATCGAAATTCGGGTCGAGAAATGTGACGGTGCCCTCGAATGTCCGTCCCGGCACCGCCGGCGTCGAAATGACCGCCTTCTCGCCGATGCGGACGAAGGGTAGGTCGCGCTCGTAGATCTCCGCCTTGAACCAGAGCCGGGCGAGGTTTCCCATCTCGAAAAGACGCTCTCCATTTTTCACATACTGGCCCTGGTAGGCATTGCGGACGAGAAGGGTGCCGTCCGACGGAGCAAGGAGATCAATCGAATACCGGTCCTTTGGCAGGGCGACGAGGCCGTCCACCTGCGCTGGATTCAGTCCGTATTGGATCAGGCGGTGGCGGGCATTGACGGCCACCGGATCGGATTTTGCGCGCGCCGAGGCATTTTGAAATTCGCGGACGACATAGAGCAGTTCCGGGCTGTAGATCGAGGCCAGTGGCTGCCCGGCCCGGATTTTCTGCCCGACCTGCTGCACGTAGACCTGCTCGATCCGCCCGTCGTAAAATGCGGCGACCACCCGGTGGAGCGTGTCGTCGTCCTCCAGGATGCCGCTCACCCGCACCGCCTTGTGGAGCGGTTCGCGGAGCACGGGGGCCGTGGCGAGTCCGAGCACGCGCGCGGTCTGCGCCGACACCTCGAGCGCGGACGCGTCGGAGGCCGGCTTGTCGTCATAGACCGGCACGAGCTTCATGCCGCAAATCGTGCAGTTCCCCGGCTTGTCCGAGGTGATCCACGGGTGCATCGGGCTCTGGTAGAACTTCGGATTGCGGGCGGGCGCGGCGGGCTTCGAGCACGCGGTCAGGAGCGTGGACGCGAGGCAAAAAACCGCGATCCGCAGAAGCGTGCGGATCGTCTTCACGGCGGGGGTGCTTCGGCGGATGGGATCTGCCACTGGTTTGTTTTATTTCGCTGTCTTCGCCGCCTCCGCGAGCTTGGCCAGATACTTTGCCGGATCTTTGTCGAACTTCGCTTTGCACTGCGGGCAGCAGAGTTTGATCTCCGTGCCCTCCGTGACGAACACATACGGCTTGCCCATCTCGCCGAGCTTCTCGCCCGAGACCAGACAGGTTTCCAGCGGGTAGTTGCCCGCCCAGGCGAAGGCGGATGCCATCAAAAGAAGAAGAAACGATTTTTTCATGGATGGATTTGGTGTTTGAGATTTTTCGCGGAAGACGCTGTCGCACACCGTGCCCGCACCTTCCGGATTGGCTCGTCCGAAAATTATACCCGCGAAGGGCGATTTGCAACTTTTCCCTCCGGCACTTTCTGTCCATGTTGGCGGCGGGCCCGCGAGATGATCGGCACGCCCGGAACCGCAACGCAAACAGTATTTTCATATGAGACACGCACTGATTATTGCCGGGGGCTCGGGCACGCGGCTGTGGCCGATGAGCCGCGCCAAGCTGCCCAAGCAACTCATCCCGTTCATCGGAGGAAAAAGCCTACTCCAGCTCGCCTACGACCGCCTCGAGGGGCTCGTCCCCGCTGGAAATCGATATATCTGCGCCGGTCAGGGCCACGCGGAGGTCATCGCTTCCTCGCTCGCCGGGTTTTCCCGCGCACAGTTTCTCGGCGAACCGACCGGGCGCGACACGCTCAATGCCGTCGGATTCGCAGCGGCTGCCATTGCGGCCGGCGACCCGGATGCGGTGATCGCGGTGTTCACCGCCGATCATATCATCGAGCCGGCGGACGAATTTTTGAAGATTGTGGATCATGGTTTCCGGCTGGCCGAGGAGCATCCCGAAACGCTCGTTACTTTCGGCATCACGCCGACCGCCGCCGCCACCGGATACGGCTACCTCGAACTCGGCGACAGCATCGACGAGTCGGCGCGCGTCGTCCGGCAGTTCCGCGAGAAGCCGGATGCGGAGACGGCCAGCGACTACTTCGCCGCTGGGCCGGGGCGCTATCTCTGGAACAGCGGGATGTTCGTCTGGCGGGCCTCGACGCTCCTCGACTGCATCCGCCGCTACGAACCGGAAAACTTCGCCGGCATCGAAAAAATCGGCGCCGCATGGAACACGCCGGAGCGCGCCGCCGTGCTCGCGGAGATTTTTCCGGCCCTCAAAAAGATCAGCGTGGACTTCGCGGTCATGGAGCCGGCCTCTCGCGACCCCCTGGTTCGCGTGGCGGCGGTGCCGATGCCGCTCCAGTGGCTGGATGTCGGCTCCTGGCCGATGTTTGCCGAGACCTGCGCGCGGGATGCGGATGGCAACGCGGTCGGTGCCGGGCGTGCCGTGTTGCTCGACACGCGCGGTACTCTGGTTGCGTCGAGCGACCCGCAGCACCTGATCGCCACGATCGGCTGCGACGACCTGATCATCATCCACACTCCGGACGCGACGCTCGTGTGCCGCGCCGACCAGGCGGAAAATATCAAGGCCCTTCACCAACTCGTCGCCGAGCAACAGGGGCAGGACCTCCTTTGAGCCCGCGCCGGGGGCCGATGGATTCCCTTTGGGTCTGATCCCCGAAGCTTGCTTCGGCTTTGTTGCTGGAGGGACGACCTCCGTGTCGTCCGCGGATAGCAACGGACCGGACAGAGCCGGTCCCTCCAAATGCCTCGGGGCTTGCCCCGAGGTCTTTTTATTACCTGCGTCCGCCGCCGCGGAAGCCTCCTCCACCGCCATGGAAGCCACCGCCGCCGAATGATCGCGTGTTCCCCATCGATCGCGAGAACCGCTGGGAGTCGAGATCCGAGTGCGTGCTTTCATTGATCGACGCGGGCTTCGACCAACTTTTCCCGTCGTGCTGCTCCCAGTTTCCGTCTGGCTTTGCGCGGTAGGCCTGGCCGTCCTTGCCGGCAAAAACGTTGTTGTCGCCAAGGCGCGAGGAGTCGGTCTTGAGCGAGTCGCGATCCGCGTTTTTCAAACGATCGTCCCCGGCAGCAGCACTGTTCTTCCAGTTGCTGTAATTAGGATTCGAACGGATCTTATCCGCATCGGTTTTTGCCGCGTTCTCGACGTTTTCGCGGTTGTTGTTGTTCGGACGGTCGTTGTTGTTCGGGCGGTCGTTGTTGTTCGGACGGTCGTTGCTGTTCGGGCGGTCGTTGTTGTTCGGGCGGTCGTTGTTGTTCGGACGGTCGTTGTTGTTCGGACGGTTGTTATTATTCCAATTATTGTTCCGGTTGTTGTTCCAATTTTTGTTATTGTTGACGACGACGTTATTTGACCAGCGGTTGTAAACGTTGTGTGAGTTGATGTTGTTCCCGCCGTTCGCCCATCCGCCGTGCCAGGGCCCCCAGTTGGGAGCGCAGCCCCAGCCGTGATCTGCGGCGATCCCGAAGGCGAACCCTGTGGCCAAGCCGCAGGCGAATCCTGCCCCGAAGCCGTAGGTGAGGGGCGGGGCGATCCAAACGTCGGGACCGATGAACGGTGGATACCAGAAGCCGGTTCCAAAAACCATGACGCCCTCGGGCGAAAGGCAGGGGCCGAAATAGCCGGGCGTGTAGCCGGTGTAAACGACCTCGGGCGTCGATCCGTAAACCGAGACGTTCGTCGCGTAATAAACCGGAGAGCTCGGCGGGATCGTATAAATCGCAGGCGGCACGGAATCGGCCACCGTCCAGGGTCCGAGCGCGGCGCGGGCAAGGAACCACACGCCGTTCACAACGGAATAGTAGGCATCTTCGGCGACCCGGATGACCGGCGTGGCCGTGTTGACCGCATACGCGAGCGCGGTTCCTTCGACCGGTTGGAATTTCGGATCGCCCGCATAGGTGACCTTGGTGGTCGCTGTGCGGGAGACCGTCGCGGTCTGCGGGATGGTGGCCGAGATGGCCGCCTCGCCCGCCTGCGGGGTTCCGGCAACCGACGCCAGCACCGTCCCCGCCGGATCGCTCTCGGGAATTTTCGCGAAGCCGGCCGGGAGTTGCTTGGACGGCACGAACTGCCATGGCCCGCTCAAGGAGGGAGACGCAAACCAGCGTCCGGAAATAACCGAGTAATAATTCTGGTTCGGCGCATAAACGAAGAGCGAGCTGTCGGAATTCGTGACCTTCAGGATCTGCGTGCCGCTGATCGGAGAAAATTGCGGCGTTCCTTGGGTGACGATCAGCTCGGCCGGACCCGTGCTGACAAACACCGCCGGGGTGGGGGAGGGGGTGCCCGCGGGCGGATTAAAAAGCTGGGTCGTGGACGGCGCGTTCGTGAGCGCGGTAGAAAGTGCAGCCGGAGGGTTCTGCGCGGCGGTCCACGGGCCCGCGAGCGCCTGTGCCTGCGACCAGCCGCCGTTGACCCGGAGATAATAAAGCCCGCTCGCGGGATCCATCAGCAGGAGCGCCTGCGTGTTGATCGCCCGCAGAAGCTTCGTGCCCGCCACAGGACGGAGCGCCGGCTCGCCGTTCACCAGCACCAGCACGGCCGCCGACTCGCTGAGAAAAATGGTAGGCACTGGGTTTTGGACGGCGACCGTCGGCGCGGCTTCCGCGCTCGTGACGGCGAGGTTTGCCCGAACCGCGGGCAGTGACAGATTCTGCGACCAGCCAGCGGCCTGGCTGCAAACCTGCGCCGCGTAGCTTGCAGCCTGATCCGGGGAGGCAGGAAAATTCGCCTGCGCCGGCGTGATGTTTGACAGCGAAACCGTCTGCAGTTCGTTGTCGACATCGGTTGTCCCGGTCAGCACGAGCGTTCCGAACTGCGGGGCCGCCGCCCCCTGCGGGAGCACGGAGACCGCCATGCGGGCGGTCAGCGTGTTGCCCGACCAGGCGGTCACCTGCGGCTGATAAACCGTGATCGCGGCCCCCTCGCTGGTGAAGGTCCTCGGCCAGCCGTCGCTCGTGGCGGAGCGGAGGGACGCCAGCGGGACTGCAAGAAAAACCAACGCGAGCAGAGCAGGGATTTTCATATGCCAATCAATTTGCGAAGAAATCCTCCCGGCTCAAGCCCGGATTTCATGCGGCGTGATTTTATTCATGCGTCCAGCACTTGAAAACCGCGGGGGGAGGGATAAATTTCCTGCCATGAAGCGAATTTTGTTTGTCGTCGGATTTCTTCTGGCTCTGGGTGGGTTGGAAGCTCAGACCGCGCAGACCGCGCCGGGGTCGTTACGCCAGCTCAACAACTCCTTTGCCGACGTTTTCGAAAAGGTTTCGCCCGGCGTTGTCGTCATCGAGTCCGTCCGTTCGACCCCCGCGCCGATGACGGGCCTTCCCCAGGGGCTGGAATTTTTCCTGCAGTTTCCGGATGGCAGTCCGGTCCGCGAGCAGCCGAATGTGGGCTCCGGGTTCTTTTTCCGTCCGGACGGGCATCTCCTCACCAACTTCCATGTCATCGAGGGGGCGGAAAAAATCGTCGTGAAGCTGAAGGACGGGCGGAAGTTTGAGGCGAAGGTGGTCGGGGCGGATGAGCGCAGCGATCTGGCGGTGCTCAAGATCGAGGGGAGCAACCTGCCCGCGCTCGAACTGGGCGACAGCGATGCCGTGCGAGTCGGCGAGTTCGCGTTTGCGATCGGGACGCCGATGGATCTCCCCTACACATTCACGGTCGGGGTCGTGAGCGCCAAGGGCCGCAGCCTCCAGATCGGCGGCGGATACGAATTTCTCCAGACCGACGCATCGATCAACCCGGGCAACAGCGGCGGCCCGCTCTGCGACATTGACGGGCGGGTCATCGGAATCAACGCCCTCATCAGCGGAACCAACCGGGGCCTCGGGTTTTCCATCCCGATCAACACCGCGAAAACCATCGCCGCGCAGCTCATCGAGCGCGGGCGGGTCAGTCGTCCTTGGCTCGGAATCGTGATCGCCGGCATCGAGGAAGCCGCCCAGCTCCAGCAGTATTTTCCGGGGCTTGCCAAGGGAGTTGTCGTGCGGGGAATCGAATCCGGCGCGCCGGCCGAGTCCAGCGACCTCCGCGCCGGCGATGTCATCCTCCGGGTGGACGGACGCGATGTCGCCCACGCCAGCGATCTTCAACACGAAATCCTCTCCAAAGAAATTGGCCGCAGCGTCGCTCTGGATGTCTGGCGATCGGGGCGGGTGGTCAAGCTTCAGGTGATGACCGGCGAGCAGCCCGGCCCGCTTGTCCGCGCGTCGAGCCGGCCGCAGCCGCGAAC
>Ga0194039_1001246_pt1 | contig 13868 bp, 15 predicted proteins | sample JunL228m_MetaG_FD_148679 | JGI IMG/M metagenome (GOLD analysis project Ga0194039, IMG submission 148679) | Anoxic zone freshwater microbial communities from boreal shield lake in IISD Experimental Lakes Area, Ontario, Canada - Jun2016-L227-8m | ecosystem: Environmental > Aquatic > Freshwater >... | reverse complement strand
AAACAGCGGAGACTCTTGCAATCCTTTGCTCGGTACTAATGTCCTACAGGCAAAAAGGCATGATGGCGACTTACCTAAAAGGGGTGTGAGGGGTTACTTGTAAAGGTAGATTCAAGCGCGAATGCAACTCTACGGGGAGTCGACCTCGCCTCTCAGTCGCTACCCGCTCCCTCGAGCTGGTCACCGCCTCGCCACCTCGCCTGCTAGCTCGGTATGGCTCCGGCGTTCGCCTCACCGACGCGAGCGAAGCAGTTCGCTCGATTAGAGTCACAGATTTTGAACGAGCATGACGAGTGAAAAAGCTGTGACCTAATTATACACTTTGCACGAACCTTTTTCGGGGGGAAAACCTAGCGCGCCTGTGTATGCACACAGTTTCTCCAAAGGAGAGAAGCGAGGCACTCAGTCCACCGAACGGCTCAAATGGCAGAAAATGAGCCGCTCAAGAAAAAATGGACTCGGTTTTGCGAAACCATTTTGCGGGAGGAATGCGGGGCGGGGATTCTGGATTTTTGGCGGAGGGGGCTAAAAATATAAACACTAAAAATCTATTTCAGGTTTAATATACCTGAAAGCTCAAAGGCAGATTTTAGTCTTGCTTGTTTGATTTTGCTGTCTGGCGAAGCATCAAAATCTACCCAATTGACACCGTACACATTTACACCTTGTCTTTTTGAAAATTTTCTTCCCTCTTTTTCTTCCTCGCTATATTTTTTAATCGATTCAATAGGAAAACCAAGCAGAATCCCAACCGCTAAATGATTACTAACCGCTAATTTATTTTCACCAATGATACCCATAACTTCGTCCGGATCATTAGAACCAAAAATTTCAAAAATATTTTCATGTTTTGCTATAACATCCCTGACTTGTTCCTTATCGTATACGTATTTACCCACCACTTCTATGCCAAAAGATTTTAATAATCCAACTATTACTGAATTATCAGGATTATTAGAGTCGATAAGTGTTTCAAGCAAAACAACTGGTTTTTCTCCTAAAAACAATGCCTTGAGTAGGTTCATATCAACTGGATTAAACATTTTTTCAAATGTTTCTCGCATTGATTTATCTTGTATAATTTCTGAAAGTTCCTTAAACTTTTGTGTTCCGTCTTTCCATTTCGAAACATCATTTTCGGTAAAAATTTCTACTGGTGTTTCAAATTCTATCGATTTTGGCGCAGTATGTGCAATCTTACTTAGTTCTTTTAAAACATTGGCGTCATACCAAGAAATTAAAACAGTGCGTTCCGTTTCTTCATCTTCGTCAAGAAAACCAAGAAGAGCCTTATTCCTATTGAGAGTTTTAAGCCTTTCAATTTTTCCTTTATCTGCGGGTGCCATTTCTGTATTTTCTCTAGAATCTTGATTTTCAACTTTTTTAGTTTCAAGTTCTTTATTGTGACTAGTATTCATTTCAACAGCAGCTATAAATTCTCGATTTAAAGTAGAATACTCCTGTCTTTCTTTTTTGCTTAGATCTTTACTAGTAGCAAGAGATGCTCCAAGCTCTTGAAGTCGATTAAATTTTTCTTCTCCCAATATTTCTACACTATTGTATCCATTAGGAACTACGAGATAAGATTCAGTAGTGGCTGGCCCAATTTTTTCTACTGTTTTTGGTGTTTCTATATCATTTAACGGTGGGTTAAGTGGTTTGGGTGAAAATCCTTCCATATACATATTCTATCACAAAAATACTATACACAAAATTTTTCTTGACTTTTTATGATTGTTAAATTTCCTGATTATCAAAATAGGACGAGAAAAATTGTCTCCGCTTCCGTTTTGCTCAAACCCCATATTTCAACCTAATTAGTGAAAGCCCCTTCCGCCAAAAATCCGAAATCCCCGCCACGCATTACTCCCGCACGCTCCTGCGGGGCGGAAACCCGAATCCCGCCGAATTTCCAAAACATCAGTCTCGGTTTTTAGTTCACAGCTTTTTCACTCGCCATGCTCGTTCAAAATCTGTGAGCCTACAGAGTCTGGAATGGAACATAATTGAAGCCACGATTTTGAGATGGAAAAAGGTATCAGTATAGAAATTATACTTTTGATTCAAGACTGCCCATTTTTTCTCTTAGATATTTTACAAATTCCAGAGACTTAGCTTCACTAAAAAAAGAAAAGACTCGTTCCTTTTTATGACCTCCTATTGCATACTTTACAACTACTCCATTGAAAACTTTTTGTGTCATAACCCACGTATCGCCCGTGGCCACGAAACTAACAATGTCCGATAGGTTTACTTTTACATAAGGAATGAAACCAAATAAAGTTAAAGCAATGTACGAATCATCTAATACAAGACCAAAAGGAAAACTATTAGTAGAACCCTTAAAGAAACCTGAGTATGATTTTGACTGAACAGGAAATAGTTTTTTCATATGCCAATAGTATACCACCGAATTTCACAACATTCATAATGGTCACTGTGACCACTCAGCGTGGATATCTGAACTCCAAAACTACGGAGAATACTTGCGAATTTCGATGCAGGAGCTCGGTGCACTCATGAAATAGGTTCACGACGTTCGCATGTTCACTTCTTTTTCTGCGCTAGATACGGTCCGATCGCCAGATACTCGATGTCGGATTCCAAAAAGGCATCAACGGCATCTTCAGGCGTAAGAACAATAGGCTTACCCTTAATGTTGAATGACGTATTTATAAAAAGTGGTATACCGCTCAATCTTTCGTATTCCTTAAGCAAATCGAAGTATATGCCGCCAGACGAATTCACCGTCTGCGTTCGGACGGAACCATCAACATGTTGAGCGGCCGGGACTTTGTCCCGCAAGTCAGATTTAATCGACTCGACGATAAGCATGAACGGTGAGATGTATCCTCGAGTGAGCCAGTCGTTTCGTTTTTCTTCGAGAATTGAGATCGCAAATGGCCTAAATGATTCCCGTTGTTTTATCACATTCAATCGCGCAATCATGTCTTTATCGCTAGCCGGTGCCAAAATACTGCGAGCTCCAAGGGCACGCGGACCATATTCGATTCTTCCCTGAAACCAAGCAACAACGTTACCTTTATGAAGAAGGTCGGCTGTGGTATTTACGATTGAATCTGCGAGGTTGAACTGGAGTCGATCGTTATGAGATTGTAAGGCAGTCAAAATGTCCCTGTCTGAATATTCAGGTCCCAGATATGCATAATCCATTTTCGGTGACCTCTTACCTTGATTGAATTCTTGCTGAAGAAGATAAGCGCATCCTATAGAAAGTCCTGCATCGTGTGAGGCCGGTTGAATAAACAAATCCTTGAAATCACTTCTCTCAAGAATGAGAGCGTTGGCTACAGAATTTAGACAAACGCCTCCAGCCATAACTAATTTCGGCATATTGGTCCGTTTATAGATCTCTGACAGCTTTTCCAAAATCACCTTTTCGGTAAATGACTGTAGGGTCGCAGCAACGTCTCTATGAACCTGCGTATCCTTGCCATGTTCGCAAGATTTTTCTCCAAATATATTTTCAAAATCTGGCGTAACATGCCCGGCTCCGTCACGATTATCAAAATACTTGGTATCAAGTGTTAGCCAATTACTATCTTTCTTCGGTTCAAATGAAATCATAGTCTCGAACTCTTTCATGTACCGTGGCTTACCAAGAGCGGCAAAAGCCATTGTCGTCTATCAGGCAAGCGCTACTATCATGTGAATATGAATTAACGCCTAGATACATAAATTTATCTCTTATCCTTCCTCTCCAAAATCTCGAAGCCAGTCATGACCGCTTCGCACAGAAAATCCTCGAGCTGACTCAAGTCATCTTTAGTTTGAGCTTTATAGAGATAGGCATAATAAAGACGCTTCTGCTCCTGACGAATAATGGCAGGCGCAATATTTTCCTTGAGAAGCATGGCATTCATGAGCAGTCGGCCAATGCGGCCATTACCATCAGAGAAAGGATGAATCTGCTCAAATTTGGCATGGACCAAAGCCGAAAGCCCGATGATATCCTTGGTCTTTTCCGCTACCCGTACCAATACTTCTCCAGTGAGCTTACGAACGCTCATGTGGTTAGCTGTAGGAAGATTGACGCCGGTGATACGGACACCGTGATTTCTATAGGCACCGGCATCGGGACGAATACCATTCATAAGGATGCTATGGAGCTTGAGGATCAGATTTTCATCAATATTTTCACCCTTGAGGATATGATCGAATAGATAGTTCAGCGCAGTCTGATGATTTTTAGCCTCGAGCTGTTCTGTGAGACTTTTGTCCGGCAATGCGGCGTTGTCAAAAAGGATGGCAGCTGTGTCGGGCTCCGTCAGAGTACTACCTTCAATGCTGTTGCTGTGATATGTGAGCTTGAGGATGAATTGGTCTCGAATGTCAGGGTTATTCAAAATCTCCTGGACCACGTTTTTATGGTCACTAGACTTCTGTTCAATGGCTTTTTTCTTGGCAGTAAGCTGATCGGCCGGAATAACCTTCTGTCCCGTGACTTCCAGGAATAGCTCATCAATGGCAGCCAGAGCTTTTGCCCTAGGTTCTGATTTGCCGGTCCACCAACTGTTAAATGCAGCAAAAGACACGTCGAATCTCTCGGCGAGTTTAGTCTGGGTCAATCCCAGCATCTTCTGAATGATTTCAAGCTTTTGACGTGTGTTCATGTATGTAAAATGACCTATTTACTGAATATGACCATATTACCAAACTTTATAAAGTTACGCAAAATATGAAAAGTTTATAAAGTTACAATTTAGAACCCATCAAAGCTACAAGAATTATTTCAAGAATAAACTACCTCGCAGCAAGCTGGCGAGGTATTAAGTGGAAGCTCTGCTTCTTTACGCAGCAAGCTGCGGAGTATTTACTCGTTTGTTCTGACTTCGACTCAGATGTTGTGAATATAAAAATATTCACACATCTTCGCTTGTCAGAATAAACTTATGGCTGCGACAATTACACCCAGCCCTCCAATGATTGCAGCAACCCAGGGCAATGATGACATTGCCCAGGTCGACGATTGCGCCGCCTTTCTGCTTTGTCATAAATTACCTTTCGTTTGATGGTATATTGTTTGTTGTAAAGAACTGAACTCTCAGGATTCACAATCTTTCGATTCCGAATCCAGTAAAGTGGACATTTAAAGGTAATGTCCGAACCAAGTTGCTACTAACGCCGGTGCATAGCTCGAAAGCTGTCCATCGTTTTCTTGAAACCGGAAGCAATGATGAACTGCGGAGTGTCATCGCCTTCCATCGTGGTCTCGATGAAGAAGCTCACAAGCTTCTGTCCCTTGATCCAGAACTGCCGCCAGTCTTCGTGACTGCCGTTGACCAGGAGTTTTTCCTGCTCGATAATTCCTTCATCAAGGCAGATGTTCTTGTCGCCACAATCCGTTTCCAGTCTTTGATCGTACTATACGTGTAGTTATACTTCTATCTGCCAGGATCAAATCCTGCACGTATCCAGATTTCTCTTGGACTGATCCCTTGTGAATGCATTTCCAATGCACGCTTCTTGAATTCATATGTGTAATGGATCGACCTCTCGCTGCAGTGAAAAACACAGGGAGTCCGTTTGAGCTCGGCAATCTCTTCTTTAGAAAATATTGTTCTCATGTTTGTTCTTTTGTTAATCTATTAATTCTAACAAAAGAAATCAATGTACGTGTCCACTTTATGGGGTACAGATCACTGTGACTCTACGGGGAGTCGACCTCGCCTCTCAGTCGCTACCCGCTCCCTCGGGCTGGTCACCGCCTCGCCACCTCGCCTGCTGGCTCGGTATGGCTCCGGCGTTCGCCTCACCGACGCGAGCGAAGCAGTTCGCTCGCTTAGAGTCACAGCTTTTTCACTCGCTATGCTCGTTCAAAATCTGTGAACCCATTGCGTGGCTTTCAGAACTTACTAAACAGAGAGATTATATCAAAAGTAGTATTCAAGACTTATCTTTTCTTATGACCAGATAAGCTCACAACGTTCACTCATTCACCTTACACCTTCTTCAAGGTAAAAATGTAGGCTAATTTTTCGACTTCTTCATAACCGTCAATTTCAAGACCTAATGGTTCAATCATCGTTTTCATATCTTCGATTGAAAATTGTTCTGATACCAGACCTTCTATTCCAAAGACAAATCTTCCGTTTACTTCACTTTCTATAGGGACATTTACTTGCTTGTACATATTCGCTCTCTCTTCAGTAGCTTTTTCTGAATAAACACTCACGATTATCTTCGCATCATCTTTAGCAACTCGTTTCATTTCAGAGAGAGCCTTACTTTTTTCTGTATCCAAATTAACAAGTGTCATTGAAAAGACGACGACATCAAAAGTTTTGTCTTCAAAAGGTATTTCTGTGGCACTACCTAAAACAATATCAACATTCTTATAGTTTGCAGTATTCGTTTTAGTATCTTCAACTGCTTTGGGGTCTATATCCAAACCAATGACATTTTCTGCTATATCTACAATCGAAAGAATTGTTCTTCCATTCCCACAACCAACATCCAAAACCTTATCACCATTTTTGATGCTCTTTTTGATATAAGCTTCTTCTTGTTCAAATAATTTTATAAAAGATTTTGGGGGATTTTGTAAAGTCTTCTCCCAATAATCTATATTTTCAGTCTGTTTCATTGAAATAAACTTTATCATTTTTCTCCTATATTTTCAATAAAAGAAAAGACCTGAAAACGTTTGGAACGTAGTTCAGGTCTTTGTGAGATGTCCGTCTAGCTCTCGTTAGATGGGGACATAGCTCGTGTGAGCAAGTCTGACCTCATCGGCTTCTGCTTTGGTGGTGCAGAGTGTGAGCCATTTGCCAATCACTTGGCGAATAAGCCCACAGCCTTTTTCGGTCCGACCCAAGCCCAACAAACCGAGTGCTTCGCAGATTTCCTTGGCTTCCCCGAATGTCGAGCAAGTCGGGAAACTGTTGATGCACGTTTCGAGCAACTTGCCTCCAACAACTTCTTTGGAAGCAGGTTTTTCGCAAGCATCAGGGTCCTGTGATAAACCCCAAAGCTTCGTGAGTTCGGCTACGGTGGTAGCCTGTTGAATATCGCTGATGGTTAGTTTTTGTGTAGTGTTTGTCATAGCCAGCAATGTCCTAAAAATAAGGCATTATTGGCTACAACAAGCACCACGTAGGCTTTCTCAAAGAACTTTATGTTACTGCTGAAGTATAGCACAATGCAACACTATTGTCAATGTGTAAAGAGCAACGGAAACAGATTTGATTTCATTTATATAAAAGTTCACAACGTTCACACTTGAGAAATAATTTGTACAAAAAAGTAGCTCTTTTTCGACTAATTTCGCCTAATTTATATCAAGACAACCCGAACCCTTTATAAAACTCTGTTTTTATTGTAAAGTTCACAATGTTCACTACGTTCATTTTCGTGAATGTGTGAATGATGTGAATGTATATGAAATTGAGTGGAAATGACAAAAAAATACTAGAGACACTTTTCAATATGCGAGGCGGTTATGTCTTGGATTTTTCTGATAGACGGATGACGGAGTTTTTCAATGAGGAGTTTGGCATAAACGTATACGATGAGAAATATGACTTCGATTTTCCTAGCAAATCCAAGGCTAACCGCTTGCGTGGCATCTGGCTCAAAGAGGATGTGCTGGTTGTGGGACAGATAATCCTATCACTTGTGGATTACTATGAGACAAGCCTTCTTGTTGAGAATAATGAAATACCGCAAAACACTAAAGACCTCATTCAAAAAGGTCGTGAAATCGGTGCAAGACTACTTTTCAATGAGATGACAAAAGGTAATGAACCTATAGTCAAAGCCATAACTGATAAGACAGCTCTTATCAAAAACTTCAACTCAATAGATTACAAGGCTCTCAAAACCAATGAGAAAATATACTTGTTGAAGGTCCTGTATTCATACTATGAAGCTATTATACGAACATACTACGGCTCTGGCTTATTTTTCTTGAACTCTGGTATTGATGACCTGAACGACTACTTCAAAGTACTACGAAAAAGGATGATTGAAATTATTGCTTCAGACGATACTTTTTTGGATATAAAGAACAGTCACGCCTACACACAAATCATCGAACCTATCACGAGCCTGTATGTGAGTGCGGAGTTTTTGGATGTTATTTGGGATGATGCTGTACTCCCTTCGATTATCAATATGCGTGAGGATATTGCAGACAAGGACCTATTTGAAAACCAGTCTGAAATACACAAAGCAGACATAGGACTAACATTTTTTCTTGAAGCAGTTAAGAGAGAAATGGAAAAGATGAAAAAGTATATGGACCAGAAAACCAAGAGTTTTTATGCTAATGATTTGCCTAAATACAAAGAAAACTTTGAGAAAACTTCTGGTTGGAACACTAAAAAAGACGAGGTTATAAAGCACGAACATAAACATCTTTTCGAGAATAGCATCCAAGAAAAAGATATAGTTCTGAACCATAAGTTTGAGGACGGCAAACCAAGCACCAACTACATCACAAAGAAGGGTGATGATTTCTACTACAAGGGTCTTCATATTCTCGCTACAAAGAAAAATAACGACTACTACAAGGTATTCTGTGCCTTGTATGCCAAGCTTCCTGATGGTGGCGAAATATCCTATAAGGACCTTATCGCCGAGATAAAAAGCCGTATGTCTGACCAACGAAACAAGACAGATGATGAGATGCAGAAGTTCATACAAAGAAACCTTACCGATAGAGGTAATGGTTTTATGAGATATGCAAACATACCAGAGACAGAAGACAACGGAAAGCCACTTATCTCCATCATTCGTGGCTCTGGTGTAGCTTTCAACAACAAGACAGGATAGTTCCTGACTTTTCCTGAAAAATAAGTAAAGACGGTCCAGAAACACCTTTGAAATAAAGGGTGTTTTTGTATTTGCAGGAAATCAAAAGAAATACGCAGAACATTCTCAAAAGGCAAAAATTGGTATGTAACTTTTCTTGGCGGGAGTACACATATCAATAAAACACCAATGTAAATGTTTATGAAAAAACACATAGCAGAAGTTCCGCTCGATGATTATAAGAACTATTACTACTCGAACGACATTGATGTCGCATCGGTACTCGTGTGCAAGGGATACACGCTCGAAGATGTGGTCCCCATCTCAAACAATAAGGCAACTTTTGTTTTCAAAAATCATCCTGCCATCCCTGATGCGGTTGATGGATTTTGGAGTAACCGAATTGAGGTACATCCTCTTGAGTTCGCTAACGCTCGCAAGAACCTAAAGTCTCGCATTTTCGGTATGCGAAAAGATTACTAACCACTAACAAAAATGTATATGCAAAACAATGAAGAAAAAATAATAAAGCCAATACTAAAAACTGCCATCTTCACCACAGATGCTCTCTATGAAATGGTGTTTGACCGTGATACAAACAAGACATCTTTCACCAAGATAAGCCGTGATGGAACGATTGAATGTCTCCTAGAAGAAGTTGGGATTGAAGGTAAAAAATACAGACCACTTCCACCAGATTATAATCTCGTAGATAAAGACGTGATACTTTTTCCGTCCGTAGCTACCGAGTATCAGAGCGAAGAAGAAATACTCAAAGAAATACAGACTTTTATTCACAAATATCTCGACATCTCCGAAGTGTTTGAGCAGATTGCCACCTACTATGTCCTATTTACTTGGATGTTTGATAAGTTCAATGAAGTTCCGTATCTCCGAGCTATAGGCGACTTTGGTAGCGGTAAATCTCGCTTTATTCAAGCTATAGGCATCCTATGCTACAAACCAGTGTTTACAGGCGGTGCGACCACTCCTAGCCCCATATTTCGCATTGTAAACGAGGTACACGGCACGCTCATCATTGATGAAGCCGACTTCAAGTTTTCTGATATGACTTCTGAAATCGTAAAGATTTTGAACACTGGATACCAGAGAGGTATGCCAGTCTTGAGGTCCGAAGGTAAAGGCACTTTCGAGGTAAAAGCGTATGACGTTTTTTGCCCGAAAATAGTTGCCACTCGTGAGACATTTTCTGACAAGGCACTCGAAAGCCGATTTCTTGTTGAAGAAATGGGTGCAGGAAAACTGCGTGCAGATATTCCAAGAACACTTGATGAGAGCTTCTACAAAGAAGCCGAGAATATCAGAAACAAGCTTTTGATGTGGCGATTGAAAAACTACTTTGAGCCTATCGAGCGAAGACACGACCTCATCGAAGGCATCCATCCTCGCCTCAATCAGATAGTGATGCCACTGCTTTCAATTATCAAAGACGAAGCGATACGTGAGCACCTCAAAACATTCATCGTGAAATACAATACGGACCTTGTTGCGGACCGAGGACTTTCTTGGGAAAGCGACATTGTGTTTGCAGTACTAAAACTTGAATACGAATTGAAGGTCCACGAAATTACCGTCAAACAAATTACCGATGAAGTGAACCGAGAAATAGATATAAGCGACGATACTCTACAAGCCCGAAAAGTCGGATGGTATCTCCGTTCAAAGTTACAACTCAAACCATACAAAACACGAAAGGGCTTCGTACTCTCATTCAAAGAAAATAAAAAGCGACTGGATATGTGGAAAGAACGCTTTGGCATAACCGATGCGGATATTCGAGGTGAACAAGTGAATGTCGTGAACGACAGCAAAACAGTAGATGCACCAACAGCTGAAGAGCTTGGATTTTAACAATAACTAACAATCAAAATCATTATGGAAAATCAAACAAAAGGTGGTCCAAAAACAAACGAAGGAAAAGCTGTATCAAAATACAATGCAATAAAGCACGGCTTGCTTACCAAAGAAGTCCTTGTTGATGCTGACGAAGTGAATGACCTTAATCAACTCAAGGAAGCGTTATACGAAGCCCTAGACCCTGTAGGTCCAATGGAAAACCTACTTGCGGACCGTATCATCTCAAACGCTTGGAGACTGCGAAGAGCTATCCAAGTGGAGACTAAAACTATGGAGTGGTATCAGAACGATTTTGACTTTTTCCCTGTAGGACAAAGCGAGGAACAGCAAGCACGAAAAAGCGTGAAGAATATGTTGAGCAATGACAGTGTAGACACCATCCTTCGCTACGAAACTACCATCGAACGAAGCCTCTTTCGAGCACTCCACGAACTAGAACGTTTACAAGCAAAAAGGAACGGAAAAGATGTGCAAGTTCCTACTGTGGTCGATGTAAATCTCGATAGTTCGTTTCGCAAAAATGAACTGTAAATACGGTTAATCCCTATTGATTTCGGACACTTAAGAAACCTTTATGAGCAAATCAGAAGCTGACTGGTGCAAGAAAATAGAGATATGGTGGCTACTTCGAGACATCAAAGAAAAAGGTGGCTACAAGTACACCACCGTGTCTTGGGGTGAAGATGGCTCTCGTGGAAGTATATCGGTCCAAGTATCCGTATGCGATGAGGAAAAATACGCTCGCTTTATCTACACCCAAACAGACAACTCTACAGGTGAAAAGAAGGACTATGACTATAAGGTCCCGATAGTAGAAACTCCCTGTCATTTTGGTAACACTCGCTACTGGTTCAAGTGCAATCTCTACAAGAATAATCAGTATTGCGGACGACGTGTTGGTGTCCTCTACAAAGACGGAAACTGGTTCGGATGCCGACACTGCTACGAACTTACCTACGCTTCAAGAAAAGTGAATAAGCGATACAAACACTATCCGATGTTTCGGGTCCTTGAGATTGATGCAGAAATCGAAAAGCTTGAACAAAAAGCAAAGCGTTACACCTACAAAGGCATACCCACAAAAAGACGACAAAAACTAGAAAAACTCTATCAAGAAGCATCTCGTAATTACCGTGCATTTTCTGATACAGAAAAGGGTCTTAACGTGCACAAAAAAGGTCGAAGATTTTAGCAAAAAATGATATTATGAACTCATTACACGAAAGCCAAAATAATACCCTCACGGTTGAGAATACTGGAAAGCTTTTGTGTGATGAGAAGGCATCCGTAGTTCTCTCAAAGGATACACTCAATGCTCTTGAAGAGCTTGGCGATGTATTGAGAGGTATTCATAAAAGGATGGTATTTGAAGGATATGAAATTGTGGATGGAAACATTCGCAAAGTAGTGCCTCAAAATGTAAATGTATATGAAAAAGTCTAGTATCAAAACTGAAAAAGATTTGATTGCCGAAATACTCAACGGAAAATACCGTGGTTGCTATTTAATATATAACCGCAAAAGTACCGACGAAGCTGACAACCAAAAGAACTCCATTTCATATCAAAAATCAGAGAACGCTCGATACGCTTATCGAGAAAAACTTTCAATAGCTCAAATTACCATAAAAGGTTTCTCTGCCGATGGTATTATTTCCGAAAAACATTCTGGCTTTACCGAGGATGATGATATAAACATCACCGATGATGGCTTGGTCCAATATAGGATTGATAGACCAAAGTTTCAAAAGATGCTTCAGTTCGTAAGCCAAGGATATTTCAAGGGTGTGATTTGTTTGTGTTGGGACCGTATCAGTAGAAACAAAGGCGATGACACTCTCATCCGAAAGCTTATGCGTAAGGGTGTAGATTTTCGCTTTGTATACGCAAATTACGAGAAGACAAGCTCTGGTGCATTGCATATGGACATCGACGGTATGTTCTCACAACATCACTCACGTGTTACCAGTGAGAAAGTTACACTTACCATTCGCAACTCAAGAGAAAAAGGTATCTGTACCTACCGTGCACCGATAGGCTATTTGAATAATGGAACTATGGAAGATAAGCCAATGGACCCATTTCGTGCACCTATCATCAAGCAGATGTATGAGTACTATGCTACTGGCGATTGGAGTTTGTCTGACCTCGCTCGTTACGCCAATGAGCAGGGTTTTACGACTGTCCCGATGCGACGAAGAAGGACAAAAGAAGAAATGCTCGCTGAAGAAGATGAGTTCGAGGAAATAGAAAAGACCTCACGCCCTGTAACTGAAAATCATATAAGCAGAATACTCACTAACCCTTTTTATACTGGAAAGGTCCTCAATTCAGAGGGCAAATACATACCAAGTAATAGCCATCAAGCTATCGTAACCGAAAAGATATTTGAGGATGTGCAAGCTATACTAAAAAAGAAAAAAGTAAGCGTTCACTATACTGAAAAACTGGACCAACCACTTCGAGGTATCGTACGTTGTGAACAATGTGGACGTGTTTATACACCATACACCAAGAAAGGTATCCAATACTATAACTCTCGATGTGTGAATGGTTGCTCAAACACCCTTAAAAACTTCAACTTTGATTTTATAGATAAGAAAATAGGCGGTCTTATCACTGGTCTTCACTTTACCGATGAGGAAATCGAGCAGATGGATGCTCGTGCAGGTACAGAGATTGCCTTACTCGAAGAAAAGCGACACAAGACACTCGACCAAGTTGAGAGAAAGAAGAAAAAGATACGTGAGGACCTTGCATACCTACGCTCAAATAAAATATCTCTTTTGAAGTCTGGAGTATACACACCAGAAGGTTACGTTGCTGAAGAAACAAAACTTGATAGCGAACTTTCTATGCTTCAAAACCAAGAGCAAGCATCCGACATCGCTATGCACGAAACTATGAAGGACGTACAAAAACTTTCAGAACTCGTGAAAAACGTTGCACCTTATTACCAATTCGCAAAACCACACGAAAAAGAACAAATTGTTCGTGTTATCTTTTCAGAACTTTCAGTTTCCCAAAATACGTTGAATTATAAGTGCAAAAAAGGATTTGAGTGCTTTGAAAATCGCTTTCTTGCTGTTTGTGACTCTACGGGGAGTCGACCTCGCCTCTCAGTCGCTACCCGCTCCCTCGGGCTGGTCACCGCCTCGCCACCTCGCCTGCTGGCTCGGTATGGCTCCGGCGTTCGCCTCACCGACGCGAGCGAAG
>Ga0194039_1001243_pt1 | contig 13876 bp, 10 predicted proteins | sample JunL228m_MetaG_FD_148679 | JGI IMG/M metagenome (GOLD analysis project Ga0194039, IMG submission 148679) | Anoxic zone freshwater microbial communities from boreal shield lake in IISD Experimental Lakes Area, Ontario, Canada - Jun2016-L227-8m | ecosystem: Environmental > Aquatic > Freshwater >... | reverse complement strand
CCTCCATCGAGCCGCTGATCAGGGTGTAGCGGTAATTCCGCCAGTGCCGCATCTCCGCCGCCGCGTTGCGGAGGCGCGTGGCGACCTGGTCCTCGCTCTCCGTGCCGCGCCGGCGCAGGCGGCGCGCCAGCTCGTCCAGGCCGGGAGGCATGATGAAAACGTCGGCGAGAGCGGCGGCGATGACCGGATCCCCGCAGCTCCGGATGCTCGCCGCGCCGGCCGTATCCACGTCAACAAGCACGTCAACCCCACGGGCGAGATTGTCCACGACGGGAGATTTCCGCGTGCCGTAAAACTGCCCGTGCACCTCGGCGAATTCCAGAAAATCGCCCGACGCGATCCGCGCCAGGAATTCCTCGCGCCCGAGAAAAAAATAATCTTCTCCTTCGGTTTCGCCCGGCCGGGGCGGGCGGGTTGTGCAGGAGACGGCATAGACGAAGTCCGGCTTCTGCCGCAGGGCGGTCGTGAGCGTGGTCTTCCCGGCTCCGGACGGGGCGGAGAGGACGAAGAGGATTCCCGCTCGTTGGATTTTATTCAATGTTGGCAAGTTGTTCGCGGATTCTGTCGAGCTCCGCTTTGGCCTCGATGATCAGGCGGGCGAGCGCGGCATCGGAGGATTTTGCGCCGATGGTATTGAACTCGCGGCCGAGCTCCTGGGCGAGGAATTCCAGCGTGCGTCCGACCGGGCCGTCGGAAGCCAGCTTCTCCCGGAACTGATCGATGTGGCTGGCCGCCCGGTGGAGCTCCTCGGTGATGTCGCCGCGCTCCGCGAGAAGCACGACCTCGGTGAGGAGCCGGGGGTCGTCGCCCGCGATCCCGCCTCCGGCCCGCGCCACGCGCCGAAGAAGCGACTCGCGCTGCTGAAGCGTGACCCGCTTGGCGAGGGGCGAAATTTTTTTGGCGATCCCGCCGAGCCGCCGGATCGCTTTGTCCAGCACCGCCTGCAGGGTGGCGCCTTCGCGCCGGCGCGTGGAGACGAGTCCGTCGAGCGCGTGGTCGAGCGCGGCCAGGACCGCCTCTTTCACTCCCTCGCCGGAGGGTTCGGCCGAGCGGACCACGCCCGGCGCCCGCAGGACATCCGAGAGCGTGATCTCCCCGTGAAGCGCGAGCTTTTTCCGGAGCGCCCGCGCCTCGCGCACAAAAACCGCCGCCCGCCCGCTGTCGAGAATTCCCCCGGAGTTGCCCGCCGGATGCGAGAGCGTGAGATTCACCTGCACCCGACCGCGCACCACACGGGACATCGCCCGCTCGCGCACCACGGGCTCCAGCCACGCGGCCGCGCGATCGCAGTGGAAAACGATCTCCGCGGTCTTGCGGTTCACGGAAAAACATTCCACGACGGCAGCCCATGTTTTTGTCCGGGACTCCCCGCGCCCGTGTCCGGTCATGCTGGTCATGCCGGAAATCTATCCGCCCGCCCGCGTGCCTGTCGAGGAGGTTCCGCCGCAGCAGCAGATCCGTAAGCCTGCCGGGAATTTTCTTTTCGTGCGCCCCCCGTCCCCTGTTAGTCTTCGCCCCCATGCGCATTCTTTCCGGCATCCAGCCCTCGGGCACTCTCCACTTGGGAAACTATTTCGGCATGATGAAGCCGGCGATCGAGCTCCAGGAAAAGGGGGAGGCGTTTTATTTCATCGCCGACCTGCACGCCCTGACCTCGGTGCAGAACGCGGCCGCGCTCCGGGCGAACTCGCTCGAGCTGGCGGTGGATTTCCTCGCGTGCGGGCTCGATCCGGCGCGGGCGGTATTCTTCCGCCAGTCCGATGTGCCGTCGGTCGCCGAACTCGCCTGGATCCTGAGCACGGTGACGCCGATGGGGCTTCTCGAGCGGTGCCATTCGTTCAAGGACAAGACCACGCGCGGGATGGCCGCCTCGCACGGGCTCTTCGCGTATCCGGTACTGATGGCCGCCGACATTCTCATCTACGACAGCGACCTCGTGCCGGTCGGACGCGACCAGAAGCAGCACCTCGAGGTCACGCGCGACATCGCCATCAAGATGAACGAAACCTACGGCGAGGTCTTCAAGCTCCCCGAGCCGAGCATCCGCGAGGACTCCGCGATCGTCCCCGGACTCGACGGCGCGAAGATGAGCAAAAGCTACGGGAACACGATCGAGATCTTCGCCCCGGAAAAAGTCCTCAGGAAAAAAATCATGGGCATCAAGACCGACTCGACGCCGGTCGAGGCGCCGAAGCCGGTCGAGGGATCGTCGATCCTCGGGCTTTACAAACTCGTCGCCACGGAGGCCGACTACCGCGCGATGGAGGCGGATTTTCTCCGCGGCGGAGTCGGCTACGGAGATCTTAAAAAGCGGCTCTTCGCCGGGATTTGGGAATATTTTGCACCCCAGCGCGCGCGGCGCGAGGAGATCCTCGTGGACACGAGCCTCGTGGACCGCGTGCTGACCGAAGGCGCCGTGAAAGCCCGCGCGACCGCCGACGTGGTTATGGCGCGCGTGCGCAAAGCCGTCGGGCTCTGATTGCCGCTTCCGGCGGAATACGGAACGGAGCGAAGCGTGTCTGGTGCGGCTGTAGCACGCCCGTGTCGGGCGTGTTGGCGGCGGCGCGTCCGGCACGGCCAGATTTATCCTGCATGCCTTTATCCGAGCCAGCCGTGGTTCAAAAGCGTTTAGATCCTACGCCTGCATTCGCGTGCGGAATGCCTTGGGGGTTACTTTGACAACCTTCAAGAAGGCCTCATAGAACGAGCTCAGCGAACGAAACCCGCTGGAAAATGCGACGTCAATCACTTTCAGATCGGTGGTGATTAAGAGCCGCTGCGCGTGGATCAATCGGAGTTGGAGCAGGTAATCACGAATCGTCACCCCGCAGTGACGTCGGAAGAGCGGCATTGCATAATTCGGGTGCAGCCTGGCGGCGGCTGCGATCTCAGCAATATCCAGATCCTCTCGAAAGCGTTCCGCCATGCAGCGTGCCATTCTCTCAATGTGTCCCAGACGATCTCCCGGGCCGGTGGCCGATGTGGGAATATGACCTGAGTAGAGATTCGAATATTCAGCCATCCAGAGAAAACAGGCCTCCAATTCCAGGGCGAGGGCACGCTTCCGCAATGGAGTCGCTCCTTTCATTTCCTGAACCCAGGCACGGATGGGAAATCGATCGGCGACAGTGGATTTTGGGGAGAGCCACCAGCGGCCTTCCATGAGTGTTTTCGTAAATCGCTCGGGCAAATTCCACGTCCAGACCCAGGCTAAGGGGACAGTCATCCAAGCCATCTCACTGCCGGGTTCCGCCGAGACGATTTTATGCGGAGTCGATCCCCAAAAAATGGCCAGTTGATGCGGTGGAAGCACATGCAAACCGTCCCGGTGCAAATAGGTGATCTTCCCACGGAAGACATAATTCAACTCCACCTCGGGGTGGTGATGGATGTCTCCGATTGCCGCCGCCGGCGAAGCCAATCCGGAATTGAAATCAAAGGTTTGAAATCGCACTTTCGCCATAATCTTATTTATCCGGACATTTCAATATGGAAATCCGGAAGAAACCAGATAAATAAAGACTATGATTCCCCGCAGATCGAGGCGGCATCCGCCACTTTTCTCCAACTATCTATGACAAAGAGCATCAACCTTGATTTTCATGCGGATCGCTGGCAGGCGACCCGTGACAACTACCGCGCGTGGTGGGCCGGGGAGCTGGATCGCCCGTTGATCCATCTCACGCTTCCCGGGCGCGATCCCGGACGCCCCGAGCCCGCGCTGCCATCGCTCGGATTTACCAGCTTCTATGACATGAGCGTGAGTGCCCCCGAAATCGCCGGGCGCTGGCTCTACGATCTGCAGTGCCGCCATTTTTTGGGTGATGCCTTCCCGCATGTCTGGCCGAATTTCGGAGCCGGGGTCCTCGCCGCGTTCATGGGGCTGGAACTCCAAAACGCAAATGACACCGTTTGGTTCCACCAGCCGGACGTGATCGAGCTGCCGGATCTTGAGTTGCGCTTCGATCCCGACAATCTCTGGTTCCGGCGTGTTTGCGACATTTACTCCGCAGCCGCGGAGCGCTTCGAGGGTTTGGTGCACCTCGCCATGACCGATCTGGGCGGGGCCCTCGACGTCGTTCAATCATTCCGACCCGGTGAGGCCTTGGCGCTCGATCTGATTGATGTGCCCGAGGCCGTCGAGCGGGCCTCCCGGCTGGTGCATGACGCCTGGTGGCAATGCTTCAACGAGCTGGATCGCATCATCCAGCCCGCCCATCCGGGCTACACGAGCTGGACTCCGATCTACTCGGAATCCCCCTCCTACATGCTTCAATGTGATTTTTCCTACATGATCAGCACCGAGATGTTCGAGCAGTTCACGAAGCCGGAGCTGGTGGCGTCCTGCAAAAAGCTGACCAACCCGTTTTACCACCTCGACGGCGTGCCGCAATTGAATCACCTCGATTCCCTGCTGGAAATCCCCGAACTCAAGGGCGTGCAATGGGTGCCCGGTGCCGGCCAGCCCGGCGTGTCCGAATGGCCTGAGGTCTATCGCAAAATCCGTGACGCCGGCAAGCTCATCCAGTTCTTCACCGGTCAGGATCCTCTCGGCTGGCGGGCCTTGGAAGTCATCGCCAACCATCTGGGCAGCGCCCAGGGCATCATCATGATCGGCGACGCTCCGGCAGAGGATGAGCCTGAGATCCGGGAACTCTTTCGCAGGTATGGAGTGGATGCGGGGTGCTAAAATTTTTGCCCATCCTTAGGGGCTGTAAAATAATCAATTTTGAAGCCCCTTATTCCGTGCGGCCTGCAGGATGGGCGCGGGAAACGTCGAGTTCGATCTCGAAGAGGAGATCCTCGCGGCAGACGTGGCAGCCGACGGAGACGTGAGGCAGAGGGGGGAGAAGACGGCAATAATCCTGCCAGAGCGGAAGGTGGGCCGGATCGCGGAAGTAGGCGATGGCGCGCGTCACGTCTTCCATTTTCATGCCGGCCTCATCGAGGATCCCGCGCACGACATCCATCGTCAGCCCGATCTGCCCGGCAGGATCGCCTTGGCGGGCGCTTTTGCCCCCGGGCTCGATGCTGGCCGTGCCGGAAATATAGAGCGTGCGGGATCGGGAATCCGCGACCTCCAGCGCGCGGCAGAACGCGCTGCCGTAGGCGAACGCGTCGCACTGCAGCGGGGAGCGGACGGTCCGGATGCGCGTCCCGCCGTCCGCAGGGCGCACGGCGACGGCCTTTGCCACGAGGGCTGTCCCAGCGGGGTTCGGCGCCCCGATACCCGTGCTGGCCGGCATGCGCCGGATGCCGTGGCGGGTGAAATATCCGGTCCGCACGCCGTTGAAGCCAGCATACCAGTCTAAGATTTTGTCATTATAGAACCAGGTTCGGACGACGTGCTCGAAACCCATGCCCGCGAGGGCGAGGGTTTTTTCGATTGAGGAAAACACGTCCTCTGTCTGCTCTTCGCGGGACGCCCGCGCATCCCGGGGCCTGAGGCCGCCCAGAATGCAATGGCGCGCTTCGGCATCTTCGAGAACGTATCCGGCGATTTCCCCGTCGAGAAAAAGCGGCGTGCGTTCGATGCCGGAGGCGGCGGCCATTTGCAATCCTCCGCCGGTGGGCGAGGTCGAGACGACGGCGGTGACCGGCGCGGCGATCCCGGCGCGGCGCACCGACGATTCCATCCGGGAGATCTGCGCGTGCGTCCCGAACAAATCCACGCCGATCACCGCCTCCGCCCCGCCGTCCGGCAGCCGCTCGAGCGCACTGCGGATCCCCGGCTCGTCCGCGGGCTCTTGAAGCGTGATCTGCGATTCGATCCAGCCCGGATGCACGATGGTTCTGAGTGTGGCGGGACCGGGGGAAATGCTGGAGGTGGAAAAAACGGCGCTTTGCATCGCTTGGGGATTCAACTGCGGACGCGGAGGAAAGTCGCGGAGTTTCGCAACTTTTCATTCCTGCGGAGTTTAATGGGGAGTAGGAATTTTATGTGCGGCGAAACACCCATTGCAGCCCGGCCATGCGATTTTTTTTAGCTTCGGGACTCTTCTTGGGAATCGCGGCCTGCGGAGCTGCGGCGGATTCCGCGATTCTGCCCTTCGAGCGAGAGCCCGTCGTGCGGCTCATCTCTCCGGTTTCCGCGACCCTCGACATCCTGGTTGCAAAACAGATGGCAGCGGGAGGCCGCCGGGCGAGGTCGTGTTCGGACGCGGTTTTTTTGCGCCGTGTTTTTCTGGATGTCATCGGAACCTTGCCGACCAAAGAGGAGGCCGCCGCGTTTCTGGATGACAAGAGCGAAGGGAAGCGGGGCGAGCTGATCAACCGCCTGCTCGAGCGCCCCGAGTATGCGGATTACTGGGGAATGAAGTGGGGGGACATCCTGCGGGTCAAATCCGAATTTCCGGTGAACCTCTGGCCGAACGCGGCCCAGGCATACGACGGATGGATCCGCGCAAGCCTCCGGAAGAATATGTCCTGCACGGAGTTCGCCCGCCGGCTGCTGACATCCGAGGGCAGCAATTTCCGGGATCCGGAGGTCAACTTCCTCCGCGCCGCCGGCAGCCGGGAACCCGAGGCGCTCGCGGCCGCCGCTGCCCTCACGTTCCTGGGCGAACGCACCGCAAACTGGACGCCGGAAAAACGGGCCGGCCTCGCACGGTTTTTTTCCCGCGTCGGATTCAAGAAGACCAAAGAATGGAAAGAGGAGATCGTGTTCTTCGACAGCTCGCGCAACGAGCGGGATCGTCCGGCAGTGGCCCTCCTGCCCGACGGGACAGAAGCCAGGCTGGATCCGAATGTGGATCCCCGGGAGGTTTTTTTCCAGTGGCTCACCACCTCCCCGAAATCCCCGTTTGCAAAGAATGCCGCCAACCGGCTCTGGTTCTGGATTTTCGGCAAGGGCATCATCCAGGAGCCCGATGACAGCCGGCCGGACAATCCCCCCTCGAATCCCGCGCTCCTCGCCTGGCTGGCCAGGCAGCTCGAGTCGGCCCGCTACGACACAAAGCAACTACTGCGGATCATTCTGAATTCCGAAACCTACCAGCGTTCGACGATCCCGCCCGGCGGGAAGAGCGAGGAGGGCCCGTATGTGGTCCGCCGCCTCGAGGCGGAAGTCCTCATCGACGCCATCAACCGGATCACCGGAGCCCACGAGGAATATATGAGCATGATCCCCGAGCCGTTCACGTTTCTTCCGGACGAAACCCGGGCGATCACGGTGCCCGACGGCAGCATCACAAGCTCGTTCCTCGAGCTGTTCGGACGCCCGCCGCGCGACACCGGATTGCTTGCGGAACGGACGCTGAAGATCACCACCACGCAGCGCCTGAGCCTGCTGAATTCGCGCAGCATTCTTTCCAAAATCAACAACAGCAAAAAGCTCGCCGCGCTGATCGGCGGCACCAAAAGCTCGCAGGAGGCCGTCTCACTTCTCTACCTGACGATCCTCTCCCGGCAACCCACGGCCGAGGAACTCGCCACGATCGCCGCCTTTGAAGCGTCGGAGAAAACTGGAAAAAACCAGAAGATGCTCGATGTTGCCTGGGCGCTCATGAACAGCCCGGAATTTCTTTACCGACACTGATCCTATGAAACCCGTTTTTTTTCGGCATTCCCCGGAAGTTTTTCGTTCCGCGCTTTTCCTCCGCGACCTGCTTGTCGCAGCCGCCGTGGTGCTCGGGCAGTTGTCGGGGTTTGCCGCCGCGCCCGAAGCGGCCGGCGCGGCGCCGCGCGCCAACGCGGTGATCCAGATCTGGCTCTGGGGCGGATCCTGCCACCTCGACACCTTCGATCCGAAGCCCGACGCGGGGCGCGAGTATGCCGGTCCGCTCACCGAGGCGATCGCGACCAATGTGGATGGGATCCAGCTGAGCAAGCTCCTCCCGAATCTCGCGCAGCAGGCCGACAAGTTTTCTCTCATCCGGGGCATGACCCACGGAAACAGCAGCCACGAGACCGCCGCCTACATGATGCAGACCGGGCATCCCGAGGGGGAGCGGCTGGTCTATCCATCGATCGGCGCGGTGGTGTCGCTCTTCAAAGGATTTGACGCCGGATACAAAGGTCTGATCCCGCCCTACATCGTTCTCACCGGGACACAGGGAAGGTTTTCCGAGGCCGGATTTTTGGGGCCGCGCTACAAGCCGTTTGCCACGGGAGGGGATCCGGCCAAGACCCCGTGGGCAGTCGAGGGGATCGTTGCCGAGGGGATTACCCCCGAGAGCCAGAAGACCCGGCGCGAACTGCTCGGCCGGCTGGACACGCTCGGGAAACAATTCGCCAACGACGAGCGGTTCGCGGAGTTCCGCCAATGCGGCGACGCGGCCTACGACATGATCTTGGGCGACGGCGCCGAGGTTTTCAATCTCTCGAAAGAGCCCGACGAGCTCCGCAATAAATATGGACGCAATACGTTCGGCCAGTCGTGCCTCGCGGCGCGGCGGCTCGTCGAGCGCGGCGCCAAATTTGTCACCATCAACTTCAAGGGGTGGGACACCCACAAGGAGCACTTCCAGGCGATGAACAAAAAACTTCCCGAGCTTGACCAGGGGCTCGCCACGCTGCTTCAGGATCTCGCGGATCGCGGCCTGCTCGACAGCACGATCGTCTGGTGCGGGGGCGAATTCGGCCGCACCCCGCGGGTGCAGTGGGAAGCTCCCTGGAATGGCGGCCGCGGCCACTTCGGCAAGGTCTTTTCCGTCCTGGTCGCCGGCGGGGGGTTCCGGGGCGGACACGTTGTCGGCGCGTCGAACGCCACCGGCGAGGAGGTCGCCGGACGCCCGGTCTATCCCTGGGATCTCCTCGGCAGCATGTATGAGTTGCTCGGGATCAACCCCGACGGCACATTCCCGCACGTCGGCGATGATGCGGTGCGCCTGATCCCCGAGATGAAAGGAAACATAAAATCCGGCGGCCGCCTGAAGGAGATCATGTGAGGCCCCATGCGCCGGTAGGGATGCCTCGCCGAGGCACCCGGTTTTTTTTGGAGGCGGCAGCAGTCCTGGGGATCCTTTTTTCCAACGGGCTTTGCCCGGCGCAGCGCTCGAGCGAACCCGGCCTGGCCTACGTCTATCCGGCCGGGGGGAAAATGGGATCGGTTGTTGAGGTTTTGGTCGGGGGACAGAACCTGGAGAAGATGACCTCCGCCATGATTTCCGGTGAGGGAGTTCAGGTCACGGTTGTCGGCTACAGCAGGCCGCTTCCCGGGAAGCGCGCCCAGGAATTCCGTGAAGCCCTCGCGGAGCACCGGAAAGAAAGGATGGAAGCGATCCAGGCCGGAACTGCCAAAAAAAACCAAAAGGAGGACATCGCCGCGATTTTGCAGGAGGATGGTGCCACGGAAGAGGAGATCCGCCTGTTCAAGATCATGCAGAACCAGCGCAACGATCCGAAGCGGCAGGACAACAAGCAACTGGCCGAGTCGGTGACCCTCCGGCTGGAAATCGCCGCCGATGCGCCGAAGGGTCCGCGCACGCTGCGGCTGTTCGGAAAAAACGGGCTCTCGAATCCGCTGGCCATTTTTGTCGGCACCTTTCCGGAGGAGCTCCGTCCGGCGCCGACCGATCCGGCACCTCCGTCTCCGCCGACGATCCGCTTCCCCGTCGTTCTCAACGGGCAGATCATGCCCGGGCAAAGCGACCGGTATTTTTTTCACGCGGACAGGGGGGAGCGGCTGGTCTTTTTTGCGCAGGCGCGCGATCTCATGCCCTACCTTGCCGACGCCGTGCCCGGCTGGTTTCAGGCTGTGCTCACGGTCTTTGACAGCGCCGGCGTCGAAGTGGCGTCGGCGCAATCCGCGCGGTTCGCGCCCGATCCCGTTCTGGCTTTCGATGTGAAAGAGAGCGGGGATTATCAACTGGAAATCCGCGATGCCCTGCACCGGGGGCGCGAGGATTTTGTTTACCGGATCACCGCAGGGCGCATTCCTTTTGTCACGGGAATCTTTCCCTTGGGCGGGAGTGCCGGCTCGGCGACGACGGTCGAAGTTTCCGGATGGAATCTTCCGCGCCAGATGCTCTCGGCCGAGGTGCCGCCCGGCGAAGGCATCCAACCCGTACCCCAACTTGCCAACGGATTTTTCTCGATGGATGTCGCCTTCGCGCACGACACGATTCCGGAGGACTTTTCGGTCGAGCCCGACAACGACACCGGCCACGCCGCGCTCGTGGCGGTGCCGATGACGATCAACGGGCGCATCGAGCCGCCCGGCGACACCGATGTCTTTGCCGTGAAAGGCAAAAAGGGAAAGCCCCTCGTGTTCGAAGTGTTTGCGCGCAGGCTCAACTCCCCCTTGGATTCTTTCCTGCGGATCACCGACGCCGCCGGCCGGCAGCTTGCCTACAGCGACGACCAGGAGGACATGGGATCCGGCTTGCTCACCCACCATGCGGACTCGCGGATTTTTTTCGATCCGCCCTCGAACGGGATTTTCTATGTCCATCTGGGCGATGCCCAGCGGCAGGGAGGGCCGGAATTTTCCTATCGGCTCCGGATCTCCCGTCCAGCTCCGGACTTCGCGCTCCGCGTGGTTCCCTCCGGGATCAACGGCGCGCCGGGCGTCACGGTGCCGGTGACCATTCATGCGCTGCGCAAGGACGGGTTCTCGGGCGACATCCGGCTTTCTGTCGCGCCCGAAGGGTTCGTGCTTTCCGGCGGATGCATCCCGGCGGGAAGCGATTCGGTCACGACCACGCTCACATTCCCCAACCCGCCGAAGCCCGCGCCCGAGCGCATCGAAATCACGGGCACCGCCGAGATCGCGGGCGCACAGGTCGCCCGCAAGGCCGTGCCGGCCGACGACATGCTCCAGGCCTTCATTTATCATCACCTCGTTCCGTCCACCGAGCTGCTCGCCTATTCGCCCCCGGGCCGTTCTCCGAGAACCCCCCTGCAGGTCGCGCCGGGGCCGGTAAAAATTTCCTCCGCCACCGGCGGCCTTGCCACCGTGCTTCTCCCCAAGTCCACCCGCAAGGACGGCATGAAGGCGGAGCTGAAAAATCCCCCCGAGGGCATCTCGGTCGAGGGGGTCTCGCCCTGCGACGACGGGGTCGAAATCGCATTCCGGGCAGACTCCGAAAAAGCCAAGCCCGGCACGCGCGGAAATCTGATTGTGGAATTGATCGCGCGGCGGAACCCCGGGAAAAACGAGAAGCCGGACGGCGAGTATCACTCTTCCATGGGACTCCTCCCGGCGATCCCATTCGAGCTGGCGGAAAAATAGGGCCGGACATCCTGAGCTACAAGGAAAGCGTGTAAGACGCGAAAGCTCATATGGCACGGGCATCTCGCGCGTGAAAGACACTCGCCCGCGGGTGCAAACTTGACCTCGACACTCCGTTTCGCTACGAAACCAGCATGGGAACTATGATGGCGTCTGATACCATCTCTTCGAGTGGAATGGATCATTGGCTGGAAGCCAATGCTACGTAGCATCGGCATCTTGCCGATGTTCTGAGTCCATTTGTTTTGCAGAGTTGGTATGAGATTGACAGGCAACCTCTCGCGACCCCCGAGAAGCTGATTTGCTATCAGCAAGGAATAACATGACTTCTTTAAAAACCGGTGCGGCGCGAAAAAACGCAAATAAAAATGCAGCATGCGATCTTGTGGTGCATTCGGATTGCGTGCTCCGCACAGGCGCAGACCGTTTTATCGGCATTAACCTCAATTATATCCGCGACCATGATAAAAATCGCATGCACGGGGCGCGACCTATCAAAGATGCGCTCCGGGATATGGGTGTCCGCTGGCTGCGGTTCCCCGGAGGTGAAAAGTCAGACTTTCACCTATGGTCGATACCTCCTTATAAGAAACCGTATCCGCTGTCGCGGGGAAATTATGCGGACATGCCGGGATACAGGATGAATTTTGACGAATATGTGAAACTTGCGCATTCATTAAAGTGTGAGCCTTATGTTGTGGCGGCATATGACAGTTTAGATCGCACGAAAATGTCAAAAAGCCAGTTCATTGAAATGGCGGTCGCATGGGTTCGGTATTCCAATATCATAAAGAAATACGGCGTGCGCTATTGGGAAATTGGCAACGAGAACTGGCACAACGGAACATCGACGCCGAAGGAAATGGCGGGGATCGTCGTCGAATTTTCAAAAGCCATGAAAGCGGTTGACTCTTCCATACTCATTGGCGCCAGCGGCTGTAACAATGAGTGGTGGAAGGAATTCCTGCCTGTCGCAGCAAAGCATATCGATTTCCTCACATTAAGTTTATACAATACCACTAACTGGGGCTCATACGGTTACTACCCGAAACATCCCGGTGCACCTCTTCTGGAAACAGCCAATTATGCGGTTGAATCCATTGAGAAATACGCACCGAAAATTCACAGGAAACGTTTGCGGATCATTGTTGCCGAGATGAATTCCAAGGATTTCAACAAAACAAAAAAGGCATGGTCGGGATTCAATAATCTTGGTCACGCGATTGTCACATGCGACACGTTCGGGCACGCGCTTCTGGAACCTCGTATCATCTCTACCATGCTGTGGACAACGCGCTGGATGCCTGAAGGGGAAGAGCGCAATAGCCAGTGGTACGCCCTCGACAGGAAAAACAATTTCTGTGCGGCAGGATTTGCCGTCGCTGTCTGGGGAAAGTTTGTGCGCGAGCAGATGGTTCGCATCACTGGGATGCCCGACACCATCTCCGCCTATGCAAGCAGGAATGGCACAGGCACGGAATTCTGCGCAATCATCATCAACAAAGGTTATGCTCCAATCAATAATATCCGCATCATTCTTAAACCCCATGGCCCGTTTGCAAAAGTGCGGCATTTCCTCTTTTCCGGAAAGGGTTCGGAAGACTGCAACCCGCAGTTTCTCCAGTTGCCAGATGTTACCGTGGCAAATGGTATGATTGCTGGTTTTTCACTGCCTGGCGTTTCAGTAACCGTATTGGTCACCGGTCGAGTTCCCAATAGAACTTGTGCTGGGGGTCAGTCCTTTGGATTATAGGAAGTAAGAGGATTTTCAAAAATGCTATAACCCAAAGGATCCCTTCGGCGCGTATGTAGGTGGCGACCTTGACGCGCTCATCGACGATGCCGACGTCATCGAACGCATCCTGCGACACCTCGGGTTGTAGGAAGGCGGATCGTGCGGTCATGCAGCGGGAGTCGCCGTTTATAACCTCCCTTTTTCTTCTGCATGCATTCGGAACGACCGGCAGCGTTGCACGACGGGGCCAAGTTGGGAGCGTTCGAGGCCATCCCGTATACTGAGTCCTGGACCGTTGCGGGCAAATCCGAGGGGGACCACATATTGTTCGAGGCGCTCTGCGACTGCCTCAATGCCGTTCCAGAGCGAGGCGGCCTCCCCGGTCAGCCGGTGGCGCAGTGCCTCATGGTACTCCATAAGATCGCCGATGAGTTCCTGCACGTCCAATCCATATCTCAGGAGACGCATATCTTCCGACAAATGCTTCGAAACCCGGGCTCCGCTCTGCATGCGGAGCAACTCGGCCGGGTTGACCGCTCTTCCGTGAGACAGGGCATTTTCGGTGGCGGCGAGCTTTTCGCGCTGACGTGCCACTATCACCAGATCCAACGCTTTGCGTAAGTCGGCCAGGGCGTTCCGGCCCACGGCGACAGCTTCCGGCATTGTGTCCAGGTGTTCGTGCAGAAGCAACGGACCAACGGCGGGCGTGCCGTCCCAGGCCTGCAGTTGGCAGAGCACGCTCCAACCCGCCCACGTGCGCCATTGGGCGCAAAGCCGTCCGGCGCTCTCTGTCAGTTCGTAGCACTCCTCCATGGCGACGCTGTGCGCACCATACCAGAGCTCGAAGTATTCGGCTGTCCATTTGTCGACCGGCGCCGCCGGCTTTCGCGTCAGCCTGGCATAGAGGTTTTGGGTCAGGGCGCGCATTCCCCACTCCACCGTGGGAATGTGCATATAGGTCGCTCCCT
>Ga0194039_1001242_pt1 | contig 13878 bp, 10 predicted proteins | sample JunL228m_MetaG_FD_148679 | JGI IMG/M metagenome (GOLD analysis project Ga0194039, IMG submission 148679) | Anoxic zone freshwater microbial communities from boreal shield lake in IISD Experimental Lakes Area, Ontario, Canada - Jun2016-L227-8m | ecosystem: Environmental > Aquatic > Freshwater >... | reverse complement strand
GTTTGGAGCGGTGCGGTTTCTTTGAATAGTTGTGAGGTCGCTTGTTGGTTTACTGCCGTTGAACTAGTATCCCCTACATTTCCGGTATTTCCAGAACTCTGGCTTGTACTCGCCTCCTGCGCTGCATACCCGATCATACCGAAGATCGAGAGCCCGTCAGGAGAATCACCCTCAAACCAGTCAACGCCAGTCGTTGAATTATAGTGGTCGAACCGGGTGGTGAGGACTTTTGGATCGCCAATCTCCGGATACCGGAGGATAGCGATCGAACCGCGGCCATCGTTATTTGTGCTGTTTGCAAACCGGGCTACCCAGCTGTGTTTGACATTCATGGTGAGGATAACCGCTTGGGATTGCCGGGTTGTGTTCTGGGTCAGGTTTGCGTTGATAGATTCAGTGTTGGTGAACTGGACGGTATATGCGATCTCCTTAATGTCGATATTGCTATTCTGGGCTGCCAGCTCGAATTTATTGACGGTATTTGTAGTAGCTCCCTGCGTGATCGTGATGTTGATAGGAGCATCCGAAACGTACTGTTTCAGGGCAACATCAAGTGAGACCGAGACGGTACCCACTGATTCGTTCAATGCCACGCTAACCGGAGCGCTCTGCATAACCACCTGAGTCATATTTGTGACTGTGTAATCCCCTGTGGTTGTGTTGAGGGCTACGTTTTCTGCAAAGAGTTGCGTATTCTCCCAGAAGGTATTCCCGTCAGTCACGGTGACCGTTGTGTTGGTTGTAGTGACACTTCCACCGGTACTCTCGATGGTAGTTGTGTTGACGGAGAGTACCTGGTTGCCGTTCACGATTGATTCAGTGGTCCCGTTCATAGCTGTAGTCGTTTCGACCTTTGTTGCATACCCGGTGATCTGTTTTATTGATGTGTTGCTCCCCCCCAAGTTCGTTGCCTTGAGTGTGACATCGAAGACCTTCGGCTCTACAAACGTATGGACCGGGTTCTGTTCGGTCGAGGAGTTCGCGTCACCGAAGTTCCAGTTCCAGGATGTCGGTGAACCGGTTGAGGTATCAGTGAATTGTACCGCAAACGGGACGGTGCCGTTTGTTATATTCGTAGTGAAGCTGGCGACGGGTGTTGGTGTTGTTATGGTAATATACCCCGTCTTTCGCGTGCTGTTATATCCGCCGGTATTGAATGCCTGTAGCGCCACTTGGTAGCTCCCCTTCAGGGTATAGGTATGCGACGGGTTCTGGAGTGATGACCCGGCGGGCATAAACCGCCAGACATCGTTTTTATTGCCGCCGCTGTCAGCCCCTCCCATGAGAATGATGCTACCGTCTGGCATTGATACGCTGGTATGTGCATATCGTTGCGACCACCCGGCACTTGCGTTCACCTCCGTCCATATTGCCCCATTATCTGTTGACCGCCATACATCATTGGTAAGGCCACCGGTATAACCCCCCAAAAGGATGATGCTGCCATCCGGCATCGCTACACTGCTGTGATAGTATCTTGCCGACCACTCGGCACCTGCACCCGCGGTCATCTGAGTCCATGTTGAGCCGTTGTTCGTTGACCGCCACACGTCTTTCTTCCAGATGGTGTCATTTTCCCAACCCCCCATCAGGACGATGCTGCCATCCGGCATCGCTACACTGCTGTGACTGTCTCTTGCCGACCACCCGGCACTCGCTGTCTGCGACGTCCACGATGCGCCGTTATCTTTTGACAGCCACACATCATTCTTGGTGGTGTCACCGTTATCCCAACCGCCCATCAGCAAGATACTGCCATCCGGCATCGCCACGCTGCTGTGTTCCTTTCTTGCCGACCACTCGGCACCCGCACCCGCGGTCATTTGCGTCCACGAAGCACCGTTGTTCGTTGACCGCCACACGTCATTCTTATAACTGCCACTGTCACTACCGCCCATCAGGATGATGCTGCCGTCCGGCATCGCTACACTGCTGTGATAGTATCTTGCCGACCACTCGGCACTAGCGGTCTGCTGCGTCCATGTTGCGCCATTATTTGTTGACCGCCACACATCATTCATCCTGGAGCCGTTATACCCACCCATCATGACAATGCTGCCATCCGGCATCGCCACGCTGGTATGACCGTATCTTGCCGACCACCCGGCGCTCGGATTAACCTCTGTCCACGGCGCGGTGAAATTCTCGTCTCCGAAGAACCACGCCCAGCCGGTGGTGTTTAATGATCCATCGGTGAATGAGACGGTCAGCGGGAGTAAGCCGGATGTGGGAGTGCCGGAGAAGCTGGCGACCGGAGTAAAAACTGATGAACTCACCGTGATATAATTTGTCCTTGTGGAGGTGTTGCTGCCTCCTGAGTTGGTTGCATTCAAAGAAACCGTGTAGGTGCCGGCACTGGTATACGTGTGATTCGGGTCCTGCCAGTCTGCATGTACGAGTGAACCATCACCGAATGACCAGTTCCATATAGTGGGGGAGTTTGTTGAATCGTCCATGAATTGCACGGTCAACGGGGCCGTGCCGGAAGTGGGGGTGCCATTTAAGTTTGCGACCGGGGCAGATGATGATCCCGTTACGGTAATATATCCGGTCTTCCGCGTGCTGTTGTATCCAGCGCTATTGAATGCTTGCAACGCTACCTGAAAGACTCCCGCTGAAGTGTAAGTGTGCGACGGGTTCTGTAACGATGATCCGACGGGATTAAGCCGATACGTGTCATTCAGATAACCACTGGCATAAAGACCCCCCATGATTACGATACTGCCGTCTCGCATCGCCACGGTGCTCTGATCTTCTCTTCCAACCCACCCAGCAGCCGAGGTTGTCTGCGTCCATGTCGCACCGTAATCCTTCGACAACCACACATCATTCTTATAATGGTCGCTGCCGGAGCCAGCATTACCTCCCATCAGTACGATGCTGCCGTCAGGCATTGCAACGCTATCATAGAGGTATCGTGCCATCCACCCGGAACTCACGTTCATGACCGTCCAAGTTGCACCGTTATTCGTTGACCGCCACGTGTCATTCGTATAGCTGCCGTTATAACCACCCATCAGCACGATGCTGCCGTCCGGCATCGCTACGCTAGTGTGAGCATATCGCCCCGACCACCCCCCGCTTGTGGTTATATTCGTCCAGATTATACCATTATCTGTCGACCGCCACACGTCATTCTTATAGTTGCTACCGTACTCACCACCCATCAGGACGATGCTACCGTCTGGCATTGCCACGCTGCTGTGACCGTCTCGTATCGACCATCCGGCGCTCGCGTTCTGCCGCGACCACGTTGCGCCATTATCAGTTGACCGCCACACATCATTCGTATCTCCGACGCCACTGCTCGTACCGCCAGTCAGTATGATGCTACCGTCAGGCATCGCCACACTGCTTTGAGCATTTCTCGTCGACCACCCTGAACTTCCGTTCATCAGTATCCAATGTGCGCCATTATCAGTTGACCGCCACGTGTCATTCTTCCAGCTACCCCCATAACCGCCCATAAGTACGATGCTACCGTCAGGCATTGCCACACTGCTTTGAGCATATCTCGCTGACCACCCCGAACTAGTGTTCATTGATGTCCACGGAGCGGTGTAGTTCTCGTCGCCGAAGAACCATGCCCAGCCGGTGGCGCCGCTGGTTGAGGAATCTGTAAACGAGACCGGGAATGGGGCGGTGCCGGAGGTGGGGGTGCCGGTGAAGTTGGCGAATATCTTTGGAGCCGTGACGGTGATATAATTCGTCCGCGATGATATATTGCTCCCAGCGCTGTTACCTGCTGTAAGGTTCACGGTATATGTGCCAGCAGCGGTCGGAAAGGTATGCGTTACGTTTGCGAGTGCGCTGCTGGTCGTATTAAACCATGTGCCATCGCCGAAACTCCAGTTCCATGTGGTTGGCGTGTTTGTTGAGGTATCGTTGAACTGCACAGCGAGCGGTGATGTGCCGGTTGTGACGTTTGAGGTGAAACTGGCGACCGGCGCTGATGATCCCGATGTTACGGTAATATATCCGGTCTTCCGCGTACTGTTGTATCCTCCGGTATTGTATGCCTGCAATGCGACCTGATAGTTCCCCGCAGCGGTATAGGTATGCGACGGGTTCTGTGCCGATGAGCCGGTGGGTATGAATCGCCACACGTCATTCTGGTAGCTACTATCCAGACCACCCATCAGAACGATGCTGCCATTTGGCATCGCCAAGCTGGTGTGACCGTATCTTGCCGTCCACCCGGGACCGGCACTCGCGGTCACATTCGTCCATATATTGCCATTATCAGTTGACTGCCACACGTCGTTCTTATAGAGCCCGTTAAAACCACCCATCAGCACAATGCTGCCGTCCGGCATTGCAACGCTACTCTGGGCTTGCCTTGCCGACCATTCGGCACTTGCGTTCACCAGTGTCCAAGTTGCGCCGTTATCTGTCGACCGCCACACGTCATGATAGTAGGTGCTGCCAGAATTACCGCCCATCAGCACGATGCTACCGTCAGGCATTGCCACGCTCCTTGAATTGGATCTTGATGCCCAGCCGGCACTCGCGTTCATCCGCGTCCACACATTTCCGTTATCCGTTGACCGCCACGTGTCATTCTTCACGCTGACGCCATCATAACCGCCCATCAGCACAATGCTGCCGTCAGGCATCGCAATGCTGCTATGTACATCTCTTACTGACCACCCGGCACTCGCATTCATCCGCGTCCACACATTGCCGTTATCTGTTGATCGCCACGTGTCATTCAGATAGTGATCGTTGCTACCGTCCCAATAATAACCGCCCATCAGGATGATGCTACCATCCGGCATCGCCACGCTGCTGTGACCATATCTTTTCGTCCATTTGGAGCTTGCGTTTACCAGAGTCCACGTTACGCCATTATTCGTTGATCTCCATGTATCATTCTTATAGCCGATGCTGTCTTTACCGCCCATCAGGACGATGCTGCCATCCGGCATAACAACGCTGCTGTGATAGTATCTCGCCGTCCACCCGGCACTTGCGTTCGCCTGCGTCCACGGCGCGGTGAAATTCTCGTCACCAAAGAACCATGCCCAACTGGTTGGACTACCAGTTGACAAATCGGTAAACGAGACGGTAAATGGGAGTGTGCCGGATGTGGGGGTGCCGGAAAAAGCGGCGACAGGAGCAGCGGCAGACACCGGAAGAATAGATATCGATAGCAGGGCTAAAAGAAAAAGAGACGCCCACAACACCTTGCGTTGTAACTGCACCTGATTAGCCACGAAAAAACAACAACTCCTGATCAGGTCAGATATATCACTATATGTAGAATTCATTTAATGGATTAAAATGGTTTTTATTTAAATTTTGGACTGCCGGGATATAACGGAAATCCCAGTATGTTCTGTAATCCGAAGATATTCAGGATTAAATCGTAATTTTTATAATCTATCCAGTATGAGATCGAAGATTGGTATGGTAAAATTCGATTGCAACTGGTGCGGGAAATGCTGTTCGAGTTTTGGGGAGTTCATCCGGATCGAGCGGCAAATAACTGAAAGAGATTATTTCTGTAGGTATGGTATCACTGACGAACTCTTCCAGGTGCATGTGCAACACGAGTTCGCTGACGAGATCGAAGAAGAATTCGAGGAAACTGGCGGGAAACCCACCGCAACGCAAAAAGGCTGCACGTTCATGAGAAAGAACCCAGAAGGCAAGGGGTTTGCCTGCGCCATCTACGCGACAAGGCCCACGATCTGCCGGGAATTTCTCTGTTACCGCATGCTGATCCATCATCCGGAGAGCGGAGAGGTCAGGGGCAAGATCATCGGCATCAACGAGCTCAGGACTCACGATGAGGTCCTGACTGCGATCTGGAATGAGAAGATCGCTGTCCTGCCGCACCCGTTTGAGACAAAGCACGACTCGGTACAGCACTCCCATGGACCGGGGGCCCAGGTGGCTCACGGGCACGAGTCCCATATCCACGCCCATGTCAATGGCCTCGGGCATGCCGATGACCATGAATGGGTGGCAAATGTTCTGGTGGTCCTATCATCGCATGGGTACAAGGGAGACCCGGTAGAATAATATATGAGATTTCCCATATCCTGTTTTTTAACAACCCTGTCGCAGCAGATCTTCTGAAATTTCACCGTCGCCAAATGGCGCAGTCTTTGTCTTTACCATACTATCGTAACAGTTCTTCCAGAATTTCACCATCGTCTAATGGCACAGTGTTTGTATCCACCGTTTTCTCCCGCACCCTGCCTGTCTGGAGATCGATCTCGGCACCGCACTGGGGGCAGGCAAGAGTTTTATCTGTGCCAGACTCGCGTTTCACGCGAAGGCTCTCGGCAAATCCTGATGCAAGGATACCGGCAGGAAGAGCAAACAACCCAATCGATGAAAGAGCAACGATTGCCGCCAAAAATTTCCCGACCGGGGTTATCGGAACCGCGTCTCCGTACCCTACAGTGGCAAGCGTCATCACCGCCCACCACATGGCATCCGGGATACTGCCAAACTGTTCAGGCTGGACCTCGCGCTCGACTGTATACATAGCGCTTGACGCCAGTATAAGGATGATGATCGCCATGACGATGGTAATTACGATCTCTTCTTTCTTGGATTTCAGCACATCAACAAACGTCTCAAATGCGTTTGAGTACTTGCCAAGCCGGAGAACCCGGAATAATCGCAGCAGACGCAGCAACCTGAGCATCCGGAATTCTATCGGGACGATCATTGGGAGGTAAAAGGGGGTCAGCGCGATCAGGTCCACAAGCGCGTACGGAGACAATGCGTACCGTATCCGTCCTCTGACGGGATCCGAGTAATCGGGATTTTTTACACAGCACCAGACCCTGAGGACATATTCTGTTGTAAAAACAATAACTGTGAATAAATCAAAGAGGAAAAAAAATGTATGGTATTGAAGATAGAGTGAATTTTCCGTTTCTAAGATAATTACAAAGATATTGATCAGGATCAGGGCTGCAATAAAAAAGATTATGGCTTTTCTAACCTTGCTGGTATCAGCCGGGGATTCAAGAAGGGAATATACCTCTCCCTGGATTTTATCATACCAGCCCAACCGTGGGATGGCTGCAGTGTCAACCATTAACAAGAAAAAGTCTGACCTTTCCATCATATATATATATCTTATTTTTTCCGGGAAAACATTCATGAACAGCGAGGTCACATCTGAACCCTAAAATCCATTAGAGTTCACACATTCATATTTTTGCAAAGTTTTTTTTAACACCACCGAAACAGTCAAACAGACCATATCGTTTTTAAGCTTGCAGTTTTACCATTGAATCATGAACGGGCTGCACAGATCATCTTTCCATCATCTCTCCGTGCTGCTCGTGATAATCTCCGGCAGTGCATTGCCAGATATTGAGTATGCCCGGTACAGCAGGAAGATATTGGCAAACCTGACCTTCCGCCGAAGACACAAAACCAGATCGGGAATATTTCCCAGAAGAAATACCAGTTCGTTGATTCACTGGTCAGCTTTAAAACTGAAAAAATGAAATTTTCATTCCGGCTCTGCTTGAACCGGGCATTTACAAACTCTTTACCAACCTGATCCAGAACGGTGAACAAAAACCGCAGTAACCCGGAATAATAGGTGTAACTTACATGACAGCATTTTCTTTGGACCTTATCAATGCAGCCCGGGGGAATGCACCTGCGGATGCAGTATTCAAAAATGCGAATATCTTCAACCCGTTCACCTGCACATGGGACAAGGGCACGCTTGCGGTAAAAGAGGGTATTGTTCTGGGGATTGGTAACTATACAGGAAAAAAAGAGTACGATCTTAATGGCAGTTACATCGTTTCCGGACTAATCGATGCCCATGTCCACATTGAGAGCTCGCTGCTCACTCCCAGCGAATATGCAAGGCTGGTGGCGCAGCATGGGACATCAACCGTGATTGCAGATCCCCACGAGATTGCCAATGTTGCGGGTTCAGCTGGCATTGAGTTCATGCTCTCCCAACGGGCTGGACTTCCTGTTGATATCCGGTACATGATACCGTCCTGCGTACCGGCAACCCCGATGGATGTCGGAGGGGCAATACTGGACGCACCTGATCTGGCACGGTTCAAAAGTCGTGAGGGTGTCATTGGCTTAGGAGAGATGATGAACTTTCCCGGTGTTCTTGGAGCTGACCCTGCTATCGGAAAGAAATTAGAAATTTTTTCAATAAGGGACGGACATGCTCCGATGCTTTCGGGAAATGATCTTAACGCCTACATCCTTGCTGGACTCCAAAGCGATCACGAATGCACCAGCAGGGATGAAGCGGAAGAAAAATTAAAAAAAGGCATGTACATCTATATCCGGGAAGGCTCTACAGAACACAATATCGAAGAGCTCGCCCCGCTGATCACACCGCTTACCGTCTCCCGCTGCTGCTTTGCCACTGACGACTGCCATGTTGACCTGCTGATAGAAGACGGGCATATCGATCGGTGCATACGAAAGGCGATTTCCTTCGGGGTTGAGCCGGAACTTGCGATACGTATGGCTACTCTCTCTGCTGCTGAACGGTTCGGGCTTACTGATCGCGGGAGCCTTGCCCCTGGATGTCGCGCTGATTTCTGCGTGATCGATGACCCTAAAAAGTTTATTGTCAGTCAGGTATTTGTTGCCGGAAAAGAGCTTGGAGATATGCTACCGGGTGGGAAAACATCCTTGCCATCTACATTCCGTTGTAATGTTCCTTCCGCTGCTGCGATCCGGATCCTGGGCACAGGCACTGCACGCGTGATCGGAATCATGCAGCACCAGATCGTAACGGAATCTCTCCGGATTCCCATAAATGAACGTGCTCAATTGAACCATGATATTCTGAAAGTTGTGGTCTGCAACAGGTATGGCAACGGTGCCTGCGGGGTAGGACTGGTCCGGGGATTTCAGTTTAAGACGGGAGCAATCGCATCGAGCGTTGCCCATGATGCTCACAACGTGATCGCAGTTGGTACTAGCGATGATGCGATTCTCCGGGCGATCGGAGCAGTGATAAATATGAAAGGCGGGATGACCGCTGTTTTGGGTGAGACAGAAACGAGCCTCCCGCTGGACTGCAGCGGGCTGATGTCGACCCTACCATACACAGAAGTCGCAGCCCGGTTGCAGGAATTGCATGGTGTCACCGAAAAGATGGGAGGCATTGAAGATCCGTTTATGTACCTATCGTTCCTTTCGTTAACGGTCATCCCCTCTCTCCGCATCACAGAACGGGGCGTATTCGATGTTGGGGAGTTTAAGGATGTGCCGTTGTTTACCGGCACATAATGTTGCGAGAGAGAAAGTTATGAGAAAGATCGTCAGGCAAAGAGCAGGATGATAATTGCACCTGCGACCATGAGGGATGCACCCATAACACGCTTTTTAATATCTCCCTCAGAAAAAACAAGCGTTCCATAGAGCACCATGAAGATGATGCTCAAGCGTTTTATTGCAATCACATAGGGTACGATCTGCAAAGTTAATGCTACGTTAACGGATGCTGCCTCAACTGCAACGAACACGCCGATAAGAAGAGTAAGTAAAAAGAATTTCTGTATAGGTATTGCCCGGACATACTGGGGTGCCTCATCTGCGTTACTGGATGAATGAACCTGCGATCTTTTCCTGCCGGCATAGCGGTAATATGCACAAATGAGAAGTAATGCAACGCCAATCGTAGTGACAGTTAAGGCCATACCAAAGAACGGATCTGAATTGAGCAGTGCAATCTTATCGAAATTGATCGATATAGCAAACAGGAACGCGACGATCAGCATGTACCAGCTGCCACGGTTCCGCATCATCGCTTTTATCGGGTCAAGGTAATGTTCATGCTCCTCTGCAATATTCAGCACATAAGATCCGCTTACGATAATGCAGATGCCGGCAAACCCGAATATGGATGGAGCCTCATGCAGGATGATATAGGATGTGCCAATCAGGATGACCGGAGTGAACGAGAGCATCGGCACAGAGAGCGAGAGATCCGATGAAGAGAGGGCTTTAAAGATCAGGCTCAGGCCAAGGATATTGAGAATTGATGTAATGGCAACTGCCGCAAAAAAATCCGGGCCTATAGAGGGAAAACCTCGCATGGCAGACAATAAAAACAGCAGACACCCGCCAAACGTAAATCCAATTCCGGTTAAGAGTTTTGGATCCAGCGAAGTGATGTACATCTTGACAATGATGAAATATGTGGCATTGGTAACGGCACCAAGAAGTGCCAGAAAAATCCAGAGCATATATTTTTAAGTCCTGAGTATTGTTTGGTTTTTATAACATATCGGGTTTGTAAATAAATAATCCTGTCATGCCCCCTTTACATGTGACCATTTCGGGTTTATTTTGATAACCTGTAAATGATCGAAACCGACAGACAATCTATTCAGCGACGTTGGCTACATCCCTGCTACTGACAAGATAATGTTGAAACCGGGTCTGGAGCCTGAATCCTAAAAAAGTTGAGAATGGCCCGGAAGTGCCTGCATCATCCAGTATTCACATCGTCATCAGTAACAGGGATTTCCGGGATCCTCTTTATCGTTCCAAAACCCTGCGAAACGGACTGGCCCATCCCGAAATAATCCGGAATCCGTATATTCGTCCTGAACTTACCTAAGAATACCATGACATTTTCACGACCCATCCAGTCGATACGGAATCGGATCTTTGCTTCGCAGGTGATTGGTTCGGGCGTTTTGTAGTCGAGTGATTTTGCCAGCGTTTCGAGATTCCCAATAAGGATTCTGTGTATGAATGCGTCCCGTTCTGGTTTGCCTTTGAGATCATAGAATTTCTTAGCATTCTGCTGGTTCAGCGCAAGCCATGGCGTCAGGAATTCATACGTATGGGTTGTGTTAGAAATCCCAAACTCTTCATTCCGGATAACTGCATCCCGCTCAAGAATTGTGCATGTATTTTTTCCCGATAAAATTTCATTTCGCTCATGTGAGAGCTGTTCGAGTAATGTTGCACCCTGGCTGATTCCAATAATAATGAGCGTGTTTTGTATCTGCTTGCACTGCACTGCCGGGTAGCGGTAAATGAATGTGGTATCATTGCTCTTGTTAAGAACCGTGTACTCCTCCAGTTTTACGGTGAAGTAAGCCCGGGTCTCTGCAATTGAAAATTGTACCGGGTCAACCGGTTCAAGGGTAAGGGTGAATATTTTGAGGTGCATGGATTGTGAAACTCTCACATTTTTATGATGGCCATCTTCATGGAGTTATCCCTAATCATTTTCAGATGCAAAGAAGTGGTGCAGATTATGGAGGCGGTATTTCTGATACCGTAAACCGCTTGATTGCTGTGGCATTCAGGGAACCTGCCGAGATCATGATAAAGTACTCCTGAGGTATTTTTTCATTGACCTCAACGGACCATACATTTTCTCCGCACACACCTTCAGATGCCAGCATGGACAAGGGTTTTTCTCCACCCTGATTCAGATCTTTTGGCAGAATCCCGCTGGGAAATACCAGATATTTGAGTTCTTCTCCGGCAGCCTGGTTGGTAGTCCCTTGGATGGAGAATTTTTTACCGGCATACTGGTCGTCAATCGGATTTATGCGAACCCATAAGGGTCCATCACCTTTTTGAGGGCAGACGGTTGGAACCGGTGTTGGTGCAGGACGGAGAAGGATCTCCCGGTATACTCCGCAATCCGATACAATCCGGTAACGGTTCGGTTCCCATCCGGTTGTGATAAACCTGTACATCTGCGTTGATTTACCCTGTTCGAGATAGGTTTTGTTGGTTTCAACCGACTTATCCGTTCCCAGCCGGGTGGCCCATTTCCCGCTGCTTGTCTGGAATTTTACCGAGAACGTTGGGGGATCGTTTAGACATTGAAGTGTTCCTGCCCCTTCGTTGATGATTGAAAATTCCACAACTTCTCCTATGTTATACACATCGGTATCCATTTTGATGGATTTTGATGTGACATCCGGTTGGGCAATGGTCACTTTGTAGCTGGCCGGGAACTGCTGCAGAGAGGGGGTGGTAGTATTGGTCAGGTTTATTTGATCAAATAATGAGGTGCAACCGGACGTAATGAGTATGCACACAATTACAATCATCAGAGAAATCTGTGGGTAGAAGCGGGTCATGGGTTCACTAACACTCAATAGGCGATTATATCCAGTCCATCAATTGCCGCGAAGTGCTGGTCCCGGGTGACCAGCGGTTCATTGTTGCGAAGGGCGATTGCGGCTATCAGTTCATCAAAGGTGGATATATGCCGGCCCGTCCCAGAAAGGGTATGAGCGATACGGGCATAAACGACTGCAGATTCAGCATCGAACGGGAGTACCGGGAAAAACCGGATAAATTTTTCAGAGATTTCGTATACGGTTTTTTTATCGCTTCTCTTTGCACCATAGAGAAATTCCGCACTGCTGATTGCAGTAGTTTTTAACTGTTTGTTATCCAAAGCGATCTGTTCTGCACCGGAATCTCCCTTCATCAGGTCAATAAGAAAAAAGGTATCAACAATTGTCACAGTGAGACCTTCTTTGGTTTGATCCGGTCGAGATCCCGTTTTGCAGAACTAACCGTTCCTGCGATCTCCTGTCTCACTACAGGATCAAGCGTGTGGAGATAATCGCAGATATTGGTCTCCTCATTACCGGTAACACGAAGGATCACATCAGAAAAACTCTCTGCTGAACGCTTGTGTGCCTTGAGCGCATTATACGCAGATTCCCTGATGTTGATGGTCTTTGTTGCCATGCTGGATTATTGTGTATACACATATTTATACGTTGAGCAACGGTGGAATAATAATCGTAAGATCCGGCTTTTGGATATGGCTCTTGCCATTTTCCGGACTACTTGTTCATGATCGGATCATAGAGACCCGGAACTGTTTCTCCATCCCCACATCCATAAATACACAAAACGTATTAGGAATTAATAAGATAAGTCACTCACTAGAGTAGGAATATTATGGTCACTGATGCAATCAAGCAGGCAATCGGGGTTTTTTATCCGGTAGCTGATCCAGATGAAGCGCTTACTTCAGTAGTTCTCGAATGGATTGACATAAAAATATCCAGAATGGAAGAGCGTATCCGGAGTTTTGAGCGAAAATATGGAATGGATTATGGTGAATTTGATAAAAAAATCCGGGCTCTTGGAGCCGTCTTTGAAGAGGAGGACGACTGGATGGATTGGGGCGATACGATTGACCTGGTTCAGCAACTAAAGAAAAACCGGGGCGAAGTCTTATCTCAGTTATTGATACATTAAATTTCTGTAAAGGACATGTGCGTGTTCGTCATCTCTCTGTAAAAGAGGTGATTCAACTGCCAGAAGATGAAAAACTGCATGCAATTGCCTATCTTTCAGATGAAACCGTTCTGCATATACTTGAACGATTTCACAAGAAGCTTTTAATTAAATATTCATACCATCACATCACGGATTCCGGAATTTACCGCTGGGATAATGTTCCGCACCATTCATCAGTTCTGACATTTCCATATCATTGTCATATTCAAGACGAAGTAAAAGAATCAGTACCGATGGATATTATCAAGGTATTTCAAAAGATAGAATCTGAATAATAGATTGTATCGTTCGGAAACAATATCTCATGACAGGTAATCAGAGATATATTTGGGGCCTTAACGGGGGATGTCATATGAGACCGGAAAAAATGGGGGGTATCCCGGTAACCACAGCCAGCAGGAGAATGATAACCGGCTGGTGCACGAGATAAATCAGAAGCGAGTGCCGCCCAAGAAATGAAAGGGGAGTCACGATGAGTTCGGGCATTTGCGGAGCCTTAAACCTCCGCTCACCCGCTGCGTACAGGAATTTTCCAATCCCCATACCGATTAACACCAATCCAAACCAGGGAAAGAGCGGCGTATAATCAACGGATGTGAAGCCGGGCGGGATAATACC
>Ga0194039_1001241_pt1 | contig 13884 bp, 12 predicted proteins | sample JunL228m_MetaG_FD_148679 | JGI IMG/M metagenome (GOLD analysis project Ga0194039, IMG submission 148679) | Anoxic zone freshwater microbial communities from boreal shield lake in IISD Experimental Lakes Area, Ontario, Canada - Jun2016-L227-8m | ecosystem: Environmental > Aquatic > Freshwater >... | reverse complement strand
GAACACCCGCGGCAGGTCGTTCTCGTCGATGCCGACGCCGGTGTCGTCGACGCGGGCCCATGCACTGTCGGAGTCCACGCCGATCGACAGCTTCACCGTCCCGCCGGGCGGGGTGTGCGCGATCGCGTTGGCGACCAGGTTCGACAACACCCGCACCAGTGCGCGGTCACTGCCGATCACCCGCACCGGCGTGTCCGGAACCTCGGCTTCCAGCACGACACCGGCCCGGTCGGCGGCGATCCGGTGAGCGGTCAGCACATCGTCCACGACTTCGTCGAGGGCGACGCGTTCGTACGGCGCGGTGATCGCCCCCGCATTGATCTTCGCCATCTCGAAGAGATCGTCGACCATCTCGGAGAGTCGAATGCTCTCCTGCTCAATGTTTTTCGCCTGCACGCGGACTTCGCCGGCGGAGACCACTCCGTCGGCGATCGCCTCGGACAGCGCGCGGATGCCGGCCAGCGGGGTGCGCAGATCGTGGCTGACGAAGGCCACCAGTTGCCGGCGAGACTGTTCGGCCGCACGCTCGGCCTCCTGCATCTCCTGCTCCCACACCGTTCTGCGGGCCTGATACCGCGCGAGCATCAACGCGGCGGGCACCGTCACCACCGCCACGATGAGCAAGACCACGGCGACCGGACGGAACTCCGCCCCTGTCATCATCCGGCTGGCGAAGAACACCCCGGCAAAGGTCGCCAGCGTCGGAATGAGGACCAGCGCCACCATGCTGACCGTCATCGACCATGCCCGCGCCAACCGGATCACCAGCCCACCCACCAGGACGACCGGTACCGAGCATCCCAGTGCCAGTAGGGCGATCCGGGTGAGTTCAGCCCCCGTCACGCTCGCCGCCGCCGTCCTCACCGCGCCACAGATAGCCACGCCCCCACACGGTCTGCACCCGATGGTGGTCACCGAGTTTGGAGCGCAACCGCTTGACGTGAACGGTGACCGTCGACAGATCGCCGAAGTCCCAGTTCCACACCCGCTGCAGGAGCTCTTCGCGGGAGAACACGGTGTCGGTGTGGGTGAGGAAGAACAGCAGCAGGTCGAACTCCCGGTTCGTCAGACCGACCGGTGTGCCGGCCACGGTGACCGAGCGGGCCGCGGTCGACACCTTCAGATCGCCGACGTTGATCTCCAGTGGCACGGTCGGCGCGGGTACAGGCGCGCGGCGCAGCACCGAACGAACGCGCAGTGCCAGCTCGCGCGGACTGAACGGTTTGGTCAGGTAGTCATCGGCCCCCGCCTCCAGGCCGGCGATGCGGTCGTCCTCCTCGCCCAGTGCGGTCAGCAGGATCACCGGGACGGTGTAGTCGCCACCCTGGCGCAGGGTGCGGCACAGTGACAATCCACTGGGGCCCGGCATCATCACGTCGAGGACCGCGACGTCGATGTGCTCGCTGCCGAGGATCCGCAGTGCCTCGTTACCGTCGCCGGCCATCCGTACCTCGAGACCGTCGCGTTCGAGGTAACGCCGCACGACGTCGCGGACGACGGCATCGTCGTCGGCGATGAGCACGCGCGCGGTCATGACCAAAGGGTAGCGGCCGCAGCTGGGGTCACTCGATCACCTGGTCGTGCAACATCCGGCGGTCCAGTTTGCCGATTCCGCGGCGCGGTAGTTCATCGAGCACATGCAGTTCCCGTGGCGCGGCCGTGTGGTGCAGAGACCGGCAGACGAAGTCGCGGATGTCATCGAGGGTGGGTGCGGGGAAACCCGGCGCCACGACCACCGCCGCCGCCACTCGCTGACCCAGCCGGTCGTCGTCGACGCCGAAGACCGCGCAGTCGCTCAGCGCCGGATGCCGGATCAAGACCGCTTCGACCTCCGCCGGCATGATCGTCAGACCGCCGCTGCTGATCGCGTCGTCCGTCCGGCCGAGGACGCGCAGCAGTCCCGAATCATCGGTAGTGCCGACGTCGTCGGTGCGGAACCAGCCCGGCTCCGCGAACGGGTCGGGCGTCGTGGGATTGCGGTAGCCCGTGGCCACGGTGGCCCCGCCGATGAGGATGCGGCCCTCACCCGCCGCTCCGGGGTCCTCGATGCGCACGTTCACACCGTCGAGGGGCCGTCCGTCGTACACGCAACCACCGGCGGTCTCACTGGACCCGTAGGTGCGCACCACGGCGACGCCCGCCTCCGCAGCGGCGTCGAGGACCGGGATCGGCGCGGGACCTCCGCCGAGCAGGACGGCGTCCAGTTCGGTCAGTGCCGCCGCCGCCGCCGGATCCGCCAGCGCCTTCGCCAGCTGGTTGGCCACCAGCGCGGTGTAGCGCCGGCCGCCGGGCATCTCGCTGACCGCGGCCGCAAAGGCCGACGGGTCGAATCCGTCGGTGAGGTCGAGTTCGGCGGGAACCGTGCCGGCGAGCACACTGCGCACGAGCACCTGTATCCCGGCGATGTGGTGGCCGGGCAGTGCCAGCAGCCAGGTCCCCGGACCGCCGAGCCGGTCGTGGGTGGCGGACGCGCTCGCGACCAGAGCCGCCGCGGTCAGCGTCGCGCCCTTGGGCGCACCGGTGGTGCCGGAGGTCGACACCACCAGGGCGATGTCGTCGTCGATCGGGTCTCCGACACGTAATCCGCGGGTGAGTGCCTCGCATTCGCGCAGGTCCGCCGAGGGGACCGGAATCAACGGGGCGTCCCGGCCGTCGATCACCCCCTCGAGGGCTGCGAGTAGCGCCAGGGCCGACGGCCCGGGCGGAATCAGCAGGGCGCGAAGGGTGGCTATTTCTCCTCCTCCGCGCCGCGGTGACCTCCCGGCGATCCTATGGCGCGGGCACCCGCCGGGAACAGTCGGCACATGGGCGGTGAACGGCACATGAACCTCGGTGGACAAAGGTCACCTTCTGGAACTGTTCTCGGCCAAAAGGCCCACCTTCACGGGACAATCGCGCCATGGGCGCAGAGGGCATCATCCTGGTGTTACTGATCGCCACCGCATTGGCGTTCGACTTCACCAATGGATTCCACGACACCGGGAACGCGATGGCGACCTCCATCGCGACCCAGGCGCTCAAGCCCAAGACCGCGGTCCTGCTGGCCGGTGTGCTGAATCTCGTCGGCGCCTTCCTGTCGGTGGAGGTCGCCGTCACCGTCACCACCTCGGTGCTCAAGATCCAGGATGCGAAGACCGGGCAACTGCTGTCGGGTATCGACGCCTCGATGGGACTGACGATCATCTTCGCCGGCCTCATCGGCGGCATTCTCTGGAATCTGCTCACCTGGCTGTTCGGTATCCCGTCGAGTTCATCGCACGCCCTGTTCGGTGGTCTGATCGGCGCGGGCCTGGCGGCGCTGGGCCTGAGCGGGATCAACTGGGCGGGCGTCACCCAGAAGGTCCTCATCCCCGCACTCGCCGCCCCGGTGATCGCCGGTGTGGTCGCCGCGTGCGGAACCTGGCTGGTCTACCGGATCACCCGCAAAGTGCTGCACCGCCGTCGCGAGGCCGGCTTCCGCTGGGGCCAGATCGCCACCGCCTCCCTGGTCGCCCTCGCCCACGGCACCAACGACGCCCAGAAGACCATGGGCGTGATCGCCCTCGCCCTGATCACTACCGGCCACCTGACCGGCGACGTCAAGAACGACGGACTGCCGCTGTGGATCATCGCCAGCTGCGCGCTGGCGATCGGCCTGGGCACCTACATCGGGGGCTGGCGGGTGATCCGCACCCTGGGCAAGGGTTTGGTCGAAATCGAGTCACCGCAGGGCCTGGCGGCCGAAGCCTCCTCGGCCGCGATCATCCTCAGTTCCAGTGCCGCGGGCATGGCGTTGTCCACCACCCACGTGGCCACCGGCTCGATCCTCGGCAGCGGCGTCGGCAAGCCCGGTGCGCAGGTGCGCTGGGCGGTCGCCGGCCGGATGGCAGTCGCCTGGCTCATCACCCTGCCGGCCGCTGCTGCAGTGGGGGCGCTGTCGTTCTGGCTGTCCGACATCGTCAAAGCAATCACCGAGTCCAATCTCGCCGGCGATGGCGTGATCTTCTTGATCCTGGTCGGACTATCGGCCTATATGTGGTGGCGTGCCCAACAGCAGAAAGTCGACCACAACAACGTCAACGCCGACTGGGACGAGACGACGAATTCCGTCGTGCCTGCCGCAGGACGTGACGCGGAATCGGGCAGTGAAGAGACCCCCGCGACGGCATCCGCCTGACGTCGAAAGGACATCTGATGCACTACCTCGAATCCCTCCTCAATGTCCTGATCGTAGGATTGCTGCTCGGCGCTGGCCTGCCGGCGCTGTTCGCCACCGGACTGTTGGCCTACTCGCACGGCGCCGGTGGCGAGGAAGCCGACCACCTGGTCCACAAAGCGAATCCACCGCTGAAGTACCTGGGCATACTTTTGTTCCTGTTCGTCGGTCTCGTCATCGTCACCGCGGTGGCGTGGATCACCAGGGCGACGATCTTTCATCACTTCGGTGTCGACCTGTTCCCGATGTTCCCAAAGAAATGAGGGTGAAATGACCCAGGCCGAATCGACCTCGTCGAGTTACCTCCAGTCCGTCCTCAACTGGCTCCACAAGGGCTATCCGGACGGCGTCCCGCCCACGGATTACTACCCGCTCATCGCACTGCTCGCACGCACACTCGATGAGGACGAGGTAGTCCAAGCGACCTGGGCCGTCCTCAAAGAAGGCCGTCCCGAGAGCCCTGTCACAGAAGACCAGATCCGGCAGGCCGTCCAGGCGGTCATCGCGAAGGAACCCAATATCAACGAGGTCAACCAGGTTGCTGCGCGACTGGCACTGGTGGGCTGGCCGTTAGCCGACCACTGCTAGGTCGACTCACCGCGTCCTGAAGCTCCGGGCCGTGTTTGCTGCCCGACTGCAGAAAGTCGTATCCCTACAGGCTGTCGCAGCGGATTCCAGCCTGTTGCGTTAACAACAAAATGGCGGTCTCTGCCAATTTGCCCATGCATGGTGCAGCGAGACGGACCGTCCGGTTTATGGGGCACAACCGGCGCCCTGGCCTATGCTCACGAGGTGATCGATGACCGCGACCGGGACCTGGGCACCGTGATGTCCTACCTCGTCGGGCGCCCGGTACGCACCGTCGAGCTGGCCAAAGCACTCGGAGTCGCCCGATCGAGCTACTACGCCGCCCGCGAAGAGGGACGGCTGATCAGCGCCGACAATCTGCTGCGACTAGCCGATGTTTTCGGACTCAATCCGGTGGATCTGCTGGTCCGGTACGGACTGGTGAGCCACGACGCGGCGATGGAGTACGCCCGAGACGCCGGCCCTGCACCGGCGAAGACGGCCGCCGCTGACACGGCGGGGCTTCGCCCGCGAATGGATCTGCCTCCGCTGTAACCGCTCACCGGCGGGGCAACAGAGCCCGGACCCTACGCCGCCACTGCAACACGAACGACAGCGTGGTTCCGATGAAGGCCGCATAGTTGATCAGCCACGCCACGACCCACACATTCACGTCACCCCTGTTCACCAACGCGAATCCGATGACCACAGCGGACAGTGCAGCGGGCACCAACGACAGCAACAGGAAACGGTGCATCACTGAGCGTGGATCCCTTCGCAACCTGGCAATCCCGTAACTGAGGATGAGTCCGAGCACCGCCAGGAACCCGAAGTACACGAGCCAGGAAACCGCCAGCCAGCCGTCCACCGCGGCGAACGACTGACGATCGACCGGCCTGTTCAAGGTCAGCGAACTCCCAACGAAGCAAATCACCAGAGCCACACTGGCAACGGCGACCAAAGGGGCGATCCGCCTCCTCATGAACGGATGCATTGCCTCATCAGATAGCAGTCGCATGTACACCGCTTTCATACCGAAGCCAATCGCGGCCAGGAAACAGAACTGACCGATGACGATCAGTGCGAGGTACATGCCGGTGAACGGGAACGGGACGCCGGCGACCACCGGCCACGGCGCGGTCAGCCCCACACCCGCACCGAACAGTACGGCCCCAATGGTGATCGGCGAATCGAAGCGGGACCCGAAGGTGAGGCGGCGTTCCCAGATCACCCACACCACGTACACGAGTAAAAGAATGTTTGCGGCGCCAACAGCGGTCATCGCGCCACCGAGGAATCGAGAAGCTTCATCTCTGATACACCGGACCCCTACAAGCCCGTCGACACACCTGATATCGGCCCCATGGCCCCGACGCGCTCATGATAGCGAAACGGCCTGGGCCACAGGCGACCCGCCGCCGGCGCCGAGGTGGTGCCGGCGATGCCTCCTGCTCGGGCCGGTGACCCGCCCTCGCCGCCCCAGGCCCGGGTGGCCCCTCAACGGTAGTTGGAAGGTCCGGAGACGAAAGTGCCGGAACTGCCAGTAGTGCCGACTTGGCCGGCCGGTCCAGTCTCTCCGATCGCACCGATGGCGCCGAGCGCCCCGACAGCTCCGGTTCCGGAGAATCCCGTGGTGTTGTTCGCAGGAGCTTGGTAGACGTCGGCCATTGCCGCCATTGCCGCCGGCCGCGGATGTTCCCGAGCGTGGGAAACGGTCACAACCTTTCCCCTTCCCGTCGTATCTATTACTGTCACGGGCTTGATGAACAGAATCCTCAGCCTGACCCGCTACGCCGTTGTCGTGCCCGCCTTGGCGTCTATCCTCGGAGCCTTACTTCTGATGGCTCAAGGCTCAATTTCGATGGTGATCACCACGATAGCTGCGGCCTCCAGGAAATCCACGCTGAAAGACACCATTGTCGAAGTGTTGACCGCCGTGGACGCGATACTCCTCGGCACAGTGCTGCTGGTTATCGGATATGGCCTTTACGAACTGTTCATTGATGCTGACGTGGACGTGCCTCTCTGGTTGAGAGTCCACGACCTAGATGACTTGAAGTCGAAACTAATCGGTGTGGTGGTCGCCATCATCGCAGTTGTTTTTGTGGGTGTCTTTGTGGATTCCAACAGAGCGGAAGATGTGATTGCCTACGGAGTCGGTGCCGGAGCGATAGTTTCAGGGCTGGCGATCTTTGCCTACGCCTCAAAAAAGGGTGGCTCGACTCCGCATTGAGCCGCAACGAAGCAGCCGACAGTGGCAAGGCTTCGAAACCAAACGAGATGCCGACGGGCACGGGGCCGAATCGGCGCCTCGGGGCTGGCTCCCCCGGATGGACTCGAACCATAATTTCGTGTCCTGATGGGAGCATTACATGCGCTTCTAGCTGGGAGAACACCTCACGGTAGTTCACGGCAGTTGTCTGTAACTGTGGGCAATTTGTGGGCACGATGTGGGCAAGCCCCCTCCATTTTTCTCCTGGGCCGCGATTGACCGGCTTCATCGTTTCCGGATGCCGCGAGATCAGGCAATATGTATATTTTCGCGAAGCCTGCAACGAGGACTCCCCAGCCGATGACCATGTCCTTTCCTTCCACTGCCGATCACACCGGCCGTGCCGAGGACGTGGTCGGCGTCGAACTGACCATCGACGGCGTTCTGGTTCTCGCCGAGGCCCTCGGCCTGGCAGATTTCCCGACCACGCTGGGGATCCGTCCCAACATCCCTCAGGAGGACGTGCGGGAGGCAGTCCGGCAACAGGTGCAGCGGGACCTCGCCGCCCAGGGGGTGATCGACCCACACGGCCATCCGCACCCTGCCGTTGCGGCGATGATCCACACCGTCAGCAGTCCCGACCGCATGCTGGAGGGCCGGTGGTGGCGACGAGCGCTCGGCGACGTGATGGTCCGATTCGCGATCTGCCGGAAGGGCGAAGCCCACGTCATCGCGGTCCGTGACGATGACGTGATGGTGCTGCAGCGAGTCTCCCCGCTGGTCGGGCTGGCAGGTATGGTCACATGTGTGTTGGGGGAGTCCGCACCTGCCACCGTCGAACCGCTAACAGGGGTCGCCGCCGACCTGGCCCGGTGCACGACGGCCGAACAGCTGGCGGACTTCGGGGTCGATACGCACTCGGCACATGTGTACGCCGATATCACCGGCAACCCGACCGGCTGGGTGGAGATCATCTCCGGCCAGCGCCTGCCGGAGGGCACCTTCACCCAGACCGCCGTCGCCGCCGGCGTGCTCGACTCCGACCAGGGACGCGTGGTGTCGATGCCCCGCCGCATCGGCGGCGAGCTGTACGGAAGCTTTCTGCCGGGCACACCCGAGAACCTTCAGCGCTGCCTCGACGGGCTACTGGAGTTCCTGCCGTCGGGGGCATGGGACTCATGAATGAGCGCCTGGCAGATCTGTTCAGCAGCGCGGTGAGCATGCTGAGCATCTCCGACGCGCGGGCCTTGGACTTGTTCATCGAAATCACCGACGACGACGAATCGGCCTGCGACGCATGGATCGGCCGCATCCGCTGCGGCGACACCGACCGGGTGACGCTGTTCCGCGCGTGGTACTCCCTTCTGAACTTCGGCAGGCTCTCCGGCGCCGCCCAGATCCCGATGAGCACCCTCGCGGCGCGGGTACCCATCGGCGGCCCCTACGGCGACATCACCTACCCGGCCACGTCACCGCTGGCGATCAAGATGGGGTTCGCGGTCAGCGAGGCGACCCACGGTAACTACACCGACGCGATCGACGCCCTCGACGAGAGCCCGGCCCCGGGTTCTGAGCACCTCATCTCCTGGGCCAAGGCCGTCGTTCACGGCGAGGCACACCGATGGACCGATGTGATCGAGGAGGTCCGCGGCGCCGGCCGATGGCCGGACGCTTTCCTGACCGCGGCGGCCGGCGTCGCACACGGTGTCGCCGCCGCCAACCTGGGAATGTTCAGCGAGGCCGAGCGCCGACTGGTCGAAGCCAACGAATCCCCGGCCGGCGAGGCCTGCGCGCGCACCATCGCCTGGTATCTGGCGATGGTGCGCCGTAGCCAGGGCAACGAGGATGCCGCCGTGGCACTGCTGGAATGGCTGCAGACCACCCACCCCGATCCCAAATTCGCCGCCGCGCTCAAGGACCCCGGCTACCGGTTGACGACGGTGACCGCTGAAGAGATCGCCGCCCGTACCGATCCCTGGGACGCCTCCAGTGTGGTGGCCGACACCTCGGCCCGCGACGCGTTGCTCGCTGACGCCGAGGCCGAACTGCATCGCCAGATCGGCCTGGGCCGGGTCAAGGATCAAGTCGAGCGCTACCGGGCCGCGACCCAGATGGCACGGGTGCGCGCCGCGCGCGGCATGAAGGTGGCCCAACCGAGCAAGCACATGATCTTCACCGGCCCGCCCGGCACCGGTAAGACGACGATCGCTCGAGTGGTGGCCAACATCCTCGCCGGGCTGGGTGTCATCGAGGAACCGAAGCTCATCGAAACGGCCCGCAAGGATTTCGTCGCCGAATACGAGGGCCAGTCGGCGGTGAAGACCACCAAGACCATCGACCGCGCGATGGGCGGTGTGCTGTTCATCGACGAGGCCTATGCCCTGGTGCAGGAACGTGGTGGGCGGGCCGATCCGTTCGGGCAGGAAGCCCTCGACACGCTGCTGGCGCGTATGGAGAACGACCGCGACCGCCTGGTGGTGATCATCGCCGGCTACAGCAATGACATTGATCGGCTCCTGGAAACCAACGAGGGGTTGCGTTCACGGTTCGCCAATAGGATCGAATTCGACTCCTACTCTCCCGACGAGATTCTACAGATCGCGAAAGTCATTGCCGCAGGCAATGACTCGAGGTTGACCGCGGAGGCCGAGTACAACCTGCTTCAAGCGGCCAAGCTACTGAGTCAGCAGACGGTGCGGGGAAGGCAGGCGATCGACATCGCAGGAAACGGGCGCTACGCGCGCCAGCTGATCGAGGCGGGTGAGCAGTACCGGGATATCCGCCTCACCCAGAGTCCCGACTTCGAACATCTCGACGCCGAACGTCTCAGCGAGATCACCGGCAACGACATGCTTGAGGCAATTTCTGCTGTTCACGGCCGGCTCAACATCAGCGAGTAGGACATGGCGGGTTTTCGACTTACGACCAAGGTGCAGGTGAGCGGCTGGCGCTTCCTGTTCCGGCGCCTGGAGCATGCCATCGTCCGGCGTGACACCCGGATGTTCGACGATCCGCTGTCCTTCTACAGCCGCTCAGCCGGAATAGGGGTCGTCATCTCGGTGCTGCTACTGGTGGGCTGTTTCGCACTCGCGTTTTTCAAGCCCCAGGGAAAGCTCGACGGTGACCTGTTCGTCGACAACTCGACCAAACAACTGTTCGTCAGGACGTCGGACAAGGTGCGCCCCGTCTACAACCTGACGTCGGCTCGGTTGGTGTTGGGCAAACCCGACGAACCGACCTCGGTGAAGTCCGCTGACCTGGCCAAGTTGCGCAGGGGGCAGTCGATCGGAATTCCCGGCGCCCCCTACGCGACGCCGGTCACCGCGACCGCCTCGCCGGCCTGGGCGTTGTGCGACACCGTCACCGGAGGCGAGAGTTCCAACCCCATCGTGAAGACGTCGGTGCTCTCGATGCCACTGTCGCTGTCCCGCGACGATCTGATGCAGCCACGGGAGATCCTTCTCACGACTTTCCAGGGCCAGACATGGCTGGTCAATCGCAACGGCCGGCATCCCATCGACCTCAACGACCGTGCCCTGACCCTGGCGCTGGGGATACCGGGGAACTCGAAGCCAAGCCTGCTCTCGGAAGCCATGTTCAACGCGATACCCGATGCCGGGCCGTTGGACGTCCCGCCGATCCCGGGAGCAGGCGAACCCAACACCCTCGGATTGCCGCCGGAGTTGGTGATCGGTTCGGTGTTCAAGATCGACACCGGTTATGGAAACGGATTCTTCGTGGTGCTGCCTGACGGCGTGGCGCCGGTGAACGGCAACACCGCATCGCTGCTGCGCTCCCGCGACTCACACGGGTTGGTCGAGATACCGACCATCATCAAAAGCCAGGTCGCCCAGATACCCGAGCGGGAGTTTCCCTCACCGCTGCCCGATGACTCGATCAAAGTGGTCTCCCGGCTCGAGGAACCGGTGATGTGCTGGTCGTGGCAACGGGTGGCCGGCGATCAGGCGCCCAAGGCAGCTGCGCTGGCCCTCGGGCATCTGCCGATACCGCCGGAGATGATGGACCGGGGCATCGATCAGGTTCAGGGCACGGTCGCCGTCTACCTAGACGGCGGAAAGTACGTGCAGATCCAGTCTCCGGATCCTCAGTCCGGTGAAGCGCTGTACTACATCGACCCCCAGGGCGTGCGGTACGGGATCCCCGACCAGCAGACCGCGTCTGCGCTGGGCTTGAGTGGCCCCGCCAACGCACCCTGGTGGGCGGTTCGCCTACTGGTGGGCGGTCCGGTGCTGTCCAAGCAGGCCGCTCTGCTCGAGCACGACACGCTTCCGGCGGACCCCAATCCCCGCAGGGTTCCGGCAGGAGGTTCGGGATGACGACGAGGAAGTTCACTCCGACCACCGCCGCGCGCGGTCCCCGCCTGACCCCGGGCGAGGTCGCGTTGACACCGCCGCAGGACCTCGGGGTCGACGTCCCGGCGTCCGGCATCCAGAAAGCGATGCCGTTTGTGATGGGCGGCGGCATGCTCGGGTTGATCGCGATCATGTTTGTCAGCGGTACCCGATCGCTATCGCCGTACATGCTGATGGCCCCGCTGATGATGATCATGATGACGGTCCCCATGCTCAGCGGCGGTGGCGGCGGCGGCAAGAAGGTCCCCGAGATCAACACCGACCGCAAGGAATATCTGCGCTATCTGGCCGGCCTGCGCACCCGGGTGACGTCGTCGGCGGCGGCCCAGGTGGATTTCTTCGGCTATCACGCACCGCATCCCGACGACCTGCTGTCGATCGTCGGCACCTCCCGGCAGTGGTCGCGCAACGTCAGCGCGGACTTCTACGGGGCCACCCGCATCGGGATCGGCCAGCAGCCCGCCGTCGACCGGCTGATCCGGCCATCGGTGGGGGGCGAACTGGCCGGCCCCACCGCCGCACCTCAGCCCTACCTCGAACCGGTCGCCCACGTCTGGGCGGTGAAGTTTCTGCGCACCCACGGCCTGATCCACGACTGCCCCAAGCTGTTGCAACTGCGGACCTTCCCGACGATCGCGATCGGCGGCGACCCGGACGGCGCAGCAGATCTGCTGAGGGCGATGATCTGCCACCTGGCGGTGTTCCACCCGCCGGACCTGCTGCAGATCCGGGTGGTCACCGACGACCCCGACGATCCGGAGTGGGCGTGGCTGAAGTGGCTCCCCCACGTGCAGCATCCGACCGACACCGACGACGCCGGTGCGGTGCGGATGATCTACACCGGGCCCGACGAACTTGTGGACCTCGCCGGACGCGGACCGCACACACCGGATTCCCTTCCCAACGGTCCCTACGTCGTGGTGGTGGATCTGACCGGCGGCAAGGCCGGCTTCCCGCCCGACGGGCGCGCCGGAGTGACGGTGCTGACCCTGGGGAACCACCGCGAATCGAACTACCGCATCAGGCTGGCCGCCGACGGCACCGCCGATGACCGGATGCCCGGGGCGGCCTTCCGCGAGGTCACCGAGGTCACCGACTCGATCACCGCGGGACAAGCCAACCGGATCGCCCGCAAGCTGGCCGGGTGGTCCATCACGGGCACGCTCCTGGACAAGAAGGGGCCGGGCAAGCAGAAGAAGGTGGCCACCGAGTGGCACCAGCTCGTAGGCGCCCAGAGTGTTGAGGAGGTGCTGCCGAAGCGGTGGAAGATGTACCCCGACAAGGACGGCAACCGCCTGAAGATTCCGTTCGGACACGAACTCAAAACCGGCAACGTCATGTACCTCGACATCAAAGAAGGCGCGGAGTTCGGCGGCGGTCCGCACGGCATGCTGATCGGGACGACCGGCTCGGGCAAATCCGAATTCCTGCGAACCCTGATCCTGTCACTGGTGGCCATGCACCACCCCGATCAGGTGAACCTTCTTCTCACCGACTTCAAGGGCGGCTCGACGTTCCTCGGGATGGAGAAGCTGCCGCACACCGCCGCGGTCATCACCAACATGGCCGAGGAGGCCGAGTTGGTGAGCCGGATGGGTGAGGTGCTGACCGGTGAACTCGACCGGCGGCAGAACCTGCTGCGCCAGGCCGGGATTCAGGTCGGCGCGACCGGTGCGCTCTCCGGGGTGGCCGAGTACGAGAAGTACCGCGAACGCGGCGCCGATCTGGCCCCGCTGCCGACGCTGTTCGTGGTGGTGGACGAATTCGCCGAGTTGCTGCAGAGTCACCCAGAATTCGTCGCGCTGTTCGATCGGATCTGCCGGGTAGGCCGCTCGCTGCGCGTGCACCTGCTGTTGGCGACCCAGTCGCTGCAGACCGGCGGGGCGCGCATCGACAAGCTGGAACCCAACCTCACCTATCGGATCGCGTTGCGCACCACGAGTTCCCACGAGTCCCGGTCGGTGATCGGAACCCCGGAGGCGCAGTACATCACCAACAAGGAGAGCGGCGTCGGGTTTCTTCGGGTCGGCATGGAGGACCCGGTCAAGTTCAGCACCCTCTACACCGGCGCGTCGTACGTGCCGACAGTCACCGTTGCGGAGACCAACGGCGACAACGGCAACGGCCAGCACAATGCTTCGAAACGCTTGCTGGTCAAGCAGTTCACCGCCGCCCCGGTCGGCGAGGAGGTGCGGACGTCATGACCCTGGACGCGAAGGGGCGAGCGCTCAGCGAGGTCGTTCTAGATCAACTGAGCACCACCGAGTCGCGGGCCTACAAGATGTGGCTGCCCCCCTTGAAGGAGCCCACGCCGGTGAACCAGCTCGTCGCCGACGACGATCAGCGGCACCCGTTGCGCTTCGCCCTGGGCGTCATGGACGAACCTCGCCGGCACCTTCAGGCGGTGTGGGGCGTCGACGTCTCCGGGGCGGGCGGCAACATCGCCATCGGCGGCGCTCCCCAGACCGGTAAGTCGACGCTACTGCAGACGCTGGTGCTCTCGGCGGCTGCCAGCCACACGCCGCGGCAGGTGCAGT
>Ga0194039_1001239_pt1 | contig 13890 bp, 10 predicted proteins | sample JunL228m_MetaG_FD_148679 | JGI IMG/M metagenome (GOLD analysis project Ga0194039, IMG submission 148679) | Anoxic zone freshwater microbial communities from boreal shield lake in IISD Experimental Lakes Area, Ontario, Canada - Jun2016-L227-8m | ecosystem: Environmental > Aquatic > Freshwater >... | reverse complement strand
GGCGTAACCGAAGAGAGGAACGGCGCCTTGCGGCATCCGAGGACAAATTTTCCCGTGCATTTCATACAAATCCCGCGCTTATGGCCGTATCGTTCATCGAAGATGGCAGATTTCTTGACGTAAACTCGTCCTTTTTGAAGGCCCTGGGCTATACCCGGGAGGAGGTAATCGGGAGGACTCCGATCGACCTCGGCCTCTATTCTGACCATGCCCAGTGGGATTTCATCCAGGGCCGGATCACAGAGAAAGGGCATGTGGGCGATCTTGATGTGAAAGTAGTCAGGAAATCCCATGATTTGCTGGACGGATCGTTCTCCGCAATTCAGATTGACGTTGCCGGTATCCCCTGCCTGCTCACCGTCATACTCGATATCACCGAGCGAAAGCGGGCGGAGGAGGCACTGTATATGTCGCTTGTTATGGACAGTGTCCCGACGCGGCTCTGCTACGTTGATGCAGATCTGCGCTATGTCTATGTGAACAAAGCCTATGCGGAATGGTACGGGAAGAACAGAACAGAGTTCAGGGGAAAAAGTATCAGCGATGTAAAGGGTGAAGCGGTATTCCGACAAGACCTCCCTCAGTACCAGGTGGTATTGGGAGGGAGACCCGTCTCTTTTGAGAGAATTACCCCGTGTACAGAAGGGTTTGAACATTTTGAAATTGTCACCCTGGTCCCGCACTACGATGGGGAATTAGTCACTGGTTTTTTTGCATCAATTCTGGACATCACCGAACGCATGCGTGCAGAGGAGGCGCTACGGCAGAGCGAAGAGAAATTCAGGGGCATCTTTGACACGATAAATGACGGGATCCATATCCATGAGACGGGACCTGATGGGAAGCCCGGAAAATTCATCGAAGTAAACGAAGTCGCCTGCCGGATGCTTGGTTACACCCGCGAGGAACTCCTGGAACACGGGCCCCTTGATTTTGTCACCGGCTATCACAACCGGCCAGTCAACGGGATCATCGAAGAATTAGCCTCAACCGGGCACTCGTTCTTCGAGACCGAGCACCGGAGAAAGGATGGTTCAATTGTTCCGGTCGAGATCAACTCTCACGTGGTCAGTCTCCAGGGAAAACGGATGACTGTTGCGGTGGTCCGGGATATCACCGAACGCAAACTAGCGGAAAACACACTCCTGCGGGTAAACCAGAAGCTCAATTTCCTCTCCCAGCTGACAAGACAGGACTTAACCAGCCAGATCTTTCTCCTGAACAGTTACCTGGAGCTGGCGAAAGGCCAGGCCGCCGGGCAGGGCCCGATTATTGAGAGCCTACAAAAAGGTAAGCGGGCTGCAGAGTCAATTTACGCGATCACAGAAATTACAAAGGATTACCAGGACATGGGTGCAAAACCCCCGAAATGGCAGAATGTGAAGATGGCGATGTTGTTCGGACTCTCCCATATCCCCCTCGGCGAAATTCAGCACAGCATTGAAACAGAGGGTCTCGAAATCTTTGCAGATTCCCTGCTGGAAAAGGCATTCCAGCGTCTATGCGAGAGCTCGTTCACGCATGGGGTCCATGTCACCCGTACCCGGTTCTGGAACAAGATGACTGCTGGGGAGCTCACTATCTTCTTTGAAGATGACGGGATCGGTATCCCGCTTGAGAAGAAGGAGCAGATTTTTTTGCGAAGCGAAGGTGCCACCCGTGTCTCGAGGGGGAGTCTCATCTTCGTCCGTGAGATCCTTGACATCACCGGCATCGCGATTACTGAGACCGGCGAGCCTGGTAAGGGAGCTCGGTTCGAGATGACGGTGCCGAAAGGAATGTGGCGGTTCAAGTCCGATAAGGGGCCGGAATGAGCAGTCCTTTAAGACCTGCCCCCAGAATCATATTCCGAACGTAGAAAGGACCCTATGGACAGATAAGATTTCAGACAACCGGCCATCGAGTGCTGGAACCTCCCGTTACGATCACATCACAGTCAAGTGCCCGTTTATTACCAAAATAACCGTATACAATCAGTGGATCATATACTCCGTATCGAATACGGGATCGGTAAAAAATGAGATCCAGGCTTTTTTTAATAAAAGACCCCAATTCTGCCGGAGATTAAAGCATTGGTATTATACTTCGCAGAATCAGAAGGAACAAACAGGTAATGGTAGTGCTACCCACCGTGTTGAATCTGCACGGTCATGAAATCATACCACTTTTTTTCAGGCATCCCTTGGTTGTCGACGTTCGACGGAAAGCGAGAATTTATTTTTATATACCTCTGTATACTGTAGTATATGGCAGCGGTTACAACGGTACGCATACGAGCGGAGACAAAGGCCCTCCTGGATGATCTGAAACTATTTCCCAGGGAGACTTATGATGATGTTGTGAAACGCCTGGCTGAAATGGCGTATGATAATGAACCACTCACCAAAGAAGAACTTGAAGCGATTCAGGAAAGTGAGGAGGATATCAAAGCCGGAAGGGTCTATTCGATCGAGGATGTTATGAAAGAACTTGGCGACGAGGACCACATCAGGAACATGAGGAAGAGGCGCTGATGCTGAAGTACTCCATCTCCTTCACCCGCCGGGCAAAGAAGAACTTAATGGACATCTCTGCTGAAGTGAGACATAAGATTGAGGGGGCCCTTTTTGCATTTGCATCCGATCCAGGTCCTCACCATGATGTGAAGAAGATGCATGGGCCTCAATCATCCCGTCCACTCTACCGGCTACGCGTGGGTGAGTACCGGGTCCTCATGTACTTGTATCATGATACGCTCGTTGTTGAGGTTATCTCAGTATTTAAGCGTGAGGGAGCATACTGATCGACCGGTGAGCCTCATATTAATCGTGATGTTGGTTGGCATGTAAATGAAATCCCGAAAAATATATTGATTGCCTTTACCTGGACCATTCAACGTTCTGCCGATTTCATGGATATGTTTCAACAGTAAGAAATAATAACCGGCCTGTTCTCACATCGAAACTAGATATATCAGGGGGAAAACTGTTCATCCTCACGGTATCTCAATGATCTGGCGGGATAGTTACGAAGTATCAGGATCTATCGGACTCTTCCTATAGCTACTGTATACTCTATTTTAAATCTCTAATAACTTCTACTATACTATAAGTATATAATGGAGACTCACGATAGTGTGTATCATGCCTGCCCTCACAAAACTCATGATACTAGAGATCCTCAATGACTGGAATTACTGGCACAGGAATTTTGAAGAATATGTCCCGAGGGCAGGTTACCTCAATAAAATAAAACTCTTCAGGAGATCAGGGGAGATCATAGTTCTGACCGGTATCAGAAGAAGCGGGAAGTCAACGCTCCTGAAACTGGAGATGAAGGATCTTGCAAACGATCGGGAAAAAAAAGAGCTAGTGTACATAAATTTCGAGGACCCCCGGTTCTCAGGCAACCTTACAACAAACACCCTCGATATGATTTTCGAGGCGTACCGGGAGAACATCAACCCTCATGGAGAGGTGTATCTCTTCCTTGACGAGGTGCAGTATGTTGATGGCTGGGAAAAATGGGTCAGGACTGCCCATGAACTGAAGAAGGCGAAGATATATGTGACAGGTTCGTCATCAAAGCTGCTTTCAGGCGAGATCGCAACATCAATAAGCGGCAGGTACCTCCAGTTGGATGTTTATCCACTCACATTCTGCGAATTTCTGGTCTTCAATTCTATAGAATGTAGGAATATCAGCGATTATTCGGTAAACCGGGTGGCAATCAACCGCCTGTTTACAAATTACCTGAAATATGGAGGTTTTCCCCGGATTGCATCCGTGGAGGAGGACTTAAAAAAGGAGGAATTAATGTCGTATTTCAATACGATACTGTTAAAGGATATACTGGCAAGGTTCAGGCTCAGGAACTTTGACATGTTAAAAAAACTTGTCGAATACCTCCTGACAAACGATACGAAACAAAACAGCATACATCGTGTCAGCAGGGCGTTGAAGTATAGTTATGAGACCGTCGATGATTACATAAATTACTCAAAGCAGGTCTATATGTTTTTTGAACTGAGAAACTTCAACTATTCCCTCAAAAAACAGCTGGTATCAGATATAAAATACTATACCATCGATACCGGATTCGTAAATGCTGTCTCGTTCTCATTTTCTGAAAATATCGGACGGCTGTATGAAAATGTAGTCTTCAACGAACTGATACGAAGAGGAAAAAACATCTTCTTCCTGAATGAAAACAACATTGAGTGCGATTTTATCGTGAAGGAGGGCACGAATATTATCGCGGCATACCAGGTCTGTTATAACCTGAATGAACAAAATGAGCAAAGAGAGATCACCGGTCTTGTTATGGCATGCAAAAAATTTGACTTGGAAGTGGGATTTATCATAACCGAAAGCACATCCCAGACTGTCACCGAAGAGAGTGTGAGTATCCGGATCATACCGATAACCGAGTTTCTTCTCGGTGTAACAGATCAGCTTTAAATATTCGTTCAATTGTGTATATCCGCGAAGAACAGCCGGGAAAGGAAAAGATGTAAGGGATGAATATAGTGGCTATACAGAAGGGATATTGAGAGAATACCCCGTTTGATGCCCGCGCTGAAGCCAGCATACACCGGATTCATGAAGAATATCCAAGCCAGGTGCATATTGGCGATGATGCATGCATGGGGTGAAGCAATTAAAATCCTGCGGCAGATTGAACCTACAATTCTCCCCGTGAGACCAACATGACAACTGTGGAATCTGGTGATGTTCAGCTGATTGTATACAAGGACGATGGTGATGTTCAGCTGATCGTATGCAAGGACGATGATGATGGTATCGTGACTGAAGAGAAGGAGAAGATCTTCGAACGTGGATTCGGGAAGAATACAGGCCTCGGTTTAGCCCTCTCCCAGGAAATCCTCGACATTTCCGGCATCACGATCACCGGGACGGGAGAACTGGGTAAAGACGTATGGTTCGGGAAGGACCATGCCGAATTCTATATTGCTTATGAAAGGGAAAGGTACGAGAATGGGAGAATCCCGGCATACCATTATCGTGTTTACCATCGACAGCCAGAGATATGGCGTGGACCTATGGATGGTAAAGCGGGTGGTCCTCGTGGTCGAGATCACACCGGTCCCGGGCATGCCGGATAAAGTTATTGGGATTGTCAATTTTGAGGGGACCATCATCCCGGTCATCGACACCCGGAAACTCATCAACGCACCAGCCCGGGAGATCGAACTCTCCGACCAGCTGGTCATCCTCCAGTCGCCGGGAAGGATGATTGCCCTCCTGGTGGACTCTGTTGAGGGGGCCATAGGATATGCAGACGCTGAGGAGATCCCGATGGAATCGGTACTACCCGGCACGAAGGTCCTCAGGGGGATCCTGAAGGACAAGGAAGATCTGATCTTTATCCAGGATTTTGAGAGGTTCCTCTCGCTCGATGAGAAACTGGCGGTCGATTCTGTCCTTGAGAACCATGGTGTGGAGGCTGAAGATGGATGACTTCTCCGACCCCCAGCTCGCCATCATCAGCCGGCGTATCACCGATGAGATGGGGCTCTGCTTCCCCGAAGACCGTTGGAGGGACTTAAAACGGGGAATTTCCGGTGCGGCAATAGAACTTGGCTGCCGGGACACTGCCGATTTCGTAAATCAACTCCTCGTATCACCCGCAGATAAGAAACTTATCGAGGTGCTGGCCCGCCACCTCACCACGGGAGAAACCTATTTCTTCCGGGAAAAGCAGGTCTTTGAAATTCTGAAAGAACGGATCCTCCCCGAACTGGTCCGTTCGCGGGCAGGCTCGGGAAAAACCCTTCGTATCTGGTGTGCCGGGTGCTCAAGCGGGGAAGAACCCTATTCAGTCGCAATCCTCTTAAAGCAGATGCTGCCTGATATCCGGGACTGGAATATCACGATCCGGGCAACTGACATTAACCTCGATGCCCTTGCACGCGCCCGTGAAGGGGTCTATGGAGAATGGTCGTTCCGGGATACAGGCCCGGAGTTAAGGAATTCGTTTTTTGCCAGCGACGAAAAAGGACGGTTCACGGTTCTACCGGAAATAAAAAAACTGGTCTCATTTGGGTACCTTAACCTCGTAAGCGACCCGTTCCCCGAGCTCGCGAACAACACCAACGCAATGGACCTCATCTTCTGCCGTAATGTCCTCATGTATTTTTCCCCGGAACAGGCTGAGTCAGTCACCCGCAGGTTTCACCACGCATTGCTCGAAGGGGGCTGGTTTATTACCAGTGTCACGGAGACTTCATTGAACCTTACGAAAGAATTCGTCGGGATTAACCTCCCGGAGGCTCTGGTGTACCGGAAGATGACCCGGGAACCGGGGGTGGTACGGAAACAAGGCCCTGCATCCAGGACTGTCAATACAGGGCATGAAATTCCGCGGACCCTCTCCGGAAGGACCAGGGGTCACGTCGTTCCCCCTGCGATCAAGGCCACGGTGGCTACAAAACAGGTATCTCACAAAAAACAGCTGGAACCGGTACCAACCTTAGCTGCTGCCTTTGAACACTATGCTGCCGGGAGGTATGGGGAGGTCGCCAGTACCTGCGAAGCATTACCTGGCAGGGAAGGGGACATGAGGACATTGGTGCTGCTCACACGGGCCTATGCAAACCAGGGACGGCTCGACCTTGCGGAAAGCTGGTGCAGAAAAGCGATTACGACCGACCGGATAAACCCGGAGACCCATTACCTGATGGCAAGTATCCTGCAGGAACTTGGCAGGGAGACGGAAGCGGCAGAATCTCTCCAGCGGGTCCTTTACCTGGACCCCGACTGCATCCTTGCCCACTATGACCTCGGGAATATCTCTCTCCGGCAGGGGAATACAAAAATAGCCGGCCGCCATTTTAACACCGCAGAGAAGATCTTAACGAAACTGCCTGATGACGCGGTGGTCCCTTATTCAGAGGGACTTAATGCGGCCAAACTCCTCCAGATCCTGAGAACAACCATTACACGGGTAGGTACGAGAGCATGACACCCGGCGAGAATGAAATCACGGGTCCGATCTCCGGACCCGACAAACGGAAACTGATACTGAAAGAGCGGGCAAAACTGCTTGCGAAGGAACGAAAACTAAAGCAGAAGATCGGCACATTCGTTGAAATCCTTGAGTTCGGGCTGGCAGCTGAATATTATGGCCTGGAAGTGGCAGAGATCCAGGAGATCCATCCCCTGCAGCAGTATACCCATATACCCTGCACGCCGGCATTTGTTTTTGGCATCATCAACGTGCGGGGCCGGATCATCTCGATCATTGACTTAAAAAAATTCTTCGGACTCCCGGAGCAGGGAATTACGAACCTTAACAAAGTCATCATATTGAAAAACGAGACCATGGAGTTTGGGATCCTGGTGGATACCGTGGTCGGGTTCCGCCAGGTGACGCCGGACGGGATCCATGCGGCTCCGGCAACGCTCTCAGGTATCGGCGCAGAATATGTCAGGGGGATCACCGCTGAAGGGACAATCATCCTTGACAGCAGGAAGATCCTCTCTGATAAGAAGATTGTAGTAAAAGAAACGGTGGTGGTGTAAGATGTACCTGTCGATGAAAAACCGGCCCCGGCTGGAAAGGGTATCAAGGAAGAGCCCGGCGAGTAACAATTCCAAAAAACCCAAAGGAGAGATATGAATGAAGTTTCTGGATGACCGGAATATCAGGACGAAACTGATCATTGCATTTATGATTGTCATGCTGATGATCGGCGGGGTCTGTGTAGTCAGCTACATGAATATGAAGAACATCAACGATGGCATGACCGTCCTCTACCAGGACAACACGCTCGTCATCGAGCATCTCGGGGCTGCTGATTCGGCCCTTTTCAAGCTCAGGGGTGATGTGTTCAAGTATATCCTCATACCTGAAGATCGGGCGCTAATGGGAAGCGACACCATCAACGACATTGCCACGGTCAACGCGGAGATGCAGTTCGTCCGGTCGTCAAATCTCAACCCAAAACAACGAACTAATCTTGATAATTTCGACAAGAACTGGGCCGTATACCAGCAGGGAATGACCCAGACGATGGCAGACGCCAGGGACAACCGTACGGCAGAAGCCATCGCGAGTATCAGGGAAGGGGGAACACTCGTAAAGACCCGTAACCTTGTTGACCAGTCAATCTCATCGATGGTTACTGAGAGCGCAAACCAGGCTGAAAGCATTAACAAACAGGGGGACGTCACATTTGCCAATGCGATTGCCATGCTTGCGCTCTCCTGCATCATTGCCCTGATTATTTCCATCATCCTTATTATCGTCCTGACCAACAGTGTCGCCCGGCCTATCGAGCAACTGGTCAGGGTGACGGAGAAAGTGGCCGCTGGGGACCTGAGGACCGAGATTTCCGGTGAAGAACGGCTCGACGAAGTCGGCAGGCTGAACAGCTCAACCCGCCTCATGCTCGAAAATATGCGTACCCTCAACAGGGAGATCCAGGAGGGGATTTCCGTCCTTGCCTCGTCGGTCAGTGAGCTGATGACCACCATGGCCCAGACTGCATCAGGTGCCCAGGAGACCGCTACCTCCATTGCCGAGACCACCACCACGGTCGAGGAGATCAAGCAGACCGCGGATATAACGAGCAAAAAGGCCAAATCGATGGCAGAAAGTGCCGTAAGTGCCTCAACAATGGTGGAGACCGGGCGGGAATCTGTCGAAGAGACCATGAACGGAATGAACCGGATCCAGCAACAGATGGACTCCATCGGTGAATCAATCGGCCAGTTGAACGAACAGAGCCAGGCGATCAGTGAGATCATCGGCGTCGTCAACAACGTGGCAGATCAGGTGAATATCCTCTCCGTCAATGCGGCCATCGAGGCTGCAAAAGCCGGAGACCAGGGAGCCGGGTTTGCCGTTGTCGCCCAGGAGATCCGGGTCCTTGCCGAGGAGTCGAAAAGGGCTACTGCGCAGGTCCAGAAAATCCTCAAAGATACCCAGAAAGCGGTGAGCACGGCAGTCATGTCCGTGGAACAGGGGACTCGCGTCGTGGAAACGGGGGTTAAGCAGTCTACCGAGACCGGTCATTCTATCCTGGCCCTCGAAGGTATCAACGCAGAGACGGCCCAGTCCGCCACCCAGATCCAGGTATCGAGCAAGGAGCAGCTCGTCGGCATGGAACAGGTCGCTATTGCGATGGAAAATATTAAAACCGCCAGTCTCCAGAATCTCCAGGCCACAAAAGAAGCCGAACGGGTTGCCCGGAACCTCCAGGACCTTGGGTTGAAGCTCAAGCAGATGGTAGACCACTATAAAACCTAAACCTAATAGTTCTGTGCTATCATGGATGCAAACGATGCAGAGTTCCAGAAAAGGCTCGTCGCCCTGTACCGCGTAGAGGCACAGGAACACATCGCAACTATCTCCACAAGCTTAACCGAACTCGAGGCCTGCACAAATCCAGCCCGGTCGAAGGAGCTGATGGAGATAGCATTCCGGGAAGCACACAGCCTGAAAGGTGCATCAAGAGGGGTCGGTTTAAGTACCATTGAAGAAATCTGCCAGGCAATGGAGCGTGTCTTCTCCGCCTTGAAGCGCAACCAGCTCTCTCCCTCAAAAGAGGTCTTTGACCTCCTTTCCGGAGCGCTCGATGCGGTGAAAAATCTGGTTGGTTCAGCTGACCCTGCGAAACCACCCGGTGAAAAGGCCAGGATTAAAAGGATTATTAACGGTTTCGAACGGCTCACTACGTTAAGTGAACAGGCTGCACCGGTAGCCCCCGAGAATGCAGGCACAGCACTTATGGAAGAGGTCAATATACCTCTCCCTCCAACCGGTAACGAAAAGCAGGAGATCCTGCCTTTTGAAGAGACCGTCGTTGCGGAGAAGACCCTCCGGATCTCCGTTGATAAGCTGGACCGGATACTCCACCAGATTGAAGAGTTCATATCCCTGAAGCTCTCGATTGCCGACAAGGTCATGGAGCTCCAGAATATCCAGGCGATGATCGGGACCTGGGAGTACGAATGGGACAAGACCTCCCCGAATAATCGTAAGATCCACCAGTTCGCAGAGAAGACCGGTCGGGAAGCGTCCATACATCGCATACAACCACTCATCGAGCGTCAGCACGCGTTCCTGCAATGGAATTACCATTTCATCAAGTCACTCGAAAGCACGGTGAACCGGTCGAGCCGGGCCATGGAGCAGGATTACCGGGAGCTTAACACGCTCGTTGGCGGTCTTCTCGAAGACATGCGGGATGTCCTCATGATGCCGGCGTCTTCACTTCTGAACACGTTTCCGCCGGTTGTCCGGAACATTGCACAGGCAGAGAAGAAGGATGTCAGGCTGGTGATCGAGGGAGGCGGGATTGCTATCGACCGCCGGATTCTTGACGACCTCCGTGACCCGCTCATTCATCTTATCAGGAATTCCATTGACCACGGAATCGAGGAGGCAGAAGTCCGGGCAGGGCTGAATAAGCCGGCCACAGGGCAGATTCGGATCATGCTGCAGCTGAAGAGCGGGAGCCGGGTGGAAGTCACTATTGCTGATGACGGGAAGGGTCTCGACATCGCTAAAGTGAAGGCATCCGCAAAGAAAGCAGGAATCCTGACTGAAGACGAGATCAATCGCATGAGCGACCAGGAAGCAGCCCTCCTGATCTTCCGGTCCGGCCTCTCAACAAGCCCGATTATCACTGATCTATCGGGCCACGGGCTTGGACTCGCTATCGTGCTTGAGAAGGTCGAGAAACTTGGGGGGAACGTCTCGGTTGAGACCATACCCGGTGCGGGGACGACATTCCGCCTGGTCATACCCCTCACACTCGTCAAGTTCCGGGGCGTGCTCGTCACCGACGCGGGCCGTTCGTTCATTTTCCCCATGACAAACGTAGAGCAGGTGCTCCATATCTCCCGGGACACGGTCACCACTATCGAGGGCCACGCGACGATGATGTTTCGGAATGAATACATCCCTGCCATCCGGCTCTGGCAGGTCCTGGACCTCCCCCAAAGGCCACGCAGTGAGGAGGAGTCCGCAAAGATCGATATCGTCATCGCTGTATCGTCGGGCAGGAGAGTAGGATTTATTGTAGAAAGTGTAGAGAACGAGCAGGACGTGCTGGTAAAAAGCCTTGGCTCCCAGTTAGCCCGGGTCAGGAACATATCCGGTACAACCGTTATCGGCAATGGGACCCTCGTCCCTATCCTTCACGTTCCGGACCTGATAAAATCCGCCATGAAACCCGCGAGATCCATGGCATCAGCACCAGCAGCCGGGAAAACCTTAACCGAGCGCAGGAACATTCTTGTTGCTGAAGACTCCATCACATCGAGGACCCTGTTAAAAAATATCCTTGAATCGGCAGGATACCGGGTCCGTGCCGTCGTGGACGGATTCGATGCCTGGAATGCCCTTAACATGGAAGCCTTTGACCTCATCGTCTCTGACGTGGACATGCCCCGCATGAATGGGTTCGACTTAACCTCGAAGATTCGCAAGGACCCGGCCTTTGCAGACCTCCCGGTCATCCTTGTAACGTCCCTCGATTCGAATGAAGACCGGGGCCGGGGCATCGATGCCGGGGCCAATGCGTACATTGTAAAAAGCAGCTTTGACCAGTCACACCTGCTTGAGATTATCGAGCGGCTGGCAGGGGTGTGAACAATGCCTCCGATCAGGGTCCTGGTGGTCGATGATTCGGTTATCTCCCGGCAGGTACTGGAAAGGATCCTCACCTCTGACCCCGACATTTCAGTCATCGGGGAAGCGGCAAATGGAGAGACCGCGATTCTCATGGCTGCAACCAAACAACCCGACATTATCGTCATGGATATCATCATGCCTGTCATGAATGGGTTCCATGCAACCCGGACGATCATGGAGAACTCTCCGGTCCCCATTATCATTGTCAGTGCGATCGAGGACCATAAGGAAGTCGGTATCATCTTTCAGGCGATGCAGGCCGGGGCACTGGCCTGCATGAGGAAACCGTCAGGTCCCGGGAGTCCCACCTTCGACCAGGATGCACGGGAATTACTCCAGACGGTGAAAAGCATGGCCGAAATTAAGGTAGTTCGTCGCCGGCCGTCGGTATCGGCCGGTGGCATATCAAGACCCGCCACGCCTCCCGGTGCAGGGATCGATCTGACCGGGAGAAAGATCGTAGCCATCGGGGTCTCGACAGGAGGTCCTGTCGTCCTGCAGGAGATCCTCTCCCTGCTTCCCGGGAATTTCCCACTCCCCATCGTGATTGTCCAGCATATTGCCGGAGGCTTTTACCAGGGTTTTTCCGACTGGCTTGCCTCCGCCTCCGGCTACCAGGTCTGTCTCGGTACTGACCGTAGCCCGCTCCTTCCGGGAATTGCCTATATCGCACCCGAAGGGTTCCAGACCGGTATCGACCCGCTATTCCGTCTCCGGTTCCTGGGCTCGGAAACGGAGAACGGTTTGCGACCTTCCGTTGCGCAACTGTTCCGCTCCCTGGCCGGGAACTGGGGAAAAGCAACGGTCGCTATCCTGTTAACCGGCATGGGCAGGGATGGTGCCACGGAACTAAAGATTTTACGAGACCATGGAGCCCTGACTATCGTCCAGGACAAAGAGAGTGCCCTGGTGTACGGCATGCCAGGAGAAGCCGTGCGCCTTGACGCTGCTGACTATATCCTCAACCCGCAGGGGATAGCTGACCTGCTGCGGCAGATTGGAGAGAAAACCAAGCCTGATAACGAGAAAACGCCGAACACGGAGAGAGACTGAAAATGCCCAAAACCAACCAGGAAAACAAGCCTGCCGACATTGTGATCGCCGACGACAGCCCCGTACAATTGGAAACCTTACGGTACGAACTGGAGAAAAATGGGCACAGGGTCCGCTCAGGCGCGAATGGAGAGCAGGCACTGGCGCTTATACATTCATCCCCGCCCGACCTTGTCATATCTGACGTGATCATGCCGGTCATGAACGGGTACGAACTCTGCCGGGAGATACGAAAAAATCCTGCGTATGAACGTATTCCGGTGATCCTCCTGACCGCCCTCACCGACACGCAGGACGTTGCCCTTGCCCTCGAAGCCGGGGCTGACAGTTTTCTCACAAAGCCATTCGATGCGGATTACCTGGCGATCCGGATCCGCCAGTTTCTTTCTCCAGGGCATAAACTGCGTGCCCTGGACACCGATAAGAGTCCTGTCGCGGTCTCTTTCGATGGGACCATCTACCATATCGACTCAGACCGCGGGCAGATGTTCGAGTTCCTCCTGACCGCTTACCAGGTCGCGATCATGAAACAACGCGAAGTTATCCATGCCGAGGAGAAACTCCGGAAGACCAACGAGAACCTGTCGGATCTCAACAAGGTCATCAGCATCTGCAACTCTGCCCTTTCTGCACAGGAGATGTTTGAGGTCCTGATAAAGACAATTGTTGAAGTCCTTGATTTCGAATTCGGCGCAATCTACCTCTTCAACAATGACCGGACGGGTGTCAGCCTGCAGAGTTACTACGAGGTGGTCCCGACCTATGACTCATTCATGGACCTGCTTGGCAGCCTGGACCCAAAAAATTCCCCGAATACCGATGTGCTTGTGAATGGAAAGTGCGGGTTCTTCGATCTCACACGAGACCCGCCACATGTGGAGAGGGAAAAAATTATTTTCGAAGCGATGGGTGCAAAGGCATACGTCCTCCTCCCGGTAAAAGCGGCGGACCAGATCATGGGGACAATCGTGCTGATCAGTACGACTGAACACAGCTTTGCCGACAAGGAGACGGACCTCCTTGAATCCGTTGGCAGGGAAGTGGGCAGTGCGGTAAAACGGCTCCTGCTGCAGCATCGTATAGAGGCCGCCAACGAGGAGATGAACCAGTACCTGCATATACTTCGGCAGGCGAACAAAAAGCTCAACCTCCTTTCCGGTATCACCCGGCACGACATCAATAACCAGCTAACGG
>Ga0194039_1001236_pt1 | contig 13912 bp, 13 predicted proteins | sample JunL228m_MetaG_FD_148679 | JGI IMG/M metagenome (GOLD analysis project Ga0194039, IMG submission 148679) | Anoxic zone freshwater microbial communities from boreal shield lake in IISD Experimental Lakes Area, Ontario, Canada - Jun2016-L227-8m | ecosystem: Environmental > Aquatic > Freshwater >... | reverse complement strand
ATTCACTGAAATTAAAAAGACCAATTGAATATGTTACACTAAAAACAGATAGATTATTTAACACTAATAAAGTGTTACCTAGGTACTCGCCCATAACAGAATATTGACACTCCGCTGAGTTTAGATTAAAATAATTGTCCAATTGCGCGGACCGTACCTTGATACTTGAGAGGAGGCGAGAACAATGACACAGTCAGTCAAAAAAGTGCTAACTGTATTCTCAGAGACGGAGCTAGCACGTATCCAGAATATTTTTCTGGGAAAAGGACTCAAGGACAAAGACCTTGAGATCGTGAAGAAAACACTTCGTGATTGTCTAATTGCAATGGTTGAATACCGCCACATCTGCTACACCATGACAGGTTCTGAGTTTGCAATCAAAGGTAGAGTTATTGTGGAAACAATAAACAAAGCCGAGGCAAAGCTAGAATCTTTCGGCACCCTGACCGAAGGAGATTTTCGCGCACTGACAGTACTACTCGTCAACAAATCAACTATTTATACTCACCACGCCATCCAGAATGCCATCAGGGAGGCAATCAGTGTCTAGCCGTTTAGGGCAGTCCGCTTAGAGGCGTCGAGACCAAACCACAATCGGTTTGGGATCGGCGCCTCGTTCTTTTTGTTGAATAATAAGTGATTTTTCGCTACAATACGAGCATGACATCAAACGAAATTAGAGAGAAATTTATCCAATTCTTTGAAGGCAAGAAACACATTGCTATTCCGTCTTATCCTGTCGTTCCACAGAACGACCCATCGGTTCTTTTTACAACCGCGGGCATGCATCCTTTGGTTCCGTATCTGATGGGAGAGGCCCACCCGTTAGGTAAGAGAATTGTAAATTCACAGATCTGTTTGAGAACAAACGACATAGATGAAGTTGGAGACACGGCTCATTTAACTTTTTTTGAAATGCTGGGATATTGGTCTTTGGGGGACTATTTCAAAAAAGAATCAATCCAATACACTTTTGATTTTTATACTAAAATATTGGGCTTTGATCGGGAAAAAATATCTGTGACTGTTTTTTCTGGGGATGATGATGCTCCCTTTGACCAGGAATCTTATTCAGTTTGGAGGAATGATATCGGTATTCCTGAGAAAAGAATCTACAAAAATGACAAGAAGGAGAATTGGTGGGGCCCTGCCTCGGAGACCGGACCATGCGGTCCTGATACAGAAATGTTTTTAGATACTGGACAAAAAAATTGTGGCAAAGAGTGTAGCCCAGTTTGTGATTGTGGGAAATACATTGAAATTGGCAACAATGTTTTTATGGAATATTTCAAAAACGCCGAGGGAAAATATGAAAAGCTTGCCCAAAAAAACGTTGATGTAGGAATTGGACTAGAGCGTCAGGTAATGTTTTCACAAGGGAAAGAGTCTGTTTTTGAAACCGACTTATTTGAGCCAATAGTCTCCAAAATCAAAGAACTGGCAACAGACTGCTCTGACAAAAAAATAAAATCAGTCAGAATCGTCGCTGATCATTTGCGAGCGGCCACCTTTGTTCTCGCTGAGCAAATCGAACCGTCTAACATAGATCGGGGCTATATTGCTCGTAGGCTTATTCGAAGAGCGATTAGGCATGGACGAAATCTAGGGATCGAAGGAAATTTTACTTCCCAAATAGCCAGAGAGGTAATAGAGAAAATGTATTTGGTATATCCCAAACTCAAAAAAAACGAGAATTTTATTTATGCAGAGTTTGAAAAAGAAGAGGACAAATTTAGAAAAACTTTAGAAAAAGGTCTAAGAAAGTTCAATCAAATTATTTTGGACAAAAACCTCAGAATTATTTCTGGCAAAGATGCATTTGACCTATTCCAGAGTTATGGTTTCCCCGTTGAAATAACAGCAGAGCTTGCCAAAGAAAAAAATATAAGAGTTGATAAAGAAGGTTTTGCTAACGAGTTCAGAAAACACCAAGATCTGTCACGGTTAGGTGCTGAACAAAAGTTCAAAGGTGGACTAGGAGATCAATCTGAGCAAACCATAAAATATCACACCGCGGCCCATTTAATGTTGGAAGCCCTCAGAAGGATACTGGGCCCTCATGTTAGTCAACGAGGAGCAAACATTACCCAGGAACGGATCCGTTTTGATTTCTCTCATCCAGATAAAATGACGGATCTTCAGATTAAGTCCGTGGAGGAGATGGTTAACGATAAAATTAATTCTAAGTTACCAGTAGTTAAAACCATTACCACAGTCGAGGAGGCAAAAGGTAATGGTGCAACGGGTGTATTTGATTCCAAATATGGCGAAAAAGTTAAAGTCTATACAATTGGCGGTGACCTATATTCAACAGATGGCTTCTCCAAAGAAATTTGTGGTGGACCACATGTGGAAAATACTGCGAATCTAGGACATTTTAGAATTACAAAGGAAGAATCATCCTCTGCTGGAGTCAGACGGATCAAAGCAGTCTTGGAATAAGATTGTTTTTTGGCTTAATTTTGCCTACAATATTAGATAGACATAATATATGAAATTATTTAATAAGTTATCAAGAAAAGAATCAAAAATACCACACTATGTGGCCTTGGATATTGGAACAGAGTTTGTAAAAGCTCTTATTTTTAAGATAGAGGATGGGAAGGGAATTGTTGTCGGTGCTGGGCGACAGAGACAGCGTTTGGGGGACATGCACGGGGGTGCAGTGACCGATATAGCTGGCGTCGTTGAAAACTGTTCCAAGGCTCTCGATCGAGCCGAAGAAATGTCTGGTGTAGTTGCCGATGAGTGTATCATTGGGATCGCGGGGGAGCTGGTTAAAGGAACGACTACCACTGTTCATTATGAGCGACTCAAACATACAAATAAGATAGATTACGAAGAGCTTAAAAAAATTGTCAACAAAGTGCAATGGAAAGCTTTTGATGCGGCCAGAAAACAATTAGCTTGGGAAACGGGATATAGTGCGATAGACGTAAAATTAGTTAATGCCTCGATTGTTGATGTCAAAATAGATGGCTACAAGGTTACTAATCCAATCGGTTTCCAGGGCAAGGATGTTTCAATCGGAATATTCAATGCTTTTGCTCCAATGGTTCACCTTGGAGCACTCCAGACGATTGCGGCAGATTTGGGCTTAGACTTGATCAGTATAGCGGCTGAACCATATGCAGTTGCCCGATCTGTAGGCGTTGATGAAGCCGGAGAATTTAGTGGAATATTTATTGATATTGGCGGCGGAACGAGTGATATAGCGGTTGTTAGAAACGGTGGCTTAGAGGGAACGAAAATGTTTGCGATAGGGGGGCGAAGCTTTACTAAACGTCTAGCTCAAGCTCTAGGCGTAACCTTTGCCAAAGCTGAGGAAATTAAGCTTGCGTATGCCAATGACTTGCTTGAGGAAAAGAGTGAGAAGAAAGTCAAAGAGGCTTTAGCCCTCGATGCAGAAGTCTGGCTTTCTGGAGTAGAATTGTCATTATCAGAGTTTTCAAATGTTGATTCATTGCCGTCCAAGATATTGCTTTGTGGTGGTGGAGCGGCTCTGCCAGAAATCAAAAAGGTTTTAGAGGGGAGCGATTGGTACAAAGACCTACCCTTTGCAAAAAAACCGAAAGTTACTTTTATCAAACCGGCTGAAGTCTCAAATATGGTTGATAGGACAGAAGAAATCAAAGATCAACAAGACGTAACCCCTTTAGGCCTGGGAAGTCTAATCGTTGATATGGATTTAGAAGATGATGTCATGCCTACAATATTACAAAAAGTAGTGAAGATGATGCAAAATTAAACAAGTTTAATTTTGCAGTTGAAAGTGAAAAGTTATAAAGTTGAAATCAAGAGGAGCAATGCTAATAGCCAAAGGCTAAAAGCAAATATCAAACATGGTTGAGCCAAAAACAATTTATTTAGAGCCAGATGAGGAAGTGACGTCTGTCATTGATAAGATCAGAAAGACGGAATTCAAAGACGTTATTTTGGTAGTGCCAAAAGAAGCTAGTTTGCTCCAGAGTGTTGTAAATCTGAAGCTGATCAAAAAACAAGCTGAGAATTTGGGTAAAAATCTTTCAATTATCACTCAAGACAAGGTTGGGCGAAATCTAGCTGATAAGGTTGGCTTGGCCACTGCAGCAAAAGTCGGGCAAGAACCAAGGAAAAAAGAAAATACTGAAGATGAAGCACCTCAGTCATTAGACAAAGCAGACGAAGGTCCGATTGAGAGTACTGACGAGGTGGTCTACAAAGAAGATGCAAAGGACTCAGGGTTAGCGGAAGACGAATTGGTTGTCTCAGAGGACGATGAGTCTGAAGCGGACTGGTCCAAAAAAGAAATTGAAGAAAAACCGCCAACAAACTTGATGCCAAAGTTTCCAAAGAAAAAATTATTGTTAATTGGCATCCCTGTAATTTTGCTAATTTTAATACTTGGTTATATTTTCTTGCCTAGAGCAAAAGTCACAATCTATGTCAAAGCGGAGAAAAAGCCAATCTCGGTTGATATTTCAGGCGAAAAAGATGCAAAGTTAAATACTGATAAGGCAATAATTCCTTCTCAATCTATCGAAGTGACAAAAGAAACCTCAAAAAAATACCCAGCAACGGGCAAGAAAAACATTGGGACCAAAGCGACAGGCTCAGTCAAAATTATCAACACTAGTCCCACAGAGGATATTAGTTGGACGGCTGGGACTAGGCTCTATCCAGAGGGAAAGTCTGATATTGTTTTTCGGACTAGCGCGGCGGTTAATATTACTCCAGCCCAAACATCTCAAACCGTTTCTGTTGAGGCAGACCAGCCAGGAGATCAATACAACGGTTTTAGTAATGTTGTTTTTTATTCAGTTACCTTGGGGTCAAAGCCAAATATTTATACTGCTACGAGCATGGGGGGAATGGCCGGCGGCTCTAATAAAGAAGTAACTTTCGTAACGCAGGGCGATATTAATACGGCCAAAGATAATTTGTCAAAGGAAGCTCTCGATAATGCCAAGACGGAATTTAATAAAAAAGCAGAAACATTGAAGGTCATAGATGATTCAAAAGTAGAAGAAGTGCTTTCAGCCACATCAAATCCGGCCGTAAACAGTGAGGCCAGCGAGTTTAGCTTGACAACCAAAGTATCAATCAAGGCTCTAGCTTATAATATGGACGATATTAATAAAATACTTAAGGCTGAGGTAGAGAGACAATATGGTTATGCAAAACAAATCGTTAATGATGGGGTAAAAACTGCGGAGGTTGACATTACTTCCAGTGATTTGGCGACAGGAAAATTTAGCGCCTCAGTCAAGACTGATGCCTACGTTGCAAGCAAGATTGATCAATCCCAAATCAAAGATGAGTTAAAAGGTAAAAGTGCCAGCAAAGCGACTGATTATCTCAAAGGAATTGAGGGAGTCGAGGAGAGTAAATTTCAGTTTTGGCCTTCTTTTATTAAATTTTTCCCAAGGCTAAAGAGTAACATATATCTATCAATCCAAATTCCCGAAGGCTCAAAAAACTAGATGGCAAAAATTTTAGCACTTGATGTCGGACAGAAAAGGGTCGGGCTGGCAATCAGTGATGATTTAAATATTATCGCTATGCCCTACAAAACAATCGAGCGGATTGGGTCTGTTTTGGAGATTAAAACTGTAATAGAAAAAGAAGGAATTGAGCTAGTGGTTGTCGGCTTGCCTTTACTGGCAAGTGGTGACCCAGGTTCACAGGTAGAAGATATCGAGCTTTTTACTCAGGAGCTTAGAGCAGACATAGATCAAAAGATTGAATATGAAAACGAATTTTTAACGTCCGTAGAAGCTATTGAAAAATTAAAATCAAGCAAGAAAAAGAACATTGCCAAAGAAGAAATAGATCAGATGGCAGCGGCAATTATCTTAGAAGCTTATATTAAGAGGATTGATGCTCGTTCATAATAAACAATTTGAAATTGGGGAAAAGACTAAAAACAAAAGAAAGATTTATATTGTAACAAGCTTGATTATCTTCGGATTTTTAATATTCATGATTATAATGACAACATTAGGTGGTTATCTCTATCTTAATCATTTTATGCGATCAAAAAATGCGATTAAAACTGAAACAACATTTATTGTCAGAGAAGGTGAAGATGTTAGACAAATTACAAAAAACCTTCAAGAAAAAGGTCTAATCAAACAAGATATACCATTATTGACTTACCTTAAGCTCAATGGCCTCTCTGGTAAAATTATAGCTGGCGAATATCGCATTATGCCGGAAAGTTCACCAACCCAAATTATTGGAACCCTGACAGGTGGGAAGGTGACTACAGATAAAATTACCATTCCCGAAGGCTGGACCAATAATCAAATCGGGGGCTACCTAGAGGATAAAAATATAGTCACTAAGGCAGATTTTCTGACAGCGGCCAAAAAAATCTATGATTACGATTTTTTGAAAGATAAGCCAGCAAACGTTGATTTGGAAGGCTTTTTATTCCCGGATACATATCAACTGCCGACAAAAGTAACTGCCGATCTGATTGTGAAAAAAATGCTGGCAAATTTTGACAACAAGCTTACGAATCAGTTAAAAACTGAGTCGCTCAAATCAGGTCTAAATATGTATCAAGTCGTGACCCTAGCATCAATAGTGGAGCGCGAGGTTGCCAAGCCAGAAGACAGAGAACTTGTAGCAGGGGTTTTCTTATCAAGATTGAAAGAAAATATGCCTCTCGAATCTTGTGCCACCATCCAATATATCCTGAACGCGAACAAGACACAGTTTACTTACGAAGAAACTAGGACGCCGTCGCCCTATAATACATATTTGAATCCTGGCTTACCTTTGGGTCCGATTGGAAACCCTGGTCTTGATTCTATCAAAGCTGTCATTAATCCTAAAATTACTGAGTATAGATACTTTTTGTCAGCAAATGGAATCACATATTTTTCGAAGACTTTTGCCGAGCATGAAGAGAAAAAAGCTAAATATTTACAGTAATATGTCTGAATTTTCCATAAAAGTTTGCCAAATTGTAAGAAAAATTCCAGAAGGCCAGGTCAAAAGCTATCGGGATGTTGCCAGATTGGCTGGTTCGCCAGGTGGCTACCGTGCAGTTGGGAGTATAATGAGAAAGAATCAAGACTTATCAATACCGTGTCATAGAGTGATAAAAGCAAACGGCGAGCCAGGTCAGTATAATGGTGGGGAAAAGGAAAAAGAATTGAGGTTAATTGCTGAGGATGCTCGGCTTGACAGTGGCTGTAATATCAAATATACTATTGCGCGTAACTGTGAAGGAGGACATTAGAAGTTTGAAGACAAACATTTAATACTTATGTCTAAGCTCGGTCACAAAATTGCTAATATAACTAGATTGATCATAACCTTTTTTAAAAAATTGCCAACTCGCATAAAACAGGCTGGCCTTTTTGTCGTTAATAAATTTGCGAGACAAGGCGCCATAAAAGCACAAAAAAAGACGGTAAAATTCTTTAAAGGCCCAATGAGCGACGTCTCCCATCTAAGCATTATGGTCGTAATAATTTTTGTTTTGATAAGTGGCATACCTGGGAATTTAGACAGCAAGGCCAAGGTGACTTATAGTCCTTTCGTACCAATAGAGACAGCGAATGAAGCTACTCTATCTACGACAGAAAAAAGAATTTTAGAAGCTGATTCTGTTGCGACAATATCGGCCATCTATAGCGATAAAATGGGTCAAGATGCTTCGAAAGTTGCTGAGGATCTAAACAACAAAATTAATATTGTTTCTGGAGGGAGTGAGTATATTTCTGGTCAGCCAATTGTTGCAATGCCAGAAGCAAGCAGCAATCGTAGCAAAATTACTAAATATGTGGTTCAAGACGGCGAGACGGTCTGGACAATTGCTAGAAAATTTAATATTACTACTGATACGGTTCGTTATGCCAACAAGCTCGAAGACGAGAATAGCGTCAAGCCAGGCCAAACGTTAACTATATTGCCAGTAGTTGGCCTTGTACATACGGTTAGTGCCGGAGATAGCCTAGATGGCATCGCCGCTCGCTACAAGGCAAATAAGGAGATGATAATAGCTCAAAACGATCTCTATGGGGAAGATTTAACTCCGGGTATGGAGGTATTAGTTCCTGACGGTGAAATTCCAGCGGCTCCGAAACCTGTGGTAGTGGCGCCAGTTGCGGCTGCGCCCTCCTCGTCTTCATCTTCGTCATCATCTCGTTCGGGTGGCTATGGCAGCAACTCATATATCTCCAGATCAGGTTCATTTCGATTTCCAACCGTTGTTGGCCCAATGGGCTTTTATAATGGCTATCATAATTGGGCCATTGATATTCCAAATAATGTTGGGACGCCGATATTTGCGGCAGATTCTGGTAAAATCTCAGAAGCAAAATACGGTTATAATGGAGGTTATGGGAATACTATCCTCATAGATCATGGTGATGGTACTCAGACTCGCTATGCCCACATGTCCAGCTTGGCGATTATTGGCGGCTATGTATCCAAGGGACAAGTCATTGGTTATATGGGTAGCACAGGACGCTCTACAGGCTCTCATCTTCATTTTGAAGTAATTATTGGTGGCGCTAGACAAAATCCAATGAGCTATTTCTAGCTATAAAAATAGCTTAATTTGTGCTAAAATCATGTTGTTTATTAGTTTAAGCCGACAAAAGGTTCTATTTTTGTTTGCAGAGGAGAAGGGTAAGAGGTTTTGGTAGCAGCGATTTAGCTGGGCCAAGGCTTGAAAGCCGATTAATATATGTTTTGTGATATTGCTGAAATATATGTCAAAGCTGGAGATGGTGGAAACGGCCGGATGAGTTTGTTGCACGAAAAATTTCGTGAATATGGTGGACCAGACGGAGGAAATGGGGGAGATGGCGGAAATATAATCTTTCAAGTCGATCCGAGCTGGAATACCCTATATTTTTATAAAACTCACCGAGAACTCAAGGCGGAAAATGGTGAAATGGGCAAGGCGAGCAAACAGCACGGACGTGGAGGAGATGATTTGATTGTCAAGGTTCCTATTGGAACAAATGTGATTAATAACGAGACGGGGCAGATCCTAGCTGACCTTTCAGCCGAAAATCAGGAAGTCATAATAGCCAAAGGTGGAGAGGGTGGATTTGGAAATGCCCATTTTACAAGCTCAGTACGACAGAAACCGATGTTTGCTGAGCTTGGCACCAAAGGGCAAGCTGTAACTCTGCGATTGGAACTCAAACTAATTGCGGATGTTGGACTAGTCGGGTTGCCAAATATTGGTAAGTCTACCTTGCTATCAGTCGTATCGGCGGCCAAGCCAAGAATCGCAGACTATCCTTTCACGACCATTACCCCTAACCTTGGGGTTGTCGAAAAATACAGCAACAAAGGTTTTGTTATAGCTGATATCCCTGGGTTAATCGAGGGGGCTTCAGCCGGAAAAGGCCTGGGAGATGAGTTTCTACGTCATATAGAGAGAACCCGACTGATCGTCCATATAATTGATGCGATGAGTAATGATATGGAAAGTGATTTTGTTCTAATCAACAAGGAATTATCTTTATACAACAAAGAAATGCTGAAAAAATCACAGATATTAGCTATTAGTAAGGCTGATTTATTAAATAAGGCAGAAGCAGAAGATATTTATAAAAAAGCGCAAAAGATGATTACCAAGAATAAAAAGATTATTAAATTTGAGAAAGAGCCAATCCTTTTCTCCGCAGTGACGCACCAAGGGCTAAAGGAACTGATGTTTGACATCGAGATTGCGCTAGATCAAATACCAAAGAAGAAAAAAGAAGATCCAATAAAAATATTTACGATAGCAGACGTTCGGAAGGATTTCTTTGAGGTCAAAAAAAGTAAGAATAAATATATAGTTACAGGCGAGAAGATTGAGAAATTTGCTCAAAAAACTTCTTTTGATAACCAACAAGCCGTCATGAGACTGTACGATATTATGAAAAGATCGGGAGTTATCAAACAAGTAGAGAAGCTTGGCGCTGGCTTTGGTGATAAGATCGCGGTTAATGATCAAGAACTTGAGTACCGGGGATAAAGAGAGCTCTTTATCCTACTTCTCAATATCAATAAATTGAACCTTAATTGCTTTTTTGATATTAGTTATATGCTTGTTTTCATTGATAAGACGCACAATTGAGATATCTCCTAGTCCAAAAATATGAACTTTACGAAGAAGTATAAAGCCTATCAAGAGAGGCAGCCAAAAGGTGATTCCTCTATATGTTAGCGTGATTAAAATAGCTATTTCTGCAGGAATGCCTTGAGAGGTAAATGTTAGAGTCATAGCACTTTCGGTTAGACCTATCCCGTAGGGTGTTATGCCAACAATCTGAAAAACAACACCCATCACAAAGCCAGAAACCAAAGTCCAAAGCGAAACATGTTCATTGAAGGCCACAAAGACAAATAGAAGACTCAGGATATTTATTACATGTACCAGAAAGTAGCAGGAGATTAGTTTGCCGATTTCTTTCGTTTGTTTGGTAATATTTTGAGACGCATTGTTAAACTCTATAACTCCTTCTTCTATCCAATCATCCTTAAACCTTTTCTTTAGACGTAAAATCTTTGTAAAAATATTCAATACGTTGGTTTGCCAGTTAAGGTAGACATTGAGATATGAAGGCTTGTAAATGCCTAGGATAAAAATGGTTATCAAAAACAAGGTCAAAGAGACCATCAGCCCCGTAGCAATTATTTGATAGGCCTGTAAATCCCGGGTGGAATATAGGTAGAAAACCCCAAAGCATAAGATTACGCCAAAAGTAAAAAATTGAGCTACATTTGCTATTAATACTCCGGCCAAAGTCCGTATAGGTGATTCTTTTCTTCTCGATGCATCTGTTGCGAATAGGGCGGCTCCGCTGGCTCCACCTGTAGGAGCAACGACGTTTACAAAAATATAGGCAAAGGTTAGGGGAAAGAGCCTTTTGAAGGTTTGTTTGATATTAACCAACCTAAATGCAATTTTGTAAGTAAATGTGAAGGCAACAAAATAGAAAAATTGGGCAAGTACTGCTAGAAAAATGAAAATAAGATTGCTTTGCTTGATGCTTACAAAAAGCTCCTTCAAGCTTGCAAATCTAAGGGCAAAAATACAGAAGAATAAGAGGATCAAAATCCAAAAGATGATCCTACTTCTATCGCGCGAAAAAATACTTTTTTTGTTTTTCATGTTAACAACAAATATTATAACGGTTTTAAAATTAATAAAAAATGAGATAATTTACTTTGTATGTTAATCAAAGATGCCATTATCTGGTCCAACAAGAAGCTAAATAGAAACGAAGTGGACAATGCCTCCAGCTCGACGAATCTGTTGTTGAGTGATCTATTAGAGGTTAATAGAGCTTATCTGGTATCCCATCCGGAAAGAGAATTATCAAAATCTGAGGAAAAAAGATATAGAAGTTGGGTAGAAAGGCGATCTAAGCACGAACCAGTCTGGTATATAACAGGTCATATTGATTTTATGAATCATTCATTCATAGTCAACAAGAACGTATTAGTTCCTAGGCCAGAAACTGAGATTCTAATTGAAAAGTTTATTTCTGCCAATGGGCAACAAATTACATCTGAAAGTAGGATTTTGGAGATTGGCACTGGCTCAGGAGCAATCATCGTAAGTTTAGAGAAAAACCTAGATGGTCAATATTTTGCATCCGACATATCGTCAGAAGCCTTAAAAGTAGCCAAAGAAAATGCAGAGAGAATAATAAAACGAACAACTATATTGTTCAAAAAAGGTAACCTATTTGAACCATGGAAAAACAAAAAGTTTGATTATATTTTAGTAAACCTACCCTATATACCTCACCAACAAATGACAAAGTTATCGCCTGATATCTTGGATTTTGAACCGAAAATAGCCTTAGATGGAGGAATAAATGGTCTGGATATATATAATAAATTCTTATCAAATGCGTCAAAACACCTTAGTGAGAATGGTAAAATCTATGGTGAAATTGGCGACAAACAAGGGGCTAAAATTAGCGAATTGTCAAAAAAATATTTACCTGACAAAAAAGTAGAAGTTATTAAAGATTATGCGAATTTAGACCGTATTTTTATTATTCAAAATTATTGAATATTATGATAAAATTGCAAGGCTAAAAATGGGCCCGTAGCTTAGCTGGTAGAGCGCCTCCATGGCATGGAGGAGGTCGCAAGTTCGAATCTTGTCGGGTCCACCATATTAGAATCAAGGTCATCAAAGTGCTGTTTAATGCTGAAAGGAAGGGATAATACTGGTGTTCCAAACCCTGTTGCTAAAGAGTATTTGGGATTTTGAATAAATATCATATTGTGGATTAAGATTTTGGCTTCATAGCTAGCATTTTTCCATGTTTCTGCCGGTGTTCCAACAAATCTAAAGACCAAGCTAAGTGCCTCTGTTATATCAGGCACTTTTTTAGTTCCGGATTCGTTATTAAACTTTCTTATTTGTCTATCTAATTCTTCTATTTTGGTTTCATAACGGACTCTAAGACTGGCTGAACTTGTCTTAGGAATAAGATCAATATAATCATCGATCATTTGTTCTAGCTCCTTCTTTTCGGCCTCTTTGGCTTTATAACTTGTACTCAAATTTTTAACTTTTTTTTCCCAGATTCTTGTTGCAATAATTTTGCTCATTTCTATGACTTCTGGTTCAACCGTAATGTTTTCTAAAAGTTGTAAGTACTCACCCTCCAATTTATCAGGAGCTATATTCTTAGGGCTAGCCCCGCACTCTTTGTTGCTGCAAGTGTAATGAGGATAATATTTATATTTACCTTTATTTATGCTCCCTGTCATATTTACACCGCAGACAGAACAACTTACAACTCTTCTTAGCGGAAAGTCGTAATTGTCATTTTGCCTTGGTTTGCTTTCTGGTCTTTTTAATTTAATTTGAATTTTATTAAATGCCTCCTCAGTAATAATAGTTTTATGATGGCCTTGTCTTTTTGTAATGTCCCACTTTTCATATACAACTATGCCTGCGTACAGTGGTTCAGTTAGAAGTCTTTTTACGTAATCAAATGTAATTTGTTTAATATTTCTGTTTAGAAGACCATGAAAGTTTTTTGATTTTAAGTAATTCAAAAAATCGATCTGATTTAATAACCTGTTTTCAGCAAAAGCGTTTAATCCTTCAGCAAGCACTTTCGTAATCGACTCAATAGGCACAAGGAGTTTCCCATGTTCCTTATCTCTTTTGTATTCATAGCCTGTCGGTGGATTAAAACACCAATATCCGCGTTCTAGTCTTGCTTTCATCTTCTGACAGACTTGTCTTCGGTTCTGTTTGCGCTCAAGCTGATTTTGGGCGGCAAAGATTGTTTCAACGAATTCACCTTCAGCGCTATCATCAAAGTTGTAATTCAGGCAGCGAAGCTTAGCTTCCCGGACTCTTAGTTCTGCCTTTAATCTTAAGTGGACCTCCACATCTCTCGCAAATCTCTTAAGATCATCGAAAATAACAAAATACTTATCCTGCCAATGGTCGTCTAAGTATTGTATTAAGGACTGCATAGCTGGACGATCGAATAACCCACCAGAGATGCCTTCGTCTTTGAAAACCCTTTCTACATCTAAGCCAAGTGAGCGAGTATATTCTCTGCATCTATGCTCCTGGCTGTCTAACCCGCCACCCTCCCTAACTTGTTTTTCGGATGAAACTCGACAGTAGATGACGGCTTTTGTGTATTTTGTATCCATAATTCTACCTAAAATTATCTAGATATGAATTGATTGATTTATCAACAACTCCGATCAAGTAATTTCTAATATCTAATATTTTCTCATCACTTAGATTGAATTTATCGAGCTGCTTCTTGCATTCGTCTAAGGCGAGAACCTCAGAGTTCGGGAATTCAGAATTAATAGGGTTTGCCTTTTTAAGGTTATAGCCTAAGGTTCTATTTGAATTTTCCATAATTCCCTCCTATCACTATAGTAATATAGTATATCACCATAGAGATAGAGT
>Ga0194039_1001234_pt1 | contig 13915 bp, 14 predicted proteins | sample JunL228m_MetaG_FD_148679 | JGI IMG/M metagenome (GOLD analysis project Ga0194039, IMG submission 148679) | Anoxic zone freshwater microbial communities from boreal shield lake in IISD Experimental Lakes Area, Ontario, Canada - Jun2016-L227-8m | ecosystem: Environmental > Aquatic > Freshwater >... | reverse complement strand
TGGCTTTGGCACCCGGGTCGCCCATCTGCTAACCGGCGTTCCCAAGCCGATGGTCCCAGTCGCGGGCCGTCCGTTTCTCGAATGGGTGGTACGTTACCTGGCCCGGCAGGGCATTCCGAAAGCCATCCTCTCCACCGGCCACCTGGCAGAGGTGGTGGAGGCCCATTTCCAAAACCAGCCCGTCGCGGGAGTTCTCACGCGCTGCATCGCCGAAATTCAGCCCTTGGGCACGGGAGGAGGCTTCCTCAATGCCGCTCGAGTTTCCGGCGATGCCCCTGATGCCTGGCTGGTTCTGAACGGCGATTCTCTGGTTTTTGCCGATCTCGCGGCGGTTGCCACTGAGTTGAGCAATCCCACAGTCGCCGGGGTGGTTGTCGGTTGTGTGGTGGAGGACGCGTCGCGCTATGGCACGCTGGCCATTGGCCTCGACGGCGAGTTGTTAGGCTTCGCGGAGAAACGGCGAGGCAGTGGAGTGATTAACGCGGGCATTTACTTGTTGCGGAACTCCCTGGTCCGTGAACTCCGCGGCACGCCGCCGCTGAGTTTTGAACGGGATTTCTTCCCGCAATGGATTAGTCATGGCGTCCTGCTCAAGGTGGTGGCAGTCGAGGCGCCGTTCCTGGACATTGGCACGCCTGAATCGCTGCGGCAGGCCCAGTCGTTTGTCGAACACAACCGCGCGCAATTCCGGGATTGATCGCGACATTGTGAATCACTCGCAAACCTCTCGCCGTCTGTCGCTCGTTTTTCCAACCGTATGTGGTGCTTTTTCGCTGCTGATGCTCGACCCGTGATCGACGGGGAAGCTCAGCGTGAAGCGGACGTCAGCCTGGTCCTTTATGACCGAGGCGTGCGTGCGCTGATCGACGACAAGGAGTTCGACAGCGCGCCGAATTGCGCGGCGTTGTATCTCGCGGCACTGCGCGGACACTTGCCGATGTGATTCAGAGGCTCGCTAAATCTCCAATATTTGCTGGTATTCGGGCACCAACACTTCCGCCTTCGGTTTCATTTCCCGCAATACTTCGCCAAACGCCAGGGCCTGCTCTTCTTCTCCGTGAACGACGGCAATTTTCTTGATGTCGCCTTGGATGGCTTCGACGTAGCGCCGCAGCTCGTTCTTGTCTGCATGTCCCGAAAAGGAATCGATTGAGGCGACCCGGGCACGGACTTGGTGCGGCTCGCCGAAAATGTTCACCGGGTTCCGGCCGGACATGATCTGGGCGCCCAGGGTGTGTTCAGCGCAATAGCCGATAAAGAGGATCAGGTTGAGGGGATCGCTGATGTTGTTGGCCAGGTGATGGCGGATGCGTCCAGCCTCGGCCATGCCCGAGGCACTGATGATGACGGCGGAGTCTTTCAAGTCGTTGAGCTTTATCGAGTGCGCGACTTCCCGAATATAGGTCAGGTTCTCCATCCCGAACGGGTTTTCCTTCTCGTGCAGGAATTTGTAGATGGACTCGTTAAAGCATTCGGGATGCAGGCGATAAACTTCCGTCGCGTTTACACTGAGCGGACTGTCCACGAAGATGGGAATCTTGGGCAACTGCCCGGCCAACGTCAATTGATGCAGCGTATAGACAATTTGCTGCGTCCGGCCGACGGAGAACGAAGGTATAATGACCTTGCCTCTACGCTCGATGGTTTCGCGCACGAGCTGGCCGACCTCGGCGTTGGCATTGGCTTTGGGAGAATGTTCGCGCGCCCCATAGGTGCTCTCGACCTGGAGGTAATCCACCCCATCCACCGGCTGTGGATCGCGCAAGATGTCGTCGTTGCCGCGTCCGATGTCGCCGCTGAACAGATAACGGAACCGACGCTCTTTCTCCCGAATGTCCAACACCACCTGTGATGCCCCGAGAATGTGGCCTGCATCGCGAAACGTGACGGTGACGCCGTCGGCTGCGAGAACCGGCCGATCGTAATTGATGCTGATAAACTGCCGAACCGCTTTGTCCGCATCCGCCGCAGTATAAAGCGGCTCGACTGGCGGGAGGCCCTGCTTAGCGCGCTTCTTGGAGACGAATGCGGCGTCGTCACGCTGGATTTGGGCTGAATCCTCGAGCATGATGCTCGCCAGATCGCGAGTGGCGAAGGTGCAATAGATATTGCCTTCAAAGCCTTGACGGCAAAGGTTGGGCAAGTTGCCGCAGTGATCGATATGCGCGTGACTCAGGATGACCGCGTCGATTTGCTTGGGGTCGAATGGAAAGTTGCGGTTGCGCTCCGTGGATTCTCCGCGCCGACCCTGAAACAGGCCGCAGTCCAGCAGGAGCCGTTGGCCATTCACCTCCAACAGATACAGGGAGCCCGTTGTCGTGCGAGTAGCGCCGAGGAAATGAATTCGCATTGCGTTTAAGCTGAAAACAATTGTTATACGCCGATTCGTCCCAACTGTGCTCTGAGCACCCGCACATTGGGCTAGTTGGCATCCAATATCAAGAATGTTCGGAGCTAAAGAGCTAAATAATCACTCAAAAACACTGTGGACAAATAAAGCGAAAACGGTAAAGTCACCGCTAATCGATATGAAAAATGATCCTTTGACCACGGTTTTGCTTGGTCTGCTGACCGTTCTTGCGCTGGCGTCCGCAATATTCTGTTGGCTTTATATCTCCAACACGCGCGAATGGCGAACCCTTCAATCTCAGGTCGCCATGGTCCAAAACAACCGTAATCTGGTCAACTCACTGGTCACCGACGCGGTCGAATACAGCAAGAAGGATCCGACCATCAACCCGATTCTCGAATCGGTTGGCGTGAAATCCGGCAAGTCTGCCCCAACCAACGCTCCCAAAACCCCAACCAAGTAGTCTCTTATGGACAACTTCAATGATAAAGTCTCCGCCAGTACTGGTTCCAGTAGGTCGCAAGAGCAGTCCGGGTTGAAGCGAGAAACGTCGGCGGACGGGTTTGAAGGCAAAACGGCTGCTGAACCGAGTCTGGCCGAGTTGCAGAATCAGATGTCTGCCTTGCGCCATCTCGTGATCTCGGTCTTGATTCTGCTCGTCGTGATTAGTGGCACATTCAGCATCTATTTGCTGCGGCAGTGGCGGACGATGCACAAAGACCTCGCAGCGTTCCGCCCGCAAGCCACACAGATCATTAGCGAATACCAGAGGGTAAGCGCGCCGGCGATGGGCGACTTTGTCAAGAAGGTCACCGAATACGGGCGGACTCATCCAGACTTCGCGCCTGTTTTGGTCAAGTATGGCCTTAAACCCGGCGGCGCGCCTGGGGCAGCTCCGGCAAACGCCATCGCCCCGCCCCCGGCCGCGCCAAGGAAATAGCCTCCTCAGGGCACCTTTGGCCAAAGGGAATCAGCATGCAAGATCGGGAATCGCCCCCGCGCGCGCTGGTTGTTGCGATTTGCATCATGCTCGTCTTCCAGGTCGTTAGCGCACTGACTTCGGTCGGGCTGTGCTGGATCTGCATCGCCAATGCCCGTGAACTGCGCGCACTTCAAACCCAGACGGCGTTCATTAACAGAAACCACACCTTCATAAACTCCCTGGCTAACGACGCCTTCGAGTACAGCAAGCAGCACCCGGCCATCGACCCGATTCTCGAGTCCGTTGGCTTGAAACCATCCATATCTGCTGCAACCACCGGCCCCACATCCGGAGTCAAATAGTCACCGATGAATTCTCCCGAAAGCGAGACAAGCGGGGCAGCGGATTTGAGCCGGTTGGAGTATCAATGCCGGTCCTTGCGCCATTGGCTTGTCTCGGTGCTGGCGCTCGTGATGCTGGGTCAGATGCTCATGATCATCGTCAGCGGAACCTTCACAGTTTACCTGCTGCTGCTATCGAGGAGTACGAGCAAGGACCTTGTCGAATACCGTCCCCAAGCCACAAAAATCATCAACGACTACCAGCAGGTAAGCGCGCCGAGAATGAACGATTTTCTCAAGAAGATTACCGAATACGCGCGTGCCCACCCGGACTTCGCGCCGATTTTAGCCAAGTATGGCATCAAGCCTGGCAGCCCAACCGGGGAGGCTCCGACAGCCGCCACCAGCCTGCCCGTCGTGCCGCCAAAGCCATAGGCGTCAGGGCGGAGCCGCACTTGGGAAACGCTTGAACCAATCCTGCCTGGCCGCTGTCCATTGAATGGTTAGAGTGAAAAACGTTCTGATAGTCTTAGTAACTCTGGCATGGCTGTCCGCTATCTCTTTGCGCGCGGCCAATCCCGGCGACGAAGTCGTCATCGTCTATAATACCCTCGTGCCGGAATCCAAAGAGGTGGCCGACTACTACGCGGAGCGTCGCCAAGTGCCTGTGAAACAGATATTTGGCTTCGCGCTTTCGACCAATGAAGACATGTCGCGAAAGGAGTTTCGTGATTCGCTGCAAAGACCATTGGCAAAAGCGCTCGAGACCAGGAAACTCTGGCGCTTTGGTTCCCACACCGTGCCCGCCACGAACTCGCATCCCGCCCGCGTGGAGCAGAAAGTCGTCCAATCAAAGATTCGTTACGCCGTGCTCTGTTACGGCGTGCCCTCGCGGATTCTGCCGGACATCGAGATTAAAGAGGAAGGCGTCCAGGACATAAGGGAGGAGTTGCGCCGCAACGAAGCCGCCGTGGACAGCGAATTGGCCTTATTGCCGCTCATCGAGCAAAAGCTGCTGCTGGCTGGTCCGTTGCGAAACCCGATCTATACGACAACGAACCGCCCGATGCTACATCCGACCAACGGCGTGCTGCTGGTGACACGACTTGACGGACCCACAGCGGCGATTGCCCGCGGTTTGGTGGACAAGGCGCTCGAAGCCGAGACCAACGGATTATGGGGCCGCGCTTATTTCGACCTTCGGAACACCAAGGAGCCGGGTCTCAAACCGGGCGACGACTGGATCCGTGGGGCCGCAGAAATCTGCCGGCACCTGGGGTTCGAGACAGTCGTGGATGAGAACCCCGGCACCTTCCCGGCGGGCTTCCCGATGAGCAGCATCGCCATCTACATAGGCTGGTATGACGGAGACGTTTCGGGGCCTTTTGCCCAGCCTGCAGTCGAGTTTGTGCCCGGCGCGTTTGCCTATCATCTGCATTCCTACAGCGCCGGAACCCTCCGCAGCGCAACACAGCATTGGGTCGGCCCGCTACTGGCCAAGGGCGCGACCATCACGATGGGATGCGTGTACGAGCCCTACCTTGGTGGCACACCAGATGTGGCGACCTTTGCGGCCCGGCTGATTTTCCAGAGCTTCACCTTTGGCGAAGCCGCGTATGCAGCCCAGCCGGTTTTATCCTGGCAGACGACGGTGGTTGGGGATCCCCTTTATCGGCCATTCGGGAAGAATGCTGACTTGCTTCACCGAGAGCTGGCGGCGCGACACAGCAAGTTGATTGAATGGTCTTACTTGCGTCTGATAAACCTCAACCTCGCAATCGGGAAGCCCATGGCCAGCTTTGTCCCTCTCCTGGAAGAGATCGACGTTACCAAAGAAAGCGCCGTGCTGACAGAGAAGCTCGGTGATATGTACTCCACCCAGGGCAAACCCTCTTCGGCCGTCTATGCCTATATCCAGGCGCTCAAGCTCGACCCCTCACCGCAACAACGATTGCGGCTCCGTCTCAATCTCGGCGAGAAACTGCCCCCATTGAATCGCGTACCGGAAGCCTGCGACAATTACCGGCAATTGCTCCAGGAGTTTCCACTCTATCCGGACAAGCTTGCCATTTACAAAAAGCTCCTGCCCCTGGCCCAAAAACTGGACCTGAAGGCGGATGTCGAGGCATACGAGGCTGAAATAAACCGCCTTTCTCCTCCTCCCCCAAAATCGTAAAACCCCGAACTGGCCCCGCTCCATCAATCACAAGTTGAGATTTCACCATGTCGGCGATGCGGTTTCCTTCAGCCAAACTTTGCAGCAGGTTGGTAACCACACTGCCCCACTACGCCGCCCAGCAAGTGATGCGTGATTAGTGGGCGGCGGCTGGTCTGGTTGGTTTGCGTGCGGTCGGGCGGCGGCTCTGTGCCGATGACATCGGACCAGCCAGATGCTGGCAATACCAATCGAGGGCTTCGACGAGTCCTTGGGCAACGGGGTGAGACGGTTTGTATCCTAGCAGGCGCGTGGCTTTGGAGATGTCTGCTTCCGAATGCTGGACATCGCCTGGACGGAAATCGCGATACACCGGACGGCAGGTTTTCAAATGGGGGTACGACGGCAGGAGTTGGTCGCGCAATAGATCGAAGAGCTGGTTGAGGGTGAGCCGGGCCGAGAGGGCGACATTATAGACCTGGTTGATGGCCTGGGGCTTCAGGACGGTAGCCGCGAGGAGGTTGGCCTGGACGACGTTGGCCACGTAGCAGAAATCGCGGCTGGTCTCCCCGTCGCCGTTGATTTCGATAGGTTGGTTGAGAATCATGGCCGCAATCCATTTCGGTATCACGGCGGCATAAGGCCCGTTGGGATCCTGCCGCGGGCCAAATACATTAAAATACCGCAGGCCAATGGCGGTGAGGCCGTAACACCGGGCAAAAACATCCGCATACAGTTCGTTGGCGAGTTTAGTGGCCGCATAAGGAGAAAGACATCGGCCAATGGCGTCCTCCATTTTCGGCAAGCCCGGATGATCGCCGTAAACCGAGCTGCTCGAGGCATAAACAAATCGCTTCACTCCACTGTCGCGGGCGGCGATCAGCATGTTCAAGAATCCGGTGACATTGGTGGCGTGCGAGTCGCCGGGGTTTGCCAGAGACCGCGGCACGGAACCCAAAGCTGCCTGGTGGAGCACGTAATCCACCCCATGCGTTGCACGCTTACAGGTCTCCAGGTCGCGGACATCACCCTCAATCTTCAGGAAATGTTTCCAGCGCACAGGCCCAACCAGGTCGCGCACTTGATCGAGATTGTCGGATGAGCCGGTGGCATAGTTATCGAGTCCAACGACCCTCTGGTCCAAGCGAAGCAGCGTCTCCAGAAGGCTGGAGCCAATAAACCCGGCACTGCCGGTGACCAGCCAGAGCTTCGGTTGGCTCGCCAGCCGCTCGGTCAATTGTTTGAAAGCATTCATAATGCATGTTCCCGCTTCATAATTTTAGGCCCGTTTCCTGCGCCATAGCCGCCAACGGCTCGTCCAACTGATCGCGCCGTCGCACCACTAAATCCAGTTGCTGCCAGCCGATCCGCTCCAGAATGCCAGTTCGCAACCGCAACACCTCCCGGAAGCTCAACGTGTCCGACACCACCAGCAGGTCAACATCGCCGACGGCAAGTCTATGTTGGTCGTCCCGGGCGTCCATGCTGTTGGTCGAGACGGGCTGGGCGACATTGGTTGCCACATGTGAAACAGAGCCCGGAACGTTGCTCTGCGGGGCGAGCACTGACGGGGTTGCGGGAAAGGCATTCGTTACGATATCCGATGGCCACCTGACTGGTTCGGCTTCCTTGCCCCCGGCCCCAAACAAACAGAAGGTGCCCTGGAGGGTGAGCAAAACCGCCAAGAGGGAAAGGTTAGGATAACTCATGTCCAGCCCCAAGGTCGGCAACAGTATAAAATCCTGGAGCGGGTCGGCCTTCGAGAGGTTGATATTATCATCCCAACTACCAGCGCGAGGTGTGCCTGGCCTGTGGGATTTCGAGATGGGGTTGACTTGGTGCATTCAGCAGTCTGCACAGCGGGTCCGGCGGCTGGTGCCCTTTGTGAGGCTCTGCTCGGGTTGGCCCGTCCACGGACACAAGCCGTTGGCTCGCATAGCACAACCCGGAGAGCCGGCACCCAATCCAGCCGGCCGTGCCTTGTTCGGGTTAGCCTTTTTCCGGTATTGACCCGGGCTGACGCCAAATCGGCGCTTGAAGCAGGTGTTGAAGAGGCCCAAGTGGTTGAACCCGCATTCATCGGCCACACTGATGACTTTGGCATCAGGGTTGCGCAGCAGGGCCACGGCCTTTAACAAGCGCATTTCCATCTTGAGGGTGGCAACCGAGAGGCCGAAGTGCTGGTGAAACAGACGGTTAAGGTGGCGTCGGCCGCAGCTAAATTTGGCCGCCAACTCGTCAACCGATAAACTCAATAATTCGGCAGCCGACAACTTCTCGAACACCTGCGCCAGATGATCCTCAGCCCGGACAAAGCCGACCCGCTCGCTGCGCGCGTTCCTGAATTCAGTGGTCAATATTGCCGCGGCGACCCGCAGCAACTGGCCTCGGTGATCGAGGTTGAACTGGGGCGGCAACTCCCCGAGTAGCCGCTGGCATTCCAGGGCCACCGGGCTGGATGCCGGATACAGCTTGGTCCGCTTGAAATCATCGGTAATGCCCTCTAGCAGGCATATTTCATTGTTGGCAAAGAGGGGATACAAGTGTTCCAAGCATACGGAAAAGATGGCAAAAACCATCTCGCCATGATCCGCGGCACAGAGCTTGCCCTCGACGGCACCGTTCAGCACGAGAACATCTCCCGGCGCAAGCCCTTGGTTAAGCGCTCCGCAGAGGTATTTCCCCGCGCCGCCCTTCGGGAACACGAAAGAAAGTGCGCCCTGTTTATTGACCCATTCTTCAGGCGCTTTGAGGCAAACCAATTGCAGAGTCAGATAATCTTGAGCAAACATTCAGCACCTCCATTGCAGCTTCACCACAAATTCTCATGATGGCCGCTTGTGGGGCTGGTCTCCGACCTGCCGGTTTGCGGAGTCTCCGACTCCGTGCGGGGCCAGAGCCCCCCGTAGCCGGCAGACCAGGAGGTCTCCCCACCTTGCTTCAAATAATTAGAATTGCTGCTTTCCATATTCTACCTTATAATACTCACATCACATGTTCACACCATCATATCTGCCAGCCTCAAGGTTTCCCGCCCGCCGCCCCATGCTCACCGATCGAACTCACACAATCCTAGCAGCGAGCAAGTCAACAGAACACTAAGCCGGAAGTTTGCACCTGTTTGGGGCAACTGCCAATACATTTAGGACACAAATAAATGCGGACAAACGTGTAAGGCACAGTTTTGCAACCTGCTGCGGAGTTTGCTTTAAAGACAAGCAGACAAGCTCTGGTTCATGCCGCAGTCCAGGAGGACAATCCTGGCCTGTTTTCAATGTCCTTCCGCTGCCCATAGATGTCCTAAAACTGAATGGACAGCGCAGCACCAAATAATTATAGTATAAAATAGGAGTGAATTAACGCGAAGCGCGCACGCGATCTGTCGGCAAGCAGGCATTGCATGAGGGCCATTTGGTTTTGCTGGCACGCCGCTGGCGCCATCACGCTAGCTCACTAACGCCCCTGGCGGGCCAGGCCGTGCGGGTAGAAGCGGATATTACATTATGAAAGACAGCAGCACTGATTCAGCCTCGGTAAAGATGATCCTCCTGGTGGACGATGATGACTATGTTCGCATTACGACCAAGTGGTTTCTGAGCAACTTCGGATATGCCGTGGATGCTGCGCGGACGGCGCAAGAAGCGCTCGCCCTGTTCGATCCGACAATCCACGACATGGTCATAACGGATAACTTCATGCCGGGCATGACCGGCGCAGAGATGGCCCAGGTCATCAAAATGCGATCTCCATCCACTCCGGTGCTGATGTACTCCGGCAATCCCCCCGATGACCGCTCCTGCCTGGACCACGTGATCCAAAGACCGTCCCACGTCCTCACCCTCAGGGATGCAGTGCATACGCTCCTCGCGGATAAATGACATCGCCTCCGCGATTCGAATCGCCACCCGCACAACGGCAACCCTCAGGCGCCGTCCGGAAATAATTTTGTATAATCAGCATGAATGCGGAAGCATCGAGTCAGGCTCATCACCGTTGTTGCGCGCCCGAGGCTCGCTGAATCTGGCCCCCATCAATTTCCTGGCCAAACCATTCCAGCTCGATGAGCTGCTCCGCAAAGTCATATCAACTCCAGTTCATCGGCTTGCATCTTCACGGCAGCGGCCTGGGAAATAAAATCAAGCCGAAGCAACACCGTTGTCATCCCGTAGCGCTTTTCCACATACCCCTCGATGCCACGCAGAGGACCGGATTTCACCTTAACCTTGCATCCAGGGCCGATGCTAGGCGCCAGAAATACCTCCAACTTCGTCTCCAAAGCCCTCAAAATCTCCATCAACTGTTGAACGAACAATGCCTGGTCATGAACAACCAACAAATTGGCCAAATTATCATTTTGAAAAACCCATTGCCTCTGCTCAGGCTTAAGCTGGAGAAACACGTACCCAGGAAACAAGAGTTTCTCGAAGGACACGGTTTTCCCTCGGTATCGGTGTGCCGTTCGATAGAACGGCAGGGTCACCGGAATTCCCTCCCTTTCGCAGTTCTGTTTCATCTTCTTCTCTCGCCGAGGACGCGTGTGCGCCACGAACCATTCCAAATCAGTCATTGCAACCACTATGATGCTGGCGCCCGCGCCCGCGTCAAGCCGCCAGAAAGCGCAATGGACCCTTATTCAGCAGCATGCCCCTGGCGGCCTGCGGGCATGATTATGCGGACGGTCATCCCTTCTGAGTCTTCTCCGCCGGCAAAATCTGCACCCGCAACGGATGTGAGCTATCCATGTGAATGTCGCGCTGAGGGAAGGCCATGACGATGCCGCTCTCCTCAAACGTTCGCGCGATCATGTGGCGCAGATCGCTGCCAATCTGCGCGGCATTGTGATTGAGCACGTCCACCCAGTAGCGCAGTTCAAAGCTGAGCGCGCTCTCACCAAATTCTTGGAAGATAATCTGCGGCACCGGCTCCTTTTGCACCAGTCCGTGGCGTCCTGCCGCCTCTGCAAGCAATTGCGCCACGCGACGCGTGTCGGAGCCGTAGGCCACCCCGACGGTTACAGAAAACCGCACGTTGCGATCCGAATAGGTACAGTTGCTGACGTTGTTCTCCAGCAATGCGCTATTGGGGATCAGTGTTTCGGTGCCGTCGAACAACTTGAGCACGCTCGAACGGATGCCTACGCTTATCACTGTTCCACGATGCCCATCGATATCAAGCACGTCACCGACCCGAAACGGGCGTTCAAAGAGGATGATGATGCCGCTGATGAAATTCTTGAGGAGATTCTGCGTGCCGAATCCAACGCCGATCGCTAACGCGCCGCCGAGAAACGCGAAGACCGTCAGCGGAATCTTCACGGACACCAGACTGAACACCACGAGCGTGAAGACCAGAGCTACCCGGATCCACCGGCGAATGAGGTTCGCCTGGTTGATCTCGACCTTGAGTCGCTTCACCGCTATACGTTCCAGCATACCTGAGAGAATGATTGAAAGCCGGTAGCCGACCCCGAGGATCAGAAAGGCCATTGCCACCTTGCCCACTGTGACGCTGCGCCGACCCGTGATCTTCTGGCCGTCCACCGTGATGGTGTCTTCGGCGGCGAAAAGCTCGAAGTGCCAGAGTTTCGACGCGAACGAGGAGACTCCTCCAAACAAGTCCCTCACTCGAGCGGTCGCCGGAAGATGTTGGCGCCCCTCATCGAGAGATTCCTTCCAGCGCAACGCGAGCCTTTCCATTTTCTCCACGCTGCGCAGCGCACGGTGAGCTAGTTCCTCCCGCAACCGGTAGAGGTTGAGCAGTTCCTGGGCGTCCGCACCTTCGGTCTGCGCGCCCGATCGGTTCTGCACACGATTGCGTTGCTCAGCGATGAGGCTGGCCGCCAGTTCGACCTGCTGCACAAAATGTGGCTTCACGCTGCGAAGCAGCCGCCACAACCGCTCCAGTCGCTGATAGCCTTCCCGAAGCCTGGCCAAGTCCTGTTCTTGGAACGCGGCGAAACGCATTTGCCATAGGCTGTGCTCGGTAAGAGTCTTCTCTGCAAGCAGGCGCAGCACGACCAAGCGCTGGGCGCTGGTTTCAACCCGCGCGGCCCGCAGTTCAACCAACGCCTGTAGTTGCCGAACGTGGGGGTCCTGTCCGTTTTGAATAGCCTCAGTCCCGGCAGAAGTCTGCAGCGCGTTGCGAAGCTCTTCGCGGGCGGCAGTCAGGTCTCGCTGTTGGCTTTCAAATTCGCGCTCTGCCTCTGGCATCTCTCTCTCCACTTCGCGCTGCTCTGCGTCCGAACTTGCGAGAACCTGATCGAGATCTGCCTGCGAAAACCGTGGGTTCTGAGCCGTAAACACCAATTGCCGCCGCACCAAGGCGAGTCGCTGGCGATGCTCTGCCAGTTCGATCTCCACTCTGCGCCGTCGCGTCTCATTCAACGCCACGCTCGCCGCCGCCTGGCGGTTGCGGAGATCTTCGAGCGTCCGATGCCACGTCAGTTCGGTGTTGCGCGAAACATCCGTGCTCGTCTCCAGTTGCTCCGCCAAAAGCCGCAAATGTTCGTCAGACTTCTTTAGCTCGAACTCGGCGTCCTCGGTCAAAGCCGCCAGCACCTTCAGTGAGGTCTCGGACGCTGCAATTTTCGCCGTAAGCGATTGCACCGAATCCCGCAACTCGTCGATCAAAAGTATCGAATACGGCCCGGGCTCGTCAAAGCCGGCCCAAACTTTCGTCCTTTGTTCGATGGCCCTTAGTTGCAGGCGAGCTTCTTCCAGTCGCCCCGCTTGCTCGATATGGTTCTGGTAAGTGAGGACCAGCGACTCGGCAATGAGATGATATGCGTGCGCCTCGGTCGTGCTTGCGCCGGGCGGCAGATTGGTGGGTCCGGCTGACGCCGCCGACACCGCGCCCAGTTCAGCGCGCGCCTGGGCCAGGCGCGCCTGAAGTTGCGCTACAAGTTCCGCTGCGCTGCCGGCGCTATTGGTTGCGGATGGCTGACCAGCCGCCCCCAACGTAACGATGAACAATACCCCGGCCGTGGCGCAAACCTTGCGCCATCCGGGAAAGGCAGGCCCGGAAGCTCGCCTGATTCCGATGAGCGGGTTGCATTTCATCAAATGCTGCGAGCGACTCTAACAGATCGACAGCGAGCTCGGAAAGCCTAATGATTCTTGATTCTCGCCTCTCAGCAAACCTCGCGACTTCATCGCATCGTCTGAATGCCCCCCTTCACGCCGCCCACAGCGTCGGCAGCGAGACGAACCAGAGCTTGTCGCCGAACGGCACGACTTGGTCCTTGTCCACCGCCAACTTGATGGCGTCGGATCATGGACGGATAACCACCGGATTGTGGTGAATTTGCAAGCGGCAACTGCCCGACTGGCCGACCGCGTGCGCATCTTAGCAAACCAGGCGGAGGAATGTTTCTAGCGTCTCCCCGCAGCAAACGGCCTTGCTCTCCAGGGTCGAACTGGAACTGGCCGCCCAATTGCGCTCGATTCTGCACCACCCACATTTCCAGGCCATCGAAGCCGCCTGGCGCGGCATCGATCGCTTGGTGCGCACCTTTGGCGCGGAACAAAACCTCAAGCTCTTCCTGATCGACGTGTCCAAAGAGGAACTAATCGCCGACCTCCCGGCGCAGGAAGAAGTGGACTCAAGCGGCCTCGGCCAACTTATCCGGCGTCAGGCTGATGATCAGTCTTGGGCAGTTTGGTTGGCCTGGCCCTCCCCCGCTTCCTGCTCCGCCAGCCCTATGGCAAAGACAGCGATCCGATCGAGTCCTTTCCCTTTGAGGAACTGCCCGGCGACCCGCCGCATGAAGGCTATCTATGGGGCAACCCGGCCATCCTTGGGGGCTACCTCCTCGCCGCTGCCTTCCAGGCCGAAGGTTGGGAAATGCAGACCAGCAGCTACGGCGAAGTCGGCGACCTGCCGGTTCACAAGTTCAGGCAGGATGGCGAGGTGATGGTAAAACCCTGCGCCGAAGCATGGCTCAGCGACCGCGCCGGTGAGGCAATTTCCAAGCGGGGCCTGACGCCGATCTTGTCGGTCAAAGGGAGGGACATGGTGCGCCTGGCCGGGCTTCAATCGTTGACTGGCAAACCCTTCGCGATCAAATAACGAGGCTCGGCGCGACGCCTTGCCCGATTTGACATTGTTAATAGACGATATTAGGTTTACCGCCATGATCGGGTCTATCT
>Ga0194039_1001233_pt1 | contig 13918 bp, 13 predicted proteins | sample JunL228m_MetaG_FD_148679 | JGI IMG/M metagenome (GOLD analysis project Ga0194039, IMG submission 148679) | Anoxic zone freshwater microbial communities from boreal shield lake in IISD Experimental Lakes Area, Ontario, Canada - Jun2016-L227-8m | ecosystem: Environmental > Aquatic > Freshwater >... | reverse complement strand
AGTTATTAAAATAAAAACAAAGAATGCCCTAGAAATAATACAAGAGCATGGGCTTCCATATTATGTGAAAACAGATTTAGAGGGATATGATGAGATGTTGTTGGAATATCTTTTAAAAAACAATATCAGGCCGAGTTTTATTTCAGCTGAAATGAACAACATCAACATATTCTCTTTACTGCATTCAATTGGGGGATATCAATATTTTAATATAGTTGATGGTAGTAATGTTCATATTGACTACAAAACTTGCAGGATACAAACAAACAATGGGGTGGAAGAATTTTCATTTAAAGAACATTCAGCAGGACCTTTTGGGAATGATATTTCAACTAAATGGATGAATGCTGATAATATTATTCGAAGGATAGCGATGGAAAAATATGGATGGAAAGATTTGCACGCCACGAACGAACGTATTGAACGCGGAATTGATGTTTTTCGAATGAAAAGATGTATTTTTAAAAAAATAATAGAACGATTCACTTTTGGCTTGATTAGATAACGTGAGGATTTACCTAACAGAAACAAAATCTCCCTATTCTGTAGAGTCTCTTTCTACTAGGATCAAGGAAACCTACTTATCATCCGAAAATCAGCAATTTATAATCACTGATGAAATCGCAGATGCTGATTTAATTATCTTTTGGGAGAATTACGAAGAGGGGGAACAAACTCGCAATCAGAAACTTCGTGAACAGGCTCTCTTAATCGGTGAACCGGAGAAGCTCTTCGTAGTTTCCGCAGAGGATCGTCCGTCCGGCTTCATGCCTGGCATTTATACGGGAACTCCCCTATGTCCATGGCGAACCAATCGGTTCCTTACGGGTGGGTATTTTTGGACAATGAATCCTCATTTGGAAGTGGGACGGATTAATGCATGGGATCCAAAATATCTCTTTTCTTTTCGAGGGGCTTTGACTGCTCCGGTTAGAAGAGAAATTTTCAGAATCCATTCCTCCAATGGTAGCTGTCTTATTGAAGAAACAGAGAACCTGAAATTCACTATCAATGTAGAGGATCCTCTCAAGGCACAAGGACAGCGCGAGTATCGTGATACGATTCTTGATAGCAAATTTGTACTCTGTCCGAGGGGTGGGGGGGATTCGAGTTACCGCTTGTTTGAAACGATGCAACTCGGAAGGGTACCAATCATTCTAAGCGACCGCTGGATTCCTCCTCTTGGTCCCGCGTGGGGGGACTTCTCAATCAGGATCGCGGAAAAAAGGGTCCCTGAACTTGATATAATTCTTAGGACCTTCGAGGACCGGGCCAAGGAAATGGGGCTAATGGCTCGCAAAGCTTGGGAAGAATGGTTCCGTCCCGAGATACTGCCTCTGCGGACATTCCAATGGATCCATCATCTAGCCCTTGCAAGGACTCATCGCGAATCATCGATTAGGAAATACTGGCCGTTACTTGATTGGATGGTTAGAAAGCCCTCGCCACTTCCTGTCCAAGCCTATTCTAAAGTCGCCCGAGTGCTGAAAGCCAAAGGTTCCAGCCTCAGTCTCCTCATTCCAGAGATCTGATTTACGAATTATGAAGACCATCCTCCACTACTATTCGAAGCTACCCGTTATCCGTGAGCTCCTCCATATCAGGCAGGAATTACAGTCAACCCGCGATGGGGAACGACTCAAAATCCAGGCAGCCGCTATCCAGGCATTGGAAGCAGTGAAGGCCGGCAATGAACGTTATTGTGATCCGCGGCGTCTCTTGGCGCACGGGGCCCAGTACTTCTCCCAGAACTTCGAGGATGGGATGATTGCCGAGATATTTAGTAGGATCGGGACAACAAGCCGCACGTTTCTCGAAATCGGTGTGGGTAACGGTTCCGAGAACAACACGACCTCACTGCTCTCTGCGGGTTGGAGTGGTTTCTGGATCGAGGGTGACGCCGAGTGCGTTGAATCTATCGAGTCGCAACTGCGGAAAATGCCCAAAACATCCAAGCGACTGGAGGTGAAACGGGCTTTCGTATCACCGGACAGTATCAAGGGCCTTCTTTCCGAGATGGGGGTTCCGGAAGAGATTGATCTATTCTCCCTGGATATCGATCTGAATACCTACCACATCTGGGCTGCACTGGAGAGCTTCCGTCCCCGGGTCGTGGTGGTGGAATACAATGCGGCCTTTCCGCCCGGATTGGAATGGATTCATCCCTATTCGGAGCAGGGCGGATGGGACTACACCCAGAACTTTGGTGCCAGTCTGAAAGCGTTCGAGTTGTTGGGGCGAAAATACCGTTACAGCCTGGTGGGATGTGACATCACCGGAATCAACGCGTTCTTTGTTAGGGATGATCTGATGAGGGATCATTTTGAGGGGCCGCACACAGCTGAGAACCATTACGAGCCACCGAGGTATTATCTGATGCATCGCTATTCACACCCATCTAAATTCTATGTAGAAAACTTAGCATTATAAATAATGAATAAAAAAGCCAAAGCCGTTTTAAGTATTAATATCGCCGGGCTAATATATGGAGTAAGATGGGGATTGAGAAATGCTGCTAATAAATTAGCCTTATGCTATGATTTCATTGATCCACTTGGTAAAGGTAAAGAGATTTCTTCAGCTGAAACCCTCAAGAAATTATCCCAAATATCCCAAACTGATATTGAAAATATAGTAAAAGAAATTCCTATTGTTAGGCTTGACGCAAGGCAGACGTATGTGGATGGCGCTCTTCCACAAAAAGACTTGATGGGACTGTTATCGCTTCTTATCGATTGGGGGCCGGATGTTGTTGTTGAGATTGGAACATTTCATGGAGCCACAACAGCAGCCATGGCTCTTAATGTTCCAAATGCAATGATTCATACGGTGGATCTTCCATTGGATTATCAAATCGGTCACGAAAGAGAAGCCAATATACCGAAAGATGACTTTCATCTTATTTTGGGGAGGAAAGTTGGCGAGGCTTACAAATCACTAAGTGGCGTTAATAATATCACACAACACTTGTTTGATTCTGCAATTTGGGATTTCGAGGAAGTAAAAGGAGCTTCGTTTTTCTTTATCGATGGATCTCATACCTATGAGTATGCCAAAAACGATACTGAAAAATGCATGTCAGTTGCACATTCTAAAGCCAGGTTTGTTCTTCATGATTGCGATGAAAGGCATCCAGGAGTGGTTGATTACGTTTTTGAACTCATAAAAGAGGGAATTCCTGTTACGCGAATAAAAAACACAGCAATTGTATTTTTTGACAAGAATTAATAACAACACCTTGTCTTATCTAGTTAAAAATATCCTCTCAAGGCAAATAGCCTTGTGGCAACATAAGTGGATGGGCAGGCCGGAGCATGTCCTCTTCTTCGGCCATGGAATCGGTGACGACCTCTTATGCACGGCGGTGGCGCGCGAATTGAAGAAGCGGGGGGAGGGAAGGATCGTCATGTTTAGCAGGCATCCGTCGCTGTTCCGTTTCAATCCTGATATCCATGCCGTGTACGGATGCGGGTACGGAACGGCGGGGAGAAGGCGTTTCGCGGGATATTCCACGATAATACCGCAATTCAGTAATTACGATCAGTCCTCCGACAAAGATGTGTTTCGTAATGAACATGTGATTACTACCATGTGCCGTATCGCGGGGGTTAACGGAGGTATCGAACTGCGCCCCTATTTGAAGCTAACTGCCGAAGAGATGCAGCGGGGGGTAATCTCTGATAGGCAGGTGGTGATCCAATCCGCAGGGCTCGCGTCGGGGGCGGGTGTGATGAAAAACAAGGAGTGGTATCCGGAGCGTTTCCAGCAGGTGGTGGATCAGTTGAGAGGAGAGATTTCCTTCGTGCAGCTAGGAAATGAGAAAGATCCTCCCCTCTGTGGGGTCATCGACCTTCGAGGAAAAACCTCCTTGCGTGAATCTGCTGCGATTCTTTCACGCAGTCAGGTGTTCATTGGGCAGGTTGGTTTCCAGATGCACCTGGCCCGTGCCGTGGATTGCCGTAGCGTCATAGTCTATGGTGGGCGGGAGAATCCAGCCATTTCGGGCTACAAGTGCAACGAAAACCTTGTAGGAAAAACATCCTGCTTACCGTGCTGGCAGAGAAACAGGTGTGACTATGATCGGGAGTGCATGCGCATGATCGATGCGGAGGAAGTTGTGACTGCTGTGCAGAGACAGTTGGATTGCTATGGATCTCCTCAAGTTCCTGAGACAGCTGTCATAACTTAGGATATTTCTCTTTCCACGTAACCGATTCGTAATAACTCTCCAATGCAATGAACCTGAACAGTTCTCCACTCGTTTTTGATATAGGAATGCACAACGGGGACGATACAGCTTTCTATTTGTCATGTGGTTTCAGGGTGGTTGCAGTGGAAGCTGATCCAACCTTGGCTGCCCTTGCAGTAAAAAGATTCAAAAAAGATATTTTACTGGGAAACCTAGTCATAAAAAATATTGGCATCGCGGATCAAAATGGTGAAGCTACTTTTTGGATAAATGCAAAACGAACCCACTTTAATTCGTTTGATGAAAGTGTAGCCGGTCGGTTCGGTGATGAACTTACTCCGATAAAAGTTACGTGTCAGACTTTCAGTAGCCTAATTGAACAACATGGGGTTCCGCATTATGCAAAAATAGATATTGAGGGAAATGACATCATTTGTATCCGTCAACTCCAAAAGAAATTTGCGCCGCAATACATTTCCGTAGAGATGACACTTTCAGAGAACCTGCCTCTTGCATTATCCCAAATCGGATATCAAAAATTCAAAATAGTTTCACAACATGGGTTCATAGTTCCCAATTCAACATCACTTAATGTGTGCGAAATAGTATTCCGATTCCTTACTAGGGTAGCTAATCAAAATATTAAGGATCGCACGATCGCTAAAAGAGCTAAACGAAAGTTAGCAGCTATTGTTCTATCTCTCGGAAGTGAATGCCGTTTGTGGAATAGCGACAAGGTCTTCAAGTCAAAAATAAATCCCGAATGGGAGTTTCGAGAAGGTTCCTCAGGAAGTTATGGAGAAGATTTGGCGGGATTCTGGATGAACCGGGATGATATTATGAAAATATGGAGCCGGGAGCTTGAATATCATCAGGCTATCGGAAGGGAATGCTGGTGCGATCTCCATGCAAAACGATGAATAAAAATTCTGATTTAGTTGATTGAACAACTCCCTTTGAATAAATGTCCAATGCGAAATATGGTGTTTCTGTAATAATCTGCTGTCACAACAGCGGAGGGCGCTTACTCAAAACATTGCTTCATCTAGCGGCACAGGAAGTTGATGAATCCATTCCTTGGGAGGTAGTGATCATCGACAATGCTTCAACAGATGATACGCAAGTAGTGGCGATGGGGCAATGGAGTCGCCCATCTGTTGAGCTGCGGGTTATTTCAGAGCCACAAGTGGGGCTAAGTCATGCTAGAGCACGTGGTATTGATTCTTCTCAATTCGCCTGTCTGTCATTCATTGACGATGATAACTGGATTTGCCCGCAGTGGATTCAGCGTGTACATGATCATTTTATCGGTAATCCAGCGTCCGCCCTGTTAGGTGGCCCCTCCTCACCCGCCTTTGAGGTTGCCCCACCTGACTGGTTTTCCCCGATCAGTGCCTTCTACGCCATTGGCAACCAGCATGAACGGGGCGGGGACATCACAAATTCCATGGGAACTCTCCTATGGGGAGCGGGACTAAGCGTCAGGAAAGACGCCTTGAAGCAGCTTTGGGAAGACGGGTTTTTCTTCTCATGTTCTGGCCGCAAGGGCACAAGACTTACGGCAGGTGAAGATTCCGAACTCTGCTTCGCCCTTCGTGCTTACGGATGGCAACTTCATTACGACAGCGGACTTGAATTGCGGCATTTCATTCCGAAAGGAAGGATGTCTTGGTCCTATGCCCGACGTCTCCTGAGGGGAATTGGTCGCGCCGCTCCTGTTCTTAATGCCTATCAGCTCGGTCTCGGAAGAGGAGAAAAAGGAATTTCCCTGGGGAGCCGAGTCAGGGAAAGCTGGGTCGTCCAATCCGCAAGATCCCTTCGGAACCTGATACGGGTTTTCCGGTCATTCCCTGTTACTTGTGTCAAGGGTACCGAGGGATGCAATAGTGTGCTCCAGTTCGATCGCGCGATCGGTGAGTTCGTGGGATACATGAGTCTCGCGGGTCGCCACCGGGGGGTGATCCGGCGGATAAGGAATGCTGCTTGGAATAAAAAGAATCGGAGTTCATGAAGCACAGGCCTGATCCCAAGATCCTCGTTGCAACAGCATTTCCCCCCGATGTTCCGGGTGGAAGCCCCTGGCTATTTTATCAACTGCTCCGTGGCGTGGATCCCACGAGGGTTTCTTGGTGGTCGATTTCGGGCCGTCCCCCCGAGCACACGAGCGACAGGGTGGGTAAGTATCAGGAAGGGGGCTTGCCTGTCCGCTTGGTTCCTCACCGGCGCCTTGTGGCTTTGAAATGTTTCCTGCTTGAGAACCTTTGGGTTCCTTACGCCGCGTGGCATCTCCGAAAACTCATCAGGAAGCAGAGTCCTGATCTTCTCTGGATTCTAGGATATGGATGGGCCATTCCCGTTCTCCATCGCGCCGTCCATGGTCTTGGGATCCCCTACCACATGACGGTTCATGACATGGCAGATACAGAAGGGCAGGTGACCTCATTGGGAACGGGACGGTCCGCCAAGTTTCAACAGATGCTGGAGGATCTCTACACGGGCGCGGCGAGTTGCGATGTCTATACGGAGGAGATCGGGGAGGAGATGGAACAGGAAACGGGCAAGAAACATGATCTTATCATTCACTGCGGGGCTGAACCCGAGGAGATGGAAAAAATCAGAAATGATATACCTCAAAAAAACGATGATAAAATCAGGATCGGATATCCAGGCACGATTATTTCTGAAGACACATTTGCACGATTCATGGCGGCGCTGAAAATGCTTCCTTCCACGCTGACCGGTCGCATCGAGGTGCATCTTTTCGGAATCCATTCCTACCGAAACCGGGCTTGGTACGATCCCACCCTGATTTTGGAGCATGGCTACCTGACTGATGATGAGTTGGATCGTCGCTACAGAGAATGTGATTGGGGTCTCGCTATAATGGCACTTGATAACTCCAATCCCCGTTATAATAAGTTTAGCTTTCCTTGCAAATTCGCCCGCTCACTTTCCTCCGGGCTTCCCGTCCTATGCCTCGCGCATACCGGAACGACACTAGCTGGTTTTGCCTCTAAATACCCGATCTCTCCTGTCATAAGCACCCCGGATCCAGGGGGCATGGCCCAGCAGCTTTGTAAAGTGTTCAGCGAGAAATTGGATCCTCACAAGGTACGCCAGGAAATTCTTAATTGCGTGGAATCCGAGTTTAATTCAGAGAAAAACAGAAAAGCTCTATTTAGTATATTCCGCAGGATCTCACGCACTGAATCTTTAAAACAAAGCCGGCCATGAAGATCCTTTTTGCGATTCCACTCGTCTATTCCAATAGTGGATCGTTCTGGGAAAGGGATCTTGGCTTGGTCGTCGTTGCATTGAGAAAGATGGGAGTGGATGCATGGTTCTGTGCCATCAAGGGAGAAGAGCCTCTTGTAGGCAGGCCGCTCCTCACAGCAACGCGCGAGGAGTTGAATGATCCCGATTGGTGGCGTTTACAAACTCCCGATGCCATCGTGCTCAATACCTGGTCGGCTCCACGTTATGACGGGATCCGTCGTGCAGCTCTCTCGGTTGGTTGTCCTGTCATTGAGAAACTTGATACCGATGGGGTGAAGTCGCCAAGGATCTATCCCCTGCATCATCTCAGGGCGGGATGGATCGATTATGACAGACGGCATCCATTCAAGAGCGCCATTCCTAGAAAATTCTTTGCGGTGGCCAAGACATTCGCGACTTATCTGCTTCCCTCGATCCTTGATAGGCCAATGATCCGCTGCATGGAGGGGGTGCCTTTGTTTGCGGCAGAGACGCCACTGGCCTCGGCGCGGGTGAAGCGCTTCCTTGAGATGTATGATGCCAGTCCGATGCCACAGGTCGCAACAATTCCACACCCCGTGGACGTATCGGTAATGCACTGGGATCAGGCTAAGCAGAAATCAAACACAATTGTTGCTGTCGGTAGATGGGACATGGCTGTCAAAGGGTGGCCACTGCTGAAGCGTATAGTCCGAAATTTTCTGGAGAGGGCGCCGGATTGGAAGATAGTAGTTGCCGGACCAGGTGCGGAAAGGGAGGGCAGGAGGATTGAGAATGTGTATTCAGGACGATTTGAAATCCTTGGTTCCCTTGACCGGAGTGAGCTGAGCCGGGAGCTTGCCAAGGCAAAAATCTACCTACTGACCTCTCATCTCGAGACATTCAACATTGCCGGTGCAGAAGCACTTTGCTGCGGATGTAGTGTGGTCGGCCCGGCTCAGATCCCCAGCAGTGCATACTTTGCCGGCTGTGACTCCGGAACCGTCAGTTACCTTCGCTCCCCAGCACACATCGCGGATGCCCTAATGGCTGAGATTGCCGAGTGGGATGGGGGGCACAGGGACCCTCAGTGCATTGCCGCCTTCTGGCAGGAGAGGGTAGGCGCACCTGCAGTGGCCGCGCAGTATCTGCGTATCTTTAAAGAGATGAGAATAACGGGAGAGGAGGCCTCCTCTCACCCATGAAAATTGCACTCCTCACCTCTGATAATCGTGACGCTTACCGGCGCTATGGCGATCCCGAGCCATATTTCGGCCCCGCCCCAACAGCGTTGCTGCAAGGGTTTGCGATGCTTGGAGAACAAACAGAGGTTCCACCCTTCGAGATCCATGTCATTTCCTGCACACAAAAGCCGTTAAAAGCTCCGGAGAAGCTGGCTTCCAATATTTGGTATCATAGCCTTCATGTGCCCAAGATCGGATGGCTCAGGACGGGTTACCTGGGATGTATCCGTGCTGTTCGACGGAAAATCCGTGAGATCGAACCAGATATCGTACATGGCCAAGGAACCGAGAGGGATTGTGCAATCAGTGCGGTATACTCGGGCTATCCGAACGTTCTGACGATTCATGGGAACATGGCGGAACTCGCCCTCCGTTTCGGCGCAAAACCCGGCGGGTTCCATTGGCTCATGGGAAAACTCGAAGATTTCACGCTCCCGAGGGCTGCGGGTGTCTTCTGCAACTCCGACTACACGCGATCCTTGGTCGCACCACGCGCTTGCAAGACATGGAGGGTCGACAATCCGATCCGGAAGGAGTTTTTTAGTGCCCCTGCGGTCAATCGGCAGTTGGAACCTCCGATCCTTCTGAATATCGGGGTAATCTCTCCCAGAAAAAGGCAGATTGAGTTGCTGGATATGGCAGCCCGTATTCACAAACGGGGTATCTCTCTGGAGTTACGGTTTCTCGGACCGTGTGGTTCAGAACCGTATGCCTCCGATTTTCGCAGGATGGTTGCCGAAGCTGAAAAAGAGGGATATGCGACCTATGGAGGCAATCTTGAAATTACCAAACTCGTTAGCGAGATGGAGAGGGCTTCGGGGCTCTGCCACTTCCCGACTGAGGAGGCTTTCGGATTGGTGGTCGCCGAGGCGCTTTCCAAGGATCTCAAATTCTTCGGATCACGTGTAGGAGGAATTCCAGGCATCGTTGAGGGGGTGGAGGATGCAGAATTGATCGAACCCGAAGATTTTCAATCCCTTGAGGAGTTGATTGTCGGCTGGGCTACCTCCGGTTCGCGAAGTGCGGAAGGAGGTCAAGCATTAATGAGGAACCGATTTCATCCCAAGACAATCGCCAGTGTGCACTTGGAAATCTACCGGGAGGTCCTGAATCGCTCCAATGAATGACTTGGCAAATTAAATGGCTAAAGTAAATGTCAGGGAGATCAGCGGCTCCGCTTTACATGAAGCAGTTGACAGAAGGATTGTAACCCATTGATTCATCTTCCCAGTGTATCTCACGGCCATACCACTTGTTTATCACGATGATGATCACTTTTGGGGAAGGGATATGGGTTTGCTTGCGAAAGGGATGCGGGAAAACGGTGTCGATGCACGTGTCGTGGCAATCGGCGAAAGGAAAAAATACGCCTCCGATTTGCCGCTGATTCTGGGATCCTTAAAAGATCTAGAGAACCCGCAATGGTGGAGGGATCTTGATCCCAAAGGGGTGGTTTTGAACACATGGTCCGCGCCACGCTATGACGCGATCCGCAGGGCAGTTCTAGAGGCGACTCCGCGAGTGATAGAGAAACTGGATACCGGGGGTGTTCGCTCACCCAGGGTATGGATCGGCAACTATCTATTGCAAACATACGGAGGCTATGTTGATTCCAAAAATCCTATAAAAAGGGTAATGGCACCGATCTCAGCTCCAGTGAGAACCTGGGCCACCAGATACTTGCCGGCACTTCTTGACAAACGCATGGCTGCATCAATGTCACTGATGCCTCTACTCGCAGCCGAATCTCCGATTGCCGTCGCCAGGATCCAACGTTACCTACGGTATTATCACGACGAGATTCCCGAAGTGGTCTGTATTCCTCATCCAGTAGCCGATGATTACATGAATTGGGATGACGGGCCTCCGAAGGAAAACCGCATCGTCAGCGTGGGGCGATGGGATTCCTTTCAGAAAAACTTTCCGCTACTCGTGAAGGTGTTGACCGAGTTCCTACAGATTCATCCGGACTGGTCTGCTGATATCGTCGGCACGCTTCCCCAAAATTGGCAATCCGTGATTACTCAATCCGATAAATTCCCGAGAATCCGGTTCCTCGGAAGGTTGGAACACCGTGAGATTTCCACGGTTTACCAGCGGGCAAAAATCTTTCTGATCTCATCGCGTTACGAGAGTTTTAACATCGCTGCGGCCGAGGCACTGTGCTGCGGGTGTAGCGTGGTGGGACCTGCAGATATTGGCAGTGTGCCTTTTTTCACTGGAAGCGACTCCGGCACATCAGCATGCCGGCAAACGGTTGAACATTTATTAGATGCCCTGAACGCCGAATCCGATCAATGGAACTCCGGTGGAAGGCATCCAGATGGCATCTCCAGACATTGGTTGCCTAGAGTCGGTGTCACTAAGGTAGCTTCAAAGGTTTTGGAATTGATTGACAGGATTTAGTTCACTCAATGACTCAGAATATTATTCCAAAGGTTCTGGTGGAATTTTACAAATTCTGGCATGGAGTGCTTCATCTCAAGGGCGCTGGAGTGATTCTCAGAAAGGCATCACATTTATTTCCGGCACTCAGGAGTTATCTGCTAGAGGTTCCGGGTGCCGGCATGATCCCGGTTGATTTTCGTGATGTATCGGGTTTTTTCTGGATCAATCATCTACTTGGCGAGAATTGCCATGAGCAAGGTATGATCACTTTTCTAAAAAGGATCGCAGATGAGTTTCACAAGCCACTTTGCATCTGGGATGTGGGTGCCAATGCAGGTTATTTTGCCGCAGCAATTCTTGATTCGGTTCCCAGACTCTCGGCATTGCATCTCTTTGAACCCAATCCGGCGCTCCATCCCATGCTTGAGGCGATAGCGTTGCGACACGCCAATGTCCGCGTCCATGCGGTCGGGCTTTCCAATCAATCGGGCACAACCACATTCAGTCATCCTGCCGGAAATAGTACTCTTGCGAAGGGTCGGGAAGCCAACGATATGGAGATGTTCCACGCCGAAGTGATCACCGGCGACGCTTTTGCAGTACGACATCCATCAGTAGTTCCTGATATGATCATCATCGATGTGGAGGGATTTGAGATTGAGGTTCTCTCGGGTATGGAGAAGCTGATCCATGAGTCGTATCCAGTTGTGATCGTTGAACATATTTTTGCTCATCCCGCTACTTTTGACCACTGTTTTCCCGAAGGCTACAGGAGATTCACGATCGATGATGACACAGGAGCTTTGATTGATGGATATGATATCAACGCCGGACACAACTCGGTCTATCTGCCGAAGTGGTTTTTCAATGATACCACTCTGTGAATTAAGGGTTGTAGTAGTGGATGACTTTCTTTTCAGCAAGCCCACACTTACTCGTTTACCGTTGCAGGGGTTCGAAGTGGATCCTAGGTAATTTCGCTGGTAAATAGGTCCTGCATCTCGGACCAACCGATTCGCCCGTAACCAAGCGTCATACAGAAAAGGATTGCTATTTCATCCCAAGATTCAAGGTCTTATTCGTGAATTGATTTGTCTTGATCTGGATTCGGATGCCATCGCGCTTCTGGGCAAAAAATACGGCATCTATGATGTCATTCACGGGGATTCGTAAAGATTGAACTTTCATTTTCCCGACAGGAAAATCGGTCTTGTTGTTGCAGGTGACATCATTAAGCATGTCAATAATCATCGACAATTTATCAGCGGTATTAAAAAGGTATTAGTTCCGGGAGGTCTATTAATCATTACGACTCCTGATGCGTATGCTATCAAAAGGGTGCTGGGTGCTCTTTGCCTTAAGCAGAACCAAATAATCTCGATCACATGTATTTCTTTTCTCCGGTGAATCTGTGGCAGGCAGCGAACCGTTTCGGATACCACATTACAGAGATGAATGGTTTCATGTATGGTGCCTCCGGGAACAGGAAGAACAGCGTGGGAAACCTAGGTGCCGGTATGAGCATGAACATCACACGGAACTTTGCACTGGCTGATGAGTTTGCTGTCGAATTACGACCGATCGCTTAAAGGAGTTGTGATGCTCTGGATTTTAAATCTCATAAGGCCATCGTCTGAGTTACTGCTAAAGCAGGGATAGATCATGGCTCGAACATAGTTCTGTAGCCGCTCGTTTGTGAAAGTGGTGGAAAATCGGACGGCATCTTCGCATTCTTGGAGCCATTCCTCTGGATGAGACTTCCATCGTGAAAGAACCTTGGAGATTTGGGAGGAGAAGTCATTGGCATTTCCGAAGGAACCTGAGACTCCCGAATCAGGGCAAGCAGCATCCCGGTTGCCACCAAGAGCGGGGGAGAGGCAAGGGAGGCCTTGGGCCTGGGCCTCGATCAAGGGAATCCCACCGGAGTCGTGCATGCTTGTGGCTAAGAAAGCGTGATGTTCTTTGGCTGTCTGCAAAAGCTCGTCCCGGGACATGAACCCCACGAAATCGATGTGGGAGGAGATACCGAGATCCCCTGCCATAGATTTGATGGACAGTCCAACCGGAGATTTCCAGTCGCAGATCATGGTGAGGTGCACCTTAATACCACGCTCTAGCGCAGCCTTGAGTGCTGTCAGGGCAAGATCCGGCGCCTTCCACCAGAGGGGTCTTCCTTGCCATAGCAAGCGGATGCACTTGGGCAGTATGTCCCGCTGATTCCTTCGAAGGGTCATGATGCCTTCGACATCCACTGGCTGATCGTAGGCATCAGGGAAGACGACCTGGGTGTGACGCGCTCCCATCCTGCGCAGCAGGCGTTCTGTTTCAAGAGAGGTGGCCAGCACCATGGAGGCTCCCTTCATGATTTTCCGGAGTGAGGGTATTAGCGCAAAGGTGCTGTTTAGGATCGGACGAGCCAGCTCTGAACATTTGTGAGAAAACGGGGCTTTTCGGCTGAAAAGCAGGCTGAGGGGAGAACATTCTCCGCCCCCCAGTGGGCCCAGCGTGTAAGGGATGCCTAGACGGTCGTAGCGGGGCAACATTCGGAACGAACCGAGCGTGATATGGCAGAGGCCCTTGATTGGTTCTTTACTGATAATTCCTTTGGCAATCTCCATCACTTCGTCAAGCCACATGGCATACTGTCTATATCCGGTTGGAATCCGCCACGTGGTAACGCTCATTTGAGTGGGGTAAAACGTCCACCCCTCTTCCTTGGGCAGTTTCTCATCCTTGCAGTATTCAAGGGAGTGACTCTGAGTGATGATATGGAGTTTAAATTGTTTGCTGAGAGCTTTGGACCACCACCACCCCTTTCCAGGTTCACTACCTGCGTTGGGGTGCACTGTGGAGGCAACAACAA
>Ga0194039_1001229_pt1 | contig 13960 bp, 15 predicted proteins | sample JunL228m_MetaG_FD_148679 | JGI IMG/M metagenome (GOLD analysis project Ga0194039, IMG submission 148679) | Anoxic zone freshwater microbial communities from boreal shield lake in IISD Experimental Lakes Area, Ontario, Canada - Jun2016-L227-8m | ecosystem: Environmental > Aquatic > Freshwater >... | reverse complement strand
CGCGGTGCTCAAGGTGGCACCGCTGGGTGGAGTGCAGGCGATGCTGGACATCGCCGAGCAGATCGACATCCCGGTGGTGGTCTCCAGCGCGCTTGACTCCGCGGTCGGCATCGCCGCGGGTCTCGCGGCCGCGGCGGCGCTGCCGCATCTCGAGCATGCATGCGGCTTGGGCACCGGCGGGTTGTTCGTCACCGACGTCGCCGACCTGCATGTCGTCGACGGACATCTGCCGGTGGCCGCCGTCGCCCCCGACCCGGCCCGGCTGGCTGCGCTCGCTGCCGCACCCGAGCGCCGCGACTGGTGGATCAGCCGGGTGCGCCAGTGTCACCCGCTGCTAGCGTCGCGCGCGTGAACCTCGCCTACGAGGAAGCCGGCTCCGGTGATCCGGTGCTCTTCATCGCCGGCACCGGAGGCGCGGGGCGCACCTGGCACATCCACCAGGTGCCGGCCTTCGTCGCGGCGGGCTACCGCTGTATCACCTTCGACAACCGCGGTATCGGTGCGACCGAGAACGCCGGTGGGTTCTCCACCGAGCAGATGGTCGCCGACACCGTGGAACTGATCGAGAGGGTCGCCGGCGGCCCGGCTCGGCTGGTCGGGCTGTCGATGGGCGCGTTCATCGCCCAGGAACTGATGCTGGCCCGACCGGACCTGGTGCACCAGGGGGTGTTGATGGGGACCCGCGCCCGCCTCGACGACACCCGTAAGGCGTTCCGCGCTGCCGACGTCGCACTGGCCGAGTCCGGCATCGATCTGCCACCTGCCTATGCGGCGAAGGTCCGCGTCCTGGAGAACTTCTCACCGAAGACCATCAACTCACCGGCGGTCGGGGAGTGGCTGGAGATGTTCACCGCGTTCCCGCTCAAGCGCACCGCCGGCTGGCGGGCCCAGCTGACCGTGGTGCCGCGGGAGAACCGGCTGCCGGCTTACCGATCCATGACGACCCCGGTGCTGGTGATCGGCTTCGCCGACGACGTGATCACCCCGCCCGCGCTGGGCCGCGAACTCGGGGAGGCCCTGCCCAACGGCCGCTACGTGCAGATCGCCAACGCCGGCCACCTCGGATTCCTGGAACGGCCCGACACCGTCAACACGGCCATGCTGGAGTTCTTCGCCGGAACGCTGATTTAACGCCCTGTTCGGTCGCTATGCCACCCTGTAGGGGTGGAAAACCCCTCGACGACCCAGGCCCGGGTCGTCGTCGACGAACTGATCCGCGGCGGCGTCCGCGACGTGGTGCTGTGCCCCGGTTCGCGCAACGCCCCGCTGGCCTTCGCGCTGGCCGACGCCGATCGCGCCGGCCGGTTGCGTCTGCATGTGCGCATCGACGAGCGCACCGCCGGATTCCTGGCGATCGGACTCGCCACCGGCAGCGGCAGGCCCGTGCCGATCGCGATGACGTCGGGCACCGCGGTGGCCAACCTCGGCCCGGCGGTGGTCGAGGCGAACTACGCGCGAGTGCCGCTGATCGTCCTGTCGGCCAATCGGCCCTATGAACTGCTGGGCACCGGTGCCAACCAGACCATGGAACAGCTCGGCTACTTCGGCACCCAGGTTCGCGCGGCGATCAGCCTCGGCCTGGCCGCCGACGTGGGTCCGGGCAACATCGATTCGCTCAACGCCCAGTGGAGATCGGCGACCTGCCGGGTGCTGTCGGCGGCCACCGGGGCGCGCAGCGCCAATGCCGGGCCGGTGCAATTCGACATCCCGCTGCGCGAACCCCTTGTCCCGGAACTGGATTCGAGGCCGGACGATTTCCCGCCCGGGCGTCCCGACGGCAGCCCGTGGACTTACACGCCGCCGGTGAACTTCGACGAACCGGTGCCGATCGACGTCACGCCCGACACCGTCGTCATCGCCGGACACGGCGCGGGCGTGCATCCCAACCTCGCGCACCTGCCCACCGTCGCCGAGCCGACCGCCCAGGCGGCTCTCACCCCGCTGCACCCGCTGGCCCTGCCGTTGCTGGCGCCGCGACAGGTGATCATGCTCGGCCGGCCGACCCTGCACCGTCCGGTGTCGGCCCTGCTGGCCGACCCCATGACGCCGGTGTACGCGCTGACCACCGGCCCGCGCTGGCCCGACGTCTCGGGCAACTCGGCGGCCACCGGCACCCGGGCGGAGCTCACCGGCACCCCCGACCCCGCCTGGCTGCGGCGCTGCGCCGAGCTCGACTCCCACGTCAACGCGGTGGTGCGCAGCCAGCTGGCGGCCCACCCGCTGGCGACCGGTCTGCATGTGGCGGCGGCGGTGGCCGACGCGCTGCGCCCGGGCGATCAGCTGGTGCTCGGCGCCTCCAACCCGGTCCGGGACGCCGCCCTGGTCGGGCTTCGCCCCGAGGGCGTCGCGGTGCGCTCCAACCGGGGGGTGGCCGGCATCGACGGGACGGTGTCGACCGCGATCGGCGCCGCGCTGGCCCACCACGGGCGAACGGTGGCGCTGCTGGGTGATCTGACGTTCGTCCACGATGCCTCGGGTCTGCTGATCGGACCCACCGAGCCGACCCCGCACGATCTGACCATCGTCGTGTCCAACGACAACGGCGGCGGCATCTTCGAACTCCTCGAGCAGGGCGATCCGCGCTTCTCCGACGTCTCCGCACGGGTGTTCGGCACACCGCACGACGTCGACGTGGGCGCGCTGTGCCGCGCATATCACGTCGACTCTCGCCAGATCGAGGTCGGCGACCTCAGCGGAGCCCTCGCCGACGCGCACGACGGAATGCGGGTGCTGGAGGTCAAGACCGACCGTTCGACGCTGCGTCAACTGCACGCGGCCATCCGGTCGACCCTGTGAGCCGGTTCGCACCGAACCTGCCGCAACTGCGGCCCGCATTGCAGGCCGCGCTGCCGTTACGCAACCCCAGTCTGCCCGAGACCACAGAGCGCAGGACGCTGCGATGGGCGAAGACGGCGGTGTGGATCATCCTCGGGATCATCACCCTTCAGTCGGTTCTGCTGGTTGCCGGCGCGTGGCGCAACGACCGCCAGATCGAACGTCACCTCGGCACCGCGGAGGCCGAGGTGCTCTCCGCCGGGCCGCGGCGTTCCACCATCGAGTTCGTCACGCCGAACCGGGTGACCTACCGCCCCGAGTTGGGCGTGCTGTACCCCTCGGAGTTGGCCGACGGCATGCGCATCTATGTCGAATACGACCGCAACGATCCCAACCTCGTCCGGGTCAAGGGACGCAGCGCGGTCTTGGCCATCATCCCGGCCGGATCCATCGCCGTCGCGGCCTGGGCCCTCGGTGCGCTGATGCTGACCGGCCTGGTGCGCGTAGAGCAAAGACTCCTGTGATGTTGCTGAGATGGCTTTGCATCGCAGCCCGCTGTGGTGCACAATCGTCTTGTGCGGAACGCGAAAATGCAAAGGTGCACAACGTGTTTCGCGGCTGTTAACTGAATGTTTCCGATCGTGACGGGAGAGCCGTCTGATGCGTGACAACTCACTACTGCAGGATCTGAACGGATTCGCCACCGAGCTTCGCAAGCTCGCCTACACCATGCCCGCCGGCCACGAAGATCGGTTGATCCACCTCAGCGAGCGGATGGCGCAGTGGGCCGGGCAACACGGGGCACCCGGGCGGGCCGGGGCAGGGTAGCGTCGGCGGCGTGAGCCGCGCCTCGTTGGACAAGAATCCGCGCGACGTCGCGTCGATGTTCGACGGCGTGGCCGCGCGTTACGACCTCACCAACACCGTGCTCTCGCTGGGACAGGACCGGTACTGGCGGCGGGTCACCCGAGATGCGCTGGGAATCCGCCCCGGCGAAGCGGTCCTCGACCTCGCCGCCGGCACGGCCGTCTCGACGGTGGAACTCGGCCGTTCGGGAGCCTGGTGTGTGGCGGCGGACTTCTCGGTGGGCATGCTTCACGCCGGCGGGAAGCGGCCGGTGCCCAAAGTGGGAGCCGACGCCACCCGGCTTCCGTTCGCCGATGAGGTCTTCGACGCCGTCACCATCAGCTTCGGTCTGCGCAACGTCGTGGACAACATCGCCGGGCTGCGTGAGATGGCGCGGGTCACCAAACCGGGCGGCCGGCTGGTGGTCTGCGAGTTCTCCACCCCGACGGTCCCGGTGTTCTCGACGCTGTACAAGGAGTATCTGATGCGGGCGCTGCCGGCGGTGGCGCGCGCGGTCTCGAGCAACCCGGAGGCCTACGTGTACCTCGCTGAATCCATCCGCGCCTGGCCCGACCAGGCGGCACTCGCCGACCGCATCGAGGCGGCCGGGTGGGCGCAGGTGCGCTGGCGCAACCTCACCGGCGGCATCGTCGCGCTGCACGCCGCCGTCAAACGCTGAACGGCGCCCGACGATCGGCCAGCCCCGACAGCGATCCGGCGCGCCGCCACACCCGTGCCACCCGGTCGGCGTCCTCGTCGGTCACCAGATTGCCCATCACCCGCACCGCGATCGTCATCAACGCGCGTGATCGCATGCCCACCGGACCGGCCAGCGGCAGGAAGCGTGGCACGGTCAACAGCAGTCCCAGCCGGCGGGCCACCGAGAATCCGCGGCCGTAGTGCGCCGAGAGCTGGGCGGGCCACTCGCGGGTGAGGTCGGGTGCGCCGACGTACTCGGCGGCCAGCCGTCCGGTCTCAAGTCCGTAGTCGATTCCCTCACCGTTGAGCGGGTTCACACATGCCGCGGCGTCGCCGACGAGCATCCAGTTCGGACCCGACACCCCCGACACCGCCCCGCCCATCGGCAGCAGCGCCGAGGACACCGCCCTGACCGGACCCTCGAAGCCCCACGCCTTGCGCTTGGTGTCGGTGTAGTGCCGGATCAGCGGTCGCAGCGCGACGTCGGCGGGACGCTTCGCCGTTGCCAGGGCCCCGACGCCGATGTTCACCTCGCCGTTGCCCAGGGGGAAGATCCATCCGTACCCGGGCAGCACCTGCCCGTCGGCAGACCGTAGTTCGAGGTCCGAGGAGATCCACGCCTCGTCGGCACGTGGGGACGCCAGATACCCGCGCGCCGCCACCCCGTACACCGTGTCCTGATGCCATTGCCGCCCCAGCACACGGCCCAGCGGCGAGCGTGCACCGTCGGCGACGATCAGAGTGCGGCACCCGATGGTGCGACCGTCGGCCAGCACCACCGCGGTGACCCGGCCCGCCGAATCGCGTTCGACGTCAACACATTTGCGCCCCAGCAGCATGGACGCGCCGGACTCCTCGGCCACCTTGCGGATGCGGTCGTCGAGTTCGGTGCGCGGCACCGCCGAGCTCACCGGCGGTAGCGACGGTCCGGGCCACGGCACCTCGAGGGATCGCCCGAACCCGCTCAACCGCAGCCCGTCATGGCGGATCCGGCCGTCCAGCCAGTGGCCGAGGCCCAGCGCTGTGAGTTCGCTGACCGCGCGGGGAGTCAGCCCGTCACCGCATGCCTTGTCGCGGGGGAATTCCGCCGCATCGACCACCAGCACGTCACGGCCGTCGCGAGCCGCCCATGCCGCGGCAGCCGAGCCTGACGGCCCGGCCCCGATGACGACGACCTCGGCGGATTGCGTGTGCATTGCTACCAGTATGTTGGCAGGGTGCGGACACCGGCCAGTGTGGTAGCGGGCGTCGATTTCGGCGACCCGGCGTTCGCCGAGACCGTGCGCGACGGCGTGGCCCGGGTGGAGAACATCATCTCCACCGAACTTCGCGGCGGCGACGATCTGATGACCGAGGTGGCGCTGCATCTGTTCGAGGCCGGCGGCAAGCGCTTCCGTCCGCTGTTCACCATTCTGTCCGCCCATTGCGGGCCGGATCCGGGTAACTGGCAGGTGCCCGTCGCCGGCGCGGTGATCGAACTGGTGCACCTCGCCACGCTGTACCACGACGACGTCATGGACGAAGCGCTGGTGCGTAGGGGTGCGCCGTCGGCGAATGCCCGATGGGGTAACAGCATCGCGATCCTCGCCGGCGACTACCTGTTCGCCACCGCATCACGTCTGGTCTCCCAGCTCGGCCCGGACGCGGTACGGATCATCGCCGAGACATTCGCCGAACTCGTCACCGGCCAGATGCGCGAGACCAAGGGTGCGACCACCGGCGACGACGTCATCGCGCACTACCTCAAGGTCGTCTCCGAGAAGACCGCCTGCCTCATCGCGGCCTCTGGCCGGTTCGGCGGCACATTCTCCGGTGCCACCGACGCTCAGGTGGAGCGGCTCGCGAAGCTGGGCGGCATCGTCGGGACGGCATTCCAGATCTCCGACGACATCATCGACATCGACAGCGACCCCGACGAATCGGGCAAGCTCCCGGGTACCGACCTTCGCGAGGGTGTGCACACCCTGCCGGTGCTCTTCGCACTCGCGGAGTCCGGTCCGGACGCCGATCGGTTGCGCGAACTGCTCAAGGGGCCGGTCGACAACGACGAGGACCTTGCCGAGGCGCTGGCGTTGTTGCGCAAGTCCGGCGGGATCGCGGCGGCCAAGGCGATCGTCGGGCAGTACGCCGAGCAGGCCCGCGCCGAACTCGACGGACTCCCCGACGTCCCGGGGCGTCGCGCGCTGGCTTCGCTGGTGGACTACACGGTTAACCGGCACGGCTGAGCCCCTCCGGACCGTCTTCTGGAACTCTGGGGCCCGATCGGGCGTTACTCTGCCGTCAGACGCACACGAAGGGCCGTCAGACGCACACGAAGGAGACAGCCATGACCTGGCATCCGACCGGGAACCGGATCAAGACGTTCGTCCTGCTCGCCCTCATGTCCGGGCTGATCGTCTTCGTGGGCTCACTGTTCGGGCGCAACGTGATGTTCCTGTCCCTGCTCATCGCCATCGGCATGAACGCCTACGTGTATTTCAACAGCGACAAGATGGCACTGAAAGCCATGCACGCCCAGCCGATCACCGAGGTGCAGGCGCCGCAGATCTACGCGATGGTCCGGGAACTGTCCACCGCCGCGCACCAGCCGATGCCGCGGCTCTACATCAGTGACACCGCCAACCCCAACGCGTTTGCCACCGGCCGCAACCCGCGCAACGCCGCGGTCTGCTGCACGACCGGCATCCTCAACATCCTCAACGAGCGCGAACTGCGCGCCGTTCTGGGTCACGAACTCTCCCATGTCTACAACCGCGACATCCTGATCTCGTGTGTGGCCGGCGCGATGGCCTCGGTGATCACCTACCTGGCCAACATGGCCATGTTCGCCAGCTACACCGGCGGCGGAAACCGCAACGGCGGCGGTGTGAACCCGCTGGCGATGCTGCTGGTTTCCCTTCTCGGTCCGATTGCGGCGAGCGTGATCCGGATGGCGGTGTCGCGCTCGCGGGAGTACCAGGCCGATGAGTCCGGCGCCCAACTCTCCGGAGATCCGCTGGCGCTGGCGTCGGCACTGCGCAAGATCAGCGGGGGAGTGGAGCAGGCCCCGTTGCCACCGGCGCCGCAGATCGCCGACCCAGGCGCATCTGATGATCGCCAGCCCGTTCAGTTCGCGGGAGCGGATCGGCAAACTGTTCTCCACGCACCCGCCCATCGAGGACAGGATCGCGCGACTCGAACGAATGGCGAGCGGCAGCTAGGAACCTACTGTCGAGTCCGGCGTGACTTAGTTCCGGCCGGTCTGCTTGGTGCTCGACGACGGGGCGGAATCTCCGCTTCCGCCTCCGTTGCTACCGATCTTGCCGACGGCGTCCTTGACCGCGTTGAACGCCGAATCGACCGCGCCCTTGACCGTGTTGATCGCATCGGAGTTGCTCGGCGCGATGGCGGTCCCGGTGGGGTTGCCGACTCTCGGGAGGCCGAAATCCTGGGGCGCGCGGGAGATCGTGACCTTCGGGGTGTCGGCGAGCGCCGGCGCGGGAACTGCACCCTGGGCGGGCGAGACCGAAGGCTGGCCCCCGACGATGCCCGACGTGGCGGGCTCGGGAGCCGCGTCGACCGACGGCCCCGTGACCACGGCGGCGGCCGCCATCGGAGGCGCCGCAGGAGCGCTCGTGGGCACGGGCAGCTGGATGACCGGCAGTTGCGGAGCCAGCGCCTGAACCGTGTTGGAGAGCCCGCTACCCGGCAGCGACAGCGCGTTGACCGTGCTCTCCAGTGTGTCGCCCACCGACTTGTAGGCGACCAGCGTCATGTCGTTGACCTTCTGGACCACGGCGACCACGCCGTTGGCCAGGGTCACGGTGACGGCGTTGGTGACCGGATCGGTGACGCAGCTGACAGCGGCGGTGCAGTCGGGCTGCCCGGCGGCGTTGAGCACCGGCGAGGACGCCACCTGCAGCGAGGCCTTGTTGGTGGGTGCGGCCTTGTCCGCGGGTGCGGTCGCGCCGCTTCCGCTGCCCGGAAGGACGCTGACCTGGGTGCTGCCGGGGGTCGAACCCGCCTCGATGGAGAGCTGCAGGGGGGCTCCCGCACCGCGGGCCGAGGTCTTGAGCAGGGCGGCCAGCTCACCGGCATCGCCGAGGCCGTCGCCGATCGCCAGGACGTCGGCGGGGAGGGCGGTCGGGGACCCGCCGAAGACGCTCAGCGGGCCGGCGAAGTTGGTGTGGATGAAGCCGTCGGTGCTCTGGCCGGTATAGGCTAGAGCCGACAACGCAGCGGTCGCAGCAACCACCGTTACGCCTGCGCGCAACGAGTGCCTGATCCGCCGGTCCACTGAGGCTCCCACCTTCCGATCTCAGGGTTTGCCTATCTGCGTCTTAGTTTAGGCCATGACGTGCGATTGGAAACCGTAAGGACGGCTTTAGTTAACTTTCGGTACGGTGTTGTGATGTTCGGGCGGTTACTGGTTACCACTGGAGTGATTGCTGTTGCCAGTGGGGCTGGATTGGCACCCATTTCGGCGGCGGATCCCGATCCGGCGCCCCCTCCGCCGCTGCCGAACGTCAACGCATACACCCCTATCAGCCCCGTCGACTACACCGTGGCGCAGGGCGCCGTGTACGCCTTTGCCGGGCCGGCCGGAGTCGTCTGCGTGATCAATCGGCAATCTGTGAGTTACGGCTGCAGCGGACCACTGCCCGGAGCGCCCGGCGCAGCAAACTTGGTCAGTGGCGGCGAGTCGGGCGCGCCATCCTTCGCCGGCGCCGACCGCCCGATCGTCTCGGGACCGGTCAAAGCGCTGCCGCCCAACACCCGGCTGAGTTTCCGGGACATCAGTTGCGGCGTGGACGGCGCCGGGGTGGTGGCCTGCGTCAACAGCCGCGAGCAGGTGGGTTTCGTCGTCGGGCCGTCGGGGACCTACATCGACGACGTCAACCCCCTGCTGGACCGGCCCGAGGGCACCAATCCCTATGTGAACTGATCTCGGAAACTCCGGACCGGTCTCAGAAACGGGTGCCGTCGACCTCGTGCCCGGGTTTCTCGGCCATCAGGCCCCGGTAGGCGTCCTCCACGGTCGCACCGTGGTTGACCACCGCGTCGACCTCGCGGGCGATCGGCATGTGCAACCCGTACTTCTCGGCGAACTCCATGATCACGCTGCAGGCTTTCACGCCTTCGGCGACCTGGTTCATCCCGGAGGTGATCTCCTGCACGGTCTTGCCGGAGCCGAGTTCCTCGCCGACATGCCGGTTGCGCGAGCGCTGGGAGGTGCACGTGACGATGAGATCGCCCATGCCGGCGAGTCCGGAGAAGGTGTCGCGCTGACCGCCGATCGCCTCGCCGAGCTTGGACATCTCCCTGACCGCGCGGGTCATCACCATGGCGCGGGTGTTCTCACCGATGCCCAGTGAGTAGCCCATGCCCACGGCGATGGCGTACACGTTCTTCAGCGCGCCGGCGATCTCCACCCCGGTGACGTCGTCGGTGGTGTAGGTGCGAAAACGTTTGGTGCGGAACAGGTCTGCGAGGTTTCCGGCAAGGTTGCGGTCCGGCATCGCCAGCACCGCGGCTGCGGCGTAACCCTCGGCCACCTCCTTGGCGATGTTGGGACCGGCGAGGATGCCCGCGGGGTGCCCCGGCAGGACCTCTTCGACGATCTGGCTCATGCGCATGTTCGTGCCCTGCTCGAGGCCCTTGACGAGGCTGACCACCGGCACCCACGGGCGCAATTCCGTGGCCAGTTCGGTCAGCACGCCGCGGAATCCATGGGACGGCACACCCATGACGATGACGTCGGCGCAGTGCGCAGCCTCATTGAAATCATTGGTGGCGCGAAGGGTTTCAGGCAGTTCCACGTCTTCGCCCAGGTACTGCGAGTTGCGGTGGTTGGCGTTGATGTCCTCGGCCGTCTCCGCTGATCGCACCCATTGCAACGTCGGCCCGCGCCGGGCGCAGATGGACGCGACGGTGGTTCCCCAGGAGCCCCCGCCGAGTACGACGACTTGCGGTTCGCGGCGATCAGGTGTCATGGCGTAGAAAGTAGTGCCGCGAGGGTTCCTTCACCCGGGGTTCGGCTGAACCCGGGGCGGCTATCCGACGAGTTCGGCGGGCCGTCGCACCGTCCCGAACACCATGTCCTCGTCGATCTTGTCGAGGAAGCGGAAGTCGACGGCGTCGGCCAGGTAGTCCTGACGGACCACCCACGGGCGTTTCGTGCCGGACTTGGGCAGTGCGTGCAGGCTGCGCTGGACGTAGCCTGCCTGCAGATCCCAGGTGGACTTCTCGGCGATCGGTTCGCTGCCCAGGTGCGGGTAGGCGTGGGTGTAGCCGTTGGCGTCCATGTAGTCCATCAGCTTGGCCGACGCCCGGGCGGTCATGTCGGCGCGCAACGTCCAGGAGGCGTTGGTGTAGCCGATGCACCAGAACAGGTTGGGCACGCCGTCGAGCATGTGCGCCTTGTAGGAGTACTTGTCCTGCGGCTTGACCTCGGTGCCGTCGACGCTCACCCGGACCCCGCCGAGAGCCTGCAGTTGCAGGCCGGTGGCCTTGACGATGATGTCGGCGTCGAGATGCCTGCCGGACTTCAGCACCACCCCGCTTGAGTCGAAGTTGTCGATGTGGTCGGTGACCACCTCAAGGCGGCCCTTGCCGATCTCCTCGAACACATCGCCGTCGGCGACTAAGCACATGCGCTCATCCCACGGGTTGTAGCGGGGCTTGAAGTCCACGTCCACCGGGTAGCCCTTGGGCAGACGGCTGACGTTCTGCCAGCGGACGAACTTGCGCACCGCATTGGGGAAGGTGCGGGCGATCACCCACAGCACCTTCTCGAATGCCAGGGCGATACCGCGAATGATGTTGTAGGAGGCCTTGTTCGGCAGCACCGTGCGCAGCGCGGAATAGACAGGATTGATCCGGGCTATTGAGAACAGATAGCCCGGCGACCGCTGCAGCATAGTGACGTGCGCGGCTTTGCGGGCCAGGGCGGGCACCATCGAGACGGCGGTGGCCCCGGATCCGATCACCACCACCCTCTTGTCGGTGTAGTCCAGATCGTCGGGCCACTGCTGGGCGTGCACCACCCGACCGGAGAAGGTCTCGATGCCGGGAAAGTCGGGGTTGTAGGGCTCGTCGTAGTTGTAGTAGCCGGAGCCGAAGAACACGAAGCGGCTGCGGTAGCGCTTGTCCACGCCGTTCTCGGTGACGTGCACCGTCCAGGTATCGGTGGCCGAATCCCAATCCGCCGAACGCACGTGGGTGTTGAAGCGGATATGGGGGTAGATGCCGTGCTTGCGGGCGGTGTCTTCCATGTAATCGCGGATCTGGTTGCCGTCGGCCACGTATTCCTTGCCGCGCCACGGCTCCCACGGCCAGCTCAGGGCGAAGATCGAGGAGTCCGAGCGCACGCCGGGGTAGCGGAACAGATCCCACGTGCCGCCGATGCGTGCGCGACGCTCCAGGACGACGTAGGTGGTGGCGGCGTCGCGCCTGCCGAGGTGGTAGGCGGCGCCGATACCGGAGATACCGGCTCCGACGACGACGACGTCGACAGTGCCGGCATCCTGCTCGGCGGGGCGGTCGGTGGTCTCCGGAGTGACGGTCATGGGACAACCTTATGCAGTGGCCCCGCCGGCAGGCCAGGGGTCAGCGGTAGTTCACGAACTGCACGGCCACCTCGAGATCGGCGCCCTTGAGCAGGGCCTGGACGGCCTGCAGATCGTCGCGGCTCTTGGAGCTCACCCGGACCTCCTCGCCCTGGATCTGGGTCTTGACGCTCTTGGGCCCCTCATCGCGGATCAGCTTGGTGATCTTCTTGGCGTTCTCGCTGTTGATGCCCTGCTTGAGGGTGCCGGAGACCTTGTAGGTCTTGCCGGATGGCTGTGGGTCGCCGGCGTCGAAGGCCTTCATGGAGATGTCGCGGCGGACCAGTTTCTCCTTGAAGACGTCGACGGCGGCTTTGACGCGCTCCTCGGTGGAGGAGACGATCTCGATGACCTCGTCGCCCTTCCACGAGATGGAGGTGTCGGTGCCGCGGAAGTCGAACCGGGTGCTCAGTTCTTTCGCGGCCTGGTTGAGTGCGTTGTCGACCTCTTGGCGGTCGACCTTGCTGACGATGTCGAAGCTTGAGTCAGCCATGGTGTGTGCCTCCTCCCGGTTTGTGTGCGGGGAACGTCCGCGTTGTACCCTGCTAGACGCATCGAACCGGGGTCATTCGGTTTGATCCCAGGCAGGTTGCCCGAGCGGCCAATGGGAGCGGACTGTAAATCCGTCGGCGAAAGCCTACACAGGTTCGAATCCTGTACCTGCCACCAAGGCCAGAGGTGAAGCACACGCTGAGGAGCGGGACCGTGGTGCATCGAGATCAGATACGACCTCGGCTCGGGGCCATCGTCCCGGCTGGTGTCCCGTCACTGTAGGGCGGTTCCCGATGATCGGCTCGAGTCGGCGTCCGCCGGGCGGTCGGGTCGTGGTCCTGAGGAACGACGATATTGCGCTGACGGTGCAACGGGCCGGTGAGGTTTATCGCGGCAGCCGCTTTGACTGGAACGGATTCGTGTCGCAGATCCATTTCCGGAACATGACCCTGCTTGGTCACGAAGAAGCCCTTTCCCAGCGGGATCCGATGATGCTCGGGCGCGGCCTTCATAACGAGTTCGGCATCACGAAATGCGTTGGGTACGACGACTGTGCCGTCGGCGGGTGGTTCCCCAAGGTCGGAACGGGTTGGCTGAGGAAAGACGATGGGCCGTACTCCTTCGATCGGCGGTATCCGTTGGAGGAAGTTTCCTTTGACTGCGATGTGTCCGGTGACTCGCAGGTCTTCTTCACATGCGAGTCGGGGGAGCGCAATGGGTACGCGTATCGCTATGTGAAGACAATCACGCTTACCGATCTCTGCTTCAGCATCGGCTATCAGATCGAAAACCTCGGGTCGAAACCACTTGATACCGACGAGTACGTGCACAATTTCCTGTGTTTCGGCGGCCGCCGGATGGATGTCGGCTACTCACTTTCGTTCCCTCGGAAAATCGATGTATCCAGGCTCTCCCAGAACAAAAATCCCGACCGGGCGCTGTCGATTACGGAAAATCGCTTAGACATCGTCGGTCGGACCGACAGGGAGTTCTACTTCGGTGCAGTGACAGCCGGTGCGACCGAATCGGACGGGGGTGCGCCGAACTGGACGTTCTCTGACTCGGTAAGCGGCATCACGCTGTCTGAGCGCGGCTCATTCACTCCCAGCGAGGTCAACGTGTGGGGCTCGGGAAGCGTCATCAGTCCCGAGGTGTTCTTCGAATTCAGGCTTGAGCCCGGCGCGGCAACGACATGGGAACGGGTCTACTCCCTCCAGTAGACGCGCGCACCCGGCGTGGGTGCGTCACCCGGTTGTCGATGATCCGACCGGGCGCACTCGGAGCGACCGCGTTTGCGACACCCTTAAACCCCCGCAGCCATACGACGACTCCCACCACTGCCACCGCGACGATTCCGACCGACACCGCAGGGCCGGCCCATGCCATGGTCATCCCCACGGCCGAGGCCGACAGGAATGTCGCGATGTGCTTGGTTGCCTGGGCCAGTCCGGTGACCCGGCCCCGCATCCCCTCCGGCGCATCGGCCTGAACGATCGAACCTGTCACGGTGAACATCGCCGCCGTCGCCGCTTCCGCGATGGCGACGACGATGCACGCGGCGG
>Ga0194039_1001228_pt1 | contig 13963 bp, 17 predicted proteins | sample JunL228m_MetaG_FD_148679 | JGI IMG/M metagenome (GOLD analysis project Ga0194039, IMG submission 148679) | Anoxic zone freshwater microbial communities from boreal shield lake in IISD Experimental Lakes Area, Ontario, Canada - Jun2016-L227-8m | ecosystem: Environmental > Aquatic > Freshwater >... | reverse complement strand
TTTGTAAAAATTGCATTGGATTTCGAACCTCCTCCTCCAAAACAAATTAGTGCGCGCAAGCGCGCCAGAATTTCTGAATTCCCCCGCAGAATCAAAACAAAATCAGTGGGCGTGCCTTCGGCACGCCCACCATTTGGGTCCTTCAAAACCTTTTTGTTCGTTTCGGGAGCCAAAGCCCGGGATTGAACCGGGGACCCTCGCTTTACGAAAGCGATGCTCTACCAACTGAGCTACTTTGGCTTGGCTCCTGGAGCCGACGTCCGGGATTGAACCGGAGACCTCGCCATTACCAATGGCGTGCTCTACCAACTGAGCTACATCGGCACTACTTCGCTCTCGCTTAGCTCGAGCTTCGAAGTGCTTGCACTGCGAAGCTTTAGCGAAGCAGTGCCCTGTAACAATAGACTATTTAACGAATATTTTCAATCATGCTGCAATATTTCTCCATCGTCATATCAAAGCAATTATCTTCGAAATTCGATATAATGTAACAACCTAACACATCATGCTAGACCCTCGCAAAAAATACATACAAGTAGCATTCAACAAATCTCTGAGTGAAGTCAGCAGTATGATCTCTATGTTACCGCCGAGTGACAACATCCTGATCGAGGCGGGTACCCCATTTGTGAAGCGCTACGGGACACGCGGCATTCGTGAGATCAGCAAATTCTGGCAGGATGTTTTGGGCAAACCAGGCTACATCGTAGCCGATCTCAAATGCATGGACCGTGGTTCACGCGAGGTCAGCGAAATGGCCGCCGCAGGTGCATCAGCAGTCACGTGCCTAGGTCTGGCACCCACCGAAACTATCAACGAATTCATCCGATCATGTAGAGAGGCCAACATAGATTCCATGGTTGATATGATGAATGTTGCATTCCCATTCGAGGTGCTACAAAAGTTAACCAAGCTTCCAGATATCGTCGTGTTACACAGAGGAGTAGATGAGAACGAACTGAACAAGGAAAAGCAGATCCCACACAACCAGATCCGGAGGATCATCTCTACGTATAGCAACGTACTCATATCCATAGCCGGAGGTGAAACTTTGCGAGATGTACAGAGGACATTTTTCAATGATTCCAACATCGCTGTCGTGTGGCGCGCATTTTACGAAGATCCTAGTGCGACGAGTGATTTGATCAGAGATTATTTAAATAAAATATAAAATCATGAACGGACTCCTCCTGATCATCAATTTCGTTGTGCCATTCATACCTATCGTGGTCATATTTGCTTTGTTCTATTTTATAAATAGATCTTTGAAAAGTGGCGCCATGGCGAAGAAACTGAGTGATTTGTCCAAAACGACACCAGAAAATACAGATGCGGAATTCCTCAAATTTATAGAAGATAAGACTAGCAACCCACATATCCAGATATCAGATTCTGTAAATATAGAACCCGTGAGAGCAACCTCACTGAACAAGAAGACGAAATATCTCCACATCGCACTCAACAATACTATGGAAGAGGCGTACGACATACTATCGCGAATACCACGATCAGATAGGATCCTGATCGAAGTAGGAACACCATTAATAAAGATATACGGGACAGATGCTATCCGACAGATAAAAGCCTTCTTGCCTGCTGGCACCTACATAGTAGCAGACAACAAATGTGCTGACCTGGCAGAGAGAGAAGTCCAGATGATGGCCGAAGCAGGTGCGAACGCATCGACATGTCTAGGAGTCGCGCCCATCGAGACCATAGATGAATTCATCACTCAATGTGAGAAATACAACATAGATTCTATGATCGATATGATGAATGTAGACAATGCCTTGTCGATACTAAAGAAGCTCAAAAAGTTACCGAAAGTAGTCATACTACACAGAGGAGTAGACGAGAGCGAGTTCTCCAGAGAAAAGCAGATACCCTACTACTCGATCAAACAGATCAAAGGAAACTACAACATCATGGTTGCAGTCGCTGGCGGAGATACCATAAAGGATATACAAAGGGCCATATTCAATGACGCCGATATCGTAGTTGTTTGGAAAAACTTCTATTCCGCTAGTGGAGATACTGCCGCGCTGGCGAACTCATTCCTAGATGAGATTTGAGATCCCTATATCTATTTTGTTATCTTCACCGTCTGAGCTATAGCCCTTATACCTTCTAGAACCTCGACTGGCAATGCGAATATGACCGTCTTTGAAGGATCAGGGTTGATCTTCTCGATAGTCTGGAGTGTTCTCATAGAGAGGCCACCATGAACAGAACCTAGAATACTAGCCGCCTGAGCGAGTTTCTCTGAGGCCTGGAACTCTCCTTCTGCCCTGATGATGATAGCTCGGCGCTCACGTTCTGACTCTGCCTGCTTGGCCATAACACGCTTCATATCAGCTGGCAGCTCGATATCCTGGATCTTGATATCTGTCACCAATATTCCCCATGACTGAGTGGCGGAACTCACTATTTTCTGTATTTCCTCTGCTATCTTCTCACGCTCTGAGAGGAGTGGATCTAGTTCTATACCACCGATAACATCGCGGAGTGCGGCCTGAGCATACTGTGAGACAGCCAATGTATAGTCCTTGATATTCAGGATCGCATTTTCTGCAGACTGCACCTGGAAATAAACCACGGCATTGATCCCAACTGGCACGTTATCCTTCGTTATCACTTCTTGCTGAGGAATGTCGGTCGTAGTGATACGCATGTCTATCTTTATCATTCTCTGAAAACCTACTAGGATCCAGATCAAACCAGGCTGTCTCGTACTCGTATATTTCCCCAGAGTCAGCACCACTGCCCTGTCATATTGATCGATGATCCTCAGTCCGCTGATGACGACGATGACGCCAAATATGACCACGGTCCATATCATGAGCGTGATACCAGACACCAAGCCGGATTTGGATAGGAAATATCCTATCAAGCCGATAAAAACCAATGTACTGACTAATGAACCTATAGGGTTTGTTGATCTAGTTTGCATATATTTATAAGATATTCAGGATGGATTGTTTCCACAAAGTCCTGATGAATTATGATAATACTCTATTGGTACAATTATAGCATAATGCAACATTAGTGAACTACCCTTCCCCTGTTGTCCAGATCAGCATAGCGTGTATAATATAGTCATGAAAAAAACACAAACTATCGCCGCTATTATCATTCTTATCATTTTGGGCTCTATTTATCTATATTTCAAAGTACCAGAGAACGGTGACACACGAGTTGTGAATACCGTGAGCTTCAGTTGTGCCGAGAGCAAGACCATCGACGCTATATTCTTTGCCAACAAAGTACAGCTCAGCCTGAGCGATGGCAGATACATGAATATACCACAGGTCATATCAGCATCAGGCGCTCGTTACGCGAATAGTGACGAGACGTTCGTCTTCTGGAATAAGGGTGACACGGCTTTTGTAACCGAGGGTGCCACGACGACATACGCCAGTTGTGCGATCTCTACTACATTAACTGCCTCTACTACAGTGACAGCCCAGAATGATGATCCCGGAGCAAAGATCGCCAATCCAGCATCGGTGAATTGCTCGAAACAAGGTGGCAAGTTATCAATATTGAAAAATGGTTCTGGTAGCGAATACGGCCTATGTACATTCGAAGACAACCGCGCCTGTGAAGAATGGGCTCTCATGCGAGGCGAGTGCCCCGTCGGTGGAGTAAAGACAACAGGATTCGACACTATCGATCAGAACTTCTGCGCTTGGTCCGGTGGCCAAACTATCGCAACGACGAGTTCTATGTGTACATTCAAGAACAGTTCAAAATGCAAAACTGTAGACTTCTACAATGGAACCTGCTCTGCAACTACGAACTAACTCTGAACTAGCGAGCTCACGATGAACTAGTTAAAGGCCGATAAATTCTCATCCTCAGTCTCATACTGGGAGTTGGCATTACTAACAACACTATCATCTGCAGAATTTTCTTCGAGACAAGATGGACACTGGATAAAGTGCACCGAGACGACAGAGTCCGAATCACTGTCGAACTGTTTTGGTTTGTAAAAATGCCATGAGTGCTTGTAATAGAATGTGTAACACTTCTTACACATTGTTAACGAACCAAAATTCCTACTTCTCGAAAACTTCTTCTTTGCTTTCGTACCCCAGTTATTTAGCACTTTGAATTTTACTAACATATATTTATTTCGATTATTATTAAACCAGATTTAAACTTAGTTATTTAATCTAGTTTTAATATTGTATCGATCTAAAATACCATAGTCAATCATTATATGTTGATAAACATGTGCATAAGCTGTGGATTAGTTAATCTAATTTTAATGCTGGAAATGACACGTGGAATGTTGTCCCCTTTCCGAGACTACTCTTCACTCCTATCGTACCTGCGTGAACCTTCACTATCCAACTAACTATCGCCAGGCCTAGACCAGTATTAGTACCACCAGAACTATGAGATTTGTCAGCTCTATAAAACCTGTCATAAATGCGTGGTATATCTTCCTTACTTATTCCGATGCCATTGTCACTAACTATGATGATCGCTCTATTTTTGCGTCTAGATACTTCTATCCTGATCCTGCCATTGACCTTGCCATAGGTTATAGAGTTTCGAATGAGATTCGATAACAGCCGTTCTAGATAGATACTATCACCTGAGATAGCTACATTCCTGGCAATTTTTGTAGTTATAGATATTTTCTTCTTTTTTGCCAACGTTTTATATCTCGACGCTACACTCTCGGCAATATTTCCGAGATCGACTTTTTTTGAAATAAAACTACTCTGCAACATCACCTTGTTTGAGGTCAAAACCGCCAGATCAGAAATGATATTGGAGAGATGTTCCACCTCATGGCTGATAGCATTGAATGTCTTCTTCGTACAACCGCGAATCCTATTGTCCCCGAGGAGGGCCAGGTCAACGTTGCCTTTTATGATAGCGAGCGGAGTGCGGATCTCATGAGTAGCATCAGCAAGGAACTGATTTCGCAACTGTTCTTCCTTCAGATCTGCTTCATGTTTCGCCATAACATGCATGACCCTATTTTCTTTTTTCTTCAGACGTCCGATGGTTATGGCCTGTGCTGCACTATTCCCTATGTACTCACATATGACCTTCTTTTCTCGAGAAAATATTTTTAACTTCTTGAAACATAGAACCATCGTGCCATAGATCGTCTCCTTGTATGTCAGTGGGATGATAACGAAACTCTGAACATACTTGCTAACATCATATCTGTTCTTACTTTTTTTTACACGAGTCACATAGTCAGGGATAAAATTTTCCAGGACATTGTAATTCCTACCACCTTCCTTGGGAGCAGCTAGAGTGAATGGTGCATGCTCACTCTTGTACACCAGTTTCAACTCTCGTGATCCCAGGGAATCGATCCACACAAAACCAAAATCAGCCTTCAAGACTTTTTGCCCCAATTCTGCAAATGCTCCGACGATCGATATCTCGTCTGTCTTGTTCAAACATTCGAGGACGGTCTGGTTTATTTGAGAAATTTGGCTAGTTATCATAGTATTTAAAATATATTTATTCTGACAAACGACCACTTCTAGCAGAGCCCACGGCTCACAATATGGATATACTTCATATAAAAATCGGTGAGGTATGAGAACTATCACTTCCTCACCGATTCGCTACCTTATACAAAGAGCTGTGACGATTTTATCAAAATAACGATAGGACTCCTTTTTGACCACTTCAACATCATACCTAGAACCAGAGGAAAGGTGCTTCAGTATGTATTTTAGAGACATCAATCTGCTATTTTTCGAGCCAGAATACTTCTCATTATCATCTAGGAGTGCCCCAACGATGATGATGCTACCATTGCATAGTGCCAGAGATCGGCCGAGATACTGAAGTACGATTTCCGCGGATCTGGCAGATAAACATCCCAAGACTCGACAGAGGTACCAGATCTCTACTGAACCTAAGTCCAATCCGGCAGATTCTGGATCCACCAACGCAGAACGGATCTCTGCTTTCATCACTAGAGGACGTAAATGTACGAGACTAGAGCTGTTCGGTATTTGGTCAAACTGACTGTTCAGGTCAGTTATCGCTGCCTGACAAGCAACGTCCGACACGTCCAGCCAGATCGTACGCAGATGGGCTCTGATCGCCTCCTCTACCCAATGTAGGTCGTAACCGCGTCCGCAACCTACAGCTACGATCTTGTTCGATTTTGACTTTCTCCTCTGACGATCTGCATCAGTCGAGCTGTTCAGAATGTCCTTCAGGAAATTCTGTGCAAATTCACCGAGTTCCCGACTCGCACCGATAGCTGACTCAGGTGATATTCCGCTCTCTACGATCTTTGACGGTACGAATGCGAAAGGGCTCTCGACCCGCGCATCCCAGATCCGACCAAGTCTCTTTGTATATGACACTGAAAGTGTTCCCGCTTGTTCTATTTTTAATGATGTTGACAAGGATAGTTCCATATTATCCTCCTTTCTATTTGAACAGTACCATACCTATCAAATACCGGTCAACTATTCTCCTATTGAAAAACCGACCCCTCGTATAGTATGAATAAGTGGTTTTTGCCCTTTCCGATCGATCTTCCTGCGCAGGTATCTAACATGAACATTCAGTTCATTACCGATCTCTTTGAAACCTGGATTCCACACGCCATCTATGAGTTTTCTGCGGCTTAGCGCCTCACCACGATGACGGAGCAATATATCCAAAAGTTTGTACTCCTTGGGAGTCAGCGGTATATCCTTGCCCGCTCTCGTAACCTTGTGCTTTACGCGATCCATCAACATATTCCCCATCACTGCAATATCGGGATCAGTCGTTTTCTTTCGACGCATCACTGCGCGAATCCTAGCAAAAAGCTCATTCATGCCAAATGGTTTTATCAGGTAGTCATCAGCACCAACGTCCAGACCTATCACCCTATCATTCACAGTACCCTTAGCAGTTAACATGATTATCGGGGTATGAATACCGCTAGCGCGCAGTTCGCGACAAACTAGTATTCCATCTTTCTTCGGAAGCATTATATCCAGAAGGATGAGGTCATAATCATTCTTCATCGCCTTTTTCAGACCGTCTTCACCATCTAGAGCAAAGTCTGTTGAATATCTCTCGATCTTCAGCGCTCGACAGAGAATGTCGACCAATTTCTTTTCATCTTCTATTATGAGGATTGTCATCATGTAGTTATATATCAAAATGCTATCCTTGGCAAATAGTCAAATCTGATTACGAAGGTTCCTGGGATGTGGTCCAAGAAAAAGCCAAAGCAGGTACAGTCGATGTTCTAGTCGCCGCCTACAAGACCGCGGAGAGAGAGGCCTATATGGAAGCATTTATCAAGGAGAAGCTCAACCCAACGAAGGTAGCGACCACGGGAGAGGCATTTGCCCTGTTGAACAAGGGTGAGGTTGATTACTTCGTATATGCTCTATATTCTGCGCAGAAATACATTTCTGAGAATCAGATTTCCGACCAAGTAGACATCATATCGAAATACGTTAGTAGTGAAAAGTTCTATATGACGATCTCCAAGAAATCCTCATTTGTAAATAGAATGTCAGAAGTAAATACTCTACTCCAGAAATATTCAGAGGATGGCACCATAGGTAGTATCATACAGAAATATGACCTCGGCACCAGTTCACCGAAAGTAAACTGATCAAGAGGTGTGAGAGATTACATTTGTATTGTATAATATACATACAAAATGAACTTTTCCGTAAACTATTTCATCATATTTGAGGTACTCGCTTTCGTCTCCTTCACACTGATCGTCGCGCGTGAACTACACCACCGGAACTATAGGCGAGTCTTCGAGATCGCGAGTTGTGCAGTATTCGGCATGATACTCGAGATCGGCAATACATATCTAGCACATACATACTCATATAGTACCAGTTTTCTGGTAAATCTCGCCCAGGTTCCAGTAGCTATAGGACTCGGCTGGGCGGTGATCATATATTGTGCGATGCTGCTCAGTGATCAGTACAATATTCCATGGTATTTGCGACCATACATGGATGCATTGACGGCAGTAGTTATCGATATGACTATGGATGTCGTAGCTATCCGTCTAGGTTTCTGGAGTTGGGTAATTCCTCAAAATGCCGAATGGTACGGTGTTCCCTTCGAGAATCTCGTTGGCTGGATACTAGTAGTACTATCCTTCTCGTTCTTGATCAGATTCATCCGTACATTGAATCCAAAACGTTTCCTCACCATCCTCATCATGATCACGTCGCCTATATTGTCATACGCAGGACTGATGGCTGGTCTAACAGTCTTCAGTCTGATCGCGATATTGCCTTATGGGATCAACAATTGGACCACCTTACTCCAATTCCAATACATCGCTGACTTTTCGATCCTCTACAATCCTCAAGTACAATTCTGGAAATTGATCCTATTTACCATCATTATGACAGAACTCGTCCATATCGTTGCCTGGTCTCTCATCAGATATCGCCGCAAATACCTCAGACACTTTGACTTGTTATCATTCCTCAGTTTGACCAGCATTCACCTCATCATCACTATCGCCGTGATCACCACCGGACTGTATATCGAATTACCCATCCTCTTAGTTATCTGCGTACTCAGTTTACTCATCCATCTCCTGATGCATTTCCTACCATATCTAGTACACCCAAAAAAGATATACCTATTCAAGGTCGTCGTCGAGTCAGTAGAGAGCGGCGAGAACAAGATAAAGAAGGTTATAAACTCGACTTTAAAATAAATAGACCGACTATTCCTTTTCCCTATCCCCAACGGCGCCCCTCACTATTTCTACGATACTTTTCTTTGAAACATTCTTGCGCCTCATTATAAAGATCTTGTTCACTATTATTGAAACTATCACAGTTATGATCGTAACAGAGACTGCTTATCTAGACTGATACTCGCGTTCTCCTTTGTAAAATCTCTTATACTGTCTATGGGGTTTTCTATTTTCATAATCAAGATTATATCATGATTTCGAGTCCCCGAGACTTCAGATATTTTCAATCGCGCGCGTTCCAAACATATTTCCTCCACCAATTCTTCAGAACAGACAATCACAAATCTCAGATACTCTCTGGTGCCCTGTTATCATCGGTAAATCGAAATCCCGCGTTTACGATCTATATTGTCAGGTAAATATGTGAACACTCTTGGTTTCCCAAATTGCTGCACGGACTAGGTAGGAGGACGTTAGAACTAGTTTAATAAATGAAATTACAAAAAACGTATAACTTATTTTGCAGGAAAAACAGGAAATGCTATAACGTAAAGTTTTATAAACATATTATTTATTTAAATAAGTTATGGCTAATTGTACTGTGGTAGCAAATATACCCCAGATAAGATATGGAATGTTGATATAAACGACCCAGCATAGCTCAGGTACATTGTGCCAAACTGCGTAGAGTGCCCAGACGAGCGTCCCAACAACGAGTAAAATGTCTATTGATGCAAGAAAATTATTCACCAAACGGAATTGTATCGGTGGGAAAGCAAAATTGAAAAGTAGATTGAGTACGAACGGTAATGCCACTATCCACGGAATCTGTTTCGTAAATGCTTTATAAAACACAGTCCCAAACGAAAATGCAATTATTGCATAAAGCACTGTCCACACTGGCCCAAATAGCCAGCTAGGCGGAGCCCAAGAAGGTTTAATTAATTGTGAATACAAGTTGTGTGTGTTCATATCTATAATCAATTACCTCGGGGCTCTGCCCCGAGGTAATTGATTTAAAATTCTAACATTCTTACTTTTATCGCATTTAAAATGGACAAGAATGCTTTTTTATCTCTTGATTGATCTGCCAACGATGTCACTTCTCCTATTGCTGAATCGAGTGCATGAAGCGCCGTATCCTTCGATATTCTATATATCTCGACGGCCTTATCATTTTTAGAAATCATGTGTAACGTATCGATTACCGAATCCCAACCTTTTTGTAAATATTCAGGAGTGGCATCAGTATGCCACCTAAGAACAAATCCTTGTCCTGTAAACGGTTCGTCAAGTGACAATTCTTCTGCAGCACGCAACTCTCTTAGGCATCCATTTCGTGCATATGATAAATATTTCTCTAACCTTTTTATATCCTCTGACAGTTTATCATCTCCAAATATCCTTCTATACTCAGCAAGAATAGTTGAGATGCTTCCCATAAACTCCAATAACCTCTCGTCATTTGGGTCATTCAAATCATAGCTAACAAATTGCTTACATAACACTTCTACAATTTGATTAAGTCCATCTTTTTGACTCTGGGAGATTGACTCAGGATTTATCACCTGTAAGTATTTCACAAATTGTGAACCATCTTTGAGATTCAATCTCATTTCAGATCCTGGATGATTCCCTTCACTACCAGCAATAAACCAATTTGTCTGCATTGGCTGATATTCTAGACCTGTCATACTCATCAATTCCTGCATATCCGCTTTCATCTGGTCAAAAGTAACAAGTTGTTCAGCAAACTGATCTTCAGTAGCACTAATATCCGTGTCAGAATCAAACGTCTTATCTCCCTTCCTCTGTTCCCTATCTAATCCATGCAATAACTGACGTGCCATCGAAGCACCTAAACTAAACTGCTTATTATAACTATCGAGATGTGAGATTATCTCACTTGTATCTAATGTTGATAATTTAATATCTTTCTCGTTTGGTACAAAATTTTCTTTATTCATCCCCCAATATTACCACAGTTCGATTCCTATTGGCCAATGAACTACTCGCGACTTACCTATTGACCCTAAATCATTGCGCGAAAGTTTCTCTTAGAGATATTCCAGTAATCTTTTTGCATAATGATTGATTAGTTATTTTACCACTTTCATTGCTTGTAATAGACCAACAAGAATATCTGGGGTTATGTTTGAGTCGTTTGTGGAAGAAATTTTGATTATATTACCTTCGTGGTTAGAAATTAAGATATAATTTGGTTTAGAATTAGTTATATAGGTATAGACAACGCCTTTTTCATCATTATACAAGAACTCTTTTAACACTTTAATCTTAGGATCCGATGTCTCATTTATCAAATACTCATCATACGACCCATAATGCGCTCTCGAACTAGATATCTCTCTAAAAGTAATATTTTTATCAGCAGGCACTCCTTTGCCAGTGGAATAGTGATAACTTGCTGAATTTGATTCAAATAGAGTTGGTTGATTTTGTGGTTTATACCCAGTAGGAACTAGCACTGGGGACATGAAACCGATTGGGGCGCCAGTTTTATATGTAGATAGTGTTTCGTTCATGGCCTGGGTGTATACATCTTGTGTATTATTACCCACTGTAGGTATTGAACAGTTCTTTCCATAGGTCTTTACTCCATTAACACTACAATATGTTCCGTATTTCCCATATAAAACATACCCGACACATATTAATACAATAACAATGATAACTAACCGCATTATTACGGAACCTTTTTTATAGTTTTTCATACCCACAATCATATCACAATTTTCATCTCTCACGCCCTTGCTACCTATTTGCCCTGTATACCTTGCCAGAAGCCCTCAGAGTCACCATCCATACTAGCAACAATATCCCCATTCCATTTCTTATACTTACCATAAAATGACTCCTCAACAAATTTCTTGTAAGAAGTAAACTTGCGGGAAAGAGTTGTCTTTCTACAAGCAGATTCAAATACTTTCAGATATGCAGGGTCGTTCTTTCTTAGATATAGGATAGCACTTTTCTCTCCTTCCCAATTAATATCACGCATAGCAAAATACCCGACCAGCGCCTCAACAATGGAATACATAAGGCGGATTTCAAGCGCAGCATGGTAAAGCTCATCATTGGATTCAAAATATCTGGTATTAGTCAGAAGATTGTAATTTATCTTGTATTCATAGGACTTTGCTACCGAGAAATTGTCTGGCTTTTTTATATCTTTTCTCGTTTCTTGCAGTTTCGTTAAGGCCCCAGACTTATCGAAAGAAATTTTGCCAGTTTCGAGCCAATTCAATAGCCAGGTCTCCGCACCATCTTTCACACTCATGTTCTTCAAAATAGTTTCTATTTCCAATATTGTAAAGAAAAAAATATCAGCCGGTACGTTACTGATCATTGCGAACATTGACACCAGCTTTTCAGGCTTATCTTTAACAATAACAACAAGATCATAATCACTACTAGTAGTACGCGTTTGAGTAGCAGTCGACCCACAAAGAAGTAGCGCGTCCACATTCTGATTATTGGACAGTTTTACTATTATTTGATCGATATTAATTTGTTCTGTTGACATAGATTCCCGTATTAAAATTATATAAAAAAATTATACCACAGTTCAAGTCCTATTGACCCGTGAACTTTCCGTGGCCTATTTGTTTACCCCAAACCTCTGCGCTTGCACTGCGAAGCTTAAGCGAAGCAGTGCGCCCGACCCTCCTACGCTCCGCTTCGGATGGGCACAGTGGGACTCTTTCCCTACGGGAACGGTACAGGTTTCGTATGGTGCTCACCTTCGACTCAGCCTCGACAAGCTCGGCTTCGCTCAGGTTCCGCTCCATTTACTCAACCTTTTCTCGTCCCTCTCGGACTTCCAGTCCTCGCGTCCACTTCAATCAAAAAACCCTCATCTGAGGGCTTTTTGATTTGCGCGCCCGATGGGACTCGAACCCACGACCTCTCCCGTGACAGGGGAGCGTTCTAGCCAACTAAACTACGGGCGCATTTTCAGATACCTATCAAAGATCATTTTCTCCCCTTCTGGGAATAGATCCTTGCCAAATACCAGATAAGGATGATTATACATGAAATCGGATAATTTCATAGAGCAGAACCCTATATGCCAAGCTGTATATCACCATTTACCGTGGATATCTAACTATTCCTACCTAACTAGAGACCTATCTGTGTCGGCGGAAGGACTTGCACCTTCGACCTTAGCTTTATGAATGCTATGCTCTAACTACCTGAGCTACGCCGACATATATTCCAAAATGACTAGCTCACATACAATAGCGAAAAATTGCATAATAATCAATGTATAGCTATGGATTGTGAATAACTTATTTGCAATCAATCCCCTTTTATGGCACAATAGACCCATTAGCGAGAAATCGCGGGGTAGGGTAACAGTAACCCGTCAGGCTCATAACCTGAAAATTGTCGGTGCGATTCCGGCCCCCGCAACAAGAAGCAGTTGACAGCCATACTGTATAGGGTATGCTGTACAGGTATCTCTAATGAGAAGCACCTCTTAAGGTCTCGTCCTTAAGCGGTGCTTTTCTTGTATTCCAACTTCTGTCGCAAGTTATCCATAAAACGAATCTTCTCCTTGGCTGTTCTCTTAAGTAAAGTAGAGCAATTCTTTTTATCAGGGCTGAGTACTGTCTCGAGCTTACCATCGGTATACAGATGATCAACCAGTGAATAGAAATCTCCATCACTCGATATAATAATGGCCTTGTCGAAATTGTTCCATTCAATCATTGTCTGTAAAACCATATCAGCATCTACATTGCCTTTAATATTCCCCTCTTCATCTGGGACCGTTGGCTTGAAATGTAGTATGAATCCGGATTCTTGTAATCGGTCGTACAGCTTTTGGTTCAAAGCAACAAAGCCGATAAAAATATAAGCTTTTTGGATATTATATTTTTCTGAAAGATATACCCTGAATTTCTTATAGTCTAATTTCCAGCCAAGCTTCTGAATGCCTAGATTCAAATTCTGACTGTCTATAAATGCATAATTGTTGACTTTTGATACCATGTCAACAAGTTTACTCCTGCTATTTCATAATTACAATATTTTTACGCTACTGACGATATATTCCTAACGCTGGAGGCTTCCAGCTAGACTACACAGATCTCGAATATCCCCCACTATCTGGTTCCAACTACGTCCGAGGTCTGCAACATAAAGAAACCCCTCACACCCCTTTTAGGTAAGTCGCCATCATGCCTTTTTGACCTGTGTATAACAACACGTGTTTACTACTTCCCGCCATGGTAGAATGTATGACGTAATGAGATTGTCTGACAA
>Ga0194039_1001227_pt1 | contig 13965 bp, 11 predicted proteins | sample JunL228m_MetaG_FD_148679 | JGI IMG/M metagenome (GOLD analysis project Ga0194039, IMG submission 148679) | Anoxic zone freshwater microbial communities from boreal shield lake in IISD Experimental Lakes Area, Ontario, Canada - Jun2016-L227-8m | ecosystem: Environmental > Aquatic > Freshwater >... | reverse complement strand
AGATATTAAAGAAATAATGCCAAAGGGAAGCAAATATAAGAGAATTGTGAGAAAAGTATTGAAAGCCTCAAAAAGGCTATCACATAAGTTGATAAGAGAATTGCATGTGAGCGGGGGTATATATTTAAATAGTAATCCGAAAATAATAGAGAAAATTAGTACTTCGACTGTTTTTTTATTGGCTAAAGATTCAAATATATTATTAGGGAAAAAGCCAGCTATAATCTTTAATATTCCAGTGTCTTTTTTCTGTATTTCCTTGTCTGTATCAATCTCCCTTATGAAATAATAACTTTTTAATACATCAATGGGTTCATCTTGGTGTTTTTCCTGGCTATTTATTATAAGCTTTCCCAAGCTTTTCGTAGTTTCAGAAGTTGGAGCTGTGATAGGAGATACAATAATAGAAGATAAAATACTTATTCCAGAAATAACAGCAAAAGTAAGAAATAGTGCAATCAAGATTTTATATACATATCCTGAACTACCTTTAGATATAATAATTTTCCCTATGCTTGATATTATTATCACAGGAAGCATGATGGTGCAGCACAGTTCAATTAGTTTGAAATATATCTCTCCGAATGATTCGCAAGCCGTTGCTATTCCTGGCGCATAAATGCCTATAACAACTCCCAAAACAAGAGAAAAGATAATTGTCCAAAAACTACTTAGAAACCGCTTAATTCTTTCCATTCATATCACCATTATTCGCATTTATAGGCATCAGGATATCTTTCTATAAGATCATTTACATCAAACAATAAATCATCAGATTCCAAATAAAGATTAACGGTATCGCAAAGATTCGGGCTTTTTGGCGAGATTGCTATACAAATATTATCTTTCTTATTTTTCAATACATACACGGTATTGGTCAAAGCTATTTCGGCATGTTGTCGGGCAAGTAATACTATTTCATTATCATCATGGAGTAATGCAATTACTTCATTCCTATTTAGAGCATCCAGTGCATCTTCTAATGTAGGGTATTCATACACCTCAGCTTTTGGGAAAAGGTTTTGAGCATATTCTATATATGAAGAGTCCGCTTGAACTCCAATTTTACAAGGTTTTTCGCTTAAATATTTATAAGGATCATTTCTTATGCCTAACTCAACTACATCTTTTTTATTCATAATTAAAGATGGATGTAGTTGAGCATAAGTATTAGAAAAATAAACATACTTACCTCTATCAAATGTATGGCTAAGCTCTCCAGCTGCTATATCTATTTCTCCATTATGAAGTTTCCTAAAGAGTTCCACGCGGCTTTTTATGGTGTAATCATATACTGGTTTTACACCCAGGTGATCAGCTAAAAAACCAGTTATTTCCATATCAAGCCCTCCTGTAACTTTACCGTCTGAATCCTTTATAACGAATGGAACATCACAGTCTTGATATATCCCAATATTCAGCGTGCCTCTTGTTATAATTTTCTGGATATCAGGAAAGAGTTCTACATTTGAGAACTGTTCATAAACGCGATTTTCACCTGCTCTTGCTCTTTTAGTAATTTTTCCGCTGTTAACTACTGTATTAGCTGCGGCTTGCTTAGCGTCTTCTTTTCCGCATCCTATTAATGACAATATAATTATCGAAACCCAAAAGGAGTATATAAGTTTTTTCATTTATCGTGCTGATTGTGATATTTAAGTCTTCTGTGTTTTTGCATAATGATATTCTAAATAAATTTAAAGTCAATCAGCTGTAGTAAATTCAAAAACTCTGCTATCTCCGGCTTTGACTTCTTCTTTGAAATTGACGATGACAAAATTATTACTAACATGCCAGGCACTGACATTTGATAAATCGCTGACAGCTTCTGGAGAGTGAACTTTTTCCGGTAAAAAAGCAAAGATTGGCCGAATGAATTTTTGGCTCTCAGGGTTGAAATTCATATCATCTTTGAACTTTACGCTTAATTTCCATAGAGTTTTGTTCCCCTCGGCTTTTTCCTTTGTCAAAGAAAATTCATAAACTTCAGTCTCCTTTGCAGAAGAAGCAGGAACTCTTACATCCCACGCAGGGTCTCCATAAACTATGCAAACATCCTTATCATAGGCCATATCGTCTATTTCATCTCCTGCCAAATCATTTTCCATAGCCATAATCAATGCCTGATTAATGATGAAAACACTTTCAGCAAGAGTAAAGTTTCCACCCCTGTAAAAGAAATAATCAGCCATTCCCCAACCCATCATTCCATAGTAACTTTCTACTGTATATCCGAAAAACTGGTCAACACCTCCTGAGTGAATCCATGCAAGTGAATAAGCATTATCTTTATCCTCTATACAGGCTGTCAAACAATTACCAATACCGAGATATATTTTGGGATTAACTGATTTTATTGGATATGATTCTTCTCCGACATATCCAATTAACTTGCCATCTTCAGCGTTAATGCCAGATGGACCATCAGGATAATAAGCAAGCCACCCTCCCGGGGTAGCGTGGCCGCTGGTCCATATGCCGTCAATATCATCGCTATTTATCAACTCAACCATGGCAGGTAAATGATCATCAGGAGCGTCAGTATAATTTTCCGCATCAGTATCCGGGTCTTTCGCTTGCCACTTTTCTTTTTCTTCATAAAATTCACAATAGGCAATCCCTGAAGGCAATGAATCAATAAAACTCATCATTCCTCCAAGTCCAAAATTGATTTCAAGTTTCTGTTTATTTTCGGCTATTCTCAACGCATCTTCAACTGTTAGACCTGTCACAATTCCAAGAACAGCCTTTCCATACGGCGCAGTGCCAAGTTTTCTGTTGAACTTATTAACTTCCTTTACAAATTTCGGATTTGTGTCTTCAGGCTTTGCAACAACAGCTATATAGTCAGGAGAAAAGGAAGTTAAACCTTTAACAAGTTCATCCAGCGATTTCTTATAGATAAAAATACGCGTGCTCGGATATTTTTCGGATAATACATTGACAACTTCTTTCCATTCAGAATCATTAAAAGTTTTTTCTTTGACTACTATTGCGTAATTGAAATCTTTTTGGACAAAAGCCTGAATAGGTAAAAAACTAAAAACTGAAAAAACTGCTATCAATATTAAAATTATTTTATGATTCATCATTCTTTAACCTTCTCATATAGATTTGTATTTTTGTTTTGCTCTGGTGGAATATTCCGAAGTTCCTTAGGAAGCATTACCCCTATGGGGCAAAACGCCTTTAAACCTTTTCTCTTCTCTTAGCTTTATATATTTAACTATAATTTCTAGAATTTTGCTCTCCTAAATTTCTTATTTCCTGCAATTTTCATTCCAATGTTTGTTAATTTTCCCAAAAGCAAGTATTCATCTTTCATTAAAAATAAATTTTCAACTAATTCAGATTGATAGGGGCGTCATGCTATGGGCAATTTAAAGTACAAACATGCCCTAGCTCTGTATCCATACTTCGGGGTGAATATCACAGGCCCCATGGGGATTTTTCCTGCTACAGGTCTTGAATATATCGCCGTAAGCATGAAAGATTTTGTAGGAAAGGTAACATTTTTAGACCTTCGTAACGATAAGATCTATCAGAATTCCAAGAAGTTAAGCGCATTTATAAGCGCTGAAATAGACCTGCTGTGCATCAGCATCGTATGGGGAGCTCAGTTTGATAATGTTTGTGATTTTATCTCCCAGTTGTCACCTGAAGTCACTACGGTCGTCGGAGGGTATAAGGCTACACAGGAAGTCGAATATCTGTTCGAGCGTTGTCCTAATATTGATATGATCGTAAGAGGCGAAGGAGAAGAGATTATCCAGCAGATCGTAAAGGGCATTCCATATAAAGACATTCTCGGGCTATCCTATAGAGAGAATGGGCATATCGTTCACAATGAAATTCATCCACTGCCCGACATCAATTCTATCCGGTTTCCCGACCGTTCTCTACGCAGGCACGATTACTACATCGCTGAACTGGGCGTCCGCCTAAACAATCGCACTTTTGACACGATACTTTCAACAAGAGGCTGCCCATTCAAATGTAAGTTCTGCACATTCAGTCTCAATCCACTAGGACAGAAAAGAACATATGCTGAAAGATCTGTCGAGTCAGTCATTGAAGAATTGAAGACAATTACAGCCGATATCGTGCTTTTCAGTGATGACAACTTTTTTACAAATCCAATGAGGAGCGAACAGATTTGCGACCTGATTATCCAAAACGATATTAAGAAAACATTTATTGTCCAAGCCAGAATTGATATCTCGAGGCACCCTAATATTCTCAAAAAGGCAGAGAAGGCTGGCTTTAAGATTTTTCTTATCGGAATAGAGTCACCCCACGACCGTATTTTGAAGCAACTTCAGAAAGGTATCACCACTCAGCAGATTCGTGATGCATTCGCAGTCCTTACACAGTACAACTTCTTTCTGCACGGGTACTTCATCTATGGCAATATCGGCGAAACAGAAGAGGAAATGCTCTATATCCCGAAATTTGCAAAGGAGATTAAAGTCGATTCTATCACTTTCCAGAAACTTCGCCTCGAGAAATTCTCACCTCTAAAGGAAGTGATTGAGGCAACCCCTGGTTACTACTATAAGAGTATCGGCGGCCATGTCTATTCTGCCAGTTTCGGACCCAAGGAACTAAAGCGCATTCGAAACCAGATCCGCTCGGAATTCTACGATCTCAGGCAAATTATCTCTATAGTCAAAAAGACATGGCGAAATGGATTTATCCGATGGAAGGATTTGATGGTTTTATTGCCTAATTTACCACTCCTACTGTATAGACTGGCTAGAAGAAAAAGGTTAAAGAAAAAAAGAAATAGAGTGTAATTTTATTATGTTTTGCTATGACCATTTATGCAAAATTCTGAAATCTTTTATTTTTTCCTCTGTTCGTCAAGATATATATTGACGGTGTTGTCCAAAAGCTACTCAATAACAGCAATCATATTGGAATAAAACCATTGGAACGATAATGTTTATTTCAAGTGCTCTTTAAAAAACAAGGATATTGAAATCATTCTTACAGGAGGAATTCTAAATGTCTAAAAATACGGCAAAAAAGGTTTTTATTAGCGCAATTTTAATAACAGGGCTTTCGTTCATTTCTTATGCTGATTGCCCGCAAAAAGATCCTCCTAATATCTTCGTAAACGGCGATGCAAAAATATCCGTTCCAGCCGACAGGGCTCAGATAACTCTAAGCGTCGTAAGCACAGCCGAAAATCCTCAGGACGCGATTGATGCAACAAGAACTAAAATGAACAGTTTAATTGATGCCGTAGGCAAACTGGGTTTGGATAAAACCGAGTACAAAACCTCTGCCTACAATCTTTCCCCGAACTGGGCACCTCAGCCTAGAAATCCAAAACCAGACTGGAAACCTCAGATTATAAGTTACACAATGACAAATTCATTGGATATTAAAACCACTAAACTCGATTTGGTCGGCAAAGTCATTCAAACTGCATTGAACAGCGGAACAAATCAGATAGACAGAATTTATTTTGACTTGTCTGATCAACAAAAGTACAATGCTGAAGTTATTCAAAAGGCTGTTAAGAGCGCGATGTCCGATGCGAAAGCCGCTTCTGAGGCCTCAGAAGTTAAACTAGGAAAAATCTTGTCCATAAATGTAAATAATGCTTATATGTCAGGCAATAATGACTATGGAAGAGGTGTGTTTATGGCAAAGATGTCGTCAGATAGTATGGAAGGTTCTGCGTCGGCTCCTGCTTCGAACATCGCCGCAGGAGATGTTACACTCTCAGCCAGCGTCTCGCTGAAAATTCAGATTGAACAATAGCACAAAACTATGAAAATCCGCATCATCAGTATTATAGCGATTGTCATAATTCTTTTTCTTGTCTTTTTTTATTTTCTTAAATCAGGAAAAGACAACTCTTTTTCCTATAGAACTACGCCTCTAAAATTCGGCGATTTGACCTCGACCATCAGCGCCACAGGCACGGTAGAACCCGAAGACCTTATTGATGTAGGAGCTCAGGTGGCTGGAAGGATAATTAGTTTTGGAAAGGATAGCGAAGGAAAATCTATTGATTATGGTTCAAAAGTAGATGAAGGAATGGTGCTTGCAAAGATTGATGATGTTCTTTATGCATCCGATGTATTGGAAGCAGATGCAAAACTCGAAGAAGCCAAAGCCTTTCTCTTGAAAACTCAAGCCGACCTTGAGCAGATGAAGGCAAAGAGAGAATTGGCTGATTTAAACTTTGTAAGAGCTCAGAGACTTCAACTTACCAATTCTAATTCCAAGGCAGACTACGATTCTTTTAAATCTGAATTCGATGTGGCAAAAGCAAATTTAGAGGTCGGAAAAGCTCTTGTAAGCCAGGCAAAAGCATCTGTAAATGTAGCTGAAGCTTCTCTCAAGAGAGTGAAGCAGAATCTTGATTACTGCACGATCAGGTCGCCGGTCAAAGGCATTGTCATTGACAGAAGGGTTAATATCGGGCAAACAGTGGTTTCCAGCCTCAATGCACCGAGCTTATTTTTGATTGCCAAAGATTTAACAAGTATGGAAGTGTGGGTTAGCGTAAATGAAGCAGATATTGGACAGATAAAAATTGGTCAGAATGTTACTTTTGCGGTCGATGCGTTTCCAAATGACTTGTTCACCGGGAAAGTGTCGAAAATCAGAATGAACGCTTCTGTAAATCAGAATGTTGTTACTTATATCGTAGTAATTGATACGGACAACTCAAGTGGAAAGTTACTTCCGTATCTAACTGCTAATATTAAGTTTCAAATCGAAACGCGCAAAAATATTTTTATGGTCGCCAATACTGCTTTGCGGTGGAAACCTGATTCAGCGCAATCATCGCAGGATAGCGATAGCAAGCAGAACTCAAAATCACATATCTGGATTTTTGAGGGAAAGGAAATTTACCAACTTGAAGTTGCCGCTGGAATAACTGACGGAGCGTTTACTGAAGTTAAAGGTGAAAACTTAAAAGACGGGATGGAGGCAATTATCGGAATTTCTGCTAATTCAGAGAAGAATAGTTCAGCCAATAGTCCGTTTGTGCCACAATTCAAAATGAAGAAATAGCACTCTAATGAGTTTAATTGAAGTAACGGACTTATACAAAACTTACCACATGGGAGATATCAGCGTCCCGGTGCTCAAAGGCGTTTCCTTGAGCGTGAATAAAGGTGAATTTATCGCGTTGATGGGAAGTTCAGGCTCAGGAAAAAGCACACTGATGAATATTCTTGGTTGCCTTGACAGACCTTCTTCCGGGGAATACAGCCTTGAAGGCGAAGAAATATCATCTCTTTCCACAGATAGACGCGCAAGAATAAGAAACAGCCGAATCGGATTTGTCTTTCAGAGTTTCAATCTTTTGCCTAGGGTAAGCGCTTTGGAAAATGTGATTATGCCTCTTGCTTACGCTTCAGAGCATATATCTTCAAAAGAAGCCAGAGAAAGAGGGACTTCCCTCCTTGAGCAGTTCGGTATCAGCGACCGTTCTCATCACGAACCTTCGCGTTTGTCAGGAGGGCAACAGCAGAGAGTCGCGATTGCCCGATCTCTTGTGTGCGATCCCCCTATTCTCCTTGCAGATGAGCCCACCGGAAATCTTGACTCGCAAACCGGCGAAGAAGTTTTGGAGATTTTTAAAAGACTAAATAAAGAGAAGAATTTGACAATCATAATGGTGACTCATGACAAAGAAGTCGCCATGCACGCTCAGCGGGTTATCCATATCAAGGACGGGTTAATTGACAATATTTTTTCCGGAGGGCGAGCATGAAAATTAAAATGGCGATTATCACTTCCCTGATTTCTTTGAGGCGCAACCCGATGAGGGCATTGCTAACTACTTTGGGAATAGTTATTGGAATAGCCTCTGTTATTACAATGATGGAAATAGGTCAGGGTTCGACTGATGCAATTAAAAAAGCAATTGCAGGAATGGGAGCAAATGCTATAATAATTTTCCCCGAATCAGCGATGGCTTACGGCGTTAGATATGGAGCAGGAGGAGTAAAAACTCTTACTCCAGAGGATTGCAAAGCGATCGTGAAAGAGTGTCCTTCAGTCAAAAATGCCGCGCCTCTTGTTTACGCGAAAGGTCAGGTTGTTTACGGCGGTAAAAACTGGTCTCCATCGTCAATTTTGGGTTCAACTACTGATTTCCTGGATGTCCGCGACTGGAATAGCTTTCTTGAAGGTGAATGCTTTACTGACCGTGATGTGTTGAATGCGAATAGAGTTTGCGTGATCGGAAAAACTGTCGCAAAAGAACTTTTTGAAAACGAATCGCCAGTTGATAAGGAAATCCGTATTTTGAATGTTCCTTTCAAAGTCGTGGGTGTTCTTTCTTCAAAGGGAGCCAATATGATGGGGATGGATCAGGACGATATAATCCTTGCCCCGTGGACGACTATCAAATACAGAGTTTCTGGTTCGGGGCAAAACCTTATAAATCAAACTTCGACCACATCCACTTCATCTAATACCAATTCCACGAGCTCAATTTATCCAAATACAACTGTAAAGTTCTATCCTGAGCAATCTTCGATACAAACAGCTAACTATATGTCGTATGCAAGGTTCGCTAATATTTCGCAGATATTTGCGGCGGCAAAGTCTCCGGAAGAAGTTAATTCGGCGCTAAATGAAATCACTCAACTTTTAAGAGAGCGGCACCGCTTGAAAGACGGAATCCCTGACGACTTTACAATCAGAAATTTGAATGAGATTCTCAATACCTTGACTGCGACTACAAAGCTCATAACTAATCTTCTGCTATGTATCGCGATGGTTTCTCTTCTTGTTGGCGGAGTAGGAATAATGAATATAATGCTTGTGTGCGTATCAGAAAGAACCCGTGAAATAGGGATTAGAATGGCTGTCGGAGCAAGGCAAAGAGATATTATGAGGCAGTTTTTGACCGAATCGGTTATCCTTTGTCTGGCAGGCGGTATTATCGGAATTCTGCTGGGGCATGGCGGTTCTATGATAATAGCAAAAATCTTAAATTGGCCGATGTCTGCATCTCCGGTCGCGATTACGCTTGCCTTTGCCGTTTCTGCCGCGGTCGGGATAGCTTTCGGTTATTATCCAGCCTGGAAAGCCTCCAGACTAGACCCTATCGAAGCCCTCCGCTACGAATAGCAGATATTTTTATATTATCATAAAGAGATTAATAGAAAATCAATTAGAATAATATCTATCTTGTCTTTCAAATGTACCAGTAAATCGAATATTCAAATAAGTAGGAACTCTATGGCAATCGGTTATAAAGGATTGAAGAGGTATTGGGCGCTTCTACCATTCTTCGTTTTTCTCGGCACATATTTAGTTACTTCACTGATAATTCATGACTTCTACAAAGTGCCGATAGCTGTATCTGTTCTGCTTGCGGCAGTGGTTGCCATAATGATGAACCACAATGAGAAAACAAATAAGAAGCTCGATACTTTTGCCCAGGGCGCAGGAAACCAGACAATCATTATAATGTGCATAATTTTTATCCTTGCGGGCGTATTCGGAAGCGTGGCAAAGGAAACCGGGGCTGTAGCTTCGACTGTAAATCTGGCGCTGGCAGTACTTCCTGCCAAGGCTCTGATTCCCGGAATATTTTTAATAGCCTGCTTTATCTCTCTTGCGATTGGCACTTCAATGGGAACAATTGCGGCACTGGGACCGATTGCAGTAGGAATTTCGGCTCATACGCCTTTCCCGGTAGCATTAGTTCTTGGCGCAGTATTGAGCGGTGCAATGTTCGGCGATGGCCTCTCATTTATAGGTGATACGACAATTGCAGCTACCAGAACTCAGGGCTGCGAAATGCAGGACAAATTTAAGATGAATTTCCTTATTGTACTGCCAGCAGCTATCGTATCTTTTATTGTATTTTATTATGTAGCAGGCCTATATGAAACTACTACAGCTTTATCTCATGAGCAGTACGAGATATACAAAATAATCCCTTATGTTGTGGTTATTCTGATTTCTATATTTGGAGTGAATGTCTTTATAACACTGATTACTGGAATAGTTTTGTCTATCATTGTTGGGTTTATAGCTCATTCCTTTGATATCTGGCAACTGCTTGATGTCATACAAAGAGGGATCACGAGCATGATGGACCTTGTGCTGATTTCAGCTATTCTTGGCGGAGTAGCCGAAGTTATAAAGTATAATGGCGGTATAGCTCAGATTTTGGGAATATTGAGGACAAATATCAAGAGCAAGAAGGGAGCTGAGTTAGGCATTGGGTTGCTCGTAAGTTTAGTGGATATATGTACGGCCAATAATACTGTGGCAATTATTGTTACAGGCCCATTAGCAAAGGATATTGCTAAGAGATATGACATTGCTCCGAAGAGAGCGGCAAGTCTGATAGATATTTTCTCGTGTGTAATGCAGGGAATAATTCCTTACGGCGCTCAGATGCTTCTATGCGTAAGTTTTGTAGGAATGAGCGTTCTTTCTCCTCTTACGATTATGAAATATTCATACTATTCTTACCTGTCAGGAATCTGCGTAATTCTTGCAGTCCTCTTCAGTTGGCCAGGAGATGAACCGTGGAAGTGGCTGGATAAAATAATGAACCGTTTCAGAAAAAATAAGACAGGAGCATGATTATGATACCTTTTAGTGAAGCTTATGAAATTATGATGAGCAATGTGTTTAGGACTGGAACTGAGAAAGTTCCTCTTGCAGAGAGCCTTTGGAGTATTTTGGCAGAGGATGTTATCTCCGATATAGATATGCCGCCTTTCGATAAATCGGCAATGGATGGTTATGCCTGCAGGGCTGAAGATTTAGAAACTGAACTTGAAGTGATCGAAACTATTCCTGCAGGATATAAGCCCAAAAAGAAAGTCACCAAAGGAAAATGCTCCAAAATTATGACTGGAGCAATGATTCCTGAAGGCGCCGACTGCATAATAATCGTCGAGGAAACCCAATCTTCTGACTCAAAGAAAGTTAAATTTACAGGCGATATTTCCCCGTTTTTTGCTGAGAATGCCAGACGCAACATCTGTTTCAAGGCAGAGGATATTAAAAGAGGCGATCTCCTTTTGAATAAAGGCGTGCATATAAAACCACAGCATATTGCGGTTCTTGCTACTGCCGGTTATGCGAAAGTATGTGTTGCAATTCAGCCTAATGTTGGAATTATTACCACAGGCTCAGAGCTCGTAGAGCCAGGAAAGAAGCTTACTTCTTCTAAAATAAGGAATAGTAACGGGCATCAACTTATTGCCCAAGTCCTCAATGCTGGCGGCATACCAAATTATTACGGCATTGTAGCTGATGAGGAAGAATTGATAACTCAAGTTATTACTCAGGCATTGCATGAAAACGACATAGTTCTTATTTCAGGCGGAGTTTCAATGGGCGACTATGATTTTGTACCTGCATGCCTGAAGAAAAATGGGATAAAGATCCTTTTCGATAAAGTTGCAATACAGCCAGGTAAACCAGTTAATTTCGGAATCGGAAATAGTAAAGCGTGTTTCGGGATGCCGGGAAACCCTGTCTCGACTTTTATACAATTTGAACTTCTGGTCAAACCTTTTATCTACGCAATGATGGGCTCAGACTTCAAGCCTGAAGCATTTCTTTTGCCACTTGGTACAGCTATAAAAAGGCACAACGCCTCCAGAGAATCTATTATTCCAGTCACAATAAATGAAGGGAAAATTTATCCGCTTGAGTACCACGGTTCAGCTCATATAAATGCAATAGCGTCTTCAAACTATGTAATTTCAATTCCCTTGGGAGTCAAAGAGATTGCAGAAGGAAAACTAATTGATGTTCGACTCATTCAATAGAGAGATAAATTACCTTAGAATCTCTGTTACAGATAGATGCAACTTACACTGCAATTACTGTATGTGCGGCAATGAAGTTAATTTTATCAAAGTTGACCACATTTTATCCTTTGAAGAAATCTATGCTTTTACGCTCAAAGCTGTAGAGTTTGGAGTAACTAAAGTCAGGATTACGGGCGGAGAGCCTCTTGTAAGGAAAAATATTGTTCAGCTTGTGAGCATGCTCGCCTCGATTAAAGGCATAAAAGATTTGGCAATGACGACTAATGGCATCCTTCTTTCAGATGTCGCACTGCCACTCAAAAAAGCAGGGCTGAAAAGACTGAATGTCAGTTTGGACTCAACTGATCCTGAAAAATATAGGCAAATAACCTGCGGCGGAAATGTTTCAAAAGTTCTGCAAGGTTTGGAAGAAGCAAAGAAGGTCGGATTCTCTCCAATAAAGATTAATTGTGTTATAAAAGAATCCCCGGACGAAACTGATGCAAAAGGTGTTACTGCATACTGTAATGATAATGCTTTTGCCATTAGATACATAAGACAGATGAATATAAAGGAAGGTAAATTCTGGCCTGTAATTGGAGGCGATGGCGGCAAATGTGGCTCTTGCAGCAGGCTCAGGCTTTCAAGCGACGGGAAGCTCTATCCATGCCTTTTCAGTGATAAGGTTTTTTCTATCAAGGAACTTGGCATTGAAAGAGCTATAATGGAGGCAATAAAGCACAAACCTAAAGCCGGAGACAGGGCCGGTAATGAGTTTCATACACTAGGAGGCTGAAAAAATGGAAAATCTTTCTCATATAGGGAGCGATAATAGACCTTCAATGGTGGATGTTTCGTCCAAAGTAGATTTGTACAGGGTCGCAAAAGCTTCAGGTTTTATCAAACTTCGTACCGATACAGTTAAGCTCATTTCAGAAAACAACATGAAGAAAGGCAATGTCCTTGTTACAGCTGAGCTTGCCGGTGTCATGGCTGCAAAAAAAACTCCTGAGCTTATTCCGCTTTGTCATTCATTAAATACAACAAGCATAAAAGTCAGGGCTGAACTAAAAGAAAATGGAGTAGAAGTGCTAAGCGAAGTATCATGTATTGGGAAAACCGGCGTTGAAATGGAAGCTCTTACAGCAGCAAGCGTAGCTCTTTTAACTATTTATGATATGTGCAAAGCCGTTGACAAAACTATGGAAATAACAAGCACAAAACTTCTAGAAAAAACAAAGATTCCAATTCAAAACTAAGTCCGTAGCACGGGCATTTTAAAGTATGAGGTTTATATGAGTTTCGGGAAAATTGTATCATTAAATATCTCTGAACAAAAGGGAACCATTAAAAAACCTGTATCAGGATCTCTTAAAGTTTCAAACCATGGAATTGTTGGCGATGCCCATTCAGGTTCGTGGCACAGGCAGATAAGTTTGCTTTCCAAAGAAAGAATTGAAGACTTTGCCCGCCAGATAGGCAGAAAAATTAACCCAGGCGAGTTTGCTGAAAATATTACTACAGAAGGTCTTGACCTAACGGCTGTAACTTTCTTTGACAGATTTATGATAGGTTCAGTCGTGCTTGAGGTAACACAGATTGGCAAGAAATGTCATGGAGATGGCTGCGCCATTTTCAGAGAAGTAGGCAGATGCGTGATGCCTCACGAGGGAATATTCTGCAGAGTTATTCATATAGGTTCTATAGAGGCCGGCAATGAAATTAAATATTTAGATGTTCCTTTGAGAATTTCAGTTATTACTGCCAGTGACAGGGCAAGTCGAGGCGAATACGAAGATAAGAGTGGGCCTGAAGTAGTTAAACAAATTGAAGCATTCTTTTCAGATAAACCATGGAAACTTGCTTTCAAAAGAATTGTAGTTCCTGACGAACATGATCAGCTTGAAAATGCTATTAGAGAAGCAGTTAAAAGTTCAGATGTTGTGTTTATTACAGGCGGTACAGGAATTGGGCCCAGGGATATCACTCCAGATGTAGTCGAAAAGATTATAGACAAGGAAATACCTGGAATTATGGACTTTATAAGAAATAAGTATGGCGCAGATATTCCTTCAGCTCTCATCTCTAGGTCAATTGCCGGAGTCGCGAAGTCCACATTGGTCTATGCCATTCCGGGAAGCGTTAAAGCCGCAAGAGAATACATTCATGAGATATTAAGAACGCTTGAGCACTCTATTTT
>Ga0194039_1001226_pt1 | contig 13967 bp, 11 predicted proteins | sample JunL228m_MetaG_FD_148679 | JGI IMG/M metagenome (GOLD analysis project Ga0194039, IMG submission 148679) | Anoxic zone freshwater microbial communities from boreal shield lake in IISD Experimental Lakes Area, Ontario, Canada - Jun2016-L227-8m | ecosystem: Environmental > Aquatic > Freshwater >... | reverse complement strand
TGGGAACGCCGGGGCACATGCGATACCATTCGATCCTGCGAATGTCGATCCAGCACTTACACTGGAAAACCCTAAAAATACCATCACTCCGAATGACCAGAGAGTCGGCTATGTCGTCATCACGATCCACGAAAGTACCGGGACTTTTGACGGGATTGAGAAACAGTTGAACCCGGTGACACTGGAATGGGAGACCGGAGATACCTTCACCATCAGGGCAAGGTAAAACGCCGGGGTATCCTTTCGGGGTGCAAAATTCCACCCCACAAAAACCGGATACACTCGCTCTACGATCTCGCATTATACTCAGGCATTTGCGCAACCAAAGGGTACTGAATATGTGATGAATCTGTGTTGGTTGCGACCCGATCATTTTTCCGGTAAGCCATACAATTATACGGTTACAGTATAATATTCTCAAGAAAATCTCCGGTATATTTGGGAATAACAGAACATAGGAGAAATTTTAGGGATCTTCATCTCCTGCGGAAATCTGGCTCTTTTTACCGGAAAAAAAGGGACGAAAGCATATGCAAACAGGTAAAGTATCAATAAGTATTTTAGTAATTTGCTTAATCCTCACAGGTTTTTCTTTTCTGGCTGGATGTACCCAGAAGGGAGCGGATACCAGTGTTGTGAAAAGTGACGCCATGGTTGTGAATACAGACACCGGCTCTGTTTCAGGAATACAACAGGATGGACTACGGGTCTACCGCGGTATCCCGTTCGCAGCTCCCCCGACCGGTGACCTGCGCTGGAAACCTCCCGCACCGGTCAAGCCCTGGGACGGTGTTAAGGAAGCAAAAGCATTTTCAGCAGAACCTCCCCAGCCGGTCACAAGATCCTATGTTCCTGACATGAGTGAGGACTGCCTTTATCTCAATGTCTGGACCCCGGCCCTAAGTGCTAATGAAAAACTACCGGTCATGGTCTTTTTCTATGGCGGGGCATTTGGAACGGTAGCTCCGCTTGACACGATTGCGCTCTATAACGGGACCACCCTTGCAAAGAAAGGTGTTATCGTTGTCACAACCAATTATCGGCTTGGCGCTCTCGGGTTCCTTGCACATCCGGAGCTGGATGCCGAGTCCCCAAATAACAGCTCGGGCAATTATGGGCTTATGGACCAGCAGGCAGCCCTGAAGTGGGTCCAGCGAAATATCGGAGCATTCGGAGGCGACCCTTCCCGGGTGACCATATTCGGGCAGTCGGCTGGAGGAGAGAGTGTTCTTGTTCATCTGGTCAGCCCCCAGAGCAAAGGACTTTATCAGCAGGCGATTGTCGAAAGCGGTCCTTTTTGGGCGAACGGTCCCACTATTGATAATGTTCATTCAAAATCTGACGCCGAGCAGTTTGGAGTTGAATACGCAAAAAGCCTCGGATATTCGGGGCCGGGTGCAATTGCCCGGATGAGAACGTTAAGTACCGAACAGTTGATCAATGCAACCCCCTGGCCATCAACCTCATGGGAGCTTACGCATACCCTGCATTTCGAGCCAACGATTGACGGGTGGGTGCTCCCCGATTCCGTTGATTCTCTTTTCGGTAGCCACAAGGAGAACCCGGTCCCCCTCATGATAGGGAACAATGCCAATGACGGGACAACGCTCTCAGCAAATGCCAACATGACCGTTCAGGAGTACATAACTTTCATACGGAGCTATTTCGGCAAGGATTCGGATGCGGTATTAGCAAAATATCCTGCCAATTCAACTGCCGAAGTTCAGATCCGGCTAGCACAGATCATGACGGACTATGATTTTACTGATGCGGTAAAGTTTGCGGCAGGCTCGATGGGGGACATAAGTCCGGACACATACGTGTACCGGTACAGCTATATCCTGCCGGGGCAATCCAACGGGGCGTTCCATGGCAGTGAGACACTCCTGTTATTCGGAGTGCCGGTTCCAGCGGATCCGGCGGTGGCTGCCAATGTCGTAGATCTCTGGACCCGGTTTGCAAAAACCGGAAACCCAAACGGAGGGATGAATGTCACCTGGCCGAAATACACGCGGGAGAAGGGCCAGTACCTCAATATCAATATTACTCCGTCTGTAATGACCGGTTAACAGATACACATTATTTTTGCTTTTTCCCTTTGCAAACGACCGGGCAACAAATGGCAATGTTTTTTATGATAAAATCCAACTCCCTTTCATGAAAAAACCCACCCTGCGATACGCATTCCTGTTCCTTGCAGTTTTTCTTATGGCTGGCATGGTCTTTATTGCCGGCTGTACAAGCACGAGCCAGAAGACGACTGGAAAACTTGACGGCTTTGATGATTTTGTCAGCCAGAAGATGGCTGAATACGAAGTGCCGGGTGCTGTTGTCGGTATTGTCAAGAACGACACTGTTGTGTACTTAAAAGGGTTTGGCGTCCGGGAGATCGGAAAACCGGAAAAAGTTGATCCTGACACCCGCTTCCAGATCGCATCTGTCTCCAAATACGTCACTGCCGGGGCGGTCGGATCCCTTGTTGACGAGGGGAAACTGGACTGGGACACACCGGTTGTCACGTACCTGCCGGGCTTTACCTTAAAAGACAGCTACGCAGGTCAGCATGCAACCCTGCGTGACCTGCTCGCCCACCGCACGGGATTCAAACAATATGACGGCGATCTGCTGGGCAGACTCGGGTACTCGAACAGTGATATGCTGGTGCGGATGCGCTACTTAGAACCAGGTTCCAGTTTCCGGGAGAAGTACATTTACTCGAATGCAGGTTTCTTCATCGCAGGGGAAGCCGCGGCCAAAGCAGACAACCATAGCTGGGAGGACTTAACAGATGCCCGGATCATAAAGCCGCTCGGCATGACGCGGTCGGGAGCCCACCCGGAGACCATTTACCTTGATGACAACCATGTCTCCGGCCATGCCGGTACCGTAGGGAATGTCCACACCATACCGCTCGAAGAGGCAGGATTCCCTGCTGCCGGCCAGGTGGTCTCCACAGGCCGGGACATGACGCAATGGCTGCGGATGATGTTAAACAACGGTTCGGTTGATGGCAGGCAGGTCCTCACTCCGAAGACAGTGCAGGAGATTCACGCCGCAAGCCTTGTCGCTCCGCACAGCGGGCCCTTAAACGACTTAAATGGGGCAGTCTGCCTTGGCTGCGATTCATACAACTTCCTTGGCGAGCGGGTCATTGAGAAGAACGGTGCTCTCGACGGTGTCCGTTCGATTGTGATCCTCATTCCCGGAAAGAAGACCGGCCTTGTTGTCATCGCCAACAAGCAGCTGACGGTCTTCCCTGAAGCGATCCGGGACGAGTTCCTTGAGCGGTACATCGGCAAGAGCGGCATTGACCTGCAGGCCCGGGAGAAGGTCAACCAGGAAGGGTGGAACTCGCTCATCAAATCCGTAAAACGACCCGCCGATGCAAAGCCTGCAACGATCGCCCCTTCCACCATTGCGGGATCTTACAGGAACGACCTGTACGGTACGATGCTGGTGAGCGAGGGTGCAGATGCCATGAACATGACATTCCAGATTGGCTTAAACAAGTACCCGGGCACACTCATGCACGTGACGGAGAATACCTGGTACTTCTCGTTCCCGAACCCGGACGACCAGGTTGGTTATCTCACCTTCAGGAATAGCTCGGTTACGGCAGTCACCGGATTTGACTCAAAGGAGATCGGCCCGTTCTCGCGGACCCAGGTGCCTTAATTTTTTTTTGTAAATGGAGTTGTAATCATGAGTTGGAAGATAGCAGGTTTTATTCTGGTTATTTTTATCTGTACTGCGGGTTGCGTTACATCGCCAATGTCGGCGGAAAACAGCAGGCAGGCGGTTGCCGCCGGCACACCAGTGCCACTCCCCGGCCCTGATGCAGCGGTATCCCAGAAGATCGACGAATATATGACAGCGCTTACCAATGCCGGCAGGTTCAGCGGGGCTGTGCATGTGGCAAGGGGCGATACCATGCTCCTCTCAAAAGGGTACGGCATGGCAAACTATGAGTTCTCTGTTCCCAACACACCGCAGACCGTATTTCCCATCGGCTCGAACACCAAGCAGCTCACCGCTGCTGCCATCATGAAGCTGCAGGAGCAGGGACGGTTGAATGTCACTGACCCGGTCACGTGGTATATTCCCAATGCCACGAAATGGAAGGATATCAGGATCTACCAGCTCCTGAACCATACCGCAGGAATCCAGTCAGACGGGGCGTTTCCCCTAAACGACCCCAAAGATCTAGCACTCCCGGAGACTATGGAGCGGGTATCCGCCCTGCCCCTCACCTTTGAACCAGGAACCGGCTATACCTATTCCAATAATGGCTATATTGCGCTGAGTGCCATAATCGAGCAGGCTTCGGGGATGTCATACAACGATTACTTAAAAAAGAACATCTTCCTGCCGCTTGGTATGAACAGCACCGGGCAGGACAATGCCCGGGATGTCTTTTCCCATCGTGCGTCCGGTTATACCACGATGAATGGAAATCATATCCATTACGACCTCCAGAACATCCATAACTCCTGGGGCGCCGGGTCTGTCCATTCCACAACCGAAGACCTGTTCCGGTGGGAGCGTGCCTTCCATACCCCGGGAGTTATCCTCTCCCCGCAGTCGACCAACGCGATGCTGGAGAACCATTACGGGATTGAGAAGGGCGTCTTAAAGAACCGCACCTTAAATGGCCACGGTGGCCGGAACTTCGGGTTCATCTCGTACACGCTGTATTATCCGGATCAGGACGTGAGTATCATGTTTCTGTCAAACCATGACAGAACCCCGATGGTCACACTGACTGGCGACCTCTCGGCTATTGTCTTTGGCGAACCGTATTCCCTGCCGCAGAAGATCGAGCGTAAGGCAGTTCCGCTGACCGCAAGTGCAATCAGACAATATTCCGGGACATACGCTCCGGTATGGGAGAAATCATGGACAATTACCGTATATCCTGATGGCAGCCGCCTGTTATACAATTCAGCTATGCCAAGCGAGACAGTTGAGCTCTTCTATGAGGGCAATGACACGTTTTTCGTGACACCGGAATCAAAAGATTCATTCATATTCACCCGTGACACATCCGGAAAAGTCAATGCGCTGAAGATGACTACCTTGGAAGGTTCGTCCGACGAGTCCATTAAGGTGTCGTGAAGGCCCGGATATACATTTTTTATAAATGGTGGCGCCTCCGGGTTTCCACCAGATGAGTCCGGCCCGTTTGCAGGGGCATGAACAGATGGGCGATTGGGGATTTTAGTATCCGGATTTCAGATCCATCATTTTATTTTCTGGTACGCCAACAACCGGATGTTATCACCATGTCAGCGATTGCAAAGTTCCTCATCACCGTTATTACGATTGCAGCAGTTCTGGGTTCCGGATGTATGCAACCGGCAGCAGTGCAGCAACCGGGACCTGCGGCACCGGTCCTGAATATGATCGTCCCGTTTGCGCCTATCCCGGTTTCCAGCCAGAACGGAATCAACCTCGCGTATGAACTCGAACTTGTGCCTGCCGACAGCCAGGCACCGGTTGTAGAAAAAGTGGAGGTTCTCAACCAGGCTACCGGAAAGATCCTCTATTCCGCTAATGGCGAACTGCTCTCTGCCCTGTACCACCCTGCATATGTCCCGCCGCCCACTCCAACCGAGATTCAGAGCGGTACGGGAAAACTCTCCCTGCCCCGGGTATCGCTCTGGTTCGTGGTCAGCCCCGATGCGGTGCCGGACCGGCTCTCCCACCGGCTTACACTGAACCGGACCGCTTCCGGTCTGCCTCCGGTCACCATAACCGGAGGGGAAGTTGCCGTAAAGAAGGATCTGTTACCTGTTGTCGTAGGTTCCCCGATGCATGGTCCCGGCTGGATGGTCATGGAGACAACATCCCCCATAACTCACCACTTCCGAGCCCAGATCACCATGAACGGAGTAACCCGAGTTCCCCAGCGGTACGCACAGGACTGGGTCTATCTCGACCCGGTGAGCGGGCAGGCAGCGGCCGGCAATGCAACGCTCGCTAGAAATTATCTCGGATTTGGTAAGGAGATCTTAGCGGTTGCCAACGGGACGGTAGTGGATGCCTCCGATGGCCTCGCAGATTTTGAAACGATCTACTCTGCCGCAGGTAGCACGATTGCAACTGCGGCCGGGAATTACGTTATCATCGATCTCGGGAATAAGAAATATGCCTGCTATGCCCACATGGTCAACGGGTCAGTCCGGGTGAAAATTGGGGATATAGTCAAAGAAGGGCAGGTGATTGGCCTGATGGGAAACAGCGGGAACTCAGACATTCCGCACCTTCATTTCCAGGTAGTAACTGACATCCCATCCTTCCTTGGTGCTGAGGGCTATCCCCATGTGTACCGCTCATTTTATGTGACTGGCGAAGTCAATGAGACCCTTGGTACAGAGCGCATGTCCACACCGGGATATTCCACAAAAGAGTTATGGTCGGAATTTGGCAATTTTGTTACTTATTTCCGGCAACCGGTCCCACAGGAAAACCGGCTTATGCAGAACAATGTAATTGTCCGGTTTCCTTAAACCACCCTTATTTTTGTCAGGGATTACCGTGGACTTTTGTTCCTGTGCTGTTTTTTTTATGCGACCAATGAAAAAATCACGCAGTTTATTAGCCGGTAAATCAACGATCAAAAGTGTTCTATTATGTCAGCGATACACACCCTCCTCATCCTCATTATTGGAATATGCATGATCCTTGTTGCCGGATGCACCCAGCCTGCAGTTGTGCAGCAACAGGTACCCGAAACACCAGCAGTGAAAATGACAAATCCGGTCGCGCCCGTTCCGGTTGCCAGCACGGATGGCGTCAACATTGCTTACGAACTTGAATTCAAAACCCCGGACGGTATGGCCCTTGTTCCGGATAAGATCGAAGTCATCGACCCGGCCACCGGAAAAACCATCTACACACCAAATGCTGAAGTGTTAAAAAAGACCTTTATGCCGGCAGCCAATCCCCTGCCAACCGCAGCTGATATGATAAATGGCACCCTGAAAGTCCCCGTCCCGCGAATTTCTATCTGGTTCAAGGTCAGCCCGGATGCAGTGCCGGACAAACTTGTCCACCGGCTGACGCTGAACCGGACTGCGACCGGGCTTCCCCCGTTGAGTATAACCGGCGGAGAGGTGACTGTGAGAAAGGACCTCAAACCGGTGGTCATCGGCTCACCTATGCGAGGAGCGGGATGGGTGGCTATGGAAACTACTGAACCAACAACCCATCATTTCCTGATGCCGGTAACGATTAACGGTTTGACAACGGTTGACCAGCGGTTTGCACAGGACTGGTTCTACATCGACCCGGTCTCCGGGCAGGTAGCCAAAGGTGGCGTGAACGTTACCCAGAATTACCTGGGATACGGTAAGGAGCTGTTAGCGGTTGCTGACGGAACGGTTGTCGATATTCGCGACAATTTGCCGGATAATGGGATCTATAAAGTACCGCCATTTAGTTTTGCAACAGGACCCGGCAACAACGTTGTCATCGATATCGGGAATAACAAGTATGCCTGCTATGTACATACAATCCCCGGATCTATCCGGGTAAAGAAGGGAGATTTGGTGAAGGAAGGGCAGGTCATCGCTCTGTTAGGTAACAGCGGCCAGTCCGATATCCCGCACCTCCACTTCGAAGTAGTGACAGATAAACCGATCATTATGGGAGGTGAGGGGTATCCCTTTGTGTTCCGTTCATTTGACCTGATCGCAAAGTTCAACCAGACACTTTTAGATAAAAGATCCTCGTCACCGGATTATACCAGCGAGAAGTACTGGTCGGAATTTGGCGATTTTATCCAGTTCAACTCTCAACCGGTGCCCCAACAGAACAAGGTGCAGGAGAACTGGGCTATTGTCAGTTTCCCTTAAGTTCCCCTTTTTAAACCCTACAGGAATCATTATGGGACGTCATGCACTGAACATACGGCTAATAGAATGGCAGATCACAGTTTTTTATGTGAAGATTAAGGGGCTTTCCTGGGCCGTGATTAGGAGGAATTTTCCGGGAGAGGGAGGGGAGTCTGCTAAGAAAAGTATAATGCGGATGTCATCTTGAACAATTCTATGAAAAACGGTTTTTTTCTTCTCATCGTACTACTCATTTTCGGAGCTGCCATTACCACCAGTGGGTGTACTGCAGCAGCACCTTCAGTTCCAACCAAGGTGAGCCAGAACCAGAGCCTTATGCAGACTCCCGCATCTATCCCCAATGGAACACAGATGAAAACGATCGGGATCATCGGGGGAATGAGCTGGCTTTCTACTGCCGAATATTACCGTATCATCAATGAAGAGACCCGCAATAAACTGGGCGGGTTACACTCGGCAAAGATCCTGATGTATTCCGAAGATTTTGCCGAGATCGAACTGTTGCAGACAGAGGGGAACTGGCCGGAACTGACAACGCGGATGATAACCGATGCACAGCGTCTTGAAACTGGAGGGGCAGATGCGATCGTTATCGCCACTAATACCATGCACAAGACTGCTGATGATGTCCAGGCAAATATCCACATCCCTGTTATCAACATTATCGAAGCAACCGGAAATAAGGTAAAAGCAAAAGGGTACACCCGAGTGATCCTCCTTGGCACAAAATACACCATGGAGCAGGATTTCTACAAAGGCCGGCTGGAAAAAGAATACAATCTTACGGTGATTGTCCCCAACCAGACTGAACGGGATTACATCCATTCGGTAATATTCAATGAGCTCTGCCAGGGTCAGATTAAAAATGAGTCCCGGGAAGAATTCAAGAGAATCATCAACCGGCTTGCCAATGAAGGGGATGCACAGGGAGTTATTCTGGGATGCACCGAGATCCCGCTTCTGATCAAACAAAAGGATGTAAACATCACGGTGTTTGACACAACGGTCATACATGCCAAGGCAGCGGCGGCATTTGCCTTAAATAAGACTTAATTTTTTTTGTATCCGGCAAATCGCAATAAAGAAATGCCGGTAAAAGATACTATGATTCAAAAGCAGGAAGTTGATATCATTTCCCAGAAATCCGCAATAATACTTATCATCGCAGGTCTCTTCTGCATGATCCTTTTAGCCGGTTGTGTATTGTCCCCTCAGAACCAGCCATCAGAAAACCGGTCCGTGAACACCCCAACCGGAAGCATGGGGGAAAAAAACATTGCCAGCCTCATCCCGCAATTCGATGCATATACCGGAAAGGTCTTTAGTAAAAGCAGGGTTCCGGGAATGGCAGTTGCGGTGATAAAAAACGACTCTGTCATCTACCTCCGCACTTTTGGGGTTAAGAATCTCACGACCCGGGAGCCGGTCAGTCCTGACACACGATTCCAGCTGGCATCCATCTCAAAGACTTTCTCATCTGCATCGATCGCATCCATGGTTGGCAGAGGAGAACTTTCGTGGGATGACCGGGTTGTTCCCCTCTATCCCGGCTTCCGACTCTCAGACCCGTGGATAACCGACCATGTCACTGTCCGCGACCTTCTAATGCACCGGACAGGACTTCCTGCCTATGCCGGAGATGAACTACAGGACATCGGGTATAACCGCTCAGAAATCATCAGCAAACTCCGCCTTATACCGCTCACTGGAGATTACCGTTCCTCTTATGCGTATTCAAACATCGGAATAACCTCGGCCGCAGAAGCCGCGGCAAAGAAAGCAGGGATATCGTGGGAGGACCTCGTTTCCGAACGGGTGATTGTTCCCACAGGGATGAAGAATACAAGCGCACGGTTCGCGGACTTCGAGAACGCCGCTGACCGCGTGGATACCTACTCCATGATGAACGGAACACCGGTGGCAGGCCCGCTCTTAAATGATGACGTGAACAGTCCCGCAGGAGGAGTGAGCTCTACGATCAATGATATGGCACGATACGCCCGGCTCCAGCTGAACGATGGGAGTATTGATGGAAAGCAGGTCATTGATGCCGCAGCTCTCAAAGAGACCCACCGTCCCCAGAACATCATGAAGACTACCAACAACAGTATCACGGCCTATGACCTCGGGTGGGAATCTGTGTCAGAGAAAGGAAGGATACGGGTTGAACACGGCGGCGACCTGACAAGCGGGGTCTCCACGTACATCACGTTATATCCTGATGAGAAGATGGCAATTGTTGTCCTTACAAACGGCTTTCCGGGCGGGCATATTCTCAAAAAAGCGGTGATCAATGGATGGGATGACCTGTTCTTTACCGGGGCAATCCAGAAGGACTGGTACAGCGAGATTGAGACTGGGGTTGCTGCTGCAATGAAACCCGGCGCCTCGGCTGCCGGCCCTCTCGAACCGCTACCACCTGCACCGGCGGGTGCACAACCGTCCCGGCCCGCTGCAGCCTACCAGGGTTCGTACTCACAGGACTATTACGGCACACTACGGGTTGAACCGGACACGGGCGGGCTCCGGCTGTATGCCGGTCACCTCACAGAGCCGTTTTACCTTGTGCCCTATGACGGGGACACGTTCCGTGAGAAAGGGACCGGGACTGCGGTGAAATTCACAACCGGCAGCAACGGGACGGTTACGGGAGTCCATGTGGTCATGTTCGAGCACCCGTGGGTCAAGGCGGACTTTGTGAAAAACACTTCCTGATTTTTCCAGAGGTCAGGCCGTCTAAAAAAACTCCAATAACAATACAAATTGTCAATGGGGTACCATGGTTGGCCTGTGGGGTTGTGAAAAAAATACTATCCCGAAAATGCTTAAAGACCCGATGAATTTCTATACCGCTCTGATACCGTGCAGAGGGTAAGATTGTGCAAAGATGGGAAGAAAGGGCAGATGGCAGAGAGTGTATTCACCTTATTAAGTAAGTGGTTACTCCGGTAGACTTGCACTACTTATTTAGGAGGGCATAATGACTCACCTTCGATTTTATCAACCGTTCATAAATTCAGATCATTTTGGTCTGGCGTTAAATCCTTTCTTTCTCCTGAGTTCGCTTTTGCCGTTGTTGTGAGAATTGGTTCCAGCTTCCTGGTTCACCTTCGCTGCAATCTTGTCATACTGGAGAGGACAATTACCAACTCGGAATAATTCCCTCTGTACCATTAGACACTGTGCAAAAGACCCTCCTATAGAAGGGATGTATTGATCGCAGTGGTTTCCTTCACAAAAAACCTCAAGCATACACACCCAAATGAGATGAGAGAGTGGTTAAATCTAATGCTGATTGCAGGTAAACAGAAAAGGGCATAACATCACCAAGACAAAATTAACCCTATCATGTCTAACGATTGCCCGCCGTTTCTGGTAGTGCAGGCATATCTGGTTTCTTTCATAATTGCCGTCGTAATGCTTCAAATTCTCTTAATGATCATCTCTGTAAGCCCATCGGTGCCCGTTATTGCATATGTTTTCATTGTGGCGTTTGTCGTAATGGGATTGGTTTCCGCTTTCAATATTTACCAGATGTTATTCTCTGCTCGTGCAGGGTTATCACCTTTCCAGCATTGACAGCAGGCCTCACCATTGCGTTTCTGTTGGCAGATCGTCATGTTGCTGAAGGAAATGTGTGAATGACAAAAAATGAGCGGGTTCGATTCTATTCCAAAAAATAATTGTGGGAATTTTCGTTCAGACCCATTTACCGGTTACCGGGGTGTCACCTGCTGCACCGTAGGTAAAGACATTGTCTGCATTCCCAGCCGAGTTGGTATCCTTTAAATAGAACGTTCCACTGCGGAATACCCCGACAGTGTCCTTGCCACTGTGATGCCAGACTACCGGGATGTCACCGGCTGCACCAAAAGAGAAGGTATTGTCTGCATTACCTGCCGAGTTCTCGTTCTTTAAGTAGAAAATTCCACTCCGGAATATCCCTACGGTGTCTTTACCCTGCCCCGTCCAGTCACCGGTTATAGGTATATCGCCGGTTGAACCGTAGGATAAGGCATTGATTTCTCCCCCCCCATTCGTGTTGTTGGACGCAAGGTAGAACTGACCCTGACGGAATACATCGATGGTGTCGCCTGTCTGACCAGTTGTCCAGTGTCCCACGAGCGGCTTGTCAGTGGCTGACCCAAAAGCAAATGTATTGTCTGCATTACCGGCCGAGTTGCTGTTCTTTAAGTAGAACACACCCTGACGAAATACTCCTGCGGTGTCTTTACCCTGTCCCGTCCAGTCTCCTGCGAGCGGGGTATCACCAGCTGCACCATAGGCAAAGGTATTGTCTGCATTACCCGCCGAGTTGCTGTTCCTTAAGTAGAACGTTCCATTACGGAATACACCGACCGTTGAGACGGGGGTTGTTGAACTGGTATATGCCTTAACACAAACGTGACGGTTATCCACTATTGTTTTCAAGTCTTTCCATCCAATATTATCAAGCACATAACTCTGACCATATTGTGAGGTATTTCCGCTGGTTTCAATTGGAATATACTCATCATTGGTCGGATTGGTTACGTGTACGACAACTGAAAATCTGTCTCCAGCCTTGACAGGAACCTGCTGACTTGACGGTATTACGACAGTATTGTATCCCATATAGGGGAGAGTTCCACTGAAGGTGGCGGCAGGAGTTCCACCAACCGGTTCCGGGGTTGGATTTTTATAAATTTTGATAGTATACGGAACAGCCAGATCGGTTGTATAGAATCCAACCGCTTTTAGGGTTTCTGAAGAATTGGCTGTAAAGACATTGGCAAACGATCCTGTTTTGTTTGTGCCATAGGAATAATCCAGCTCTTCTCCCAGTTTATCATATGAATAAATCGAATCATAATTGGATGTGCTCTCTCCTAATAACGCCGCAGTCTCCCAATTTGACTGATTGTCAATTGCAGAACCGATAAATTTGTCATAATACGACACGTAGAAGAAACCGCCCTCGCCCCATTTGGTACCCCAGCTGTTTTTTACAATCCATGCTCCGGGTCCTGGAGGTTTGATGGTAAAGTTCGTTGACTCGTAGGCATCATTCCAGCCAATAAATGCCACCGCGTGCGGGTTTGTAGAATTGGGATCAGAGGCAGGCTGGTAATACGAAGTATAAGTCTCGTTGTAATACGAAAAGGCATCATAACCTGCCGCAGAAACAACCGTGTAGAGTGCACCCCACCGGGTCAACCCACCTTTAATATTATTGGTATCAGTCCGGTTGGTGCGACCGGGGAAAAAAACCACGTTCTGAACATGTATCACCGGGGGATAGGTATTCGATGAGGTCCATGTGCCGGCAGGGTACGGATCTGTTGCACTATTGACCGGACCGTTCCATCTCGCAAGGTACGCAGTTGACATGCCTACGAAACCCCCCGCTTCCTGAGGGGGACCAGGCAAAATTAATCCGGCAAGGTTGACGAGATTTTTCTCGGAAAAATTTGGTGTGGGTGTGGCGGGCATAAGTGTTGATTCAAGTGACGCATAGGTCGCAAACGCCCAGCAGGTTCCAAAAGGGCTCTGGTCTTTAACTGGACTTACCTTCCCTAAAGCCCGCAAATCGAACAATGACGGATAGCTGGAAGAGCGATCCCCCGTGTTTGGTCCGAACATCTGAATGTCCCTGATTTCAGGACGGTATATCTGAGACGGTATCACACCAAGGCGATGTGTGCCTTCCTGCATCCGTGAGTTTGATAGATTTTCATTCATATACCTGATGTATTCCGGATTGATGGGGGCTGCATGTAACTCGTCAGCTATTGCTCCTGCGGTCTGGACCGGAGGTACAAACACCATCAGTAGGAAAATGCACAGAACAATCTTCACTGAATTTTTACTTTGCGTAAAATTAAAGGACACGATAGAACCTAAGTCTATGCCCCTGCTAAACGGTTTTTGACATGATAATTCTATGGGAAAAAATGAGCCCCGCCATTGCGGTTCTGTTGGCAGATCGTACGGTTGATATGTGGAAAGTGACGCTAATTTTAAAACGAAATGATTAAGGTTAGATAATCCAACAGAAAAGACATGCCCAAAATCACTGGTATAATTCTTATTTTTCTTTGTATCTCAGTAATACTAGTGTCACGTCAATCA
>Ga0194039_1001225_pt1 | contig 13969 bp, 12 predicted proteins | sample JunL228m_MetaG_FD_148679 | JGI IMG/M metagenome (GOLD analysis project Ga0194039, IMG submission 148679) | Anoxic zone freshwater microbial communities from boreal shield lake in IISD Experimental Lakes Area, Ontario, Canada - Jun2016-L227-8m | ecosystem: Environmental > Aquatic > Freshwater >... | reverse complement strand
GCACGGCAGCGCCTTACTGATCACAGTGTGGGGCCCATAAGGCCCCGTCCGCCGCGGATCTGTAGGCCCGAAAAGGGCTACGACGGGTGTGCCGACGGCGGCGGCGATATGCATCGGTCCGGAGTCGGTGGTTACAACTACGGCGGCTCGCCGGTAAAGACTTGCCAGATCCTTTAAGGTCGTCTGTCCGGTCAGATCAACGACCTTTGCTGTTTTAACTTCCTTGATAATAGATTCGGCATAGGGTTTTTCAAGGGCGCTGCCCGTTATGACAACAGGAATATTCAGTTCTCCGGCAATCCTGTCTGCCAGCATTGCGAATCTGTCTTCCCGCCAGAGCTTGGTATCCCATAAGGCTACTGGATTTATGGCCACAAAGGGCTCATCGATGTCAAGATGACTTTTACTCAGCAGTGCCGATACTTTTTGGATGTTGCGATCGTCCGCGGGAATGAGAAACTCTGGAGTGTTCACTCCATATGCCTCCCCGCTTTTGGCCCCCATATAGGCCGGAAAATCCAGATACCGGTCCACGGCATGCTTACCCATATCTTCCGGGATCTTTTCGGTGTAAAATAACCCGCTCCCTTCCTGCATACTATCGAAACCCAGTTTTCTGGCGCCGCCGCTCAGCCAGACAAGCACGGCGCTTTTAAAAAGTCCGTGAAAGTCGATGACTAGGTCATAGGAACGATCTCTCAGGGCATTTACAAAGAATATGATTTCCCTGATGTTTTTATTGAAGCACCCTTTTTTTAAATCCTGCTGCCAGTGCTTTCTTCGGGAGACCAGCACGCGATCCAGATAGGGATGACCCTCGATAAGATCAGCGGCCGCCTCTTCGATAACCCAAGTGATGTGGGCCTGTGGGTAGAAACGTCGCAGGGCCGCAAGTGAGGGCAGGGTATGAACCACATCCCCGATGGCGCTGAGTTTGACAATGAGGATATTCACTAATGACACCTGAATTTCTGGACATCGGCTTCTGCCGGTGTTGCGGCATGGATGATTTTTTGCCGAGCAATCAATCTCAAGTTTTTCCCCTGTCCTGCATGATCCACTTGACCGCCTCAAGGATATCCTTAACGATATAATCCGGGTGGGTTGATCCCATATCGGCGACCTTTCCATAACCCGTCTGGACGAGGATTCCTTTTGCCTCCGCACTTTGTCCCGCCTCCACATCCTTGGGCATATCTCCGATCATGTATGACTTGCCAAGATCTATAAGCAAATCTTCTGCAGCCTTCAAAAGAAGCCCCGATTCCGGCTTTCGGCAGGAGCAGGTTTGCCGGTATGGGCCGATACCCTCTGTTGGATGGTGGGGGCAGTAATAAAAGCCGTCAATAACGGCGCCTTCTTTAAGGAAAAGACTTCGCATTTCTTCATGAACTCTGCCGACGAAATCCTCGTCAAAAAATCCTCGCCCAATGCCTGACTGGTTGGTGATCACCACGGTTTTCATCCCGGCTTGATTAATCAGTCGCACAGCCTCAAAGGCCTCGGGAAACACGCAAAGTTTCTCGAGGCTGTCCAGATAACCCACCTCTTCATTAATCGTTCCATCCCTGTCAAGAAAAACCGCCGCGAACTTTGTCATTACGTCTTCATCGCTTGTATTTATTTTGTCGTACCTGGCGCATTGATGAGCTTCTGGGTGATGGCGCAGGCTTTCGTAAGTAGTTCATGATCCATCATGCCGATCTTCCTGATCAATCTCCGTTTATCAACACTGCGCATTTGATCAAGCATGATCTTGGAATCCTTATCGAGGCCGCCTGTTGCGCCTTGCCCGCCGGCAAGAAATATCTCGAAGGGGTAGATCTTTCCCACCGAGGACGTGATCGGAGCAATGATCAGCCTGGGCGAATGGAGGTTCATGGCGTTGACGGAGAGAATCATTCCCGGTCTGGTTTTGCCGATTTCGGAATGGATGGCCGGGTCCAGGTTAATCAGATAGATATCGCCCTGCTTCATGATTTTGCTCCCCAATCTTTCAGATCGAGAGATTCCCATTCCTGAATTGCGGCCTGACGCTCCAGGTCTTCCGAGGCCTCACGAAAGGCGTCGCTCAGGGCCTGTTCTTCTTGCCGGCGCCTGATCCTTTCGACCTCTTCTTTTAATAAATCATTGATAATCATGCTCTTTTTCCGTTTGGGAACCAATTGGGAAAAGGTTTCCCATACGGCTTCGTCAAGCGTCAAATTCACCCTCACTTGATCCATAACGATCCCCCTTTGCGTCATTATTAGGCGCATAGTAATACAGTCAATAGGGCGTGTCAAGCGGTTTAATGGGGACTTTTTGCGAAGCCGTCAAGTTTTGATTGCCTGACGAACGGCTGCTACTACCTCATTGACACCGATGAGATTCATGCAACGGAAATCCGTCGGGCAGACGGTCTTTAGGCAGGGACTGCAATCCACGGGTTTCCGGATGATAATATTCCTCTTGCCGGGAGGGGACGTGGTGATAGGATTCGTCGAACCAAAAATCGCGATGGTTGGCACATTCAGGGCGCCGGCAACGTGCATTAGTCCAGAATCATTGGTAATGAAGGCATGACAGCGGGATATGAGGGCCATGACTTCCCGGACCGAGGTTTTTCCGGCAAGATTCAGGCAGTGTCCCTGAATCCTCGCGGCGATGGAGTCTGTGATTTCCCTGTCCTGCTTGCTGCCGAAGAGGATGATAGTTGCTGGATATTTCCTGATGATTTCTGCCGCAACAGCGGTGAAGCGATCCACCGGCCATCTTTTGGCGGGACCATAGGTGGCGCCTGGTGCCATGCCAATGATCAGTTGATGTTTGCTTTCCGGTGCTGTTAACCATGCATCTGCCAGTGCGCGGGTATCCGGCCGCAGGTCCAGGTGGAGGTTCCGTCCAGAGGAATCGCAGCCGAGGGCCTTGACCATCTCCAGGTAATAATCGATCTGATGGATCTTTCGGATGGCTGGTGTGCGACAAACAGAATGGGTTAGAAGCCATCCCCGGGCGTCGGAGTTATAACCTGCACGGATAGTAATTCCCGCCAAGCGGGCAATGATGGCGGCTTCAATGGCGTTTTGGAGAAGGATTGCCATGTCGAAACGGTATTGCCGAAGTTCGCCTGCGAGGCGGATTTTACCGGAAGGGCCTTGATGGCGGCCCGGGTCTTCGAAGTTCAGAATCCGGTCTACATCGTTCGATTCTCCATATATATCAGCCACCCAGGGTTTGGCAAGGACGGAGATTTGCGCCTGTGGCCAGGTTTTGCGGATAACGGCGATGGCAGGCAAGGTCATTACGGCATCGCCGATCCAGTTTGTCCCCCGAACAAGGATCTCCCGAATACCTTTCAGGGGAAGGCATTTATTGCCCCGGACAATCAGCGGTTCCGGTATTTGAAAGTCTTGCAAAATTAAACCCATCCCCACCCTCTATATTTTTACTCTTTCTGGCACGGTTTCGTCTTCCAGCGCTGGTGGAGCCAGAACCACTGATCGGGATAGCGTCTTACCATGGCTTCGACGACTTTCGTGAATCGCTGGGTATTGGTATAGAGGTCTTTTTCATAATCGCCTGTATCATCGATCGGGACTGCCTCCTGGATGATGAATCGGTATTTCCCGTCGGGCATCCGGGGCATGAAGGCCGGGATCACCGGCGCGCCGGTGCGCATGGCCAGGACGGCCAGCCCTACGGCGGTGCAGGCCGGTCTTCCGAAAAAATCCACAAAAACGCCTTCCCGCGCCGAAACATTCTGGTCACTTAGAATACCGAGGGCCGAGTTTTCCGCTAAAAGACGGGTTATAGCCTTGCCGGAGCCGCCCTTGGGAATGACCGTATTGCCGTTAAGCGTTCGTACCCAGGCGGTAAGGTTTTCGAGTACCGGGCTGTCCAGGGGACGGTAAACGATATTCATGGGTTTTCTGACCATAGGGAAGGCCACCGTCATCATTTCCCAGTTGCCGAAATGGGCCACAATCGAGAGTAATCCCTTGCCCTTGGCAAAGGTCTGGTCAATGTTTTCCAGACCCTCAAATTCCACCCATTCATGAACATTCTCCCTGGTAATAAAGGGGATCTCGAAGAAATCCGCCGCCACAAGGCCCAAATGGCGATAAACCCCTTTGGCGATCCGGATTAGCTCTTCCATGTCCTTTTCCGGATAGGCCCGGTGAAGGTTGTGGATGGTAATCAGGCGTTGCTTTGCCGAGAGATGGTAAAAAAGCCGTAGCAGACCCCGGAAGAAAAGCCTTCGCCAGGATAAAGGGACGCATTTGAACAAACATATAATGATGCTCGTGGATCTTTCTTTTTTCATCTTCTCAGTATCGTTTCCATGGTTTCAAGAAAATTTCTTTCATCAGGATCCATCTGAAGTCCAACTCTCAGGATGACGATTTTCCGATAGAAATCTTGAAATTTTAAAAGTTTAACCCCGTCTTTTTCTGTTGTTATCAGCATTTCCGCATTCAGGGCTTTTGCTTCCCGTGCGATTGCCTGCACGTCGGCTTGCTTGTAGAAATAATGATCGGGAAAGGCAAGGAATTTTATGATCTTTGCCCCCATTTCTTCCAGGGTGGCGCGAAATTTGTCGGGCGCGGCGATACCGGTAAAGGCATAGATCTTCTTACCCTGAAGTACGCCGGGAGGAAGAATCTGATTGTAACTTCCTTGAATAATTTCAAGTGGTTGATATCTTGCTCGGAAAACAGGTATGCTATCAGGCACGGCTGGTTTCTTTCGCTCTTTCTCTCCCCTCGAAATTCCCGTTTCCACGATAACGTCAGCGCGGTTGAGAGCGGCCGGCGGTTCACGGAGGGGTCCCGCAGGCAGCAGTCGCCCGTTGCCGAAAGGTCTATCCTTATCCAGCAGCACAATGTTGACGTCCCGAAATAGCCGCCGGTGCTGGAAGGCGTCATCGAGAACAAGGACATCGGCGCCGAATTTTTCGATGGCAAATTTGCCCGAAACGCAGCGATCAGGACCGGTAAGCACGGGAATGCCAGGGGCAGCCGTGGCGATCAAAACCGGTTCATCCCCTGCCGCATCGGGGCCGAGGAGGATGCCTGTTCCATCGGAGACGACATTGCCGCTGGTTGTCAGGCGGCCTCCATAACCCCTGCTTAGGACGGCGGGGCGGAAACCGCGCGCTTTCAAGCCGTTGGCGGTGAGGACTGTCATGGGTGTCTTTCCTGTGCCTCCGGCGGTAATATTCCCGATACTAATCACCGGACATGGAAGTTTAACCTGCCTGAGAATTCCCCGATCATACAATTTATTTCTTAATGCCACGATTGCCCCATAGGCAAAGGAAAAGGGCATCATAGTGATCAGGAAAGGATGGGTCGGTGCCAGCGGTCCTTCCGGATACCAGTATGATCCAAGTTTAGTATGTAGAATTCTCATTGCTGATCAGACGAGGGCTGGAGTTTTGCGTAACAGCGAAAGATGGTTCGCATGCGGCGAATCAAATGTTTTTCGCCGTTCCGAGATTGATCTTAACATCACGTTATTAATCATAATTACGCGTAAACTTACCAGAATCGAAAAAGATTTTTGAGCCGCAGCGAAGCCATCTTTCTGCCAAATCTCAGGTTAGCGAGGAGGCGAGGAAGATGCATCTTCCTCGCTGAATTGCATCTGGTAGAGCTTGAAATATTCGCCCTTTCTGTCAAGAAGGTACTCGTGGGTTCCCTCCTCGACGATCTTGCCGTTAACCAGGACGATGATCCGGTCGGCGTTTCTGATTGTCGAGAGGCGATGGGCGATCATCAGGGTGGTACGGCCGGCCATAAGGTTATCCAGGGCCTTTTGTACTTCGATTTCCGCTTCGGTGTCGAGGGAGGAGGTGGCCTCATCGAGGATGAGAATCGGGGCGTCCTTGAGGATGGCCCGGGCGATGGAAATCCGCTGCCTCTCGCCGCCGGAAAGTTTCGTTCCCTGTTCCCCGATAATGGTATCATACCCCAGGGGGAGCTGCATGATGAAGTCGTGGGCGTATGCGGCCTGGGCAGCCCGGATGATTTCTTCCTCACTTCTCTGAATATCCCCGTAGGCAATATTGTTTCTCACCGTGTCATTAAAGAGAATCGTCTGTTGTGTTACCATCGCAATCTGTTCGCGGAGGGATTCGACGGTGACGTCCCGGATATCATGACCGTCGATGAGCAACCGTCCTGCCGAGACATCATAGAAACGGGGGATGAGGTTGACCAGGGTTGTTTTCCCGCCGCCGCTCATGCCGACAAAGGCCACAACCTCGCCGGACTTGATGGACAGGTTGATGTCCTTCAGAACGGACGTTTCTTCGTAGCGGAAGGTGACATTTTCGATATCTATGCCCCGGGAGATTCTCGGAAGCGGGGCCGACAGTGCGCTGTTACTGATTTCCGGTTCCATGTCAATGATGCTGAATACCCGCTCGGCCCCGGCAATGCCCTGTTGAATCGTATTATTTACATTCGTCAGGCGTTTGACGGGCTCGTAAAGCAGGATCAACGCCGCTAAAAAGGAAAAGAAGGTGCCGGGGGTGGCGCCGCCTTTAATAACCTGGAGACCGCCATAAAAAACAATCACAGCGATGCCGATCCCACCCAGAAACTCCATCAAGGGACTTGATGCCGCATTAATGGATACAGCCTTGATATTCAATCTGAAAAGGCGCTCATTCTCTTCAGAGAAGCGGCTATTTTCATAGTCCTCCATTCCGAAGGCCTTGACGATTCTCGTACCGGAGATCGTTTCATGCAGGAGGGTGGTCAGGGTGCCCATGGTAATCTGGGAGCGGGTGGCCAGGCTGCGCATCTTTTTGCCGAACTTGGCGATGGGATAGATGATGAGGGGGAAAATAAACATGGCGATGACGGCCAGTTTCCAATCCCGGTAAAAAATGACAAAAACAAGGCCAATCAGTGAAAACGTATCCTTGAATATACTGGTGACGGCTTCGGAAACCGAACCCTGAAGTGAGCCGACATCATTTGTGATCCTGGACATTAACACCCCGGTGGGATGTTTTGTGAAAAAGGATAGGGACTGCTTCTGGATCTGCTGGTAAAGCTTGTTCCGCAGATCGGCTACCACCCGCAGACCGATCCGGTTCATCAGGACGGTCTGTCCGTAACTGCACAGGCCCTTGGCCGCGTAAATAAACACGACCGCAATGGGAACCCAAATGAGGGTCTGGATGTCTTTCCTGAGAAAGATATCATCCAGGGCGGGTTGTACGAGAAAGGCGAGACCCGAAGTGGATGCCCCCACGACGAGCATGCAGCCAAGTGCCATCATGAATCGTCCCGCGTGGGGCTTTGCCAGGCCCAAGAGGCGCTTAAAAATATCCATTTTTTACATTATCTCCACTGCTGATTGGGCTGTCCGCTCAGCCGCCCCCGGACTTCCCAGCTTTTCTCTGATTCCGGACAAGTCCTTCCGGATTCGCTTATTTCTTTCTTCATCGGTCAGGATCGCCAGCAGCTCTTTAGCCATCCGTTCCGGATTGGCATCACTCTGGATCAACTCCGGGACGATAGTCCTCCCGGCAATGATATTTGCCAGACCGATATGGCTCACATTCACGAACAGCCGTCCCATCAGAAAGGAGAAAGGGGACATCTTATAGACAATGATCATGGGAGTACCAATCAATGCGGTTTCCAGCGTGGCCGTACCCGAGGCGACCATGGCGGCATCGCATACGGCCAGGACATCGTAGATCTCATTGCGGATGATCTCTATATCCAGCTCATTCTGATAAGGCTGGAGCATTGCGGCGATATAATCATGATCCAGAGTATCGGCCAGGGGGAGAACAAACTGCACTGACGGAATCTCTTCCTTTAAAATCACAGCGGTTTTGAGCATTTCCGGGAGCAGTTTTGTAACCTCGCTCAACCTGCTCCCCGGCAGGATGCCCACGGTCGTCGTTCCATCTTTAAGATCAAATTTGTTCAATGCCTCCGGCCTCATATAGCCGGTTTTTACAACATCGAGGAGTGGATGTCCCACGAATACAGCATCCACCCCGGCCTGATGATACATATCGGCTTCAAAGGGCAGGATGACGGCCATTTTTGTGACGTATTTCTTGATTTGCCCGATTCTCCCCCGGCGCCATGCCCATACCTGGGGACTTATGTAATAAAATACCTTGAAGCCTTTCTTTGTTGCCGCCTTTGCCAGGGGCATGTTGAAGTCGGGATAATCGATCAGGATAACCAGGGCCGGACGCTCCTCAAGGAGGGATTTCTTCAGGCGCCTCATCACCCGCAGGATCATGCCCAATTTGGAGAATACCTCGGTCAGACCGACGACGGCCATATCTGCGGCATCGGCGATCTGCCGGACTCCCGCCGCTTGCATTTTCGGTCCCCCGACGCCATAGAATTCCAGGGAGGAATCGAGACGGTACATGGCCCGGACGAGATTGGCCCCATGAAGATCCCCCGAGGCTTCCCCGGCAACGATCATGACTTTTCTGGGGTCAGACTTACTTATTGACATTGACGTTGAATATCAATAAGTAAGTCTGACCCCATCCTTGCTTTTGCCTTCTCCATCTCCCCGGAAATATCCAAGGCCAGTTCCAGTGCGTCCCGGCCATCCTTGCCGGTTACTAAAGGCGTTGAGCTGTTCCGGACGGAATCTACAAACGAGCGTATCTCTTCTTCCAGGGGGTCATGCTGGATCACTTCCACGGCATTGCTGATAATATCCAGTTTGCCTTTTTCACCTTGCTTTTTACTCAGGGAAACAAGTTCCCGCTTACTGTAGTCGACGGCATGATAACCTTCAATGCCGAAAAAGCGGATCTTCTGCATGGTTTTTCCCGTGACGCGACTGGCCGTGATATTGGCGACACAGCCGGACTTGAATTTCAGACGCACATTGGCGATATCCGCCTGCTCGGAGAGAACGGAAACACCTACCGCGTCGATCGCTTCGATGGGCGACTTGACAAAATGAAGAATAATATCGAGGTCATGGATCATGAGATCGAGAATGACATCCACATCCGTTCCTCTTTCGAAGAAAGGGTGGAGGCGATGGGCTTCGATGAAGAGGGGTTTGTTTATTACCTTGGCCAAAGCGATTACCGCCGGATTGAATCTTTCGACGAACCCGACCTGGAGGAGCGCCCGGTTTTTTTCGGCGAGAGCAATCAGTTCATCGGCCTCATAAAGAGCAACCGTGATCGGTTTTTCCAGCAGGACATGAACGCCGGCATCAAGAAAGGTTTTGGCCGTCTCATAATGAAAAGGCGTCGGGACGGCGATACTGACGGCATCGACAGCACCGAGTAATTCACGGTGATCAAAACATGGCCAACAACCATATTGTTCAGCGGCCCGGCACGCCCTGTCCTCCATAACATCTGCTACCCCCGTGATAACGCAGCCTTCCAGGTTACGGTATTTTTGCAGATGGTAATTGCCAAGGTGGCCGATGCCAATAACGCCGATACGGATGTCTTTCATTATCGGCAGATGCCTCTCTGTGAATTCTGAATAAAATCAACGAACTGACGAACATCCGGAATATCGGCAACTTCCGTTTTCACCTTCGCGATTGCCGTTTTCAGCAACAGGGATGATCTGAAAACAAGGCGGTAGGCCTGCTTCAAGGATTGGATTGTCTCTGGGGAGAAGTTTCTCCGTTTGAGGCCGACCATATTAAGGCCGTAGAGCTTAGCTATATTCCCTGAGGCCATGACAAAGGGAGGGACGTCTTTAGCGACAGCCGAACAGCCCCCGATGATGCAATGGGCGCCAATGCGGACGAACTGGTGGATACCCGTCAGCCCTCCGATGATGGCGTTATCCTCGATATGGATATGACCGGCCAGGTTGGCGGCATTGGCCATGACAATACGATTGCCAAGTTTGCAATTGTGGGCGACATGACAATAAGCCATCAATAAATTGTAATCTCCCATAATAGTTACCCCGATATCTGCCGAGGTTGCCCGGTGAATCGTTACATATTCCCGGATCGTGTTGTAATTCCCAATGATTGTCCGGGTTGCCTCTCCTTTGAATTTCAGGTCTTGGGGGACGGCGCCGATGGAGGAGAATTGAAAAATTCGGCAGCCCGCACCGATATCAGTCTGACTATCAATGACGACATGGGGGCCGATAATCGTGTTTTTACCTATTGTTACATCAGAACCGATAATAGAGTAGGGACCAATCTCTACGCCCTCCTCCAGATGGGCTTCCGATGAGATGATGGCAGTGGGATGGATCTTCATGGGTTAGCTTTTCCCCCTTCTTTTTCCTTGATAATTTTTTCAAGAACTTCGATGCGCCGGTTGAGTGCGGTGATGTTATTTCTCATCTCCGGGAGCTTGGGAAGAGATGCAACCACCCGCCGCCATTCCCGGTAAGGCTGCTGGGGCGAGCCGGCGCAAATCTGCCCCGGGGGGATGTCCTTATGAATACCGGCTCCTGCGGCAATCATGGCATGATCTCCGATGTTGAGGTGCCCAACCACCCCGGCCTGACCGCCGATCATGACGCTTTCCCCGATTTTTGTGCTGCCGGAAATGCCGACCTGGGCGACAACGACCGAGTTTACCCCGATCACAACATTGTGAGCAATCTGAACCAGATTATCTATTTTGACGCCCCTTTGTATCCATGTTCTGCCGAGGGTCGCCCGATCAATAGTTGTATTGGCGCCGATCTCAACATTATCATCGATCTGGACTATCCCTATCTGGGGAATCTTCCGGTTTTCCTGCCCCGGCATGGCGAAACCAAAACCATCGCTGCCAATAACCACTCCCGCATGGAGAGTGACCCGTTTGCCGACGATACATCCACAGTATACCGTGACATTGGGATAAAGGACAGATCCTTCGCCAATAGTAACATCGCAGTCGATAACGACGCCGGGATAGAGGATGACATCCTTTGCGATTCTGGCACGGGCGCCTACATAAACATGCGGGTAAATCGAGGCCTCAGCGGATACGAGGGCGTTTTCTCCTATGAAAGCCAGGGGGTGGATGCCTGCCTTTGGATGCGGTCGCCCATAAAAATATTCAAGCAGTTTGCCGAAGGCAACATAGGGATCCTGGACAACGAGCAGGTTCTTACCTGTGCTTTCGGTCCCCGGCTTTACTATGATAGCGGAAGCTTTTGTAGTTACAATTTTCCCCCTGTATTTAGGGTTGGCGAAAAACGAGATATCTCCGCCTATCGCTTCATCGAGACTATTAACCCCGCTGATGATGACGTTGGCGTCGCCAATGATTTTGCCGTCCAACAGGACGGCCAGTTCGCTTAAGGCCTTTTCCAAGAATATACTACCTTGACTTCTTGAGCTTATTGAATTCTTGTGTGACCCTTTGTGTCAGGTTATTGTCTTTGGTATGGTAAGCAATGGTAGGGTTGCTCAGATCCATGATGAGGGTGTAGCCTTCCTTCTCGCCGATATTGCTTACAATCTTCATTATTTCCGGGACATTCTTGCCCAGGAATTCCTGACGGCGGCCTTGAATGTCCTCGTTGGCGTCTTTAACCAGGTCCTGATAGTCCCGGAACTTTTTCTGGTAGGCCTGCTCCTTGTCTTTCATGGCTTTTTCGGTCAGCACGGGCCGCTGCTTTTCCAGCTCATCCTTCAGCCGCTGTAATGCCTTCTCCTGGTCCTGGATGGTCTTTCTGGTTTTTTCGTAGCTTTTTTTGAGATCTTCTCCTGTGGCCTTGCCGATATCAGAGTTCATCAGGACCTCTTCCACATTAACAAAGCCGATTTTTTCAGCGCTTGACAATTGAGGATTTCCCAGGGACAGGGAAAAAATAATACCAACCACAATTGCAACAAATAGATATTTTCTCATGATCATCCTCCATATTTATTAATCATTACATATTCATGCCGATGGTGAATTCAAATCTGCTCGGATCTTCACCAGGCAGCCTGTCCAAAACATAACCCCATTCAATTCGTAACGGACCGATGGGAGAATACCAGCGGACACCCACTCCGGCGGTTCTCCGCATATCACCGAGATGATACCCCCCATCCCAGGCGTTGCCCGTATCAAAGAACGCGACACCCTTCATGCCGGCGTTTTTGATAAGTGGGAACACGAACTCGGCGTTGAAGCACAGCATAGTCGAGCCGCCGATCAGGTCCCCCGTGACCGGGTCTCTGGGACCGATATCCCTTAACCCCCTCAAGGTGCTTATCCCACCGAGGTAATACATTTCATAAACGGGAAGCGGTTTGCCTTCATTTGCCTGAAGATAGCCTATTCGTCCCCGGATGTCAAAGACGGTCTCCAACGGTAACGGAAAGAACCAGGCCGTAGTACCCGTATATTTGGTGAAACTTGTAGTTCCCCCCAGCAACCCGCCCGCCTGGAGAATCGTGGCTGCGTTTCTCGAACCGGTGGAAGGGAAAAAGTTGTCGTCTGTCGTGTCTCGGGAAAGAGTGAAACCCACACTGCTGGTCGTGGAGCTCCCTGCCTGCTGCTGGATATAAGTGGATGCTGTGGATAAAACATCAGCCACATCCGTAAAGGCCAGGGTGTAAGAGACATATCCCATGAGCCTCTCCCATAGGGGGTACCCGAAAACGGAACCAAAGCCCTTTGTATTCAGGTTGTAGGTATCATAGCTGCGGGCAGAATTCCAGAGGTCGAACTTGCTCCATATTGGCATGTCAAAGAGCCAGGGTTCTGTAAAGGAGAGATCATAATAGGTTGATACGGAGCCGACATTGGCCTTCAGGTTCAGGGTTTGCCCCCGGCCGAAGAGATTCTCCTGGGATACCGAGGCCATCGCCATCGCCTTATCCAAGGCGCTATAGCCGGCGCCCATACTGAACATGCCCGTCGGTTTTTCCTTGAGGCGGATATTGACATCGGCAAGGGTATCATCGGGACCCTTTTCAGATTGAAAGTCAACTTCCTCAAAATATCTCATGCGCATCAGATTCGTGTAACTGTTTTTCAAATTCGAACTGTTGTAAAGATCCCCTTCTGCGATCAAGATATTTCTCCTGATGACCTTGTCTCGGGTCTTGGTGTTTCCGGATAGGGATATACGGTTGAAATAAACTGTATTACCTTTCTTGATCTGATATATGACATCTACGGTAAGGTCCTTTTCGTTGACTTTGGTCATGGGAGATACATCAGCGTAAGCATAGCCTTCGTCATTACAGGCCTGCGTCAGAAGATCCATATCCTTAATGATGGCCCCGCGGTCAAAATTGTCCTGTTTTCTGATATTCAATTTTCCCATCAGTTCCGAGCGTGGTGTCTTCAGCGGATCGCCCGCAATGTCCACCCTGCCGATTTTGAACCTCCGGCCTTCGGTGATGGGAATTTTGATGTAAATACCTTTTTTATCGAAGCTGATATTCGGGTCCCCCACATGGGCGTTGATAAACCCGTTATTCAGGTAAAAGGCATTGAGCTTGTTGACGTCCTGCTTGAGATCGTCTTTTTTAAGGAGGCCCGAATCGGTAAAATAATGAAAAAATCCCTGTTCTTCAGTCTTCATCAGCCCCTTGAGTTCTTTTTCCCGATAAGACTGGTTTCCCTCAAAAGAGATCTTTTTAATGTAGGTCCTGTCATTTTCCTTGATGCTGAAGATGACACGAATGTCTTTTTCTTTTTCCTTCTCGACGGTATAGGTGATTTCGGCGTTGTAATAGCCTTTATTATCGTAAAGGGTTTTGATCTTCTCGATAGAGGACGTAATCTTTTCCCGATTCAGGGCCTGGCGGGTCTTGAAAGTCAGGGCGGCTTCAATATCTTTGGTGTCTAATTTCTTGTTCCCCTTGATTTGAATATCCGTGATGAGACCCTTTTCTTTCACGATAAAGGTTATGACCCGGCCGTCTGCTGTTTCCGTGACGTCGGCGACCACGTCGTCAAAATATCCAAGTTTGTAGATGGCCCGGATATCATCGGCGAGACCGCTTTCGGAGTAAATACTTCCCTGGGTGCTCTTGAGGACCTGATTAAGGG